>Ga0210064_1000197_pt1 | contig 29521 bp, 27 predicted proteins | sample Muzzi_CordC_D2_FD_185531 | JGI IMG/M metagenome (GOLD analysis project Ga0210064, IMG submission 185531) | Wetland microbial communities from San Francisco Bay, California, USA, that impact long-term carbon sequestration - Muzzi_CordC_D2 (SPAdes) | ecosystem: Environmental > Aquatic > Marine >... | reverse complement strand
CTACCACCGGAGCCGCCCGAACCGCCGCTACCGGAGCCGCCGGAACCGGAACTACCACCGGAGCCGCCCGAACCGCCGCTATTACCGGAACCGCCTGAGCCGCCGGAACCGGAACTACCACCGGAGCCGCCCGAACCGCCGCTATTACCGGAACCGCCGGAACCAGAACCACCACCGGAACCGCCCGAGCCGCCTGTATCGGTACCACCACCGGAGCCACCGGTATCGCCACCACTGCCTGCAGACCCGCCCCCACCGAGTGGCTCACTTATGGTGATAATTCCACCGCCTACAGAATTGCCAAGGTTCATGAACGCACCGACTACCCCAAGCGCAATCAGACTGGCAATGATTGCATACTCGACGGTTGCAAGGCCCTTGATTTTGTGAAGTGATTTTTTCAATTGGTGTGGTCGTTATGACGTTATCCAGTGACAGATTTCAGGTGCCCGTTTCAGTTAAACGGCATGCCCGGATAATTCTTTAAAATCTCTGGGTACTATGGTTTCGCCATGAATCCACGGACCGCCCGTCGTCACTCCAGGATGGCAAGACTTTCGGCATCTGGTTCTTCACTATAGCGGCCAATTCTCTTTTTTAGCTTGATTTCAGGGATGAACAGACAAAAGCGGGAACCATGCCCTTCATCACTGGTTACCTGGATATCACCTCTATGGCGCTCCGCAGTAGCCTTTACCAGTGCCAGACCGAGTCCGATCCCCTGTTCATCGACACCACTGTTGCTGTGGACACGATGAAAGCGGTCAAACAGGCTGGGCAACTCGTTCCTGGGAATACCATATCCCTGGTCCTCGATGCAGCAGCAGATATTGTCACCGTCACTCAGCAGATTCATTCGAACAGTTTTGCCTTCCGGGCTGTATTTGATTGCATTATTCAGCAGATTGATAATTGCTCTTTCAAGCAAGCTGCGTTCACCCATAACCCATGCATGATCCAGATTGATGCTACGCACCAGGTTGATTTTCCTGGATTGTGCCTGAAACCAGACCTGTTCATACGCATTAATTGCCGTTGATACCAGATCCATTTCCTCCAGTTTGATTTCCGCTTCGCTTTCAACGCGAGCCAGTTGAATGAACTGTTCTGCCATGCTTATTGTCAGTTGCGTATATTCACCGATCCGCTTGTGAAGTTGTGTAAGCTCTTCCGGTGATTTGCAGTTTTTCACCAGTTCCAGCAACGCCAGTATGGAGACCAGCGGAGAACGCAGATCATGAGAAACAAAACTGATTGTTTCATTGCGCGCACGTTCAATTGCCTTCAGATAGCTGATATCAGAAAGCGTGATTATTATGCCATCTATCCCTGTTCTGCCGCGTAGCAACGGTGTTATTTGCAGCAATAATTCCAGATTTTGATGATTGCTTGCATTTATACTTAGCGGTATGCGCTCCAGATATGCCCTGCGTAACAGATCTTTGGTGTTTTCGGCCCCGACTGATTCAAGATTATCCAGCAGCCTGAAAATATCCTTGCCGGCCGGGTTATTTATTGCATGACCCTGCACATAAACAGCAGCACGCTCGTTTGCAAACAAAACCTTGCCTAGTTCATTCGTCACCAGAAGCCCGTCCGCCATTTGTGCAATACAATCATCGAAAAACTGATGCATGGTTCGCAGATTGATAATTGCCCGTTGCACCTGGGTAATCAGCTTTTCTACAACTTCTATTGACTCATGCTCGGCACTATCCGCAGTACCTGTAAATTGTTCCAGAAATCCTTCCAGAAACTCCTTCTCCATCGGCATGGGCCCCTGCAAGGTTGACCAGCGTATACCGATATCGAGTTTTTTCTGATTTTCCAGAACACTTGTCCATAACTGGTTTCCGTCATTGGTCCATGTTCCGGGAGTCACAATCATGGAAGAAAGTCTCGGTTTCTGGCCGTTGGTATATTTTATGCTTCCATCCACATCGGCAATGTACCACCCGGCCAGGGGAAGTATGTTCTCCAGAAAGAAGAATGCCGAACCGAGCCTCGATGTGAGATCCACTTCACGTCCGGCCATCTCCGCGTTCAGATGTACTAGTTCCCTTCCCAGGTAATTAACTGCATTATGCAATCTCCGCGAGCTCCACATCAGATAGCTCACCACCACTGCTACCAGGGCTGCTGCAGGCGGCAACCAGAGCTGGAATACCTCCACCAGCAACACACTGATACTCAACACAGCAACTACCAGCAGGATTGTTACAAGTGCATTCACACGTGGTGAATAGAATGTGAACAGCAGAAATGGTATGAGGGCAACAATTCCCGAGTATGCGAGATACCAGACTAACTCCACTGGTTTTATGTAGGTGCCGGCCGTGAAAGCGGCCAGGATATTCGCCATGATTTCAACGTCATCCATTGGATCGGTGAATCCGTCAGGCGGTACCGGGTAGCTATGCCCGGTCCCGGCTGCGGTTATACCAACGATTACGTATTTGTCATGAAATACTTCGCGGGGTACCTCACCGTTGATCACCTTGTAAAATTGAATCCGCTGGTAATGCCCGTCAGGGCCTGTATAGGGTATGTATATACGTCCTTTCTTTTGCTGGTCCGGTCTGCTGAAAATCGACGTAAATTCTGAATCTGACTCTGTATCCGTTATACCTGAATTGATTATCGTATTACCGGTGAGAATCAGATAATGGTTATCCCACTTGTGGGGTGCATATTTATTTTCCAGATAGAGGCTGCGTACGATACCGTCAGTATCCTGCGCAAGACTAATACGTACTGGCCAGGAAGAAGGCTGTGTGGAATCTACCCGTTCATCTGCATCCTCGGTAGCGGTTGGCCGAATCAAGTCTGCATGCTTGGTGGCTGATTGCGCTTCACGCAGTACGTCTGCTGGTTTACTGTCAGATTCCTTAAGGTTGTTAATGTCAGGTTGATACGGGAAGTTAAATGAGATGGATCTTGCATTCATCTCCATTAGTTTCTGGAGCAGTTGTCCCTGATATTCAGCAGCCCATGGCCAGCGCCCCAGGCTGTCCAGACTTTCATCATCAATTTCTACGATAACAATATCAGTGGCTGCCGGTCGCTGGAACAGCCTGATATTCGCGTCATAAAGGTTTTTGTCAAATCCAGTGAGGAGCCCCTGGTATGCGAGTAACAGGGTAGTACATATCAACAATGCCGCCATCAGCAGGGTATCGACCCTGATAAAACGATTCCATGTTCTGTACATGAATATTATGGTAACAGCGCTGTTACCGGTGTCTCGCAACCCCTGTGAAGCGAGATATTATTGGGCAATCTGCAGGCACTCTTCACCCGCCAACGCCTCCAGCCGGTAGCCATGCTGATATACAGCGGCCAGACGCCAGCCATTGGCCGGTTCAATCATCATTTTATGACGTAACCGGCTGACGTGCATGTCGATCGTTCTGGTTTGCAGGTCTGCCTGTTGTCCCCAGACATTCTCAAGAATGTAGTCTCGTGACAGCAGTTGACCAATATTTCTGAAAAAAAATACTGCAAGATCGAATTCCTTGCGGGTAAGCTGTATCGGGACTGCATTACAGGTTACAGCTCCGCTTTGCAGTACAAAGCGATATGGATACTGCTCGAGGATACCATTTTTGTCTGGATACGGCTTGGTGCGGCGTTCGAGTGCTGTCACACGTGCAATCGTCTCCAGATGCTTGACCGGCTTTTTCATATAGTCGTCCGCACCGGATTCAAGGGCATGGACAACGTCCGGTTCTGCATCGCGACAAGTGATGAAAATCACTGGTATGTTCCAGTTTATGTTTTCACGCACCCATTTAAGAACATCGATACCGCTTATATCCGGCAGATTCCAGTCCAGAAGCAGCAGATCAAATGTGTCATGCATCAAGGCAGATATGAGTTTCCTGCCGAGGTTGAATACAATGCATTCATGGGAGGTATTACGCAGCCACGACTGCAGAAGCTCGGCCTGTGCTGAATCATCTTCCAGTACAGCAATACGCATAGTAATTACCTTTGTATGCTCGTCTCAGGAGGCTTATCGACTCATGATGCACATTACTTTAATTATTAAATAATCATTCCCTGCGGTGACGGATAATCCGGTTAGATAACTGCACCAACAGTATCGCAACCCGGTTACACAACCCTCAGGTGTCGAGCCTGTAAATTATTGTTTCCGAGGGGAATAATAAGTTACATGGATATTCGTAGTTGTAGTGCACCGCAAACAAATGGCATCTGCTTTATGTAGATGCCCGGCGGCGGCTGAGCATATCAGGCGGGGCTATTAAATGATTATTACTGAAGCTGATATTCGTTAAAGCTTTATTCTGCTGGTTAACGCCCTTCCCTGTCCATGCGCTTGAGGCGCAATTTTGCCAGTTTTGCCGCGTCAGACGCTGGATATTCTGTCACAACATGACTCAACTCCTGTCTTGCCTCTAACCAGCTTTCCTTCTCATAATGCAGGTAACCGATTTTAAGACGGGTGTCAGCCAGCACGGGACTTTGCGGGTAACGCTCCACCAGGTTGCTGAATATTTCCAGTGCCTGGTCATAATCGTGGTTCAAATAATAGGTTTCACCCAGCCAGTAACTGGCATTGTCTGCATATTTACTGCCCGGATAGGTAGCAAGATATTGTCCAAATGCACTAGTAGCATCCGCATACTGCCTTTTATTGAGTTTCAACAGTGCCTCCCGGTATTCAATCTGTTCCTCCATGCTTCCCGTTATCTGTCTCTCATGACCACTGGCGTTATCTGAAGAACCAGTCACACGGTTTGCGTCACTGGAGATATATTCGGAATCGGTTATGACTTCTGTTTCAGATACCTCAAGTGCTGACTCGTTTACAGCGGTATGACCATCAGTTGTTTCAGGTTTCGCGGGCACAATGGAATCACCAGGAAGCTCTGCTGTTACAGGAAGTTCTGCGGGAATGACTGGTTTGTTACTGGTATTTCTGGATGGGGTGACGATTGCGGGGGTATGGCTGGGTTGAATATCTGCTGATTTCGGGGATTCTCCGGTGGTGTCTGGGCTATCCCTTGAAGCGGGCTGTATTACATTGATTGTAGCGCTGTTCCCGACAACCCTTACACCGGTATTACCGGAGTTGCCTATTTCTGTATCATGCAAGCTGCGGCCGGTTTTCTCCGCTGTAATAACTGCATCCGTAGTGTGGGCTGGCTCGGTAATCCGGGATGAAACAGTGCCGCTACTTCTGGTTTTCAGTCGCTGCATTTTTTCAAGATTTTCGTGTGCCTTTTTATAGTAGGTTGAAGATAGTTTGATTGCTTTTCGATAGTAAGACTCCGCCAGAGAGTAATCTCCGTTTATCATGCATATATAACCGATATCATTATATGCCTGGGGTCTGCTCATCACATTGTCAAAGGCATCCAGTGCATCATCAAACTTTCCCTGACGGGCATATACCAGACCGATGTTATACCAGGCTCGTTCGAATTCCGGATTTATATTGATTGCCTTCCTGAATTCCAGGAGTGCAGCGTTCCAGTCACCCGAAAGATACTTTGAATAACCGTAATTATTGATTACATGCTGTGAATTCGGCTGCAACAACAGTGAGTTCCTGTAGTGCTCCTGTGCGACTGCATAGTCACCCTGTAAATCTGCAATAGTGCCCAGCGCATTATGTGCGCGCCACAGGTCCGGTTTGAGTGTGAGGGCGTGCGACAGGTTGGCCTTTGCATCGCTATAGTTACGGTCACGCAACTGAATAAGCCCCAGACCTTCCAGGGCATGCTGGTTGTCTGCATCCAGGTTGAGACTTAGCTGATACGCCTGACCGGCATGCGCATAATCACCCATTTTGTTCTGGATATCGCCGATCTTGTTCAATGTCGCCGTATCGCCACCGTTCAACTCCATCGCCTTGACATATTGAAATACTGCCTGATCGTATTTGCCCTTGTACAACGCCTTGTCGCCAAGCGCAATCGCCTCTTCTGCTGTTTCCGCAGTCCTTGCCGCCTCGTGGGTACGTTTTTCTTCATCGCTGCCACTATACAGACCGCCATAGGCAGTATCCTCCGATGTCTCCTTGGCAGGATTTGTTGAGCAACCGCATAGCACCAGCAGAAGTGCACACAACAGTCCCAGACAGCCCCTTGCAAATGGGGAGGACGTATACTTTCCAACAGGATCGATGATATTCATTCGGCACTGCTTGCCATCGCAATGCGGTGAACTGGATGGTATGTTTTGCCCTTCGAATGGGTACCGGTTCCTGCTGAATTCATCATTATCAGCTCCCTGTTGATTGCTATGACAAGCGTCCGAAGGTTGCCAGTATACGGAGTATGGCGGGACCCAGAATCACAACAAAGAATCCGGGAAACAGGCAGATAACGAGCGGAAATATCATCTTGGTACCGATCTTTGACGCGAGTTCTTCAGCATGCTGCATACGTTTGTCACGAAACTCCTCCGAATAGATGCGCAGTGTTTCAGCAACACCGGTCCCCAGCCTAATACTTTGCGTAAGCAAGCCTACCAGGCCACGTATATCTTCGAGTCCGGTGCGCTGTGCCAGATCCCGCAAGGCTATTTCGCGTTGTACGCCGGCGCGGATCTGTGCATTGACAAGTTTCAGTTCCTGAGCGAGTTCCTGATAACTGTCCACGATTTCACTACTGACACGCTCTATGGCCTGATTCAGGCCCAGTCCGGCTTCGGTGCAAACCACCAGCAAATCAAGTGCATCCGGGAATCCGTTGCGTAATTTACGTATGCGTCTCCTCGCAAGATTCTCCAGAATGGCGTCCGGCAGCGTAACTGCCAGGAACGCTGTCAACAACAGGGCGAATGCCACCTGTCTGGTGGAAAAATGCGGGAATACGGTAGCGGCAAAAAGGACGGAACCGGGTAACAGGATGATCAAAATTGTCTTGATTGCATAAAAGCCGGTAAGCGCATTGGGGTTTCTGATCCCGGCATGCACCAGTTTCTGGCTTGCCTTTGAGCGTTCCCAGTCCTTTCTGGGCATCGTCAGATCCGCAAGTGGTCCCAATGCCGAAACCAGTTTTCCGTTTGATGGCTCCTGTCGGCTGTCTGCATTATCACCTTGTATGAGGCGCAGGCGCCTGCGCATCGGATCAAACACCGTGGAACCCAGAAACAGCAACCCCATTCCAAAAAGAAATATTGCCATCGCGACAAAGGTCGTAAACATAATCTTGAAAACCAGCGGATCATTAAAATAGTTATGCAGAAACTGGGCAAGATATTCCATAATATATATTCCCGTCAGACATCAATCCTGATAATTCGGCGGAGCCAGAAAATACCTATAATGACCAGAGTGAAGGCAATGGCGACGATCTTTACACCCATTGGCTCCTGCACCAGGATTGGTAAATAGGTCGGCGATGTAATCATCAAACCGAGAAACAATGCAAAAGGTATGAGGACCAGCACCCAGGCTGACATCCTACCTTCGGCTGACAAGGTTTTCACCTTGCGCTGAAAACGGAAGCGTCCACGCACGACTGAACTGATATTCGCCAGTGTTTCCGCCAGGTTACCGCCGGTTTCCCGTTGTATGATAACCGCCGTAACCACCGTCATCAGGGTCATGTTAGGTACCCGTTCCAGAAGGTTCAGAAACGCCCGTTTTACATCAAGTCCATAGTTGATATCTGCAAACGTAACGCCGAATTCCCTTGCGATTGGCTGATCCATCTCCTCAGAAACCAGTCGCAGCGTTTCCGCAAACGGATGACCGGCTTTCAGCGCCCGGACTATGATGTCCAGCGCTTCCGGTAGCTGTTCCTCGAATCTTGATAATCGCTTTGCACGCTCGAGATTGATCTTTATCAGCGGGAACGGCGCCACCACGAGTGCTGCCGCAAGTGCGATATAGGCATTATTCGTGAAATACCAGGCAAGCACACCGGCTGCAAGACCCAGCAAAATGACCAGCAGCAATAGTCGGTGTGCGGGGAGTTGTCTGCCGGACTGCTCGATCAGCAGGACAAGCCTTGCCATCCCCGGCAGGGATTCCAGTTTGCGTTCCAGAGGGTTGAGTTCCTGCAGGTATTTGTCCCGTAGCATTGCTGCGGCTGATGGTCGGTTTTCCTGCTCCGCCATATGCCTCAGGCGCTTTTTGAGGCGCTTTGCTTCCTGGCGTTCAGCCCCGAATACCGGGATGATCAGGTTCCATACAAGCAGGAATACTGCAATAGTAACCATAATCAGGAAAATGACTGGTGTGTTTTCCATTATCGTGGTCCCGGACTAGATGTGTTTCCCTGGAGTGAACAGTTCCAGTGGTGCATCGATACCACGCTTGATCAGATGATCGCGGAATTTCGGAACGACACCACTCGCAGCAAAATACCCTGCTATATTCCCATCGCTGTCAATTCCGGTCCGTTCAAAGCGGAATATTTCGCTCATGGTAACTATATCGCCTTCCATTCCATCGATTTCCTGCAGACTGACCAGACGGCGGCGACCATCCTCCATCCGTTCAAGCTGGATAACCACATCGATGGCAGATGCAATCTGGGAACGTACCGCCTTTACCGGCATATTGTATCCAGCCATGGCAAACATGTTCTCCAGACGGAACAAGGCGTCCCGCGGGGTGTTGGCGTGGATGGTTGTGAGTGATCCGTCATGGCCGGTATTCATAGCCTGCAGCATATCCACTGCCTCTACCCCGCGCACCTCGCCGACAATAATCCGGTCTGGACGCATACGCAGGCTGTTAATAACCAGTTTCTGCGCATTGATGCCCCCTTTCCCTTCGATGTTCTGTGGTCGTGATTCGAGTCTCACTGTATGAGGTTGCTGCAGTTGCAACTCTGCCGAGTCTTCGATAGTGACGATACGTTCATCATGGGGTATGAATCCCGACATCACATTGAGCATGGTCGTCTTACCCGAACCGGTACCGCCGGATATCAGGATATTCAGGCGGGCATGCACAACACCCTTCAGGATTTGTGCAATATTTTCCGTGATGGTTCCGAGATTCTTGAAATCTTCCATAGACAGCAGATCAACAGCGAACCGCCGAATGGATATACTGGGCCCATCCATTGCCAGAGGAGGTATGATGGCGTTGACCCGGGACCCATCAGCAAGTCTTGCATCCACCATCGGAGAGGATTCATCTATGCGCCTGCCGACCGCTGATACGATTCGATCTATGATATTCATCAGATGCAGATTGTCATGGAAACGAATCGGGGTCTCTTCGAGTTTTCCGAAACGCTCGACATAGACACTGTTACACCCGTTTACCAGAATGTCGGAAATGGTGGAGTCATGCAGTAATGGTTCCAGCGGGCCCAGGCCAAGGATTTCATCCTCGATGAGTTTAATCACCTGCTGGCGCGACTTTGCATTCAACGGCATCGATTCCACCTCGGAAATCAGCCGGTGTGCAACATCGCGAATCTGTGCGCGTGCATCCTTTTCATCCATACTGGTGATCAGGGAAAGGTCCATGATCTTTACCAGTTTCTGGTGAAGACGGAGTGCCCAGTCTTGTTCTTCCGCGGTAACCATCGGGGTTTGCAACTCATGCTTTTCGGTGACAACATGCATTTCCCGTTCCGGAATATTTGTTTTATCTGTTGTTACCGCCTGGCTTATTCTGTTTCTCAAGCTCATGCGTCAAGTCTCCTAATGACCGGGGTTCGCCCCATCATGCGTGATAGCAAACCCTGTTTTTCGATAGCCATATCCTTATTACCCAGACGCGCTGCAAGTTGCATGACCGCCTTGGTAATCGGTGCACTGTGTGATTGTTTATAAAGCGGGATGCCGAGATTGATATTTTCGGTTACACGCTTGAAGTCATTCGGAATCGTTTCGATTGCTACACCACGCAGCATTTTCCCGACATCGTCGAGTTTGATTGCTGCTTTTGGATCGTGGCGATTTACAACCGTCATTATACGTCGCTTGTCGATAGCCATCTCGTCCTTCAGAATACCCAGCAGGCGTTTGGCATCCCGCAGATGAGTAAGTCCCTGCTGGGTCGTGATTACTATATGATCTGCACGCTCCATGACTGTCGTGGTCAACAGGTCAACCTGGCGAGGCAGATCGACTATCACATGATCAAATGCTGATTGCAGTGTCGTAAGCAGGCGGTTCAGCCTGTCGATGTTGATCTCGCGCTGCAGGACCACATTGTTGAGTGTGCTGGCCAGTACCTGTACTCCGCTTTCATGGCTAACCATGTAGGCATTCAGGGCAATGGCATCCAGCTGGTCGGTATATTCCAGCGCTTCCATGATACCCATTGATGGATGGATATCCAGATAGAGTCCAAGCGTGCCAAACTGGAAATCCATATCGACCAGCGCTATCTTCTGACGGCCCTTTTTTGCCATTACATGGGCAACATTGGCCGCCAGCAACGTGGCACCCGAACCGCCCTTCGCATTGACGAACGCAGTCAACAGCGGTCCACCGCTCGATTCAGCAGACTTCTCATCAGCCACCTTGTTCAGGGCTTTGATGAGTGTTTCAATCTCGACTGGACGGGTTATGAAATCCCGGGCACCGGCATGCATTGCAAGACGCATGTGTTGCATATCATCACCTGTATTGGTGATCACGATGACCGGCGGGCGGGTAGCAGGTGGACGTTCGGCGATTTGCTGTAATTCCTCCTGCCAGGCCGCACTCAGGCAGGTGACGATCAGGTCAGGGGCCAGACTGATGCCATGAAGCGGGTCGAAATGTCCATTGGTGACCACGCTGACATTCACACTGAAGTCAGTGTGTTCATGCAGAACGCGCTCTAGGTCGACGAGTTCTTTTTTATCCCGACCTACCAATAGGACACTAAATGCCTGATTCATAATTAGCCGTAACTCCCTGATTTTTACCTAAGCTGTCTGATACACTGTATTCGACCCACGGTGGGGATGCTTTAATATCCACTGCCAACGCAATAATCCATGTACCGAACACATCTACCTCGCGCCTGCCGGGATTACCTGCCAGCAGCTTGCATTTTTGTATCCCGGCGCACGCCATTCAGATTACTTATGCATTAATATTAGATACTTAAATCAATACTCCTTGCTGGCATGCCGTTTACGAGTCGATTTTGCCTCAAGGCTAACCGTCAATTACTACCGCCAGCACCGATTTGTACATTGATTACGTTGTTCAATATCTCGGTATTCCTGCCGACATCCTTACGCATGGCATTAAGGGTATCTACCGCCATCACCCCATCCATTTCCTTGATCGGAAGGGATTCAGTCCTTGCCGCCGCTTCAGGATTGTAGGTTTGCGCCTGGACCATCTGGTTGGCTGATTTTCCGAAATCCGCTTCGACGCGTACCGGCTCGGTACTCACACAGCCGGCCAGTATTGCGGCCAACAAGGTTGTCCCGATGAGTCCGCAGATGTGTTTGTATTCTGTATCCATTGTATATCTCCTGTTATAGTTGGTGTCCAAAGCTGCCTTCGAGTCCCCCCTGACTGGATGGGGTGATCTCCAGGTCTGCCGCGGGCTCTTGCTTTGGCGGATTACCCTCCATGCTGCCGAGCAGGTAAAACCCCACCTCACTCGGTTCTATAAAACTTTCCGTAGGCAACCGCACCAGCTCGCGCGGGGTCGGCTGTGCCAGATGCGGCGTGACGAAGATGACCAGCTCTGATTCGTTGTTCTGCCATTCCTTGCTGCTGAACAGGAGCCCCAGTCCGGGAACGTCACCCAGCCCGGGAAACTTGTCGACATTTTCACGCAATTGTTCGCTAATCAGGCCGGCGATCGCGATCGTCTGGCCATCTGCTATCTCGACCGTGGATGTCGCGTTGCGAACATTCAACGAAGGAACAATATACAGGCCATTGGATGCTACTATGCCGCCCTGATTGCCCCCACCAGAACCGGGACCCAGCAGCAAGGGAATGGCTGTTGCCAGATCACTGACCGTGACATCAACCGCCAGGTTGATCCGGTCCTGACCCAGCACCACCGGGAGGAAGCCCATGCCGATGCCAAAATCCTTGAACTCGATGGTTACACCATTGTCACCACCCGGAACCGGTATCGGGAACTCGCCACCGGAGAGAAAGGTGGCTTCCTGCCCGGAAAGTGTGGTTAACGTGGGTTCGGCCAGGATCTTTGCCAGGCCGTTATTCTTGGCCGCGTTAATGGTCGCGGAAAAGAAGAAATGGTTATTCAGCAGGCTGGAGAAGAACCCATTATCATTGATCTGCTCGGGCGCCGGGAAGAAGTTTCCAGTACCACTTCCAACCAGTCCACCGCTGACGCCTCCGATAATCAGGTCGTTATTGAAGTATGCCGCATTCCAGTCGATGCCCAGCTCCTTGAATACCTGCCGGTTGATTTCGGCCACCTTGACCTCCAGCATCACTTGCTGGACGCCACCGACGTGCATCAGATTGACGACCTTGCCTGACTTGACATTACCTTCCTCGTCGTGGGGTGCAAAACTCGTTGCCAGAGCCAGCGCTGCGTCCATTTTAGCGGGACTGGATACCTCACCGCTGAGGACGATGGCCCCTTGTGACGTATACACCTGGATCGGCTCATTCGGCAGTAGTTCATGCAATTTCGCTTTCAGGGTGTCGGTATCGTGAGTGATTTCGATATCAATGGTTGCGATGATCCGGTTCGATTTGTCCCAAAGCACCACATTGGTGGTACCCAGGGCCTTGCCCACCACATATACCTGATTTGCTCGCAGAACAAGAATGTCCGCTATTTGCGGGTTACCGACGGATAATTTCTTCACCGGTTTGTCGACATCAAGGATTCTTGATTTGTACAACGGGACCTCGAATGCCCTGGATGTCGATACTTCCCGCATGGCGGTTCCGATCTCACGTTCCTCGGCCGCTGAAACAGAAGGCGTCATGGAACACACAAGGATTGCAGCCCACCCGGTCAGTATTGCAAGGAGAACCCTGCCCCTCATCCCTACTAGTCTGTCTCTGGTATCGTTACTCATTGTATTATCCTTCCCGTAGATTTCGTTGACCTTTCATTATTGCCTGATGATCCTGGGTTCACTCTTCAACGACGTCGTTGATACATCTGTGCCACGAATGACCGTGATATTCACCTTGCCGTCACCCGTCCAGACTCGCTTGGCTGGCGCCTTTTTTACAGGCTCATCTTTTTTGGCAACCAGTTCGCTGTCCAGTGGATTCCGCAGTGTCAGTTGCAGGTTTCCTTCGGAGGTTGCCTTGACAAGGATTTCTGCCTCCGCCGGTGTTAGTTCGATGGTTACGGCGCGAACAACAACCGGCCTGTCCTTGTCAGTCGATGCCGTCTGGTCAACAGCGAGCACCTTGATGTCCTGGAGGATTGTCTGCGTAACAGAACGGCTTCCCTGACGCTTGGTAAACAGAATATCGACACGATTGCCAGGAAGCAGGAAACCGGCCACACCAATTACGTCATTTACACGCACGGTCACTGCGCGTTTGTTTTGCTCAACGATCGATGCGAGTGTACTGCCACCAAGATGTTCCACGACCCGTTCTTCCAGGATGACTTCCCCGGGCAGGAAGCTCTGTTTCGATATTTTACCCTCAATGACGGCCGGGTCGGATATGGAACCCTTGGGTGCTTCACCGCTGGGCCAGTCCACGACCTTGATATGAGCTGGTTCAATACGTGTGCCAAAAGGTATCTCGAGTGCTGCAACAACTACCGGTGTACCCGAGCTGTCTACAACCGGTTGCAGGCGTTCTTCTATCCAGTTGTTTGCCATGAAGGCTGCTGTCACACCCAAAAGCAGTGCAGTGAAGAACATGAACAGGGTTCTGGCTTTCATTATTACCTCCAATATATCCTTCGAAGATATACAAAACAGCTAAAGTTACGTGCTGGCGATTTCATATATGCGTTGCTACATCCTTACAAAATAACTATCCCACGCAGAGCGGATTGTCTCCGGGGTAAGCTCCGCCTTTTCATCCCGATAGCGAACCATGTCCAGCGCAAGGCCGATCAGATCACGCGGGTGACATGGCAACATGGGAACCAGTTCCTCCTGGTAGTGTTCCTTGAAAAGGTAATTCAGTATTTCCCTGTTGAATTCAATACCACGTTCGTCACATACCTGGCGCCAGATTGCCTCGAATTCCTGCTGATTAAGGGTATCGAAACGGATCTTGTGTCCAATCCTGCGGAGAAATGCCTCATCGGCCAGTTCCAGCGGATTCATATTGGTTGAAAAGATCAGTATCACCTCGAAAGGTACCGGAAAATGCATACCCGAGCCGAGGTACATGTAGTCACGACGATTTTCCATTGGAACTATCCAGCGGTTCAGCAGATCGACCGGCGCGACTCTCTGACGACCCAGGTCATCGATCATGAATACCCCGTTATTCGCCTTTAGCTGCAATGGCGCCTGGTATTGCTTGGTATCTGCATCGTAGGAAAGTTCCAGCATATCCAGCGTCAACTCACCACCGGTCATAACTGCCGGGCGATGGCACCGAATAAAGCGTGGGTCATGTCCGTGCAGTAACACATTTTTTTCTGTATAACTGCTATCGGCAAGCGGACGGTGATATACACGATCAAATACCTGAATCACTGTTTCCCCTACCGAGACGGCATGTGGTATCAGAATATCGTCCTCAAACAGATGTGCCAGTTTCTGGCAAATATAGGTCTTGCCGGCACCGGGTGGACCATAGATGAAAATGGCACGGCCGGAATGGACAGCAGGCCCCAGTTTTTCCAGCAAACCGTGTTGTAACGTCACTCCTGCAAGCCTGACCTGCATCATGGATTGGCTCACGACACGGTTATGTACCGACTGGGCTTTTACAATCCTTGTGTATTCCTTTAACGGAACCGGCGCCGGGCCGATGTACCCGCTCTTTATGAGGGAATCGAGTGCGAGCGCGCGCCCCCGGTCGGTAAGTGCATAGCGCAGGCCCGACTTTCCTTCTGTCGCACCGCGAATTTCGATATAGGCATCCTGGCGGAGAAAAGCAATCACTTCCTCGATCACCGTAGCAGCCAGGGCGAGGCGTTCAGATAGTTCGTACAGAGTCAGTACACCTGCGTTGTAGAGATGCTTGGTAATGAGTTCATAAGTGAAATGCATACTCAGGCCGGATTCTGCCAATGTCTGCGGACGTGGAGCCAGACTGGCCAGTTGATCGAACTCCGGGGAATCAGTATTCATTGCTTGTTGTTGTGCGTTTCGTGCATTCATAATATTTACCTGAACGACTGCATGAGTAATCCAAACAGGGGTTGCAAAGTGGACAACCACCACATTGCGGCTAATGTCCCGATCCCGATAGCGGCTGCATAGGGAAATTTCATACCCGCCACTTCGCCCTTTGCGGGTGGCTGATGAATCAGCCTGTGTGTCATCAGCAGGCATCTGAGCGTTGCCCAGTAACGTGTTGCAAACGGCATGAGTCCGCCTCGAACAAGCAGGATTATAAATGCCATTATTCCACCTGCACCGAGGCTCAGACCGGTTGCCAGCAGTGCATCATGCGGTCCCAGAAAGGCTCCTACTGCTCCCATCAACTTGACATCTCCTGCCCCCATGCCCTGCAGCAGATGAAACGGAAGCAAAATCCCGATAGCTACTGCGCTTCCACCAAGCCCGGCGATCAAACCGGAAAGACCTGAAATCCAGGTTTGCAACATGATCCCCAGGAGTATTCCACCCAGGCTCAGAGCATTCGGAATTCTGTGCTGGCGAACGTCATAACAGACTGCGATTATCAGCAAGGCCAATATCATTATTGTTGATCCATAAAAGGTCGCAGCATCCATCACACAATCTTCCTGAAACTGGTAAACCGGATTCCGGCAGCAATCGCACAGTCTTTCCGGAATCCGGTCTGTCCAGTCATATCGCAATTACGGCTCAATAACATTCTCAATCGCATTGATTGAGTTGCCAACAGCGTTGCCCAGCTGGGTAAATGCCGCCACAACCGCCAGTGCTACCAGCGTGCCTGCTACCGCATATTCCACAGTGGTCAAGCCTTCCTCTTCTTTGAGAAAACATGCAAGTTTGTTCATCATCGTTTTCATCGCTAACTTCTCCTTCTTTGTTTATCGTTGATTGCAGGTATATCTTTACTGCCCTACATTGTGACTCCGGCATTGGTGACAGGGATTGATCATCCTGCAACCCGGCCGGTGTTCCTTTACTGTTTCCAGCTTCCGGTTAATCGGCCATAACACCTTTGCTACCGTATTCCTGCATCTGCCCGTCAAACCTGCAGCCATGCAGTTAGTAATATTGTTAAAGCAATCCTTCCTGAATTACTACTGCCTGGCTGACGTTTTTACACTAATTTACTTTGGCTTCCATGAATCTTCTATTGTACTTTGGTACATATAGACTAAAGCCGCACATTGAGAATGTGCAGGTCATGCAAATCACATAATGCAGAGACCTGCAGAATCAGGAAAGAGAATCGGGTTGCAGGAAAAGAGCCAGGAAACTGGATTTTTTCAGCTGTCAGGAAACCGGATTCCGGAAGCAAACACACAGTGCTTCCGGAATCCGGTATGACAGTAAAGGCTGGAATTCGAATCAACAAGTGGCTGTTGATTGTTTGTTTACAGACTTGTTACTACGGTTCGATCACATTCTCGATTGCATTGATTGAATTACCGACCGCGTTACCCAGCTGGGTAAACGCCGCAACAACTGCAAGTGCTACCAGTGTTCCGGCCACCGCATATTCTACCGTGGTCAGGCCTTTTTCATCTTTGATGAATCTCGTCAGCATATTAATTACTTTCATTGTTACTTACTCCTTGGTTTGATTTGATTACACTTACACATCTACAACTACAGCGGTTGAAACAGACAAATAATCCATTCCAGAATATCGGCCAATGTCAACTGCGAGAACGCCAGTAAAACTGCCAGCGCCACCATCAGTCCTGCTACTGCATATTCAACCGTAGTCATACCAAGATCATCGCCGATGAAATCGGGAATCTGAATGTTTGTCATGTTCATTGATATATCTCCTCCTGCCTGGCAGGTTATTACCTGTAACTGCAACCTGCGTTCCTGCAATTCAGGGAAAGATTCCGGATTGCTCATAGTCAATCCATTGTGGTGCCCGGTGCTGCAGTTGATTACATAATAGGCAATAGCAAAACGATTGTTATTGTTTGTGCTGTAGTATTTACAATAATTTACTTTACAGTTGTTTACTTTTCAGACGCGCCGTCTTTATACCTGCCAGATTTCAGTCACCTGCATTAATGATCGTACCGTACTGACAGTGAAGCGCAAAACCTGAATGCCTGTGGTAATAATTAACCATCCGGGTACCTGTCGAAGGTTATTTCTCCACGTCCGTAATTGACACTTCATAAAGCCGGAACGATTCTGCAACATCTGGTGGCAGGCTGATTTCCGTCAGCCATTCCGGCGCAACGCCCCCGGATATTCTCTGATGGAATATGGAGTTTTTCTCCTTACCTTCATAAAAATGCTCCTCATGCCCACCGGGACAAACAAGAATCAAGTCAACACGGCGTTCCTGTATTATTTTCAATGCCTGTTCGTCATCTACTGCGGTCATAATGTGATAACTGTCCGTAAAGCCTGAATGGTAGCGATGGCTGGGTATGGAAAACACCGAATGCCTGGTGCGATAGACCAACTCAGGACCGAAATCTGTAAACGCGAGAATATTTCGTGACCTGTCTCCCCAACGATGCACATCATCGAGGTAGCGTGATACTGGAGCTAATGGACATGCCCGGTTTTTGTTCTCTCCATCTTCATCACCGATAATGACTTTTGGCAAAGCGAAAATGATTACACTCGTCACCAGTGTCATGATACGCAATGGTCCCGCTACCCTGTCCTGTATTCTTGCTGTGATACCCTGCATGATATTAGCAACCAGCCATGCATAGCCTGGCAACATAAGAATCGCCACATAGGGTACCCAGCGTATTTCCATGAGAGCGAGCGGCAGATAAACCAGCGAGGCTACTGCGATATATACCCAGGCCAGTCGTCGGTTGCCGGTGTTTTTCCACAGTAGATAAACCAATAGCGGAACCCCGGGAATTATGATTCCGAGCCAGAGAATAAAACGCGCCAAATACTGCAACCAGTTGTCCGCCGACAGGGAATGTATTGCCAAAACCGGTTGCAATTCCTTTATCTTGACAAGGTGGACACGTCTGAACAATTCATCCACGTTACCCATCGGCCCGGCAAAGAAGCCGGGGAAGAAGAATTCCATGAGTATACCGGTCACTATGATGCCGGATAGTGCGAGAACCAGACGACCTGGCAACCGGCCACTTTCACCACGTCTCTTCTCATACCAGTGAACCAGGCCCCAAAACACGGTCAGCAAGCCGAACAGGATGATATAAACGATGGATATCTGGTCAATGACCGGCTCGAACAGGCGTGCCTGGCCTAATTCAATAACACGGAACAACACCAACAGAATGAAGACAGAAAGTGAATACTGCAGCAATTTACGTGTGATGTCCTTTTCACCCAGCAACCAGAATATCCCAAGAGCTGGATAGATCAGCAGGGAAAACAGCAGTGACTCTATACTGACCCAGATTGCCAAAGCGGAAACCAGTCCGGTGCGATAACATACATACCGGTTATACGACCGAACCAGCATTTGAATACCAGAACCCAGCGAGAGAAGGAATAACAGTATGATCAGGCTCTGATGATCCGCCCTGCCTGCAACGAATGAGGTGATCACTCCCATCTGGGTTATGAATAACAGGCCGAGAACCTCATTTTCCGTATCTTTCAGCAGTGGTGACAGTGCCCAGAATATTGCCAGCAGAGCAAGTATCTCCAGGACCGGGCTGATCAACACGCTCCATGCATATAATGCGCTCCCGAAGTCCGTAACCAGAGAGCCTAGCCATGCACCTGCAAACAACAGTGCATCGAATGGTCGGGTCCAGTGCTGCTCGTATCCGGTTGGGGGATTGATCCTGTGGATAATATGGTCTGCCCAGTTCCCGGATTCGTGTATCTGCAATACCCGGTTAAGCCACATATATACATCGGTGTCACCCAGGGTACCGTCGAAAACGCCGACCTTGATTGCCATCAATACCTGAATCACCAGCAGGATGATGATGGCACCGGGCACATCCTTGTATGTGTTTACTGACCCATGCATGTTGATAGGCAGCACCAGCCCTGGTGGAATATATCAGGTGATATGTACGACCGATGCGTCCCGCTAACCGGATGTATGCAACGGGACGCGCGCTATAAAATGCAAACCCTGCTCGAACACCGGCCTGGCAAACCAGGGATAGAGTCCCAGCCGTGAGATTGTGATATCCGGTTTATGACCCAGTCTGTACCAGGCATCCGACCATTGCTGTGAAGACCAGTAGTTATAGGGCAATGCCACTCCGTGTGACCGGTTGCCTATCCAGTCCATAAAAGCGAGGATGCGTCCGGCAATCCGGCTGTCGCACAGGTGATCCTTTACAATAACCGCTTGCCGGGCGACACGGACCGCTTCCTGCAGTAACCCAAAGGGATCATCCGTGTGGTGCAATACATCCATAAACATAACAACATCCATGCTGTTGTCTTCAAAAGGATACTTCCGTCCATCATAACATTCCATAGGGATTGCGCAGCTAGGCCGCTCGAGTACGTCTATGCCCTGTACATCCAGTTGCGGGCGCTCATCCATTATCAGCCTGGAGATAATCCCGTTACCACAACCGACATCCAGTACCTTACCGTGGTCTGGCAAGAGGTCCAGTGTGTGGTTTGCCAGTACCCTCAGCCTTCTGGTCAACACAAGTTGCGAGTGCAGGCCGGTTACCAGCGACATGGTATTCAGTCGGTTCATTGATATTGCTCTTCCTTCTCATTGCCCGGTACGCCGGTTTCAGGCAGCGGGGCGGCTTCTACGAAGGTATACCTGGAATTCAGGGAGAAGGTAACCAGTGAAGCTGTCACAGTTGCCGTACCGAAGGCAAATGCCGGCAGAATTTTACCGAATACCGGCTCCAGACCAAGGTGGTAACGTACCTGGTAGGACAGCAATGAGGTGACAATCATCCCGATTACTGCAATCACAGTAAACTTGCCGATCGACTCGCATGCAGCCCGCTTGTTGCTGATGTGCGAAAAAGTCACACGGTAATGACCATAGAAGCTGGCGATGATGCCGCCTGCATAAACGAGGGTAACTGACAACATATAGTAAACAGGTGTATCGGCAGGTAGCAGGATACCAATGATCTCCCTGGCAACAATCGCAATGATGCCGACGATGGAGCCTACGAAAAAATATTTACAGTATATACAATGCATCATTGGCTTGGTTGACAGGTTCATACACGGATGCCGGCGAAAACCTGCATCTGGTCAACCGGTTCGATTACGAGGTAGATTCAGTATTGCCAGAGCAAATCCGCTGAACATGGACTGGACACCGAGTGCGATCGCGGTAATTGCCGGTATAACGATCCTCAAACTCTCTGCATAGGGAAGATCTCCAAAACTGACTTCCTTCCAGTAAATAACTGCCGCTGCCAGATAACCGAGGCCAAGCAGGGAAAGGATCATACCGCCACCTATCCCCAGCTCCACCGGCTGGGATTTCAGTATTCTTGCTATCCTCCGGTCCGGGGGCAAAATACCGAAGCGTACTGCAAATGCCTTGGTAAAGACGGCAAAGAACAAGGCCTGGAACCCGATTAGCATCATGGTTGCACAGACCAGAAGTGTATTCGTGTCGAATGTAACGTCTTTGATGGTAACCGGGCCGGTCATCAGCACGATAAAACCGCACAAGCCCAGCGAAAACAGCAACAGACCCGGGATAAAGAACAGCCATTTGGGACTGAATAACAACATGAACCTCAGGTGGCGCCAGCCGTCTCTCCAGCTTCGCAAGTGCGGAGGATGACTGCGGCGGTCCGGGCGCAGGGTTACCGGTATCTGCGTAATCGACAATCCCGCGAGGGATGCCTTGACCAGCATTTCCGAGGCAAACTCCATGCCGGTACATTGCAGATCCAGATCCAGGATCGACTGGCGATGGAAAGCACGCAGGCCACAGTGGAAGTCATCAACACCAGCGCGGAAAAACATTTTCCCAAGGTTTGAAAGTACCGGATTACCGATCCAGCGATGCAACCAGGGCATCGCGTCAGGTTCTATGACACCGCCACCTTTTGGCAGACGGCAACCCATTACCAGGGTAACGCCCTGCCACAGATGGCTCAGAAAATCAGGTAATTTACTGAAATCATAGCTGCCATCCGCATCGCCCATCAGGACATATTCCCCGCGAGCCGCCTTGATACCACCAATCAGGGCACTTCCATAACCCTTCTGCATGATGGTTACTACCCGGGCACCGGCCCGGGCAGAAATTTCACGGGAGTTGTCGGTGCTGCCATTGTCAGCCACGAGGATTTCACCGGATATCCCCTTGCATTCCAATGCATCCCGGGCTTCTTTGATACAGCCCTCGATGGTCTCTGCTTCATTCAGACACGGTATAACGATGGACACTTCCACCGTTTCCGGAGGTCCTGAATAGGCTTCGATGTCCATTACGCTACTCATGAAGTAATCAGCTACCTGCTTTCCCTGCCTTTGGTGTTGCGTAATACAATTCGCGTGTGCCTGAGTCGAGTACTTTATGCTCCTCTATGGTGAATACACTTTCCAGGTACACTCTGAACCGGTGCGGATCGTAGTCTTCATACTGGTCAACCCGGTTGCGCAGCAAGGTCTTCACCATTGCATCGTCCTTGCTGACAAATTCGATAATCAGGGCCGCACCGAGACTGGCAAGCCACTCGACATATTCCAGCAACGGAATGTTAGCCCCGATCACGATATGATGGATCAGTGCCAGGCAGAGAACCAGATCCGGTTTGCCACGTCCGGTAAGGGATTTACGCTCCAGTCCCCGCCAGCCAAGTGCCGGAGATGCATCTGCCATATTGATACATAATGGCAGAATGTTGTGTATGCCCTCTTTCTTCAGTTCTTCATAGAGGAAATCGATGCATAACTGGTCCGAATCCATCGCCACTACGTTATCTGCATGCCTGGCGGCGATACGGGAAAATCTTCCGGTGTTGCAGCCGATATCCCAGACACGCGTCCAGTTGCGCTGTGCAGCCGCATCTCTGACAAAACCCGCCTTGTGCTCCTGGTCGGCATCCGAATAACTATGCGTTTCCGTATAGGCCGACCATTGCGACTCACGAGCCTTCCACTGCAGACTTTTCACAAGCTTCTGCATGCGTTTGATATTTGCAACGATCATTTGCTTGCTGAAGCCGGCCTGCCTGAGCTCTGCCTTGACGTCCGTGTTCAGACTGCCCAAACCCGCCTGCATCCTGGCCTGTAGATAGACGTTGGTGAATACACCAGGACGTAACCGGTCACGTACTGACATCAGATTATTGATCTGAACCGGATCAATACCGTCAATACTGCCCCGCAACCATGGATGAAATCCCACATCCTTGTAGGCTTGCAGAAATAGCGGATACAGGAACAACTGGCAGAACTGGCGATAACCCACCCAAGGCTCACCGGGAGGCAGCACTTCAAATGAGGGAATATCGATAAACACCGGCCTGACGCCCAGCCACTGGATATTGTATGCTGAAGAATCCTTGAGAATCATGCCCTCATCCAGCGCTGCGAGCATAAGTTCGAGATGCAACAAGGCGGCATCCTGCAGCATGCTGAAAGACCATTCATACGGATAACTGATATACGGGACTGTCTGGTGCTGGAGGAAAGCGGCCCAGCCCTCGGCATACCTGGCCGCTCCATTGAGTCGTTCCTTATCTACCCGCTCAGTATGGATTATCTTTCCTGAATCCGTGTAGTGCGAATAGAACCTGGTGGCAGATAGTGCCTGCCAGGCTATATAGGCCGGTTCACTGAGGGCACGGTAGGTGGCCTGTTCCACATAGAATACGCGTCCGTTTCGATCCCGAAAGGACCCGGGTTCAAAGTTAAATTTTTCCAGGGTTTCCCTGCCAGTAGCTGATCTTGACTGTCCTGGTTTCACCGCAGGGTAATCCGTTCAGGTTTCATCTGAATCCGCTTCAGCATTACTCACCTTGCCAAGCCGGAAAAAGGATTTCAGCTGATGCCAGAAGAGTTTTCCGGCGACCGCAAGCCCGGCCACACCGCCAAGTACAATCTGAATCAGCATCCCGCCGGTACCCGGATCCAGGTAGGCAAATGCAGATTCAGATAGCAGCGAAGTTGATAGAAACAGGACCATCGCTTGCAAAGTACGTTTCCCATTAATATTGATATTGCTCATATCTGCAAAATACCTCCCGGTTCACACAACAGGTACCGTGGTTATTCAGTTATCGGGATTATGTTCCACGACTTTAATTAGCGGTACATGCACCCGTTTGAAATACATAACGGGTACGGCAATAATGGGGATTCCAGTGGTTTATGGGGTACCCGGAAAGGTGGAAGCTGGCATGCCAGGAGCGGGAACCTAGTGCTCCTGTCTGGAACCGCGCTGGAATTTCGGCAACGGATCAGTATGGGACAAGCCGGTTAACCAAAACAGCGTGTCTGAGTACCCTGGCTAGCGGACATTCCCGGGGAACCTGCCTGGTCGACAGGTTCTCAGGACGGTTGCCTGGGTGGTATTGGCCCGGATTCAGCTTGCAGTGCACAGCCCGGAATCAAAATACCGGCATAGACACCTGCTCCATGGGTAATCTTTGAATGGACTGTCCAGATTGCAGAAAAACCGTTCCATCCTCCTCACTGGCGGGCATACCCATAACAAGCTCGGCAAATAAATGTTGAATCGCCCGGGTTTCACCGCGATAGCCAGGTGTAATTTCCGGAGAGCGGATTGCAAACAGTGTTGAAAAAGCGTCGATGTAGTCCCTGTCTGTCGCAATGGCTGCCATGGGCGTAACCGGATCGTTGATGGTTATTCGCGAGCCATGATCGCCATGGATAATAACGGTGGCATTCTCCAGCAGGCCGTCCTTGTCGAGCGATTCCAACAGGTTGTCGAGAAGCGACATCGTACAGACTACTTGCTGGAAGTAAATCCCGTATGCCTTCTCCCGATATTCCGGGTTGCTGTGAGACAGCAAATCCTCGTGGTCGAGACGCCTGCTGAGCCAGGTATCACTGTCGTCGCGCATCCGGCATGTCTCATCCCAGATATAGGGGCCATGCGGAAGCAGCAAATGCGCGAAAAACAATCTTCCGCGTGATGCTTGCAAAATATCCGTCTGCAACTGCCGGATTACTTCCGGAACTCCAAGGCTAGAAAAGGCGTAATTCTTCCGCTCCCACCCGGGCAGACCGCTACTCGCAATCAATGATCGGCCCTTGTTATAGAGAATTCGTAGCATGTTTACGACAGCCGACTTGTCGGTATAACTGCCGATGATCAACTCGGCTTTTTCCATTGCCGGCAGGTCCAGAGCCCGAACCAGTCGTGGACTGGATGAGGGGTATCGGTAGCAATACTCAATTTTGCCACTGAAGTCCTGGCAGAAGTCGAGATAGTCAGTCTGGTATACACGGATCCTGTAGCCGCGATCGGCCAGCTTCCGAAAATACTCATTCTGTGCCGGTTTCCACCCTGGTTTGCCGCTATGGGTAGTAATGTCTACCAGGCCGGCATCGATTGCTGAAGCCTTGCCATTGATCAGATTGGAAATGGAATCATAGGTCATGAAATATTTACTGTAAGCACGCCCGTAGAGGCGAAATCCCCATTTCCCGAAGAATTCACGCAGCGAATCCCGAAGTGCTTCCCCACCCTCAATATCGACGGGTATCCCTTCAATACCAATATGCCCGTCCAGTACCACGTGTATGATGGGTGGTAAATTCGCTACCGGCACTTCAACCGGCGCGACTGGTTGGGGTCCGAACTGTGCTTTCTGGGCCGGCAGGATGGCAGTAGCCAGGATGGCCGTTGCGAAAACCGTCGTCAGAATTGTAGCGATGTGTCTGCGCAGCCCAAGAAACACCAGTTGGTAGCCAAACAATAACAATACAACAATCGCGTACTTCAGCAATCTGCCATCCTGGACGACAAGAAAATCATGGATGCGTGCCACCAGTCTGAACTGGATATCGAGGAAAACGAACAACAGCATTGCGAAACCAATGGCTCGCAGATTGGTAGGGCCGGCGACTGCCAGCAGACCACCGATACATATTCCCGCCAGACCGATAGCGAGGATACATAGTAATACTTCAGGTGTCAGGATCCCGTACCCGTGATAGAAAATGTAGGTCAGAAAGCCACTGAGAAAAACCAGCACTGGCGCCAGGATCGTTAATACAAATTCGCGATTTGCTTGCATAGGTGTAATTCTCATGTCAGGACTTGTGTGTAGTCAATCATCCTGGACATTCTGGCCACTGCAGGCACTGGTTGGGTTGCACAACACGCACCGCCGGGAGGCAACTACACGACGGGCTGCAGACATGATCCCCGAGCTGATGGTGATTGCTCTCCCCCTCCGCGTTGAGTCAATGACAGGCCTGGCTCGGAGGTTTCACATCACCGGAGGTTGTTGCCTTCAGGGATTGCGATAACACTCCCTCCTGGCAACCACCGGCCTGCCGGATCGATTTGCCAGCGGAAAAACGTTGATTCTGAAATGTAAAGAATTGTTGATGGCACCTTTACTAACCATCATGATTGATATAGTTTTTAACCAGTAATAACGAATTATTGACAACATGGATTTCAAAATCATATCGGATATTCAGGGAGTTGCTGTGAATACTGACTACCAGCAACCGGATAGCCGGCCTAACAGTAAAGACAAGGAGAGCCGAAATGAATGATTTTCGTTCGGCCAGAAAACAGAAAGGCGCCGTACTTGCCATCTTCGCAATCAGCCTGGTCGCCATCATTGCCATGGCAGGCCTGGCTCTTGACGTGAGCCATGCCTATATCGACAAGGCGCGGTTGCAAAATGTCCTCGACGCCACCGCCATGAGCGGCGCCATGACCCTGGCCCTCAACGGGAACGATGCCGCTGCGGAAGCCCTGGCAATCAGCGATGCCCTCGCCACCTTCGATGCCGACCTGGAGAACGAGCTCGCGGCTGCCAGCCTGACACCCGTAATCGAATTCTCACATACCCTGGACCCGTTTGTCCCGGGCTCCACACCGGGAATCTTTGTACGTGCCCGAATCGACACCTATAACATGCCCACCTGGATGGCCCGCGTCATCGGCAAGGACACCGTGAGCGTCGGCGCCAGCGCGGTGGCCGGCCCGGTCCAGTCGGATACCTGCAACCTCTACCCGCTCGTTGTCTGTGGTGACCCGGCAGATGATGAGTGCCTGACCAATCCGGATGCAGACACCTGCTTCGGCTACAATGTCTATCGGGATGACACCGACCCAGAGGAAGAATGTTACCTGAAGACCGGCACCGGTGGTGCCGGCGATACCGACCAGGATACCGGGCAGTCCTGTGGCCCCCAGGAGGGGGATGGCACCGGCGGGATTACCGGCGATGTCGGCCCGGGGAATTATCAGCTTCTCGACTTCAGCAAGATCGGTGAACAACCGGACTGTTCGGGAGGGGGTTCCAGTTTTCTGCGCTGTGCCCTGGCCAAGGGTGTGAGACTCTGCCCCGCGGGCGGTACCGTGCCCACCAAACCGGGCAATACCGTCGGCCCCGTTGCCGATGCCATCAATTCACATTTTGCCGATTACCAAGGAACGATGAGCCGCGACGAGTACCCCCCCGACCTGGTTACTGACTACGACAACCCGAGCAACGGGACCGACCCGGTTGTCTTTTATGACGAGTATCTGGATCGTACAGCGGAGGGCGGCCCGCCCGGCTGGGATCAACCGGATGACGGCATACCCAAACACCGCGTAAAACCCGTGGTTATCGGCGACTGCTCGGAAACCGTCAACGGTAGTGGTGATGTACCGGTCCTGGCAACCGGCTGTTTCTACCTGACCCAGCCCGCCGAACACAGTGGTGGCCAACGGGTCTGGGGGCAATTCGTCGGCAAATGTGGCGGTAACGGCCCCATCTCATTGATTCCCACGGCCTTCACCCAGGAAAGGATCATCCTGTACAAGGACCCCGACAGCACGGATTCCTGATTATGCGAGCCATAAAGATGACTACCCTGCATAACAGCCGCGAGCGGCAACGCGGCCTGGCGGCCATGGAGTTCGCCATTGCCCTGCCGCTGATCATCCTGGTGGCACTGGCTGTAACCGAGCTGGGCCGTGGACTCTACCAGTACAACACCCTGACCAAAGCCGTGCGGGATGGCGCACGGCACCTGTCCAATGTGGCCGTTGGACCCCTCGGGATCGTTGACATCGGTCCCCACATAACCGATACAACCAATATCGTCGTCTATGGCGACATTGATGGCGGGACGCCGGTATTGCCCAATTTCGCACCGGCGGACGTCACGGTCAGCACGGTTGATGTACCGTTACCCGGTGGCGGTATCCACCCGAATCATGTCCGGATCAGCGCCACCTATACCTTCACGCCGCTGTTTCCGGCACTGTCGAACCTGGGCTACTCGATGGTGCCGTCCATGACGGCATCGACGGTTCAACGGGCACTGGCACTATGATCAAACGCGAACAGGGTATCTTCACCGTCGAGTTTGCCATTATAGCGGCCGTACTGTTTATTGTATTGTTTGCCGTCATCGAGCTGGCACATGTCCTGTGGATATGGAATACCGCCACGGAAGCGACGCGGCGCGGTGCGCGGGTCGCTGCGGTCTGTCCCATCAACCACCCCGCTGTCGCCGAGATTACTGTATTCACGCAACCTGGCGGTGGTCCTGACAGCCCGATCCTTAGGGGACTGTCAACCACCAATGTAAGCGTGGATTACCTGGATCAGAACGGGAACCCGGATACGGACTTTCAGGATATACTTTTTGTTCGGGTCTCCCTGAACAATTATACGTTTACCCCGCTGATACCGTTCGTCAATGTAGACTTTACCCTGCCGACCTTTGAAACGACGATCCCCTCGGAGAGCCTCGGTTATATCCCGGATGTGGATGACCCGACGGCGGATCCGGTGTGCAGCTGTTATGGATCGCCCGGGCCGACCACCAACTGCGAATTGTAACGCGTCATCCGCAACAACCGTTATGCTGCATCAATAGATTTCTTCACTACCCCGCAGTACGTGTGCAACGATCCACACAGCAAACCATGCACTACAGGGACAACAACACGCAAGGATCTGCTTTTCTGCCTATTGTTAGCGTATCCCGTAGCCGCGAATAATACGGAAATGCACGTGAATATCGCATGTGTAATCTATACTTAAAGTGGTGGCTGCCTGTATGGCTGCTATTCATGATCTTCGGCTGTACCCCCCCGGTTGTGCGCATTGAAACACCGTCCGTAAGCGACCGGTTTCTGGAAGCAGCACAGGCACGGGAAGCCGTCGGTGATTATCCGGGTGCGGTCGATTACTATCTGCGGGCAGCCGCGGTGACAAACGGTCGACAACGCCCGGATATTCTGTTGCAGGCGGCAGGCAGTCTGGTGCAGTCCGGTGATTACACTCGCGCCACTGCCATCCTGGACCGCATGGCGGATACACCGCTCTCAACCACACAACGTCAGCTCTACGCCACCATCCAGGCCAGGATTGCATTAACCCGGAACGATGCCGACCAGGTATTGATGTTGCTGCAGACTGTGCCGGCTACCGCTTACCTGCAGGCGGATTATTACCGTTTGCGTGCCGAGGCCTGGCAGCGCAAGGGGGACTTCATCGCCAGCATCCGGGAACGCCTCCGACTCGATCCGTTACTCAACGAACCCGACCGGCGTCTGGCTAACCATTCCGCAATCTGGCTGGCCCTGAGCAGGCTGACAACTACCGATCTGCAACGCCTGCGCAGCGCACCGCCAGACCCCTTGGGTGGCTGGGCCAGGCTTGCAGAACTTGCCCGGCAGAATCTGCAAGGACCGAACGCCCTGGCAGACGCAATTTTGCAGTGGCAGATGCAATACCCGGGACACCCGGCAAGTGAAGGATTTACCGATAAACTGGCGAGCGGGATACGCATCACCGGGCAACCACCGCAGCAGCTGGCCTTGCTGCTGCCCCTGACCGGGACACTTGCCAATGCCGGCGCCGCGATTCGTGCGGGCATACTCGCTGCTTACTACAACATACCGGAGGATTCACAACGTCCGGCAATAAAAATCTATGATGTCGGTGGCGATCCCGAAGCCATTCTGGGTGACTACCACCGGGCAGTCTCCGATGGTGCCCAGTTTGTCATCGGGCCGTTACGCAAGGAGAGCGTTCGGGTACTGGCACTCCAGCAGCAACTCCCGGTACCGGTCCTGGCACTGAACCGGACCGGTACGGATATCGCGCCCAACCCCATGCTCTTTCAGTTCGGGCTGGCACCGGAAGATGAGGCACGGGAAGTGGCGCGACGCGCCTGGCATGACGGCCACAGGCGGGCCATTGCACTGCTCCCCCGGGGTATCTGGGGTGATC
>Ga0210064_1000194_pt1 | contig 29589 bp, 27 predicted proteins | sample Muzzi_CordC_D2_FD_185531 | JGI IMG/M metagenome (GOLD analysis project Ga0210064, IMG submission 185531) | Wetland microbial communities from San Francisco Bay, California, USA, that impact long-term carbon sequestration - Muzzi_CordC_D2 (SPAdes) | ecosystem: Environmental > Aquatic > Marine >... | reverse complement strand
CGGTCCAGATCGGCTTCCGTAGCCACCCGCTGGTATTCGATGCCAAATGATCTGGCCAGCAGGGCGTAATCGGGGTTCTCGAATTCACAGTCGATATAGCGTTGCCCGTAACTCTGGTACTGGTTCTTGCGGATCAGTCCCATGCTGGAATTGTTGAACATCACCACGGTGAGTGGCAGCCTGTAGTTCACCGCCGTCATCAGTTCCATACAGCACATCTGGAAGCCACCATCTCCGATGATCGCAATAGTCGGCTTGTGCTCTGCAAAACGCGCCCCGATGGCCGCCGGTATCGCATGCCCCAGTGAAGAAATACCGGAGTTCGGGTAAAAACGGTTATCGCTGGATACGTTGAAAAAGTTCTGCGCGAAGATCAGGTTGTCATCGAACACGATCAGGTCACGGGGAAAATGCTTCTCAAGGCGCCGGAAGAAACTCTCCACCAGCGCGAAACCGGCGCTGAAAATTTTACTGCTGCCGACATCGCGCCTGGCAACCGGGTCATTCGCCGCGATCTGCTTGCGCACTGCCTGGCGATTCACGCCCTGTGCATCCAGCTTCCTCAGCACGCCCTTCAGCGTTGACTTGATATCACCGGTAACGGCCACGTCGGACTTGAACACCTTGTCGATTTGCTCAGGATTGCTGTCGACCTGGGCAATCTTCTTGTTTTGCAGCAGGGTATCGTCCCACAGATAGCTGGTGCGCTCGTTGAAGCCGGCGCCGAGAAAAATAATGGCATCCGCATTCTCGACAATATACTTGTAGGCATAGCCGGTCGAGGTCACGCCGAGGCTGCCCAGCGACAGCGAAGATTGTTCACTGATAACGCCCTTGCCTTTCATGCTGCTGGTCACCGGGATATTGAGTGAATCACTTAGTTCGGATACCTGCGCCTGCGCACCGGACTTGATGCAGCCATAGCCTGCCACGATAACCGGGTTGCGCGCCTCCAGGATCAGCCCGGTCAGGGCGTCGATCGAGCGGATATTCTCGCTGGCCGCGGGATCCGGCCGCTCGGTGTCCACGCGGTCCAGCAGATCGGCGTCAACCAGTTCCTGCTGCACGTTGAACGGCAGGCACAGCAGCACCGGTCCGGAGTTGGGTGACAGCAGCACCTTCGACGCCTGGTTCAGCACGTTTGCCAGGTAATCGGTGCGCTCGATGACCTTGCGATAGCGGGTGATGCTCTTGAACAGCTCGTCCTGGTCGATGCTGCCGCCTTCACCGGAACTTTCCTGCAGGCCGCCCTTGCCAAAGATATGGGTCGACGTTTCGCCGGTAATCACCAGTATCGGTTGCCTGTCCGCATAGGCATTGGCAATTCCGGTCACCAGGTTGGTTGCCCCCGGGCCCGCGGTCGTGATGCAGGCGGATATTTTGCCCGAGGCGCGCGCGCAGCCGCATGCCATGAACGCGGCACCCTGCTCGTGCTTGGCCAGCACGGTCTTTACACTGGAATGGTACAGGCTGTCGTACACCGGCTGAATATGGGCACCGGGCATACCGAAGACAAACTCGATACCGAGCCTTTCCATGTATTTAACGATCAGCTCGCTGACTGGAATCTTCATGGCGTCACACAACATCTGATTTCGCGACATTGTAATGCCTTCCGTCGCGATTCACACAATTTAACCGCCTGCCGCCACAAGACCCGAACGACACTATAACTTTCTGATATTGTGGTTTTTATTGATCACCCCTCGGCAAGCAGCTGAATGCAAACAAAAAATTGACGGTTGTGCGGGCGAATGGGGTCGGTGACAAATGATTCTTATTTGTCACCGACCCTCCTCAACAGCAGGTGCACCGTCAGTCCTGCATGGAGCGCGGCACGATTGCCACTTCATCCCCGTCCTCGATCAGGGTGTACGGCTCGGCGAAATGCCGGTTCACGGTGACCTGCACCTTTTCAGGCGCAAAGGATTCCTGCCAGCCCGGTCTTCTGCCGCCCAGCCATGCCAGCAGGGATTCGACATGCGTCACCGCATCCGGCAGTTCGACCTCTTCCTCATCCCGGCCGGTCAGTTTTGCCAGTTGGATAAAGTACAGCAGCTTGATGCGGGCCTTGCCGGCAGGGCCGGCGCCGCCGCGATCCAGGCCATGGTCGCGCAGCCTCTGCAAATAGTCCGCCCAGTTGCGTTCATAGTCCGCGCCCAGTGCATGCAGATCCTTCCAGGTATAACTGCAGGAAAACCCGTCATCGAAATCCAGCTGCAGCGCCGTGGTGCCCTGCGGCTCGATGTGCGTGATCCCGACCAGGCGCTTCCCATGGACAGGTTTGTCCGGTTCCTGTTCTGCAGCGGCAGGTGCAAGCACGCGCAGGTACTCGCAGGGATACAGGAAGCGCGAGTCATCCGAGAAGGCGACCTCCAGCAGCCGTGATTTCCTGTGCAGCTTGATCGCGGTCGGGGTGACGGGTGTTGCGGGCTCTGGCATACGGGTTCCAGTCAATGGTGTGCGAGTCCCCGGATGTTACCTGAAATGCAGGCCCGGCGGGCTGCCGATCCTGGCCGCAGCTAGTCGTAGGCCGGCAGTGTTGTCAGCCGCGAGTCCTCCACCGGGCCGCCCACCGTGAAATGGTAGAGATCCTGGAAGGTGTGGTCCTCGATACCGAGCACCTCGTGCATGGGGTCGTCGAAGAAGCAGCCGATGCCGGTGCTGCGGATGCCGGCGGCCTCGGCTTCCAGGTACAGCAACTGGCCGATCATGCCGGCCTCCCAGTAGAGGCGTGGATAGAACCAGGGGCCGTAACGCGCGAGAGGTCCGCTGAACTCGGCCAGCATGGCAAGGCTGAAGCAGCCGTCACTGGCTATGTCCTGCTGACAGGCAATCTGCCTGGCCGCGGCCCGCGCATCCGTCTCGATCAGGCAGTACAGCGGCAGCGACTCCGGGCAGCCCGGTGGCTTGCGCCACGGGTCCGCCTGCGTCAGCGCCTGCTGCAGCGCCGCTGTCTGAGCCGGGTCACGCACCAGCAAATACAGGCCTTGTGGGAGATCGGCTACCCGATGCACCAGCAGTGCGAGGTGCAGGTGGGATTTCCACGGCAGTGCAGCAAATGGCACAACACCCGGCACGGCCAGAGTCCTTCCCAGCATATGGTAGAAGTCCTCGCGTGGCAGGCTTGTCTGCCCGTCCATGGCCACTGCACTGCGCCGCTGGCGGATCATCCGGCGCAGCGCCGGCGGGCGCGGGGGTAACACGCAGGGCTGCGGCGGTGTGGTGAAGTGTTCGTATGCAATAGCCCCACGCGGTTTACGCAGCCGGGCCGCGAATGTCTCGATACCCCAGTCCACGTGCGAAGGACTCAACCGGTTGGGACTCCCCTGCCAGGCCAGCGAGGCAAAGGCCTGCAGCGCGGCTGCCGGCAACACCGGCAGTTCACCGGCCTGCTGCACCGGCACACAGGCCAGCAGCATGTCCGGCTCTTCCGGCTCGGCAGCCTGTGGCTGAGACGTTCCCAGCAGCGTGGCCAGCTCATCCGTTGCAGGTTCATCGAGCAGGCGCATCCGCCAGCCAAGCCCGGCGGCGGCAATACCCAGCGCACCCAGCGCGTGCCCTGCATCGTGCATGCAGTAGCGGTACGCCCGCTGGCCGTATTTCCAGGCCTCGCGCCAGTGAATGGAGGTCAGCCCGACGAAAAACGTGCCCACGGGAAAACCGGCGCTCAGCGTGTTCCACAGCCCGGTATCAAATTCAGCCCGCACCTCCAGGCCGTGTTCCTTCGCGGCATAGTGGCAGACCATGGGCCGCTCGCACAGCCCTGTGACCGGCCCGCACACCAGATAGCCCTCTGTGGGATGCAGGTTGCCGCTGGAAGCATTCACGCGCAACGCCCAGCGGGTCTCACCGAGACGCTTCCAGGCGGACAGCGCGAGGCTGTCGTAGAGCAGCTGCGAGATGGAGTGATGATTCACCGGAGCCGCGGCCGGCTGCGATGCCGGCGTGAAGATCGCGTCGTAGCGGGGCTCGTCCGTCACCGCGACGGTTTCCAGCCGTATCAGCCGCGCCCCCGCATAGCGGCGGAACGGGTCCGGCTGGGTCGCCCAGTCGAGGAATCCCGGCCCGCTGGCAAAGGCCTCGAAGCGGTGCTTGGTCTCCTCGTGGTAATCGAACACCGGCTGCAGACGAGGGGATGGAGAGAGGTCACGCTGATTCATAGCATGCTCAAGCACATATTGCGCGAAGCCCGCCATTCCACCAATACGACGCACGTTTCCCGCACTGGTCGGCAGGCGGGTGAAGTGCAGCGCACTTTGGCATGATACTGTTCCGGGTTTGCAGGCAAGCGTGTGACAGGCGCATTAAGCCCGCGGGCGCAACGACATGCACCGCCCATCACGCCGCCAGCGAGATTACTGACTCTGGTTCCCGCTTTGCGAGTTACCTGTATGCAGACGCCTTTCGCAATTTTCCCAGTCGTGCAACAGGCATTCATGCTCGTCGCATTCGAACTCGCAGACGGCGATTTCCTCGGGCACCTTCGCGACAGGAATCTTCATCCAGTTAAGCAGCTTTCCGAACATGGCAACCCCCCACGCAGCTGCCCTTATACAACAGGACATCCGCCGCATTCTTCTTGGTTGTTGTTGCGTACATCGTCAAGTCTAGACCATGTTCAGCGCAATGGCCTGTGCCGGACAGCCTTTGCAGGCAAACATCTGTCAATATCCCGGCAGCCGCAGCGCAAATCGCCCAAGCCAGCCGGAACTATTGCGCGGCATCCTGCCCGGCGTTGCCGTGCCAATGGCGGTATACCGCCTCGGCCATGGGCGGCAGCAGCGCACACAACTCCTGGTAATGTGCTTCCTGCAGTTCACGCTGCGCGCGGCTCTGCGGGCTGGCGATCAGGAACAGCGGTTCCAGGGTGTACTGCAGTGTCCGCGTCAACGGTGCTGACCACAGCGCCATGGCGGAAATATAGCCCTGGCACCATTGCTCGGAGCGATATGCCGTACACCTGCCGCCGGGACTCTCATATTCGAAAATGGGAAGAAACCGGCCGGGCACCGGCAAGGCCGCCTCGATGGCGGCATGCACCCGCACGATGAGGCCAAGGATATCCTGCGCCTGCTCTGAATCGCTGAATACCGGCTCGTCGAAAATCAGGCGGATCCACTCGTCCGTCTCAAGGCTCTCCGGACCGCTCACGGTTGCAGTCAGGAAGCCATGCGCGTGGCTGAGTGTCATGGCACCTTCACCGCTTTCATTTGATCGCAGGAAACGCTCCAGCCGCAACAACTCGGGCTGGGTCAACGGGACGGGACTGTCCGGCAACATCATCAGGTCTCCAGCCGATGCGGCGCGGCATCAGGTTTCAGGGCACCATACTACCTGGTACCGGGAAGCTTTCGGGCTTCTGACATGGCGGATTGTCGCAGGCATGCACACGGTGAATCAACCTGAACGCGACGCCTCTCTCAAACAAACGCGCCGCAGGGTGGCGCTCCCGCAGATGCGTCTGGGGAGACTTTGGTTAATTCATGTATCCTGTCATCGCGAGCGCGATGTGCAGGGATGTACGAGTGTCGCGGAAAGCATGGAGGCTGGGAGCGCCCTGCGAAGCAATCTTTGTGGTTCATGATTAATTGGCTGGAGATTGCTTCGCACTTCGTTCCTCGCAATGACGAATTAACCAGAGGCTTCCTGGCAAGCGCAGGTTGCCATCTGACCGCGATGCCTCACCCAAACAATCACACCACGGTGTTGGCTACAGAACCGGCAGACCGTTCAGGCAGGCTGCAGGCTGTAGCCGCGCAAGCGGCGGGAAAATTCCTGCAGGGCTGCGATCCCCGTCTCCTCGGCCTGCTGACACCACTCCTGCAGTGCTTTGCATAGCGCCTCCTGGCTGGTGACCTTGCGGGTCCAGACCGATTGCAACTGCTGGCGATAGTGATAGACAATCTTCAGGTCGTGGAACCGGGCAAGGATCTGCTCCAGCCGCCCGCGGGCGCGCTCATTGATCAGCGCGGCATCCCGCACCAGCAGACCGCGGGCACTCCGCAGTAACTGCTTGCAGGAGTCGTCACACTGTTTGCGTTGCTGGCGTAGCACCGGACGAATGACATCACGTGCATAACTGGCCATGACGTACATGCGACTCTTGACCACGGCACGCACGGTTTCCAGGTCAACACGCTCCTTGCTCTCAAGGATCAGCGCTCGCTGGGGTGCAAGCCGCTTGATCTTCGCCAGTCGCAGCAGGGTCAGCAGGCGGATAATGCTCCAGCCCAGGTCGAACTCCCACCACTTGCTGGAAAAGCGCGCCGATGTCGGGAAGGCATGGTGGTTGGAATGCAGCTCCTCACCGCCGATGATCAGGCCCCAGGGCAGGATATTGCGGGAGGCATCTGCGCTCTCGTAATTGCGGTACCCCCAGTAGTGGCCCACCCCGTTGATCACACCGGCCGCCCAGAAAGGAATCCAGACCATCTGCACTGCCCACAGCGCCAGGCCGGCCATGCCGAACAGCACGATATCCAGCAGCAGCATGAGCGTGATACCGAGCCACGGAAAGCGTGCATAGACATGGCGCTCCAGCCAGTCATCCGGCGTCAGGTGGCCATAGCGCTCAAGGGTGCCGCGGTTGTCCGCCTCCTGCTGGTAGAGCTCGGCCCCCTGCCACATCACCTTGCCGATGCCCAGCACCTGGGGGCTGTGCGGATCTTCCGCGGTTTCGCATTTCGCATGGTGCTTGCGGTGTATGGCTACCCACTCACGGGTGACCATACCGGTCGTTATCCATAACCAGAAGCGGAAGATGTGTGCGATGACGGGATGCAGGTCCAGCGCCCGGTGCGCCTGGTGCCGGTGCAGGTAAATGGTGACGCCGAAAATCGTTATCTGGGTGAGCAACAAACCTGTCAGCAGCAGCTCGCCTGTGGAAAGTTGCATCATGCCGCCGGTACCGAGGAAGTTCAGGAGGGTTTCAATCATGGTGTTCTCGTCTGTAATAATTATAAGTACGCAGTATTATACCACGGTCAGCACACATCCCCTCAGAAAAGCAGGTTTCAGGCCATCGCAACCGTGGAATGGGAAACCGCATACCAGGCAGTTGGTTCCGTGGAGTAAAAAAACAGAACCGTCCCCCGTGGCACTTACTTAAGGAACCACTGATTAATTCGTTATTGCGACAACTGCAGGGAGAAGGTGAGACCGGGAACCGGTCGAGAGACTGGTCTGGACCATGCAGGTGGTAGCGTACCAAAAGTAGGCGCATTAGGCGACGCAGGCGCAGCTACCGGGGAACAAAGTGGTGAAGCAATTTCCAGGTGACTGATTCCCAGTTATGAGATTGCCGCGCTGCGCTCGCAATGACCGGGATTTGGAAATTAATCAAAGCTTCCTTAAGGAAGTTCTGATCACGTCCCGGTCCGTCATTCCGTATAAACCGGACTCCAGAAGATCAACAGCCTGGACCCCGGCCTTCGCCGGGGTGACGGCTTGTTCAGCGCTTCCCTGACCCCCAGGACCCTGACAAATAGCCACGGAATGAAAAATAGACCTGTCTCATTTTCCCCGAATGGATGTAATCTTCGCGGACCTGTCCTGTGGCGTCTGGAAGCACGCTTTTGAACGAGTACCGCGTACTGCTCATCGGTCCCCGGCGGGACCTTGTCGAGGTGCTGCGCAAGCGGCAGATTCCCTTTTCCATCTGGCAGAACAAACAGGCATCCCGCTTGCCGGACGCAGAAAGGCTGGTCACAACTCCCCTCTGGAAATCCACGAACAGGATCAGGCAGACCATTCGCCAGGAATTTGCCGGCGGTCGCTTTACCCACGTCATCGCCGGCACCGAGGCTGCCGTCTACCCCGCAGCCCTGGCCCGGCGCCTGCTGGGTGCACGGTACTCCGAGACAACAACGGCGCTGCGTTGCAGGGACAAGCTGGCGATGAAGGAGTACCTGTGCGATTTCGGCATACCCATGACAAAGTTCCTGGCGGAGTCCGCCGCAACTGATGCGGCCGCGGTGTTCGCGGAACTGGGCTGCCCGGTAGTCAAGAAAAGCCGCAAGGCATCGGGTGGAAAGACACTGCAGGTCATACACCGGAAGAGCGACCTGCGACTGCAGCACGGCAACAGGAACATCCTGGAAAAATATGTCTTCGCACCCGAAGCGAGCATCGAATCGTTCAACAACAACGGCAGCATCCGGTTCACGAATATCACCGGGTACCACGAAAAGGGACGGGTCAACTTCGTGCCGGCGGCATTCGACGCGGCGCTGACCGCTGCCATCCAGGCGCTCAATCGCCGCGTCATCGAGGCACTGAAGATCAGGTGGGGAATGACCCACCTCGAGGTCTACCTGACGCAGAAAGGCCTGCTGTTCGGTGAAATCGCACTGCGCCCACCCGGCGGTTACATCATGAATGCCCTCCGCCACGCCTATGACTTCGACCCCTGGGCGGCGTTCGTCGCGATGGAACTGGATGAACCGTTCGACTTCCCGGACAGCCCCCGGGCGTACACCGCTGTCGAGGTCCTGCACCCCGGCGCCGGTCGAGTGACTTCGGTGTCAGGCGAAGCCATGGTGCGGGAACATCCCGGAATGCGCGAGTTCCACCTTAAAATCAGGCCGGGCGACCGCGTCAGGCCGCGCAAGGGCCTCGGACAGGATACCGGCCACCTGCTGTACGCCAGCGACTCCCCGGCGGCACGTCTCGAACTGCACCGAACATTCAGGCAGCAGTTCGCGATCGAGGTTGCCTGAAAGGGACATCCGTCTGACATGCCCAACGGCATCCGCAAGGTAACCTGTTAGTTGCATAAACCCGGGGCTGTAATCCGGTTTTGTCAGGTGAATTTCAGAATGAAATGTATCCTGGTGTATTGATTCTGGAAATCACCGATAGTGCGGTCCTGGCTCCATCTCGCAGGAGCACCCCAGTGGGCACAAGCGCCGTTCACCGGCGCGATCGCGGCCAGTTCCCAGAGAACGGTCATAAAGCGGCCGCTCCTACAGGCGGTTTTTGCAATGATCGGGGTAACAACATCATCGTCTGGCAACGGCCAGGCGAGATGACGATGTAGCCGTGTGCTGGCCAGCAAGGCCGGACCCGGGGAACTTCACCATTCCCGGATTCGGCTGCGCTCCAGCCGGGTTACCGATCTCGCGAGGTGGTGTTCCCGGGGTATAACTTGCCGGACATGTGACAGACAGGTAATGGTTCCGCCGGCCCTTAATGCTTCATTTCGCCTGCGTGCTCGCCTGGATGTGGCATGTTTCTCAGCCGCAGCAACAGACCATGCGTTGCGGATTGCATGCTCCGTCGCAGACCGTCCAGTTTTGCCGGCCACGGACGCACTTGCGGACTTTGCGGCGGCTGCGGGTTTTCAAGCGCCGCCTCGAGTTTCGCCCTGGACGTGTCGAGGTAGCCTGCAGCTGCCGGCTCGATCATGTCTGTGGCCATGCAGGCCTGTGCATGACCGATATTCTCGATGCGCCGCACCAGGGAAGGCCAGGGGTCATCCCATTGCTGTTCCGCCTCCATGGTCTGTTCGATCCACTGGACGATATTGCCAGCTTGCAGCCCGGCATTCAGTACCGTCGGGATGCGCGCGCGGGCATTCGTGACGACCGCTGCATCCTGCTCGCGCAGCTTCCTGATTGCAGGCCAGAACCTTTCCCTGAGGAACAGGCGGTAGACCGCATCGGTCGTGACTGCATCCAGGACATCCTCGTCGCTGAACAGCTCCATGGCGTAACTGTCGGCCTGCAACTCATCCAGGCGCACTGCTGCCGTGCTGAGTACCGTGTAGAGAGGCGCATAAACAGAGAACACCGCGCGCACCGGCAGGTAAGCGAGATCAGTCCCGGGAGCCGGTTCCCGATACTGTGGCCAGACTGACCGCAGTGCGTACAGCCAGTTCAGCAGCAGGTTGTTGCGCCTGGAGTTCTGGCCGAGGCGGCGCGCAAGGGAGCATTGAAACCGTGTCATGGACAGGCAGCGCAGCAGCGGCAGGCCGACAACCAGGGAGCGGGTCGACCAGACCGGCAATGCCAGGAAGGGCGTGTTGACGATATCGAGCTGGTACTCGCGCGTAATCACGATGCGGTCGATTGCTGGACCGCCATAGTGTGCGCCGGTATCTTCCACCAGCTGAAACAGGGCTGGTGCCTGCGACCTGTCAAGGACAACACCCGCGGGAAGGAGGTGTCTGAACTGAAAAAGTCGATAACTGACCAGCCCGCAGGTACCGGCCAGGAGCAGCCACGCCAGCAGTGACAGCCAGGCCACCCCGGGGGGAGCGAAAAGGGCATGGTACACACCGTTCAGGCCGGCCAGCGCCAGCACTGGAAACAGCAGCAGGCAGGCATAGCCGAGTAGCGCGAAAACGGTGATAAACAACAGGTATGGCAGCGGGTGGAGTTCCGCAAGGACCTCCACGCGCTTACCGATACCCTGCAGGATCGAATGCTGCCATCCGTGATCTGACATGAGAGAACCTCGCAACCTGCCTGTTTCGTGAAATGGAACCGCTGTTTCATTCGTCATTGCGGCACTTCCCTGTACAACGCACTCGCAATGACGTGAAAATGGATGAATCAGGGGTTTCCTTGTGTTACGACCAGGAACAATTCTAGCGGGTCACCGGAAATGTGCTGAGACCGGGATCACAAGCCGAATACAGGTTTGCTGCATCCCCGGCATGCCATGCACCCGTGTCCGGCTGCAGCCGGCGTCGCGGGAGACGGATTCCCCTAAATTTTGCTAACATGAAGTTCAGTACGAATGACCGCGACACCGGCATGGGAGATAACACCATGTACAGACACTTAACCGGCACTGTGATAACCGTTTTGCTGGCGTTCCCGTTACACGCGGGAGACCGGATTACCGCAGCACAGATTCAGCAGGTTATGGATACGACCGACGCCGCCGCGATGAGCCACGACACGGCGGGCATTGCAGCGCACCTGGGCGACTCGTTCGAAAAGATCCTCGAGTTCCCCTATGACAAGTGGATGGCAAAGGTGAGAATCAACAAACAGGAGTACCTGGCGCTGATCGACGCGGGCTGGGCGACAGTCGAGAAATACGACTACTTGCGCACTGACACCGAGATTCATGTCATGCCGGACGGCCAGAGCGGGCTCTCATACTCGACCGTGACCGAGCACATGATCCAGGACGGCAAGCAGATGACCAGCAAGTTCCGCGAATATGCCACCTACGAACTGGAAGACGGCAGGCCGGTCATAACGGAGGTCAGCGGCCATACGCTGGTCGGCGATACCACCCCGTATTGACCGGACACACCCGGCAACACGGTTGCAGGCAGTATCCCCTGGCATGAGTGGCGGCAAAGGTTCACAGCCGCCTTGTTGCCGGATGCTGTATGAAGGAGCTTGCAACGGCCTGCCCCAGCCCCCATCTATGACGGACCGTCCATGCCCCTGGTAACTCTCCACGGATACTGATGAATTCCCGGAACCGACACACCGCAACGGCTGCCGGATTTGTACTGGCAATATTCATGCTGCTGGCCGCCGGCCCTGCCAGCAGCCAGCCGTCGTACCAGATCGACCAGACCATCCGGCACCTGATCGCATATGTTTCCGGGTCGGACCTGCGGTTTGTGCGCAATGCCACCGTGTACACCCAGTCGGAGGCCGCCGCGCACATGGAAAAGAAATACCGTCATTTCCTGGACGACATCGAAACTGCAGAAGATTTCATCGAGCTATGCGCTACAAAGAGCCTGCTGAGCGGAAAGCCCTACCTGGTGATTGACCGGCAGGGCAACGAGTCCCGGACCAGCGACTGGCTCAAGGCCGAACTGGCCGCCTGGCAGGCGCGCAACCGGTGAAGCGCCTGCGCAACAGTCTTCGCTCATTTACCCTGTTCCTGCTGCTGCCCGGGATGGGCCTGCAGGGCTGTGCAACCCCCAACCTCAACGCCACACCCGCCCGTGCGCTCCTACCCCGCCGTTGATGAGCGGATTGCCGTTGCAAACGAGGCGCGTGACGGTCGCCTCAGGATCATGACGTTCAATTTCGCGCACGGTCGCGGCAAAAGTTTCCACCAGCTGCTGCAGCGGTCCGCCACGACCCTGGCCAACCTCGACAGCATTGCAACCCTGCTCCGGGACAGTGGCGCGCACGTCGTTGCCCTGCAGGAAGCCGACGCCCCCTCCTTCTGGAGCGGCAATTTCAACCATATCGACCATCTCGCGGACAACGCCGCCTTCAGCCAGTCCGTACACGGCCTGCATGTAGACGGGATGGGACTGGCCTACGGCACGGCCCTGATCGCCAGGCTCGACCTCAGAGACCCGCAAGCCATTACCTTCGACCCCACACTTTCACCTGTGCCCAAGGGATTTGTGGTCTCGACCATCAGCTGGCCTGGCAATGCCGATGTTGACGTCGACGTGGTATCCGTCCACCTGGACTACGCCAGCGCAGCAACCCGCAGCAAACAGGCGGCGGAACTGCTTGCCACCGTGCAACACAGGCAGCGCCCCGTGATCCTCATGGGTGATTTCAACAGCGACTGGCAGGAAGACTCCTGCAATCACTACATCAGCCAGGCGCTCGGACTCAGCGCGAACCGCCCGGAAGGGTCAGGCCTCGAAACCTTCCCGGCTTTCGGCGAACGCCTCGACTGGATACTGGTGTCGGCAGGCATTGCATTCCGCTCCTATGCTGTACTGCCGGACACCCTGTCTGATCATCGCGGCGTGCTTGCCGAACTGGAGCTGGAACGCAACACGGAAACCCGGCTTGCCCGGACGGACTAAACAACAGCCACCCCTCCGGCGCGATTATCAAGAACCAGCATCGCCGTCTGGGTACCACAGGAACAAGCAATACGACTGTGCAGAAGCCCCCTGTAGGGCATAAACTCTGCACTCCACCTTGCAACCTGCAGGGAATGGGCTAGTTTTCAGGATGCCAAACATTCTCAACCGGAGAGACCCATGAAGCTCAACTACGAAGAAATCGAAGACAATTACGATGACACCACCAAGATCCGCACCATGACCGAACAGGCCGAGGTCAAGGGCCGGGGTCTGCTGCTGCGCACGACCATCTACAGCCCCCACGATCTGAGCGTCAACGTGGTCTTTATCCCGAAGGGCAAGCGCTTCGACTGTGTGGTCAGTTAAACAGCGCACCTGACCGGGTTACGCATTCCGTCCCTCAATGCCCAGCACAGGGGGCAGTGTCAACTGCCCCCGATCTACACGAGCAGTTCTGCAGAATTATTTTCAAGATCAGGCGCGTACTGCGCCCTGCCCTATTTACTTCGCCCCCCCGGCGGCAACCTGCTATGATGCGCAGGCTTTGCTTCAAGCCGCCATAAGGCCATCTCCACGTGACCACAACCGCATTCTCATCACTGCCATTAACACCTGAAGTTCTGGCCAATATCCAGTCACTGGATTACCACGCCATGACTCCGATACAGGCCCATGGCCTGCCTGCCATCCTGGAAGGCAGGGATTTGCTGGCCCAGGCAAAAACGGGCAGCGGCAAGACGGCGGCATTTGCCATTGGCCTGTTGCACAAAATCGAGGCGCGAACCTACCGGACGCAGGCACTGGTGCTTTGCCCAACGCGCGAGCTGGCCGACCAGGTCAGCAGAGAAATCCGGCTGCTGGCACGTGCCATACCCAACATCAATATCCTCACCCTGTGCGGCGGCAAGCCGATGGCCGGTCAGCTGGCCTCGCTGGAACGCAACCCGCATGTCGTGGTCGGGACACCGGGGCGGATTTTGAAGCACCTGGAAAAGGGGACATTACAGCTGGACGGCCTGCAAATGCTGGTACTGGACGAAGCAGACCGCATGCTGGACATGGGTTTTCACGAAGACATCACGCGCATTATTGGCATGGCACCGCGGGATAGACAAACCCTGCTGTTCTCGGCAACCTACCCGGATGCCATCAAGGCCGTCAGCGACGCCATCCAGCAAGACCCCGTTGATGTTCGCGTGGAAAGCCTGCATGACAGCCGGCAGATAGAGCAGGTCTTCTATGAAATACAAAAGGGCGAAAGAACCAGGACCCTGGTTGCCCTGCTGCAGCATTACCGCCCCGAGTCGAGCCTGGTGTTTTGTAATACCAAACACCAGTGCCAGGAACTGGCGGATGAACTCTGGCAGCAGGGCTTCCATGCGTTGGCCCTGCACGGCGATCTGGACCAGAAAGAACGCGACCAGGTGTTGATACAGTTCGCCAACAAGAGCAGCTCAATCCTCATCGCAACAGACGTCGCAGCCCGCGGACTGGACATCAAGGACCTGCAGGCCGTCATCAACTTCGACCTGTCGCCTGACCCGGAAATCCATATCCACCGTATCGGTCGCACCGGCCGCGCCGGCAACGCAGGCCTGGCCATCAGCCTGTTCATGGCCTATGAACAATTCAGGATCGAGGCGATAGAAAACTTTCAAAACAGCCCCGTCAGAATTGGCTGCACAACGTCACTGAAAGCCAGGGAGAATTTCCAGCTGAGCCCGCCAATGGTGACGCTGGGCATCAACGGCGGCCGCAAGGACAAGGTCCGTGCTGGCGACATACTGGGTGCCCTGACGGCAAACACCAGCCTGCCGGGCAAACAGATCGGAAAAATCGATATCGCCGACAATATTGCCTATGTTGCCGTGGAACGCCCTGTCGCCAAACAGGCCCTGAAGATTCTGTCGGAAGGCAAAATCAAGGGACGCAAGTTCAGGGTGCGGAAACTGCGGTAAGTGGCGTGTCACTTCAATCACCGGCAGCCCCGGCTGTGAACAGGATTGCTGTTTTTGCCGATGTGCAGAACATCTACTACACCACCCGCCAGGCCTATGGCCGCCAGTTCAACTACCGGAAACTCTGGCAGCAGCTGGTCTCTGCAGGGGAGATCGTTTCCGCAACCGCCTACGCCACGCACCGCGGCGACGACAAGCAGCTCAAATTCCAGGATGTTCTGAAGCGCATCGGCTTCACCGTAAAACTGAAACCCTATATCCAGCGCAGTGACGGCTCAGCCAAGGGCGACTGGGACGTCGGTATCACGCTTGACGTCATGGACGCCGCAAAAACAGCGGATACCATCGTATTGTTATCCGGTGATGGAGACTTCGACCTGCTGCTGCACAAGATCATGAAAGATCATGCCGTCAACACTGTCGTCTACGGCGTGCCGGCACTCACGGCCAGATCCCTGATTGAATCCGCCAGCAGCTGGCACCCGATCGATGAAGATTTGCTGCTGTAACCGGACCACCGCAGGCGCGCTCACCTGACCGCGATGCGGCCCACAAACAATCGCGGCACGCTACCACATCAGATCATCGGGAACCTTGTAATCCGCGTAGGGGTCGTCTTCACCGCTCTCCAGCTGTGTCGTTGCATTGCTGACGATGCAGGATTCGTCGCGTAGCATGATTTTCTCCGCCACCACCGACGGAATCACCTCGTAGCCATCATCAAACCTGGCGATGGCGAGCAGGCCGCGCGCCAGCTTGTCATGCACTTCTTCCGCAACGAAGATCTTCCTGATCGCCGTGCCATCCTGGAAGTTATAGCCCACCTCACCGCCGTCCCGCGGCACGCGGTTCAATTCAACCAGCTGGCGCACCTGCGCGAGAACCGCCCTGCGCTCATCCGCTTCCTTTTGCCGGCGGTTAAGTTCGCGATCACGCGCCACCTTCTCCGCCGCCGCCTGCCGGGCGGCCACCGCAGCCTCGTCGACCACCTCGATCTTCTGCTTCTGTTTCAGTTTCTGCTGTTTGCTCTTCGACTTCTGTGCCTTGCTGAGCCGGGTCTTGTTCACCAGGCCCGCCTTGAGAAACTGGTCACCAAATGAATTTGCCATCGGACTTGTCTTCTCGTTTCAGAATGATTGAGATAAGTTACTTATTGAGAAACCTCTGATTAATTCATGTATCGCGTCATTGCGTAGCGAAGCAATCTGTATATCGCTGACTCACTGGTTTGATATTGCTTCGCTGCGCAATAACGAATATATCAAGGGCTCCTGGAACATTATACAAATGACAGGTCAAAACATAAGAGCCCATATATGGAGCAAAGCGGGATCCGGGGCCGATGCGGAATTTCCCCGGGTTTATTCGCTGCGCTCTCCCTGCGGGCAGCCCTGCCCCCCTGCCGCAGAGGCTAGTCCACCCGCCGCGCGAACCAGATGATGTGCCGAGCCCCCTTCGATCCATGGGCACGCACGCGCACCTCCGCAACCTCGAACCCGACCTTGCGCAGGCGTTGCAGAAAAGCCTGGTCTGGACCAGCCGACCACACGGCCAGCACACCCCCGGGACGCAGCGCCGAGCAGGCCTCATTCAACCCGTCCTCACCGTAGAGCCAGTCATTCTCATTGCGGGTCAGCCCTTCCGGCCCGTTGTCCACGTCCAGCAAAATCGCATCATAGGCCTGCAACTCGCTCCTCATTACGCGGGCAACATCCCTCTCGTACACGCTCACCCGCGGATCATGCAGCGGATGGCCGGCCGGCTCCCCGAGCACGCCCCGGTTCCACGCCACCACGCCCGGCACCAGTTCGGCAACCACCACCTGTGCCTGGTCGCCCAGGTACCGGAGCGCCGCAGCCAGGGTAAACCCCATGCCAAGGCCACCGATAAGCAGCCGGGGATTTGTGCTGTTCACCAACCGGGCGCAGGTCAGCTCTGCCAGCGCATCCTCGGAGCCATGGACACGGCTGTTCATCAATTCGCCACGGCCCGCGATTTTGATCGAGAATTCTGCGCCCCGCTGGTAGAGGCACAGCTCCCCGCCGTCGCCGGGCACCCGGGTGCTGTCGAGCAAGGTCCAGGGAGTCATAAATATTCCAGCCTGCGGCTTAATCCGTTGAGCGCGCGCCCCGCAAATACAAGGCTTCCACCTTTTCCCTCGCCCAGGGTGTTTTCCTCAGGAATTTCAGACTTGACCTGATATCGGGCTCATGCCTGAAGCATTTTATGTTGATCAGCCGCCCAAGTTCATCCCAGCCATGGCGTTCCACCAGGCGAGTCAGCATCGTCTCCAGGGTCAGGCCATGCAGGGGATTGTTGGGCTGGGAATCGCTCATGCTGTTCGCTTGCACCCGGTTTCAAGTCGATCGATCATGCAGGCTGCACCCCGGAACCCTTACCGGAGACGCCTTCCTCGTGCTTTTCCGCCTTTTTCACACGTAGTTTATTTCCGTCGACATCCTGATAATTAAGGCCTTTGATGGCCGCCTTGGCCTCACCTGGACGAGGCATTTCAACGAAGCCAAAGCCCTTGGATTTTCCTGTCGCCTTATCCAGCACCAGCTTGCAGTACTGCACATCTCCATACTCCCTGAACAATGCCAGCAGTTCCGCTTCCGATGTCTCCCGGGACAAATTGCGCACTAGTATTTTCATGATCGCACCATAAATGGATTCATGCCGGTAATGTGATTTTCATTAAGTTCTCCGGCCCCATGGTACCGCGAGGAGGTACCGGATGCCCGGAAAATGCCCACTGCAGACAGGGATGAGAGTAGAATGTCGCCAATTCGCCGGCAAGACGTATGGATCAGCCGCACCTTAAAACTGCCATTTATATTCAAGTACAATATTTGAAGAGCTGAGTAATCCGTCATTGCGACGACTGCAGGGAGAAGGTGAGACCGGAAACCGGTCGAGAGACTGGTCTGGACCATGCAGGAGGTAGGGCACCAAAAGTAGGCGCCTCAGGCGACGCAGGACGCGGTTGCCGAGGAGGTAGATAATGCAGGTGCAATTATCGAGGAACAAAGTGACGCAGCAATCTCTAAGTCACTGATTCCAAATTATGAGATTGCCACGCTACGCTCGCAATGACGAGGATCCAGTAATTAACCAGCGCTTCCTTAATCTTCATAATCAGGGGACTTGTGCTTAAAACATGTATCTCGTCATTGGTAGCCTGGCGAAGCAATCTATTGACCCACAAATAATAATCTGGAGATTGCAGCGTCACTTCGTGCCTCGCAATGACAACATGATCAGAGTTACCTTATACGAATCGTGCCCCGACCTCATTAACGCCATGAACAAAGAAACCGGAACCGTCAATCTCGACAATCGCCAGGCCATTCTCGACGAGATCAGCGCCCTGCTGGAGACTACCAGCGGCATCGATGAAGCGCGTGCGAAAAAGGTGCGCAAGGCAATCGACACCCTGCGCAACACCGACAGCACACCCACTCCCGGGGAAGACCAGCCCGCGGCAGACCAGCCTGCCGACAACAACGGGCGCGATGCGGAAATCGATGCCGGGCTGGAAACGCTGCGCGCTCGCATCCACGCACAGGTGGAACGCCGCAACCACGACTACGAAAAATCACTCGCGCTGACGGACGAACTGGAAACAGCGCTCAAGAACAATGAGCTGCAGCAGGCCGAACGCGCTTATCACAAGTTGATGTCGATCATGGGCAATATCCCGGGGCTTTCCGAACAGCGCTGGCAAGACATCGAAAAGCGGCTGAACCGGGTACGCCCGCAACTGCGCAAGCTCGAATCCTGGCGCCACTGGGGCACTACCCAGGCACGCCAGGATCTCATCCAACAGATAAGGCAACTGGTCGACTCGGACCTGCACCCGGAACAACTCTCCAAACGCATCCAGCAGGCACGTGAACAGTGGCATACCTGGGACAAATCCGGCGACCACCCCGGCAAGGAGCTCTGGAAAGAGTTCGACCAGGCCTGCGAGGAAGCCTACAAGCCCTGCATTGCACACTTTGAAAAGCTCAAGCAACAGCGCAAGGAAAACCTCAGGCAGCGCCGTTCCATTATCGACAGCATGAATGCGCGCTACTCGGCAACCGACTGGAAACAGCCCGACTGGCGGGAAATCGATAAATTCATCAGCCACGCCCGCCGCGATTTCTACAAAATCGGCAATGTCGATTTCAAGCACCGCAAGCCGCTCGCCAGGGCACTGGATGAGGCGCTGGTAAAATTCGAGGAATACCTGTCGAGCGAACGCGAACGCTCAATCAAAGCGCGCCAAAGACTCATCGCCGATATCGAGGCACTGGGTGAAGTCGCCAATCTGCGTGACGCACTTGACCGGCTGGAGGCATACAGGAAGCAATGGACGATCACGGTCACGGGAAAACGTGATCTCGAAAACAAACTCTGGAAACGCTTTCAGGCCGCCTGCGACAGCACCTACCGCAGGCGCGATACCGAGCGCAAGGAACAGGCTAATGAGCGCGAAGCAAACCTGAAGCTGAAGCAGGCACTGATCGAGGAACTTGACCAGGCCGCTGCCGCCGCTGACGAGGAACTGCTCGCCAATGCAGCAGCACTTGGCCGCATCCGGAATCGCTGGCAGGAAATCGGCTGGATACCGCGCAAGCACGAAAGCAACCTGGACAACCGCTGGCGTGCAGCACAGAAGCAGTTCTCCAGTGCACTCAAGGCCGCGAAAGCCCGCGCGCGGGACTCCGAACTGGACAACCTCGCCAGACGCGCTGCGCTGTGCCACCAGTGGGAACAGGCAACCTTGTCCGGCAGTGAACTTGATACTAGTAGCGTCGAGGTCGAATGGCATGCCCTGCCCGGGCTTTCCGGCACCAATGCCGAAACAATCAATCTGCGCTTCAACCAGGCACTCACCCGGCCGGACGTCACGACATTGTCCGGCAACCTTGCAGCAAAACAGGGCGCCTGCCTCAAGCTGGAAGTCCTGCTGGAAATGGAATCACCGCAGGAATGCCAGGCGGAACGCATGGCCTACCAGATCGAACGACTCAATGCATCGCTGAAAAAGGAGCTGGAGGCTCAGGACTCGCCCGAAGACCTGCTGCGTGCCGTGCTGACGACCGGCGCAGTACCTGCCGAAGCCGCCGCGGCGATTGAACAGCGCATCGGTGCGTGTCTTGCACGCTACAAGGAGCGGTCATAACGGTCATTCCCGCGCTCCCGTGTCAACAGTCACTGCGCAATTTACCTTGGAATCCACCATCCCCGGATTCCGCCCTGCTCCATCCGGGCTACATGTTCCTGAATATCAAACGTACATGGGCTGCCTGTCCAGCAGCCGCAGCCAGCCGCGCGCAATACGGTAGATCAGCCAGAGGGTCAATACGAGCAGCAGGCCCAGTCCAACCGGCGCGCCGATCACGGTTACAATCAGGAGCACGGCAATGATCAGCCACATCAGCGCAAACCAGAACGTGCGAATTTGCCAGCGATAGTGCGATTCCGCCCAGCTACCGCGCGCACCCGCGCGTTTCAAATAGTTGATAATGACAGCAACGATCGATGGCACACTTCCGACAAAGCCTCCGATCACCGTTGAGGCCCCGACGATACCGAGCCCGATGGCAAATGCATGCAGGCCATACACGATATGCGCAGCCGTCAGGGCCGTGGGCAGTGGTTCACTGTTGGGTTCATCTGCGGGTGACAAGGCGCTTCTCCATTACCGGTTAACAGTACACCTGGCCAGTGTACCGGTAGTTTCAAACCAATGTAGCCAGTTTCCATTGATGTGCTAAAATTTCGGCCTGCTGCCCGTTATGCAGAGTGTAATCTGCCAGCCTGCCGCGTCCCTGGAGAATAGCTTAAATGAAAAAGAATATTGTTGCCCGGAACTGGATACTCTGGCTTGCAATCGCATTGGCCACGTTGTCGAACACGACTTTTGCCAATGATTGCCCCACTGACATCAAGGCTGTCACCGACACGGACGTACAGGTACCGCTCGAGGTCCTCTCCCATCGAGTCAAGCCCCTGACGAAATGCGAACTGGAAGCAGAAGCACAGGCATGGCTTCTGCTGCTGAAGAAAAAGGTAACAGAAATCAGCAACGCCGAAGTAGCGGCAATCTACAAGAAAGAAGAGATAAAAAAGACAGAAAAAGTCGAATCAACGCAGGAGGATGTAGAAAAGGCAAAGGAAGACGAACCTGAAGCGGCGCAGGAAGCCACCCGGAAAGCAGAACAGGCCTTGAAGGAAGTGAAAGAGGCCGAAAAGAAGTCGTCTAAAGATGCCTCGATACAGGATGCAATCAAGGCCGCAGAGCACAAGGCGCAGGAAGACGGCCAGTCTGTCGACGTGGCAGCAACAACAAAAGAAGCGAAGACGGATATCAAGACCGCTCTGATCAAACACGTCACCACACTGATGGCAGAGAAAACCGCAATTATCGACCGGTTCAATGTGGTACTGGCAGAACTGCAGGCCAAGGGCGGGGACACCGAAGAATACGATTCCTATATCAAGGCCGTATCCGGCATCAAGGTAGATGTCACTGACGCCAGTGCAACCTGGACAACGGTTACCGGCTGGCTGCTGTCGGCTGAAGGCGGTCTACGCTGGGCTGTCAACATAATCAAGTTCCTCGTCATCGTGATCGTGTTTTACCTGCTCTCGATTGTTTCCGGGAAAGCCGCACGCAAGGCGGCTTCCAGGTCGAAGTCATTCTCGTCGCTGCTGAGCGAGTTCCTGGTGCTGAGCGCCCGCCGGACGGTGCTGTTCATCGGCTTCTTTGTGGGCCTGTCTGCACTGGAAATCAACATCGGGCCGGTACTCGCTGTGATCGGCGCCGCCGGCTTTGTGATTGCTTTTGCCCTGCAAAACTCACTGAGCAACTTTGCCAGCGGCATTCTGATGCTGGTTTACCGGCCGTTCGATACCGGCGACGTGATCAACGTGGCGGGAACACTCGGCAAGGTCGAATCCATGAACCTGCTGTCGACGCAGTTGCGTACACCGGACAACCAGCTTGTTATCGTCCCCAACAATTCAGTCTGGGGCGGCGTCATCACCAATATCACGGGCATCACGCAGCGCCGCGTGGACATGGTGTTTGGCATCGGTTACAACGATGATATTGACAAGACGCAGAGGATCCTGGAAGAGATCGTCAACGGACATGAACTGGTGCTGAAAGAGCCGGCAGCCGTCGTGAAACTGCATGAGCTTGCAGACTCGTCGGTCAACTTCATTTGCCGTCCCTGGGTAAGGCCGGAAGATTACTGGAATGTTTACTGGGACATTACCCGCGAAGTGAAACGCCGCTTCGACGCCGAGAACGTATCCATCCCCTTCCCGCAACGGGATGTTCATATCTACCAGGAAACCTCCGCCTGAACAGGGACCGGAGAACATTTCCCCTGCATCAGAATCCGTGAATCCCTGAACCGAATGGCACTTGCCCAGGCAGAATCCGGGCAATTCGTCATTGCCTCGCTACGCTCGCAATGGCCGGGACAAGAACCAGGCGGAGGCTCCCAAAGGAAAACCTGAACAAGTCGTCATCCCGAAGCCTCGGGACTTGTCCAGGTTCTCCTCAGATTAATTGGCCGAAAGACGCAGCAGGGCTTCATTCTGATCGATAAAGAACTGGAAATGGCTGAGAAAGTTCATGCCCAGCAAGCCATCCACCCCTGACCGGCTGCCCAGATCCAGCACACCGATTTCGAGATGATGGACCTGCCACCCGCCTACCGAGAGGTAATCCAGTTTGTAAACGGGCGCCCGGACCGGGCCGTTTGCGGTATTGAACACATCCATCCTCCCGGTATCCTGATAGCGGATGCCATGTTGCTCAAGCACCGCCGGCGTTAAAACCGTTAAGGATGCGCCCGTGTCGATGAGCAGTCGCATGCTCCTGCCATCGGCGGGTATTGCGTCGACAAAAAAATGGTTCCCGCTGCGGTGTAATGGTATGCCAATAACTTCTGCCGCCGCATCCTGCAGTTCCGCATCCTGCAACTCGGCCAGCGCCAGATTCAGCTCCGCGAGCTTCATCTGTGCCTGCACACCCACATCAGGGTCCTGTGACACCAGCAGCAGGGAACGCCGGGCGGCCTCCGGATCATCAAGCGCCAGCTGCGCTTCGGCAAGCCCCATGAACCAGGGGGCATGGTCAGGCTCCAGCTGTGCGAGGTGCTGGTATAGCGTCAGCAACGCGTCCTGATCAGCATTGCGTTTCAGCGACAGGGCCAGTTCAGCCACAATGGACCGGATACGCCCGGTGATGCGCTGCATCATGTCCGGTCGATAGGCATACCCCCTGGCCTCATACAGCTGGTCGATCGCAGCCAGAGAATCGCCCTGGGCGAGATACGCCTCCCCCAGCAGGACCCGCGCATCCACATCCCGGTAGGTGGCTACCAGGAAACGTTGCTGCAACTTCTCTGCCAGACTGGATCGACCATCCGCAACAAGCTGGCTGGCATGAGACAAAATCCGGTTCCTGGCATCTGCCACCGCCGCATCGTCAGCCTGAACCTGCAATGCTTCATAGCGCTCCACTACTGCATCGAATGCATTACGCGTCAACAATCCCTCGATGCTATCCGCATGACCCGACACAACCTGTGTGATAACTGTGGCTGCCTTTTCAGGGGGAACAGCGTTCGGTAGAGCCGGGGTTACGGGCTGCACAGACTGGCCCGGAGCTGTATCCCGGAGATAGTGCGCATACCAGCCAAGGCCCCAGCCTGCCATGAAAATCAGTAAGCCTACGGTGAACTTGCGCATCAGGGGGCAAGCTGCTCGCGCAGTGTTTCGACGCGCCTTGCATTGGTCCCCAGGCCACTCAACCCTAGCCGCGAGGAGGAACGCACGTGAATCAATCGCAAGTCAGGAAGAAACAGCAATTGCACATCATCCCGGAAACCCATGACAGGCGTTTTGACAACCACCTGGATAAAATTGCCGTCTTCGATGGAGATATCCCAGCCTTCCTGCCGGGCAATCCACGCTTTGAGTGCTTGCCACTGTTCCGCATTCGCCTTGAGCGGCATGCTGGCTTGCAGCCCTGAACCTGACTGGGTTTTCACGCAATTAGGCAGCGCACCGCATGCCGGCAGTTCCCGCATCGCTGCGGGCTTATCGGGTGCGCTGCTGCAACCTGCCAGTAACAGGGACGAGGTCAGCAACAGGACGCAGCGGGTAAAAACAGGGACAGACCACGATTGTGCCATGCCTGCCGGCCCGCCCTTGGCTAAAGGCTAGCGTGGGACCGGACGTGCCGGCAGCTGTACCGGACGCGCCGGCAACTGGTCGCGATTCTGGTCACGTCGTGGAGTATTCGGGTAGGGATAGCCATAATATTGGTCAACGGGAACTTCACGCACTACTGCATCTGGCGCGGCAGGACTTGCCGCCGGCTGCTGCCGGGCGCGATCGGCGCGCGCCTCGCCCATCTCACTCGCTGTCGCCTCCTGGCGCTCTATGCGTGCGCGCGCCTCGCGCTGTGCCTCTACCGACGGTCCTGGCCGCACGCTGACCTCTTCGACGGCCGCCGCATTTGCCGGCGGGGTACTTGAGAAGGTGACATTGCCATCCGCATCGACTGACCGGTAGACCTGATCAGCCGCGGCAGTTCCGGACAGCAGGACCAGCATGCAGCCGGTGCAAACAAGCTGTGTAAATCGACTCATACCCCACCTCTCCCTGGATCGGTCAGGCCGGTACCCGTTACCCGCCCTCACCCTGAATTGAAAGTCGACATTATAATCAATCAGAAAAACAGGGATAGACCACGGTTTTGAAGCATTAAACCGTGGTCTGTCCCAATTGCCGGGCGGCAACCCGGGAAAACCCTGTCGCCATCCCCGGATTCCGCACAGCTCCATACGGGCTACCAGGCTAAAATTGGTGACATATCCAATATAGCCCGGGTGCAGGGCTAGAGGGCCTGAACCCGGGGGAAAGCCGGCAATGTCCCCTGAATACACTTCTTTTCTCCGGTTGGTTTCCCGTTTTTCAATATAATCGGGAAATACTGCCCCGCGCAGCGACTGACACCCGGAACCCGTCGACATGCCACGAAGCAAACAAACTACATTGGCCGAACAGCGCCCACCCAGCCGCGATCTGCGCGTACTGAAGCAGCTGTTCACCTTTCTGCGACCCTACCGCAGTGCGGTGCTGGGTGCAGTGGTCGCATTGCTGATCGCGGCTGGTGCTGTGCTCGGTTTCGGCGTGGTTCTGCGGCGTGTTGTCGATTACGGTCTGAGCAGCGGTTCGGGTGCGGCGCTGAACCAGGCACTGTTGCTGTTCCTGATTGTGGTTACCGTGATGGCGGCCTCGGTGGCGGCCCGCGTCTACCTGGTCACCTGGATCGGTGAGCGAGTGGTGGCCGATATCCGCAAGGCGGTGTTCGCCCGGGTGCTCAGGCTGGAACCGTCTTTCTTCGAAGTGACACGCACGGGTGAAGTCATCTCGCGCCTGACCACGGATACCTCGCTGCTGCAGGTTGTGGTCGGTTCGACGCTGGCCATCGCGGCGCGCAATGCACTGCTGATCAGTGGCGGACTGGTCATGCTGACCATCACCAGCGGCAAGCTGGCATTGCTGGTATTGCTTGGCGTTCCCCTTGCGGTGATACCGCTGTGGCTTCTCGGGTACCGGGTGCGCCGCCTGTCGCGCAGCAGCCAGGACCGGATTGCCGACATCGGCGCCATGATCGATGAAGTGTTATACGGCATCCGCACGGTTCAGGCGTTCTGTCACGAGCACATCGACCGGCAGCGTTACAGGTATCAGGTGGAGGCCGCATTCGATGCCGCCATCCGGCGGGCCCGGGTCAGCGCCCTGCTCACTGCCACGGTGATGCTGCTCACATTTATCGCCGTCAGTATCGTTTTGTGGGAGGGTGGCCATGATGTCCTCGCCGGGCGCATCAGCGGCGGACAGCTTTCGGCCTTTGTGTTTTATGCCCTGCTGGTCGCCGGTTCGGTAGGTGCGCTGAGCGAGGTGGTCGGTGACCTGCTGCGTGCCGCCGGTGCCACCGAACGGTTGCTGGAACTGCTCAACACCGAACCCGCCATATCCCCGCCGACCGAGCCGGTTGCGCTGTCGGAACCACCGCAGGGCGAGGTGCAGCTGCACCATGTCACCTTCCACTACCCGTCACGACCCGACAGTCCAGCGCTCAGCGGACTGTCACTGACGCTGCAGCCCGGCCAGAAGGTGGCGCTGGTCGGCCCGTCGGGCGCCGGCAAATCCACGGTCCTGCAACTGCTGCTGCGCTTCTACGATCCGGATGCGGGAGAAATTCGTTTCGACGGTGTCGATATCCGCCAGGCCGATCCACAACAGCTGCGTCAGCGCATGGCGCTGGTGCCACAGGACCCGGTCATCTTCGGCGCCGATGCCTGGGAGAATATCCGCTATGGTTTCCCGGGGGTAACCGATGCAGACGTACGGCGCGCAGCCGAAGCCGCGCACGCGGCGGAATTTCTGGACCAGCTACCGCAGGGATTCAATACCTTCCTCGGTGAACGCGGCGTCCGCCTGTCCGGTGGACAACGCCAGCGCATCGCCATCGCCCGCGCCATTCTGCGGGACCCGGCCGTGCTGCTGCTCGATGAAGCCACCAGTTCCCTGGACGCCGAAAGCGAACGCCTGGTCCAGGATGCGCTGGAACAGCTGATGCAGGCGCGCACCACGCTCATTATCGCGCACCGGCTTGCGACGGTACGCAAGGTGGATCAGATACTGGTGATGGATCACGGCCGCATCATCGCCAGCGGTCGCCATGACGAACTGGTCGCCGCACACGGGCTCTATGCGCGGCTGGCGGCACTGCAGTTCCGCGATTCACCGGAGTCCCTGGCGGAGCCTGCCGCCGGGCAGGCATAAACTGTATCACGGAGATCCGGGATCAGGGACCCTCTGATTACTACATGCCTCCCGTCATTGCGAGTGAAGCGAAGCAATCTCGTAACCACTGATGAGACTCTTGACATGGCACAGATGACAAATACACTGGACCCGGAATTGCCCCACAGGACCTGGCCCCGGTGAGCAATCAACACACAAAGACGCCCGTTTCTTCAATTTCTCATACAGGAAAAACAAATGAACATGACCTTAAGCCTCGCCCCGATAGCCTCACTGATCGCCGGCATACTGATTCTGGCTGTGCCGCGTTTGCTGAACTACATCGTCGCAATATATCTGATCGCCATCGGCGTACTCGGCCTGCTTAGTGCGAATGGTATGCAGATTTAGGAACCCTCTGATTAATTCGTCATTGTGACGACTGCAGGGAGAAGGCGGGACCGGCAAGCGGTCTCACTTTTTCCTGCAACCGTGTCCTCCCGCCGCACTCGTACCTCCCTGTACTTCGCACTCGCAATGACGGGACTACTCTGAATAGAGTTTCACTAGAATTCAAACTCCATGCTCCGGAACACCTGCCCCGCATTGCGCTTTGCCAGGAACTCGGCGGTCGGCAGGTGCATGTACGGGGACTGGTCCACGTTATAGGCGTCCTGCAAGGTTCCGCCGTTCTCTAGCACCTCGCCGACCTTTTCACGCAGGTACACCAGGTAGTCACGCGTGTACTTCCTCACGGTCGCCATGTCGGTCGGCTCGCCATGCCCCGGAATGACCACCTCGGCACCCAGCGCCTCGAACCTGTTATCCCAGGTCTCGATCCAGGCCGCGGTGTCAGTGTGCTCGAACAGCGGCAGCATGCGCTGGTGAAAGGCCATATCCCCGGAGATCACCAGTTTCTTTTCCGGCAGCCAGACCACGATATCGCCGGGACTGTGCGCCGGGCCCAGGTGCAGCAGTTCGATCCGCTCGCCACCCAGTTCGATTACCCGGCTGTCCTCGAAGGTCTCGTCAGGCATCGCCACCTGCGTGCCTTCCGCCTTCTCCTTGATGCGTTCCCTGGTCGCCTGCAGCAGTGCAAACGACTGTTCCTCGATCTCGCGGGCCGCATCGGCATGCGCGATCACCGTCGCCCCCTGCTCCTGCCAGTAGCCGGAACCCAGCATGGCATGGCCCTGGCCGTTCTCCAGCACCACGTACTTCACCGGCTGGTCGGTGATCTTTTTGATCTCGTCGTGCAGGGCCTTCGCCAGCAGGTAATTATCCCCGGCATTCACCACCAGCACGCCGTCATCGGTTATGACGAGCGACAGGTTGTTGTTGTGCCCGGAATTGGCATAGGTCCCCGGCGCCGTCGCCCCGATCGCCGACCACACGCCCGGCACCACCTCGCGTGGCAAGTCGTACAGCATCGACTCCGGCGCCTTGTCACTGTTGTAGAGGGCCTCGCCGGTCAACGGCACCGCGGCATCCGCTTGTGCGGCCTGCGTTTCCAGGTGCCTGCGCATGAAGTCGGCCGCCCGCTGCACGGCGTCCTTCGAGGCCAGGTCATCGGCGAAGGTGCGCATGTCCCTGTCCCGGAAGTCAAAACCGCGCCCCACGCCGGGATAGACAACCAGGCGGGCATCCCGGCCGGCCTTTTGCATAATGTCAATCGACGTCTCGATCACGCGGCGGCGCTGGTACTGCTCCTCGTCACCGACAAACACCAGTGTCGGCAGGGTCAACTGCTCGATCTCCGGTGCATAGCCGTAGACCTGCAACGGTTCGGGTGCATTCGGGTCCTGCAGGTGCGGGTAGTAGGAGACATAGCAGGCAAGGTCCTGCGCCTGCCGCTCGAAGGTGGTCGCAACCTTCAGGGCGTAATAGCCGCCACGGGTGTGCGAATACAGGCAGGCCCGGGTGGTGCTGATGTCATCGCGCGCCAGCAACACGTCCACCGCGCGGTCGACGTCCTTCTCCAGCTCGTAGTCGTGCTCAATGGGATGTGTGCCGATGAAATGCGCCCGGTAGATATCCGGGGCCAGCACCACGAAGCCGCGCGCCGCGACCCGCCGCGCATGACGTTGCACCAGTTCGTCCAGGCCGCGACGCCCGTGCACGAACAGGACCGCCGGGTACTTGCCCGCCCCCGCGGGCCGAGCCAGCAGCGCCGGAACCTCCACATCGCCGCTCTGATAGCTGGTCCAGCTGGTCTCTATCACATAGTTTTTCGGTAACGGGATCAGGCCCTCGTCCCACCAGGCATCGTCCCACCACCACTGGTCGTCCCCGGTCACATTGCCCGCGGTCGCCGTGCCGCAGGCGAGCAGCCAGCCGATAAGTGCAAACGTCTTTAATTTCAGATGCATAAGCAGAATCTCTTCTGTCGGGAAACCTCTGGTTAACTCGTCATTGCGAGGATTTAGCGAAGCTCTGATTAATTAAGGTATTTCGTCATTGCGAGCCTTGCGAAGCAATCTCATAACCAGTGAATCAACTGCCTGGAGATTGCCTGCTAATTAATCAGTGCTCCCATGGGTATGTCTGATTATAGACACGCCCTGCAAGCAGTGAAAAAAAAGCAGTCTGCCGCGCTCATTTGAACACGTGCAATTTCCGCCCGGTGGTCAGCCGGAAGGTGAGTTCGGTCGCGAAGGCCACGCTGATCATCGCCACCAGGATCCAGATCCGTCCCGGCGAGGTGAGCGCCGTCTGCCACAGCAGTGTGACGAGTGCGACAAGGCACAGCGCAACCCCGAGCAGCGACAGCCAGCGCCGGCTCTGCGTCTCGCCTGCCAGCTTTGCGCTGGCGCCATTGACGGCCGCAAAGATCAGCAGAAAACCGGCGCTGCCCATGGTCGACAGGCTGTGAAGATCCACCAGGTTGGCAATCAGCAGTGTCACCGCTGAAGTGATCAACAACCCCTCGACGGGCCTGTTCCAGAGCTTGTGTTCCAGCACGGCGGGCAGTTCTCCGTCTTTCGCGATGATATAGCTCAGCCGCGCCGCACCGTAGAGCGTGGCATTGATCGCGGATGCCGT
>Ga0210064_1000191_pt1 | contig 29938 bp, 25 predicted proteins | sample Muzzi_CordC_D2_FD_185531 | JGI IMG/M metagenome (GOLD analysis project Ga0210064, IMG submission 185531) | Wetland microbial communities from San Francisco Bay, California, USA, that impact long-term carbon sequestration - Muzzi_CordC_D2 (SPAdes) | ecosystem: Environmental > Aquatic > Marine >... | reverse complement strand
GGTTATGCTGCGGCGCCGGTGCTGTGTCGATTTCGGCAGGTCAACCCGCAGTACGCCACGCCTGTAGCTGGCGGTAGCTCCGTCGGTTTCCACCCAGGCAGGCAGCGGTATTGCACGCTCGAAACTGCCATAGGCGCACTCCGAGATATGGTAATCGCCCTCGGTGCGTTCCCGTGCCATCTGCTTTTCACCGCGCACCACCAGGTAATCGTCCTCTACCTGCAGGTCGAAGTCATCCTTTTCCATACCCGGCGCCTCCAGACGTACAATCACCCGGTCAGCGTCATCATATACCTCGCAGGCAAGCACGCCCCAGCCTGCGCTGCGCAGCGCGAGTTCACGCGCCTGCCGTGTATCCTCAACCCGCCGGTCCTTGCCGCCCGGACTGAACCGGGTGATGGCCCCGGCGGCGCGCCGATACAATCTGCGCCAACCATCCATCAGGCTGCCCCAGGCCTCACCCAGACCTTCGCTGATCTGCTGCAATGTTGCCATCGTTGTCACTCCTCTGTACTCCATGCCTCCTCAATCCCGCGCTTGCCGACTGCAACCGGCCATGCCGCAAACGACGCGCACGCGCCTTGCAACCGGCCGGTTACAGCACAGCAACTGCCAACGGGGCTAGCCGGTCTGCACTTCGATCCTGCGCGGCCGGTGCTCTTCCCGCTTCGGAATACGCAGCGTCAGGACGCCGTCCTTCAGACCCGCCTCGATTCTCTCGGTGTCGAGTTCCCGGCTGAGGGAAAAGCTGCGTTGATAGCGCGTTGAGCGGATATCCGCATACAGCGCATCCATACCCCCGGGCATGGGTATAACCGCCCTGCCCTCGATCGACAGGGTATCGCTGTCGATATGCACATCGAGCCGGTCTCTGGATACCCCGGGCATGTCGGCCTGCACGGTGATGCCGGATTCATTCTCGAATATATCCACAGCCGGCAGGATGGCCTGCTCCTGCTGCTTAATGTCCTGCGCCGCCTCGGCGTCCTGCTTGCTGACGTCTCTTGTCTCGGTCATTCTGCTACCCTCCTGTCGCTCACTTCACAGTTATCTGCCGCGGCCGGGTCGACTCGCGCCGCTTGATCGTGACGTGCAGCACGCCGTCCCGGTAAGCTGCCTCCACCTGGTCGGGGTCCACATCTTCAGGCAGGGTCACGACCCGTCGGAACCCGCCATCGTAACGCTCCTTCCGGTAGTAGTCGGCCCCCTCCTCGACCTGCAGTTTTCTGTCCCCGGCCACGGTCAGCAGATTCTGCTGGATGGAGATATCCAGGGTCTCCGGATTCAGACCGGCGGCAAACAGATACACATCGACCTGCTCCGGGGTACTGCCGACATTAATGGGCGGATAGGTTCCCCGCGCCATGGCGCGGATGCTGTTCGGCCAGGGTGGCCCGCCTAAAAGCTGGTTCATTTCCCGCTCCATCCGCCTGAACTCGTCGAGCAGGCCGGCTCCGGAAGTATTCAGTGTTCCGAACATTTCAGCACCTCCTGATTAATACACAACTGGGCTTCCACTATTGAAATAGGGATGGCATTTTCGCTTTTCAAGCCCCCCCGGCACCCGCGGGGACCTCCCGCAACATCAGGTTTACTGCCAATGAAAATCGCCCCTGAAAACAAGGGGAACCCGGGCAGTCGAAAGGATTCAGGGCCGGCCATCCTCGCTGTCGGAGGACCGGTCCGGGGTGACGCGCGCGGCGTCCCGGACGTGCGGACGCCACTGCGCAAGGTATATATCGATCTTTCCCCACAGCCATTCCTTGAGCCGATGCGGCAGCGAGCGGCGTTGCCATTCCCGGTAATGGATCTCCCGACTGTGCACGAAGTCGGCTTGCAGCATACGGCTGGCCTCCGCAGCGAAACCGGTGTCGAAAATCTCCTGGTTGGCTTCCAGGTTCCAGCGGAGATTCCAGCGATCCATATTGCTCGAACCGATAGTGCACCAGTCATCGACCAGCGCCAGCTTGGTATGCATGAAGCGCTGCTGATATTCAAAAATCCGCACCCCGTTGCGCAGCAGCCGCGTATAGAAACGCCGGCTGGCGAAGCGCACTGCCGGATGATCCGTGACCGGTCCTGGCAGCAGCAACCGGGCATCGACACCGCGGGCAGCGGCACGCCGCAGCACGCGGCGGACTTTTCCTGACGGCACGAAATAGGCAGACGCCAGCCACACGCGGGAGCCCGCACGGCGCGCTCTGTTGATCAGGTTGCGCTTGATCTCGAGGCGTTTCGTTCCCGCCGCCGTCCAGACCACCCTGCCGGCGATGTTCGCATTGCAGGGCGGCACCGGCAGGGGCGCCGGCACCGGCTGTCCTGACCAGCGCCGCCAGTTGCTGGCGAACAGTGCGTGCCAGTCACCCACAACAGGACCGCGCGCCGCAACCATGGTTTCCCGCCAGGCATGCGGCCCGCTGAAGAAATCGGCGATACCGGAACCACCCACATAGACGACAGCGGCGTCGGCCAGCAGGAATTTCCGGTGAGTCCGCATCAGGTTGCCTTTGAGGTGACGCAGGGACAGCGGGTTGAAAATGGCCAGCTGGACACCGTTGTGGAGCAGGCGCTCGCGATCGCGCCGGGAAAACCCGCGCGCACCGAAGGCATCCAGCAGTAACTGCACGCAGACACCGCGCTGCGCCGCGTCGATAAAGGCGGCGCAGAAAAGGTCCGCCACCCGGCCCGACTCGACCAGGTACATTTCCATCAGGACGTAATGCTGTGCCTGCTCAACTGCCTGCAGCATCGCCGGGTAGAACTGCTCGCCATCGACCAGCATGTGGAATTCGTTGCCGTCCCGTTGCGGAAAGACATGCTTATCCGTGCTTGCCATGAAATTGCGTGCCTGGCTCCGGCATGCCGGATTGCCTGTCAGTACTGGAATAATCCCGGCAACAACACGAGTGGTCTTTGCCGGAGCGTATGGATACTATAGTGTTTTAATCACTGAAATTGCGCAATAACCTATACTCCCCGGCAGCAACCCGCCATTTCCTCCATGCCTTCCCCACTAACCGCCTACTACGACAAGCTGGTGCTGCAACACCCCGGCCTGGCATTGCTCGTTATTGCCCTGTTGCTGGCCTTTTTCGGCTACCACAGCAGCAACTTCAGGCTTGATGCCTCAGCCGATGCCCTGGTACTGGAACATGACGAGGCACTGCGCTATTACCGCGAAGCACGCGCACGCTATGGCACCGATGATTACCTGATCGTGACCTACACACCGTCCGGGGAGCTTTTCAGCGCAGCGGTACTGGCTGACCTGCGCAAGCTGCAAGACGAACTCGCTGCGCTGGACCACGTAGAGTCCGTGGTCAGCCTGCTGAATGTCCCGCTGATCAACAGCCCGCCGCTGAAGCTGTCTGACCTTGGCCGGGGAAACCACACACTCGACAGCCCGGGGACCGACCTGGCGCTCGCACAGCAGGAATTTGTCAACAGTCCGCTGTATCGCAATCTTCTCATCAGCCCGGACAAGACCACCACCGCAGTGCAGATCAATTTTGTGCGCGATGAAACCTTCTATAAGCTGCTGGAAGAACGCGATCGGCTGCGCGAAAAGCACCGACAGGGCAAATTGACGCCGCAGGAAGCGGAATCGCTGACCGCGGCATCCAGGCAATTCGACGCCTACAACCACAGCCTGCAGCAGCTGCAGCATGAGGATATTGCCGCCGTGCGCCGCATCATGGACTCGCACCGCGCACACGCAAGCCTGTATCTCGGCGGTGTCCCGATGATCGCGGCGGATTCCATCGATTTCATCCGTCACGACCTGCGGGTGTTCGGCATCGGCGTGCTCTGCTTTCTCGTCATCCTACTTGCCCTCGGCTTTCACGAGCCGCGCTGGGTGCTGCTGCCCATGCTGACCTGCATGGCGGCGGGACTGACGATGATCGGCTTCCTCGGGCTGGTGGACTGGCCGGTCACGGTGGTCTCCTCGAACTTCATCTCGCTCATGCTGATCATCACGCTGTCGCTGACCATTCACCTGATCATCCGCTATCGTGAATTAAACGCTGCGAACCCGTCCACCGACCAGTACAGCCTGGTGCGCACGACCATCCGGAAAATGACGATTCCCTGCTTCTACACCGCCATCACCACCATGGTGGCCTTCGGCTCGTTGCTGTTCAGCGGTATTCGCCCGGTGATCGACTTCGGCTGGATGATGGCCATCGGCATCGCCGCGGCATTCGTGCTCGCGTTTATCCTGTTCCCTGCCACACTGATGTTTCTGCAACCGGTGCCGCACATCACCACAGCCAGCCACAGGCTGACAGCGGCTATTACGCACTTTTTCGCCACCCTGATCGAACGCCACGGCAAGGCCGTAATGGCCGCCTTTATTGTGATCGTGCTCCTCAGCATCGCCGGCACCACGCGTCTCACGGTGGAAAACCGCTTCATCGATTACTACAAGAAATCGACGGAGATCTATCGCGGCATGGAGCTGATCGACCGCAAGCTTGGCGGCACCACACCGCTGGATGTCATCCTGGACGCACCGGCAAGTTTCCTGCACCCCGAAAAACCGCCGGAGGAAGACCCGTTCATGGATGAATTCGACCGGGAGACGGCCGGCAGCGCCGGTATCACAGGGACCAGCTACTGGTTCAACAGCTACCGGCTGGAGGAAGTCGCGGCCATTCATGATTATCTGAATAGCCTCCCGGAAACCGGCAAGGTACTTTCCATCGACACGGCCGTACGCATGCTGAAAAGCCTCGCCGACGGCGACTCCATCGACAACTATTTCCTCTCCATCCTCTACCGGCGCCTGCCCGACGACATCCGGAAGTCGCTGTTTACCCCCTACCTGTCCGCGGATGGCAACCAGATACGCTTCAGCATCCGCGTGTTTGAATCGGACAAATCACTGCGCCGCGCCGAATTGCTGCAGAAAATCCACGACCACCTGATAGAGGAACCGGACCTGGGAGAGGCGCAGGTGCACCTCACCGGCATGCTGGTGCTCTACAACAACTTGCTGCAGAGCCTGTTCCACTCGCAGATCATGACGCTCGGCGTGGTCTTCATCGTAATCATGCTGATGTTCCTGGTGCTGTTCCGCAGCCTGAAAATGGCCGTGATCGCCATCATTCCCAACATGGTCGCGTCGGTGCAGGTGCTGGGACTGATGGGCTGGCTGAAGATCCCGCTGGACATCATGACCATCACCATCGCCGCCATCGTAATCGGCATCGCGGTGGATAACACCATCCACTATATCCATCGTTTTACCGAGGAATTCAAAGTCGACCACGACTACTGGGCGACGGTAAAGCGCTGCCATGGCAGCATCGGGCATGCCATGTATTACACAACAATGACCATTACGCTGGGATTTGCGATACTGGCATTATCCAGCTTCATCCCGACGATCTATTTCGGGCTACTGACCGGCTTTTCGATGCTGGTCGCCCTGCTGGCCGACCTTGCCCTGCTGCCGTTACTGCTCGTGGGGTTTAAACCATGGGGAACAGAAGCATGAAACCACACCTGCACATCCCGATTGCCACCTTCCTGCTGCTGACAGGCAGCGCGCCGTCGCTGGCGGCGGAGGACGATATCAAGTACCTGCTATGCAGTTTCAAGCATGGCCAGATCAAGGTGGACGTCAACTACACCGCGGAAACCGTCAACGGCGTCACCGCCATGATCGACGACAAGGAGATTGTCTGGAAACCGCCGGGTAAAGATACCGGGCTTGCGGTCATCAACCGCTACACCGGCGTCATGCAGATGAGCATCGGCCGGACGCAGGACACCGGCATGTGCACCCGCATGGTAAAGAAGAAATAAGGGTCACAGCTGTCTCGAAATGGCACTTGCTTAAAGCCTGATCCTGGCAAAGGGCCACGGAATCCACGGACACACTTGTTGAATATTCCGTGTTTTTCCGTGGATTCCGTGGCCAATGATTTATTTACAAGGGAGATTTCCCTTAACTAAGCGACATTCGCTGCACAGCCCGCATTCGCGCCGCATCAATCCCCGTATGGATTCTGCTGAATGATGGTTTCGGTGCGGTCGGGACCGGTGGAAATAATCGCAATCGGCGTTTCACAGAGCGCCTCGATCTTCGCCAGGTAGGTCCTGGCGGCCTCCGGCAGTTCCGCCAGGCTCTTCGCCCCGACCGTGGATTCGCTCCATCCGGGCATCTCGATGTATTCCGGCGTACACCGCTCGATGCGATCCGCGCCGACCGGCGGCACGCTGATGCTGTTGCCATCCAGCTGGTAGCTGACACAGATCCTGAGCGTTTCCAGCCCGTCCAGTACATCCAGCTTGGTAATACACATGCCCGTAACACTGTTGATCTGCAGCGAGCGTTTCAGCGCAACCGTGTCCAGCCAGCCACAGCGCCGCTGGCGGCCGGTGGTCGCGCCGAACTCGTGCCCCTTCTCGCCGAGGTGCCTGCCGTCGGCATCGAACAATTCCGTCGGGAACGGACCGGCACCGACCCGCGTGGTATAGGCCTTGACGATACCCAGCACATAGTCGAGATCACAGGGACCGACACCACTGCCGCTGGCGGCACCGCCTGCGGTCGTGGTCGATGAGGTGACATAGGGATAGGTGCCGTGGTCGATGTCCAGCAGTGCACCCTGGGCACCCTCGAACATGATGTTGCGACCCTCACGCCGCAGGGTATGCAGCATGCCCGGGACATCCTCGACCATGGGTGCAATCTGCTCTCCCTGGGCCAGCGCCTCGTCCAGCACGGACTGGTAATCCACCGGGTCGGTCTTGAAATAATGCTGCAGGGCATGGTTGTGATACTCCATCACTTCGCGCAGGCGTTCGCGGAAATGATCGGGGTCCAGCAGTTCACCCAGCCGCAGACCGCGCCGCGACACCTTGTCTTCATAGGCCGGGCCGATACCCCGGCCGGTCGTCCCGATGGCCTTTTTCCCGCGTGCCAGTTCGCGCGCCTGGTCCAGCGCAATATGGTAAGGCAGGATCAGCGGACAGGACTCGCTGATCTTCAGGCGCGCGCGCGCGTGAACCCCGGCTTCCTCCAGCATGGCCAGTTCCTCCAGCAGTGCGGAGGGTGACAGCACGACGCCGTTGCCGATAAGACACAGGACATCGTCCCGCAGGATGCCGGAAGGAATCAGGTGCAGGACGGTTTTACGGCCATCGATTACCAGGGTATGGCCGGCATTGTGACCACCCTGGAAACGTACTACCGCGGCCACCCTGTCAGTCAGCAGGTCAACCACCTTACCCTTGCCCTCGTCACCCCACTGGGTGCCGATGACGACAACATTTTTACCCATGTTTCAGTCTCTGGAATGTAGAAAGATTATCGATATGCCTGCCGGGGAAACGGCCACCCGCCACAGAGAAAGCGGGGCACACGGCCAACCACACCGATAACCCCTGGAAATTTTAAGCGTCGTGAATACCGGACAGCGTCCGTCAGTTCATCACTATCCCGACTAATGCACTCTGCGGATGCTGGGTATTGGATCCTCCGTGTTCCCGGTGGCGCCTGGTCAAATGCCGATCATACCGGCTTTAGGGCCCAGGTGCCGCCTGTATTGACCAGAATCCTGTTGCAACCACTGTCGACGGGGTCGGCAACCTGCCCCGGCAGCGCGCACACCACCCGTTCGCCGGAGCGGCGCAATTGCTGCACGACGGCATACAGGTCCGGATCATTGTCTGCAGGTGCCAGGATGGCATCACCCTGTTCCCCGAAATCGCGCTGACTGAGTGTCACCAGTGTCTTCAGGTCGGTACTGAAGCCGGTCGCCGGCCGGGCCCGTCCAAACACTTCGCCGATGGCATCATAGCGGCCGCCGCGGGCGATTTCCTGGCCGCAGCCGGGGATGAATACGGCAAACACCATACCGGTCTGGTATTTGTAGCCATGCAGTTCGGCAAGATCGAAGTGCAGCACCACGTCCTGGACGCGTTGCTGCAGCAGTGCGCTGATGGCACACAGGTTGTCCAGCGCCGCCATGACCGTGTCGCTGGCGCCGTCGAGTACGTCGCGCGCCTGTTCCAGGACCTCCGGTCCGCCATTCAGTTCCGCCAGCGCGGCCAGCCGCTTGCGCTGTGCGGCATCCAGCCGCCAGGCGTCCAGCATGGCCTCGATCTCGGGAATGGCCTTGCGCTGCAACGCTGCGAACAGGTCGTTTTCACAGCTTTTCGACAGTTCCGCATCCGCGGCCAGGGCGCGGAATATCCCAACGTGGCCGAGGTCGACATGCACATCCGGTATGGCCAGCAGTGACAGTGACTCCAGCACCAGACTGAGTATCTCGACATCGCTTTCCACGCCGGCATGGCCAAACAGCTCGGCGCCGACCTGCAGCGGACTGCGCGAGCCGGCAAATCCGTCGGGGCGCGTATGCAGCACGGTCCCCAGGTAGCAGAGTCGCGAGGCCGACTCACGCCGCAGCGGGTGGGCATCGATACGTGCGGCCTGCGGCGTGATATCTGCGCGCACGCCCATCATGCGCCCGGTAAGCTGGTCAGTCACCTTGAAGGTCTGCAGGTCCAGGTCGTTACCGGTCCCGGTCAGCAGGGATTCCAGATACTCTATAAACGGAGGGAAAATCAGCGCATATCCCCAGCGCGCAAACAGGTCCAGCAGTTCGCGGCGCGCGCACTCGAGGCGCCAGGCCTCCGGGGGCAGCACTTCTTCGATGCCTTCAGGCAGTAACCATTGATCTTGACTGCTCATTGTGGTTCCAATCAGCCAGCCCGCATTGCTGTTCAATTCACATTCACTGAACTGTCAGCGAGTACTTGACTTGTATTCATGTTAGTTGCCAGTTGCAAGAGGCCGGACATGAAAACGAACCTCAACTGTGTAAACTCTGCATCCCTTCTCCTTTATGCCCGTTCTTGGGTACGCAGGGAGATGGCAAGGATGAGGGAGTATAAAATCAGGCTGTTGGGTTGATTTGTCCCCCTCTCCCCGACCCTCTCGGCAATCGCTCCATGCTTTGCCCTGCCGCAGACCTCCCTGTCGGCGCCCCGGAGGGGAGAGGGAGTATGTGGGTCTAGCGGACCCAGTACAGCAGCAACAGGCCGCAACCCATGCTGACCAGGCCGGCCACCCGCAGCGTCCTGTCATCCAGCTGTGCCACTGTCACCAGCATGCGCCGCAGGGATTGCGGGTTGAGAAAAGGCAGCATGCCTTCTATCACGAACACCAGCGCCAGGGCGGCCAGCAGATCATTCCAGTTGAATCCCGTCATCCTGAGTCAACCCTGTCCCGGCCGGGGCGATTTCCATTCCCCTGCACAGGACAGGGGCTACCTGGAGATGTCGTTGCCGAAATACTTGAAGAACTCCGAATCCGGCTCCAGCACCAGCACATCATTCTTGCCTGCCAGCGCACTGCGATAGGCATTCATGCTGCGGTAGAAATCATAGAATTCCTCATCCTTTGCATATGCCTTGCCGTAGATTTCGGTGGCGCGGGCATCACCTTCACCGCGGCTCTTTTCCGCGTCGCGCTCGGCCTCGGCCAGCAGCACGGTGCGTTCACGCTCGGCAACGGCCCGGATGCCCTTGGCGGCTTCCTCACCCTGGGCCCGGTGCTCTGCGGCGATCCGTTCACGTTCGGAGCGCATGCGCTGGAAGACCGAGGTCCGCACATCCGGTGGCAGCTCGATCTGCTTGATACGCACATCGACGATCTCGATCCCGAACTGTTCCACTTCCTCGTTGCCCTTGGTGGTGAGGTTGGTCATCATCTGCGAGCGGTCGTCCGAAACCACCTGCCGGATGGTGCGCTGGTCAAACTCCAGCTGCAGGCCGTTCTTGATGATCTGCATCAGGCGCAGTCCGGCCTGGCGTTCGTCACCCATAAACGAGGTATAAAACAGCTCCGGTTTCCTGATGCGCCACTTCACGAAGAAGTTTACCGAAACATTCTTCTTTTCATTCGTCAGGAAGCGCTCTGGCTGGGTGTCCAGCGTCAGGATGCGCTTGTCGAACTTGCGAACGTTGTTGATGGGCCAGGGTGCCTTGAAATGCAGCCCCGGCGCGTATTCCGAGTCGACGATTTCACCCAACCGGAACTTGATGGCGAGCTGGCGCTCGTCAACGATGAAAAACATGCTCATGCCGACCAGCAGGGCCAGGCCAGCCAGGATCATCAGGATTCTTGCGACCATCAGCGGCTACCCCCTTCTCTGGCGGTCCTGCGCCGCAACGGCACATCCTGCTCGGCGCTCGATGGCGCCACATTGATGTCAACATTTTCTATGGCTGTCCTGCCGCCGCCCTGTCGCTCCATGAGCTTGTCCAGCGGCAGGTACATCAGGCTGTTGCTGTCCTTGACCTGCAGCAGCACCTTGCTGTTATTGGCCAGTACGTATTCCATGGTTTCCAGGTAAAGGCGCTTGCGGGTGATTTCCGGCGCCTTTTCATACTCCGTCAGTGTCTGCAGGAAGCGGCTGGTCTCACCCTCGGCCTGGGCGATCACCTGTTCCCGATAGGCCATGGCCGCCTCGCGCATGCGGGTTGCATCACCGCGCGCCTTGGGCAGTATATCCAGTGCATAGGCCTCCGCCTGGTTCTTGTAACGGACCTCGTCCTCCTGGGCCTTGATGGCATCCTCGAATGCCCCCTGCACCTCTTCCGGAGGCTGCGGGTCCTGCAGGTTGACACTGGTGATGATCTGTCCGGTCTTGTACTTGTCGAGAATTTCCTGGATCAGGTCCTTGGTCTGCTGCACGATCGCACCACGGCCGCCACTGAGGAAATCATCCATGGTAATTGCGCCGATGACTTCGCGCAGGGCGCTTTCGGTCGCTTCCTTCAGGGTGAAATTCGGGTCATACACCTGGAACAGGTAGTCCCTGGCATTCCTGACCTGGTATTGAACGGCCAGTTCGACCTGGATGATATTCTCATCTTTGGTCAGCATCTTGGCACGGTGGCTCTCGGTCTGCAGCTTGTCGACATCCACGATGTCCACTGTCTCGAACCCGCGCAGGTACCAGTGCGGTCCCGGCATGGTAGTGGCGTTGTACTTGCCAAGGCGCAGCACCACGCCGCGCTCCGCCGGTTCGACGATATAGATCCCGGACAGGACCCATGCCGCGACAACCGCGATAAAAATGAAGCCGAGGTTGAACGGGTTTTTGCCACCCGCGCGCTTGCCGCCACCACCCAGTATGCTGTTCATCCGGTCGCGCAGCTTGCGTGCCATTTCGTCGAGGTCGGGCGGACCTTCGCCGCTGCCCTTGCCTCCCCACGGGTCCCGGTTACCACCACCCGGTTCATTCCATGCCATACCTGACTCCAGTCAAATCATCTTTTGGCGTCTGCCATTGCATCTGCATGCTGCCAGACGAGCGCGTAAGTTTAAGAAGCCTGCGCGGCACCCGCAACATTATTGGCATCATCGGCGAGACGAAAATCACAGGCCCCGCCTGAATCGCGAATCAGCTTGTCGATATTGCGTTGTGCCATGCAGACTTCCAGCCAGCAGTTACCCTGTTCGTCAACCTGCTCGGACATTACCTGCCCGATACTATACAGGGATGAGCGGGTGCTGCCCGCCTCGGGCGGCAATTGCAACCAGCCGTGTACCTGGGTGCCGTGAAAACGTTCCGTGAGCGCCTCGGTCAGCAAATCCAGCCCGGCGCCGGTCACTGCCGAGACCCATACGCGATCAGGATCACCGTGTTCGTCACGTTCCAGCCGTGGCTCCACATCGGTCAGGTCAATCTTGTTGAATACCTGTATCTGGGGAATGCTGTCGGCACCGATTTCCTGCAACACCTCGTTGACCTGGGCAATATGCGCCTGCTTGTCACTGTCCTGCGCATCCACCACGTGCAGCAGCAGGTCGGCCTTGCAGGTCTCCTCCAGCGTCGCGCGAAACGCGGCCACGAGATCATGCGGCAGGTGGCGAATAAACCCGACGGTATCCGCCAGCACCAGCGGCCCGACGCCGGCCAGCTCGATCCTGCGCAAGGTCGGATCCAGTGTCGCAAACAGCTGGTCCGCCGCATAGGCATTAGCACCGGTCAGCGTATTGAACAGGGTGGACTTGCCGGCATTGGTATAACCCACCAGTGACACGGTCGGCACCTCCGCACGCTGGCGAGCGCGCCGCCCCTGGTCGCGCTGCCGCTCGACTTTCTCCAGCCGCCGATTGATCATCTTGATACGCGCATTGATCATGCGCCGATCCGATTCCAGCTGCGTTTCACCAGGGCCGCGCAGACCAATGCCGCCCTTCTGGCGTTCCAGGTGGGTCCAGCCGCGAATCAGGCGCGTCGAGAGATGCCGCAACTGCGCCAGTTCGACCTGCAGTTTGCCTTCAAATGATCGCGCCCGCTGGGCAAAAATATCCAGAATCAGCCCGGTTCGTGCCAGCACCCGGCAGGACAGCTGGCGCTCCAGGTTGCGCTCCTGGCTGGGTGACAGTGAGTGGTCGAATATGACCACATCCGCATTGTGTGTTTCAACGGCAACGCGGATTTCCCCGGCCTTGCCCTGGCCGACAAATAGCCGTGCCTCGGGTGAATTCCGGGTAGCCGTGACCGTCGCGACCGGTATGGCACCGGCCGAGCGAACGAGTTCAGTGAATTCCTGCAGATCTTCCTTGCCGGCGCCTTCGGGAAAGTTCACATGGACCAGAACAGCCCGCTCACCGCTTTCAGGGCGTTCCAACAAACAGGTACCCCGTTGTCAGGATCTTGAAATCAGGCATTCCCGGGTTCACTGCTGCCAGCCTGTTCCTCCGGGCCGGTAATTCGCACATTGCGCGCCGGGACCACCGTCGATATGGCATGCTTGTACACCATCTGGCTGACCGCGTTCTTGAGCAACACTACAAATTGGTCGAATGACTCTATCTGTCCCTGCAATTTGATACCGTTTACCAGGTAGATTGAAACCGGGACTCGCTCTTTGCGCAGGGCATTCAGAAAGGGATCCTGCAAAGATTGTCCTCTATTCATTCCATTTCTCCTTTTTCTTGTCCCGGAGACCAAGACGTCACTCCGGTGAAAGATTTCTTAGTTTAATAATATGGATATTCTCACAAACACTACTGCGAATGATACTGAATTTCTATCACAATCACAGGGTTATTTTTTTGACCCGAGCCAGTCACCGATGCGCTCCACCACCCGGTCTGCAACCATGTCGTCGTCAGCCGGATAGTGCTCGATATTCGCCTCAGCGCGCAACCAGGTCAGCTGGCGCCGCGCATACTGGCGGGTTGCGACGATCACCCGTTCCGGGAGTTCCTCGTAACTGATTTCGCCCGCCAAATGCGCCCAAACCTGCCGGTAACCGACAGCGCGCATGGCCGGAAGTTCAGGCGCCAGGTCGCCGCGCAGGTACAGGCGGCGCACTTCCTCTACCAGGCCGGCAGCCAGCATGGTACTGAAACGCTTGGCGATACGGTCATGCAATACGGCCCTGACCTGCGGCAGCAGCGCCAGCTTGAGCAGGCGGTAAGGCAGGGCATCGTTGCGGCCCCTGGCGTGAAATACGCTCATCGGCTCACCCGTCTGCTCATATACTTCCAGCGCCCGTAGAATACGCTGTGGATCGGTGATGTGAATACGGGCCGCAGCAACGGGGTCGACCTGCGCCAGGCGTGCATGCAGGCATTCAAGACCTTCACGCCGGGCTTCGGCCTCCAGCCGGGCACGGATCTCAGGGGCGGCCGCCGGCATGTCGGAGAGCCCCTGCTCCAGCGCGCGGAAATACAGGAAGGTTCCGCCGACCAGCAGGGGTACCCGGCCCTGCGCGGAAATCCCGGCCATGGCAGCCAGCGCGTCCGCGCGGAACTCCGCGGCGGAATACGCCTCGGCCGGGTCACGAATATCGATCAGGCGATGGGGGGCTTTTGCGAGTATATCCGGCCCCGGCTTGGCCGTACCGATGTCCATGCCACGGTATACCAGCACGGAATCGACACTGATGATGTCCAGCGGCAGACGCCGTACCAGTTCCACCGCCACCCCGGTCTTGCCGGAAGCGGTCGGCCCCATGAGAAAAATGGCCGGTGGCAGGAAGTCATTCATCGGAAATATTCAGCGGCAGCCCCGGTCGACGGCGCCCGGAGTTTCAGGCGCGGGTTCCCCGGGCTAACGACCCCGCATGAACAGTTTGTCCAGCTCATCCAGGCTGACCTGCACCCAGGTCGGGCGTCCGTGGTTGCACTGGCCGCTGCGCTCGGTAACTTCCATCTGCCGCAACAGGGCGTTCATTTCGTCCAGGCCCAGGCGCCGGTTGGCGCGCACGGAACCGTGGCAGGCCATGGTGGAAAGCAGCTCATTCACCGTTTCCTCCACCCGTTTGCTGTCACCGTGCTCCAGCAGGTCGGCCAGGACATCCCGCACCAGAGCGGCGATATCCGCCTCACCCAGCAGTGCCGGCACCTGGCGCACCACCACCTGCTCCGGCCCCATGCGATCGATTTCGAAACCCAGTTCGCCAAACCAGCCCTGGCGCTCCTCGCAGGCATCGGCCTCGCGCCGGCTGACATCCAGGCTGACGGGTACCAGCAAGGGCTGGGAACGAATACCCTCACCGGCCTGCGCCGTTTTCAATCCTTCGTAGGTGATGCGTTCATGGGCGGCATGCATGTCCACCAACACCAGGCCGCTGTCATTCTGGGCGAGAATATACACACCGTGAAGTTGTGCGAGCGCATACCCCAGCGGGTGTTCTCCCGTATCTGCCGCAGGCGTTGCCGGCAACCCGCGGTCGCTCGCGGTCCCTGGATGCAGGGCGGCATACCGGGTCAGTTGTTCCTGCACGCCCAGGGACATCCGCTCCTGCCGCGGCGCCCCGCGGCCGCCGCCATGCTCGAAATGCAACTCCTGCAACGGGCGGGATGGCTGCGGTGCCGGTTGCCCGGCGGATGGCCGCACCTGTGCCAGCGCCTCGTGCAAGGTCCGGAACAGGTAGTCATGCACCAGGCGGCTGTCGCGAAACCGCACCTCGTGCTTGGTCGGGTGGGCATTAACATCGACGCTCGCCGGGTCGATTCCGAGAAACAGCACGTAGGCCGGATGCCGGCCATGAAACAGCACGTCCTGGTAGGCCTGGCGAATGGCATGCGTAACCAGCTTGTCGCGCACCATGCGGTTGTTGACGTAGAAGAACTGCAGGTCGGGCTGACTGCGTGAAAAAGTCGGCATCGCGACCCAGCCGCGCAGGGACAGGCCGGCGGCTGCGTGATCGATATACACCGCCTGCTCCATGAAGGCGCTGCCGCACAACTCGGCCACGCGGCGTTCCTGCTGCTCACGGGTCGTCGCTCCCGGCAGGTGCAGTACCGGTCGCTGATTATGCTGCAGTTTCACCGCAACCGGAAAGCAACTCAGGGCAAAGCGCCGCACCAGATTCTCGATATGCCTGAACTCGGTGGTTTCGGCACGCAGGAACTTGCGCCGCGCAGGGGTATTAAAAAACAGGTCCTTGACGTCGACCGTGGTGCCCGGCAGGTGCGCGACCGGGGCAGCCGTCAGTTGCCGGTCCGAGCCGTCGCTCTGCACGCTCCAGCCGGAAGCAGCAGCATGGGTGCGGGAGCTGAGCTGCAGGCGCGAGACCGATGCGATACTGGGGAGCGCCTCACCGCGGAACCCCAGGCTGTTGATATTTTCCAGGTCATCCAGACTGGCGATCTTGCTGGTCGCGTGCCGCGACAGTGCCAGCGACAGTTCATCTTGGTGGATGCCGCCGCCGTCGTCACGCACCCGGATGCGCTGCCGGCCGCCCTGCTCGATATCGACCTCGATGCTGCCGGCGCCGGCATCCAGGCTGTTCTCCAGCAGTTCCTTGACCACGGAAGCCGGCCGCTCGATCACCTCGCCGGCGGCGATCTGGTTAATCAGTTGCGGGGCCAGTACCTGAATACGCATCAAAACCGGCACCGGGACAGGTGATTGCCTGTCCCGGTGCCATCTCCAATTGCAGGCCGGGGACGTCACTGCCATGGGAAACGCGGCAATCCGCCAAACACCTGCCTGGTTAGCTGTGCGCAGATTAAAACAGGCGCTTGCCTGCCGAGGCAAGGGAAATGTCGTTGGACCATGCCTTTTGTAACTCACCCATCGGGGTTACTGCACACACGCACCGGTCACCTGCATTCACCGTGTGGTTGTGATTGCAGAATTGCGAAACTGATATGAATCCGTGCGGGAGAGCCGCTGGCCCGCCCCGGGGTGTTGTGTTCAGCTGCCCTGTGAAGGGGGAATACGTATCGTGTCGCCGACCTTGAGGGTGTCGGACTTCATCCTGTTATAGCCACGCAGGCTGCTCAGGCTGACCTGGTAGCGCTGGGCGATATCACTGAGGGTATCGCCACGCTTCACGACATGCTGCTGCGCCACCAGCAGCGTTCCCGGCGGCGGATGCGAGCCGAAGTAATCGCGTATGCCCTTCAGCATGGCATTCGCGAGGGACTGCTGATGACGCTTGTCCCGCAACTTGCTTTCCTCGGCAGGATTGGAAATGAACGCCGTTTCGACCAGCATCGAGGGGATATCCGGCGATTTGAGCACCACGAAAGCGGCCTGCTGTACCGATGACTTGTGCGTCTTGCCTAGGCGTTTGAGTTCCCCAAGCATGTTGTCGGCAACCTCGAAACTGGCCTCCATCGTCGCGGATTGCGACAGGTCCAGCAGCACCCCGGCCAGTACGTCATCCTTGTCGTCGAGGCTCACACCACCCGCCAGGTCGGCAGCATTTTCCTTTGCCTCCAGCCAGCGGCCCATTTCGGACGAGGCCCCCCGTGATGACAGGACGTAGACGGAGGAGCCATGCGCGCGGTGGTCCTTGAAACCATCCGCATGTATGGATATGAACAGGTCGGCCTTGTGCTGGCGCGCCTTGTTGATGCGCTGGCGGAGTCCGATATAGTAGTCGCCCTCGCGGATAAGCACGGGCCGCATACCGGGCTCCTTTTCAACCAGTTCGGCCAGGCGCCGGGCGATGGCAAGCACGATATCCTTCTCGCGCGTCCCGCTGCGCCCGATGGCACCGGGGTCGTCGCCACCGTGCCCGGCGTCGATCGCAATGACAAGATCACGGGTTGAGGTGGGCGCGGCCCTGGTGGCCCTGGTAACCGCAGGCTGGGCTGCAGCCGACTTCGGGGGAGGCGCGCTGACCGGCACTTCAGGCTTGCCGGTTTCGTAGAAATCAATCACCAGGCGGTGACCGTACTGGCCATTGGGCTTCAGGCTGAAACTGCGCGGCTGGGTACGCTGCTGCAGGTCGAATACGATACGCAGGGTATCCGGCTTGTTTCTGGCCACACGTACACCCTTGACCAGACCACCCGATACTTTCTCGGCCCTGAGCGTATCGGCAACCCGCCCAGCAGGCACGTCAACGACGATACGCTCCGGATTCTGCAGCGAAAACAGCTTATAAGTATGCGGCCCGCTGACATCGAACACGACGCGGGTGTTATCGGGAGCCGCCCAGAGGCGCACACTTTTGAAATCGACTGTCGCGCCGGCAAGGCATTGCCCTGTCAGCGAAAGTGACAAAACTGCCAGCAGACTCCTCAGTAAACGCAGCACATCCCTATCCCCCATACGTTCGGGGGAATTCTAGTCAATAGCCTCCATGAAATGCAAGAAATACTGTTAGAACTCTTTGGGATAGCCTCCAAACCTTGAAAAGCAATCGAAGTGAGTCCGCTAACGTCAAGAAATCATCACGGATCGAGTGCGGCCAGCAGCCGTTCACCCGCCGCTGTCGCTGCATGCAGACTCACTACGCGTCCTGCCCCGGCGTAGTCGATGTGAATCACGAGATCCGGCGCCGGCAGCACTCCCGTGCCCCTTTCCGGCCACTCAACTAGCAACAGTGCCTGTTCACCCAGCATATCCCGCAATCCCAGCCACTCCAGTTCCTCGGGAGAAACCAGGCGGTACAGGTCGAGGTGGTAAACCGTACCTTGCGCAAGCTGATACGGCTCGACCAGCGTGTAGGTCGGACTCCTGACTTTCCCCGTATGACCCAGGCCGCGCAGCAGGCCGCGCGCCAGGGTGGTCTTGCCGGTGCCCAGTTCCCCGTGCAGATATACGATGCCCGGGGTAAACCTGCGAGCCAGCTGCGCACCGAGGGCCTCCATGGCGGTGCTATCCGCGGGTGTGCATTGCCTGTTCACACGGATGCCGGATTCAGCAGGGGGCGCAATTCGGCAATGACGTCCCGTGCCAGCAGGCCACGCTCACCGATCTGCGCGGCGCGGTCACCCGCACAGGCATGCAGACATACACCGGCCAGCGCCGCGCCGGCCAGCGGCATTCCCTGGGCAAGCAGGCCGCCGATGACCCCGCTCAGCACGTCGCCCATCCCGGCCGTTGCCATGCCGGGATTCCCGGCGGCGCACACCGCCATGGGCCCTGCATCGCTGCCTATGATGCTGCCGGCACCTTTCAGGACCACGCAGCCCGCGTAACGCTGGCGTATGGCATGCGCCGCGGCAAACCGGTCCACCTGCACAGCGGCCGTGGTTTGCTGCAGCAGCCGGCCTGCCTCACCCGGGTGGGGTGTGAGTACCCAGTTGTCACGCCGGCTCGCATCGGCCGCGAGCAGATTGAGAGCATCCGCATCCACCACCAGCGGCTGCGGCGCTTCCAGCACACAGGCCAGCAGGATCTTTGCCCAGTCGGATTTCCCGAGCCCCGGTCCAATCACGACAACCCCGGCACGCGCCAGCAGGGAGCGCAACTGCCGCGCATCGGCAACAGGATGACTGATGAGTTCCGGGCAGGCCGCCGCGACGACGGCGGCATGTGCCGTGTGCGTTGCCAGACTCACCAGCCCGGCACCGGTGCGCAGCGCCGCCTCACCCGCCAACCGCACCGCACCGGCCATACCGGGACCGCCCCCGATGACCAGCACATGGCCGAAATCCCCCTTGTGTGCCGCGCGCTGCCGCGGCCCGCCCAGCCCGGCCAGCGACGGCCCGGCATGCAGGATGGCACCGACCGGAACGCGGGCGCAGACATCTGCCGGGACCTCGAGGTCGTCAAAACAGACTTCGCCGGCGTAGTCGGGCCCCAGGCCGGTGAACAGCCCCCGTTTGCGACCTATGAAGGTAACGGTCACATTCGCCCGGACGGCCTCGCCCGGGACATGGCCGCTGTCGGCCAGCAGGCCGGTAGGTACATCAACGGCCAGCACGGGAGACCCGCCGGCATTGATCGCCAGCGCGGCCTCCAGCCAGCTTCCAGCCAGCGGCCGCTCCAGGCCGGTGCCCAGCATGGCATCGACGATGACATCCGGGGCATCCAGTGCCGCCTGCCCGAAGGCCGTTTCCCGCCCTCCCGCAACCAGGAAATCCTGCCTGGCGCGTTCCGCATCCCCGCGAATGTGTGCCGCATCGCCCAGCTGCAGCAGCTGCACCTGCAGGCCCGCCGCCAGCGCCAGGCGCGCCACCACGTAGCCATCGCCGCCATTGTTGCCGGTGCCACAAACGACGCTTACACGCCGCGCACCCGGCCAGTTGTCGCGCAGCACCCGCCAGCAGGCTTCGCCGGCACGCGTCATCAGGGTGTAGCCGGGAATACCCGCTTCGTCGATCGCGAGGCGGTCCAGTTCCCGCACCTGGGCTGCCGTATACAGCGGCAGAGCCCTGCCCGGCATTGGGATATTTGTCATGGAGATTCCGGAGTTTCTTGCAATGGCAGCGAATACCGGCAACATACCGTGAAGCAGGCGCGAAAATCCAGTATCGATGACCAGTACCCCCCCCTGTCCCGACCTCGACTACCCGGCGCTGGCCCGGGACATCAAGCGCTGGGCGCACGAACTGGGTTTCCAGCAGGCCGGCATCACCACGACCGAACTCGACACAGCCGAGTCGCACCTGCTGCGCTGGCTGGGCGCTGGTCATCACGGGGAAATGACTTACATGGAACGCCACGGAACGCGCCGCAGCCGCCCGGCGGACCTGGTGCCCGGCACCGTGCGCATTATCTCGGTGCGCATGGATTACTGGCCGCCGCAGGTCCGGGGGGCGGATGAGATCCTGCAGGACCCGACACTGGCCTACATCTCGCGCTATGCGCTGGGGCGGGACTATCACAAGGTCGTTCGCAAGCGGCTGCAGCACCTTGCGAATCGCATCGCGGCCTGCACCGGTCCCTTCGGCTACCGTGCCTTCACCGACAGCGCACCGGTACTGGAAAAGGCGCTGGCGGAAAATGCCGGGCTGGGCTGGATCGGCAAGCACACGAACCTGATCAACGAGCGCGCCGGCTCCTGGTTTTTTCTCGGGGAACTGTTTACCGACCTGCCCTTGCCCGTTGACGCAGCCGCCGCCAACCATTGCGGTGACTGCCACGCCTGCATCGATGCCTGTCCGACACAGGCCATTACCGCGCCCTATCAGCTGGATGCGCGCCGCTGCATTTCCTACCTCACCATCGAGGCACGCGGCAGCATCCCGGAACCGCTGCGCACCGCCATGGGCAATCGCATCTATGGCTGCGACGACTGCCAGCTTGCCTGCCCCTGGAACCGTTTCGCCGTGCCCGCCGGGGAAGCCGACTTTCTCCCGCGCCACCACCTGGATGCCGCCGAACTGGTGCACCTGTTTCACTGGAGTGAATCCCGGTTCGAGCAAAACACGCAGGGCAGCCCCATTCACCGCATCGGGTACGAATGCTGGCTGCGCAATATCGCGGTTGCCCTGGGAAATGCCCCAACCTCGCCCGCCGTGGTCCTCGCACTGGAAGAGAAAAGCAGGCACCCCTCGGCACTGGTGCGCGAACATGTGGCGTGGGCGCTGCAGCAGCATCGTTCATAATCCGGATACGCATACGAACGGTGAGAAGTGAGAAGTGAAAAGTGAGAAGTGAGAAGTGAGAAGCATGGTAGACCGGATGGAGCTTGCGGTACCCGGGGAAGGCTGCTGCAGCTGCTGAACCTGCTTTCCGAGTGCCAGATTCTCCCAAATAGCCACGGAATCCACGGAAAAACACGGAAAAATTGCTGGCGGGTGTTAATTCTTTCCGTGTTTTTCCGTGGATTCCGTGGCCATATTTATCCAACACTATCCTGATTGATCCCGATCCTTCAGCTGCAGGGCGTGCTCGTAGAGGATGTTCTTGCCAATGCCGCTGATTTGCGCCGTCAGGGCAGCCGCCTGTCGCAGTGGCAGTTCCGCCATCAGCAGCGTCAGCACCCGCTCGGTGCCTGCGTCAATTACCGCAACGGCAGGTTTCACAGCGCCGTGGACCAGCACGACAAATTCACCTTTCTGCTGGTCACTGTCAGCCGCCACCCAGGCATGCAGCTCGGCCAGGCTGGCCTGGCGGATGGTCTCGAAGGTCTTGGTCAGTTCGCGGGCAAGCGTGGCCTCGCGCCCGACACCGAACAGCGCCAGCATATCGCCCAGGCTCGCCAGGATGCGGTGGCTGGATTCATAAAACACCAGGGTCGCGGTGACATCCTGCAGTTCCTGCAGGCGCTGCCGGCGTGCCGCCTGTTTCGCCGGCAAAAAGCCCTCGAAAATAAAGCGGTCGGTGGGCAGGCCGGCAACCGACAGGGCGGCAGTCAGGGCAGAGGGCCCGGGAATCGGCACCACCCGCAGCCCGGCCTGGCGCACGCTGCGCACCAGGTGGAAGCCCGGGTCGCTGATCAGTGGCGTGCCCGCATCCGAGACGAGGGCAATGTCCACACCGGCTTCCAGCCTGTGGAGCAATCCGGCCGTAATCGTCCGCTCGTTATGCTCATGCAAGGCCAGCATCGGGGTGCCGATGCCGTAATGCGCCAGTAACTTCCTGCTGTGCCGGGTATCTTCCGCCGCAACCAGCGACACCGACTGCAGGATCTCCAGCGCGCGCCGGGTAATGTCCAGCAGGTTGCCGATAGGTGTGGCGACCACGTAGAGTATGCCGGCTGTCTTGCTGCTGGAATTCATGCTGTGCACATCCTAGCAAATATTCATAACGACACACGAAGCAGCTGTTTTTGAGGTGGACGCGCTAGCGGGTTTTCAGTAGAGTCACCGCAATCCGATGTCGTTACCTCAATGTATGCAGATTGCCGCACCCGCCCCTGAACACCTGCCTGGCGCCGTTTCGCCGAAACTCCTTGCGGCACTGCTGGCTGCAGCCCTGCTGGTTGGTTGCAGCGGTGGAATACGCCCCGGCATTCCGGCAGCCGACGACCGCTTGCAGACGCAGGCCGTTGCACTGGAGGCTACCGGCAACTACCAGGGCGCGGCGGAAGTCTACCTGCAGGCGGCAGCCCGGGCGGTTCCGCCGGAACAATATCACCTGAATCTGCAGGCCGCCGCTATTCTGATTCGCGGTGGCGATCTGCAGCGCGCGGCGAGCCTGCTGGATGCCATTCCGAGAACGACACTGGATACAGCAGACGGTCAGCTGTACGATCTCAACCGGGCCGCCATCGCCGTTGCTGAACAACACCCGGACATTGCCCTGGCGTTGCTTGCCAGCGTACCGTCCAGCGGACCGCATATCGCCGGGTACCACCGCGTGCGAGCTGCCGCCTACGCACAAAAGTCCGAGTACCTCTTCAGTGCCAGGGAACGCGTCCTGCTGGGCAAGCACCTGCAGGATCCGGACGCCCGGCTGGAAAACGACACGCAGCTGTGGGAGACGCTCAACAACCTCACCGATGCCGAGTTGCAGCAATACCGCAGCGCGCCGCCGCCGGACACGCTCAGCGGCTGGCTGGAACTGATGGAACTGACGCGGCTGTACCTGCAGCAACCGGATGCCCTGGCGGATGTCATTCCCCACTGGCAACAGCGGTATCCGGACCACCCCGCCAGCAAGGCATTCATCGCCAAACTGCTGGACACCATGCGCCAGGCCGGCAAGCCGCCCGCCAGCGTCGCCCTGCTGCTGCCGCTTAATGGCAAGCTGGCCGGCGCCGCCAGCGCCGTGCGTGACGGCATCCTCGCGGCTTACTACGACACACCGGTGTCGGGGACGCAGCCACAACTGCGGATCTACGACAGCGGAGATCTGCCGGAAACCGCACTGGCCAGCTACCGGCAGGCCGCTGCAGACGGTGCTGAATTCGTGATCGGCCCGCTACGCAAGGAAGCGGTCGAGGCTGTACTCAGCCAGCCGGTTCTGCCGGTACCGGTGCTGGCCCTGAACCAGATCGAAACCCCCCTGCCGGATACCACGGGGCGCTTCCAGTTTGGACTGGCCCCCGAGGACGAGGCACGCGAAGCGGCCCGGCGGGCGTGGCGGGATGGCTACACCCGCAGCATCGCACTGCTGCCGGATACCGACTGGGGGGAAAGGGTCTATGCGGCCTTCGCCACGGAATGGCAGGCCCTCGGCGGCGTCATCCTGGAAACGCAACGCTACGAGAACGCCAAGGCGGACCACAGCAAGGTGATCAGCGCCGCGCTGAACCTCGACAACAGCGTTGCCCGCCGCCGGCAACTCTCCGCACACCTCGGACGCCAGCTGGAATTTGAACCGCGCCGCCGCCAGGACCTGGATATCGTTTTCCTGGTGGCCTCCCCCGGACAGGCGCGCCTGATCCGCCCGCAACTGAGTTTTTTCCGGGCCACCAGCATCCCGGTCTTTGCCACGTCCCAGGTCTACGGCGGCACCCCGAACCCGTCCACCGACGCCGACATGGATGGCATCACCTTTTGCGATATGCCCTGGGTGCTGGACACCGGCAGCAACTGGAAACACCTGCAGCAGGCCGTCAACGACTACTGGGGGCCGAATGCAACACGCTATGCACGCCTGTACGCGCTGGGCATCGATGCCTGGCGTATCGTCCCCTATCTGGGTGAACTCGGCGGCAGCATGTTCGGCGCCTACCACGGCGTCACCGGCAACCTGACCCTGGACAACCAGGGGGTGGTTAACCGCAGCCTGCGCTGTGCGCGGTTCAGCAACGGCATACCGGTACTGCTGGAAGCCGGCAAGGACACCACAGACGCTGCGGCGCCAGCCGCATTCTGAACATGGATACCACGACCCGCGGCAGGGAGGCAGAAACCCGGGCCTGGCAATACCTGCAATCCCGGGGGCTGCGCCTGCTGCAGCGCAACTATCGCAGCCGCCGCGGGGAGATCGACCTGGTGCTGCAGGACCGGGACAGCCTGGTGTTCGTCGAGGTGCGCTACCGCCGCGAATCCCGGTTTGGTTCGGGCGCGGAAAGCGTCGACCGGCACAAGCAGTCGAAACTCATCGCCTGCGCACAACACTATATGCAAGCCTACCCAAAAATCGCGCGGCAACCGTGCCGCTTTGACGTGGTGTCTGTCGGCAGTTCCGGCGAAGCCATAGAATGGATCCGGAATGCTTTCGGTGCCGGGGAATAAGCCATGAAAATAACCGACCCGGTCACGCGAATCAGGCAGCATTTCGAGGCCGGCATCAAGCTCAAGCAGGATGCAATGACGGAGCTCGCACCCCGCATAGCAATGGCCGCGGAGACCCTGTACACAGCACTGCACGCAGGCGGCAAGATCCTGAGTTGCGGCAATGGCGGCTCGGCGGGAGATGCCCAGCACTTCTCCTCGGAAATGCTGAACCGGTTCGAACTGGAACGTCAGGGCCTGGCGGCGATCGCACTGACGACCGACACCTCGACGTTAACATCGATTGCCAATGACTATAACTACAGCCAGGTATTTTCCAGACAGGTGCTTGCCCTCGGCAGCAGCGGTGATGTGCTGCTGGCCATCAGCACCAGCGGCAACTCCGCGAACGTACTGGCCGCTGCCGCTGCCGCACATGACAGGGACATGCGCGTCATTGCACTCACCGGTGGTGACGGCGGTCGTATCAGCGCCATGCTGAAGACGGGGGATGTCGAAATTTGCGTACCGGCCGATTCCACGGCCCGCATCCAGGAGGTCCACTTGCTGGTGATACACTGCCTGTGTGATCTCGTTGACCAGAATATTGCATCCCAGGAGACCTGAACCCATGAATCCACTCAATGCCCTGCTCGTCGTTTCACTCACCACCAGCCTGCTCTACGGGTGTGCGGCCGCCGTTGTCGGCGGCGCGGCGACCAGTGCCACAGCTGTGCATGACCGGCGCACCGTGGGCACCTTCATCGATGACGAAGGCATCGAACTGAAGGCGCGACTGGCGATCTTCGACGACAAGGAACTCAACAGCCAGATCCACATTAACATTGTCAGCATCAATGGCGTGGTCCTGCTGGTTGGCCAGGCCCCTACCGAGGCGATGCGCCAGCGTGCAGCAGAACTCACCATAGCTATTCCCAAGGTACGTCTGGTTCACAACGAGATGACCATCGCCGCACCTAATTCCTACATGACCCGCAGCAGCGATTCCCTGATCACCGCCAAGGTCAAGACCAGCCTTTTCAGCATCAAGGAACCCCAGGACTTCGATCCGACGCGCGTCAAGGTCGTTACCGAAAACGGCATTGTCTATCTGATGGGCATCCTGACACACAACGAGGCCAATGCCGTCACCGATGCGGCACGCCAGGTTGGCGGTGTGCAAAAAATCGTCAAGCTGTTTGAATACCTCGACTAGACGTGTACGCGGGCTGTTTCCCGGGCATCGGCAAGATGAATCCCTTGTCACACTGTCGGACGCGCTGCACCTGCAACGTGACTTCGCCGCAACAGCGGTGCGCCGGCTTTGTTACGCTTACCGCATATGGATACGCTGTTCAGCTCACTCGATTACCATGACCCCATCTGGATAGCGGTCGCCTTTGCGCTGGGCATGGCCGCCCTCCAGGTCGGCCTGCCGCCGCTGGTGGGCTTTCTGGTTGCCGGTTTCGCGCTCAACTGGGCAGGCGCGGAGGGCGGCAGGTTCCTGGACGAAATCGCCGACCTGGGCGTAACGCTGCTGCTGTTTTCCATCGGGCTGAAACTGCAGGTCGGGAAGCTGCTGAAGCCACAGGTCTGGGGCGTGGCCCTGGCGCACATGGTCATTATGGTGCTGCTGCTGGCAGCGCTGTTGCTGACACTCACCCTGCTGCCGCTGGCCTTTTTTGCCGGGTTCGGCATGCAGCAGGCGCTGCTGGTCGGCTTCGCACTGAGCTTTTCCAGCACGGTGTTCGCCGTCAAGGTCCTGGAAGAAAAAAGCGGCATGGCGTCGCGTCACGGCCAGTTAGCCATCGGCATCCTGATCATGCAGGACATCGCTGCGGTGGCCTTTCTGGCGGCATCAGCCGGCAAGATCCCCACGCCCTGGGCGCTGGGCCTGCTGCTGCTGATCCCGGGACGCCGCCTGTTGCTGGCAATGCTGCAGCGTGCCGGCCACGGCGAGCTGTTGATCCTGTATGGATTCGTGCTGGCCCTCGGGGGCGCGGCGCTGTTTGAAATAGTCGGAATCAAGGGCGATTTCGGGGCTCTTGCCCTTGGTCTGTTGCTATCCGGACATGCCAAGACCAATGAACTTGCCAAGGCCCTGCTGAACTTCAAGGAGCTGTTCCTGATCGGCTTCTTCCTGGATATCGGGCTGACCGGCCTGCCGGGAGTCGAGATGCTGCCCGCCCTGCTGGTGCTACTGGCCCTGCTGCCGGTGAAGACGGCGATATATTTCTGGCTGACGGCGCGCTTCCGGCTGCGCGCACGCACCGCCACGCTGACCGCACTGCATCTCGCCAACTACAGCGAGTTCGGCCTGATAGTCGGCGCCATCGCAATCAAGCATGGCTGGCTGGGCAGCGACTGGCTGGTCCTGATTGCGGTTGCCCTGTCCTGCTCTTTTATCCTGTCGGCACCGCTCAACAGCAAGGCGGATATCCTGTATGCGCGCTATCGCAAGCTGCTGCGGCGCTTTGAACATCCACAGCGCCTCCCGGAGGATAAAGTTGTCAGCCTGGCCGGTGCCAGGGTGGTCATTCTGGGCATGGGCAGGGTTGGCAGCGGTGCCTATGATTACCTGAAAACCACCTGCGGCGACACCCTGCTGGGCATCGACTCCGACCCCGGCAGCGTTGAGCGCCACCGGGCCGCAGGACGCCGGGTCATCCTTGGCGACGCGACCAACCCGGATTTCACCAGCCGTATAGACCGTGAGTCAGAAAACATCGAGCTGGTGCTTGTCACCCTGAGCAATCACCGGACCAACCTGGACGCCATTGCACAGCTGCAGCAGGAAAAGTTCAAGGGCAAGATCGCCGCCACCGCCATATACCCCGACCAGTTGCAGGACCTCGCGGCTGTCGGGGTGGAGAGCTACTACATTTTTGCCGAGGCCGGATCGGGCTTTGCCCGGCATGCCTGGGAACGGTTCCGGGAACCTGTCGAGGCACAACCGCCGGGTTCAGGAGCTGACTTGCAAACGGAAAACTAACCCGCTTTCGACCATCCCTTCCCTGCCACCTGCCTCTTTTCAAGCATCCGGTAATTGTCCCGGGTATGCTTGTATCTTGAAATTCATGGATTCCGTGGCTATTGAGAAAGATTGATATTCAGCTTAATTTGTCAAAATCCGTTATTTTCAAGTTGAAAAAGCACTAACAGCTAGGGTGATAGTGCACCCAGCTTCCCGGCATAGCTGCGTGCAGCAGCCTCATTCCCCATATCTCGATTGAAAGCCACCAGGGCGCTCAGGATGTCACGGTTATTCGGATGCTGGTTGTGCGCACCCTGCAATACCATGAGTGCCTGTTCCTGCTTACCGGTTGAATTCAGCGCTACAGCGTAAACATAAACATAGCGCGCATCATCCGGGCTTAATGTGGTGGCCAGGCGGAGTTCCTCAACACCTTCCACGGGGCGCTGCTGCCGCACCAGCGATAATCCCAGCGCGTAGTGTATGGACGCATCTTCCGGCACGATTCCGGCTGCCCGGCGCAGTACCTTGTCGGAGTCCGCCTCCTTTCCCTCCGCACGATAAAGATCCGCCAGGTTCACATAGGCCGGGACATAGGCACGATTGAGGTCAATCGCCGTGTCATACGCTGCAACCGCCTGCTCCACATCACCCCGCGACGCATACAGATTGCCCAGATTGGTCTGTGCTTCAGGGCGCTCCGCGCTGGCCTGCTGTGCCGTGACATATTCCTGCAGCGCTTTCTCCAGTGATTCCCGCTGCTGCGTCGTCAGCTCGACGGCCGGAATCGCCGCCAGCACCCGTGCGGCTTCTATGCGTACCGCGCGCACCGGGTCATCGAGCATCGGGAACGCCAGACGTACCCTGATGTTCAACGGTGTTTTCTCCAGCACACCTGCAGCGGCGGCGCGCACTCCCGGGTCAGTGTCCGCCAGCGCCAGCGGCAACACATCGATTGTGGCGGCACCCAGGTACGGGCCGATCCCGGCAAGCGCCGTCGCACGCGCAATATCAGGAGTATCCATGTCCCGGATCAGCGCCGCCAGGGTGCTGCCGGCAGCCGGTGCATCATGCCACGCGTCGTACAAGCCCTGTGCATACGTCTGGAAACCCGCCGGTGCCTTACCGTACCAGGCCCTGACCTGCTTGTCGGCCCAGCCGGCATCCTTGTCCGCATGGCAGTTGTTGCACGCATTGGGGGTGCCGAGTTTCACCGAAAGATCCGGGCGCGGGATGCGCATGCTGTGGTCATGGCGCGGATCGACCACCATATAGGTTTTTGGCGGCATGTGACATTCGGCGCAGCTTGCCCCCGCCGATTGCTGCTTGTGGAAGTGGTGGCCGGGCTGATCGTATTTGTCCGACTGGTGGCACTGCAGGCAGACGCCGTTGCCGGGGACCCGCAATGCCGAGCTGTGTGGCTCGTGACAATCACTGCAGGTGACACCGGCGTGATACATCCTGCTCTGTATAAACGACCCGTAGACATAGACCTCGTCGTCAATCTGGCCATCGGAGTAATACATGCCCTCTTCCAGCAGCTGTGGCAGGTAATGATCCAGTAACGGCTCGCCGTGCACATAACCGGCGCTTATCGGGCTGCGCCGTGCATGACAGCGCGCGCACATCTCGATCTCCCGGTCACTGCCGCGGGCTTCGCTGCGCACGGGTTTACCGGTGTCCGGATCGACCTTCCACTGGATGCCCTTGCGTTCGTCGAGCGTGATTGCCAGCCCCTTGCCGGCATCAAGCTGTTCCCAACCCGGTTTGCGCCCCGCCCACGCCACGTGGTCCGATCCCGGTCCATGGCATGCCTCGCAGGAGACATCGACCTCCGACCACGTGGTCGAGAATATCCTGGCGACCGGGTCATAATTCTTTTCCAGATGCGTTGAATGGCACTCCGCACACATGCTGTTCCAGTTATGACTGGGCCGGGTCCAGTGCAACTCGTCATCGTGGCTAATCTCTTCATCGGGATAGAGAGAGAACCAGCGCTGACCACCCTGCGCTTCCGGCCGGCTGTCCCAGGCCAGGCCCAGTGCCTGCATCCGGCCGCCGGGGAACTCGACCAGGTACTGCTGCAGCGGCACAACGCCGAAGGTGTACTTGGTTTCGTAGTCCTGGAGCTGTCCATCCGGTCCCTCGGTGCGAACCATGAACCTGCCACCCTTCCGGTAAAAGGATGTCGTCACGCCGAAGTGGCGCAGACTGGCATTGTCAAAGTCACCCAGGATGGTCTCCTCGCTGGCCGGCTGCATGGCCAGATCGTGATGGGAACCCTGCCAGGCGCTGTATTCGGCAGCGTGACAGTCGCGGCATGTCTGGCCACCGACATAATCGGCCGCGTGGCTAGCGACCGCCGCAAGCACAAGAAGCAAGCTTGCCGGCAACCGGCCAGCCAGTCCGACACCGGCACCGTCGGTCCAGCGGCCCAGCAGGTTTCTTAGCATAAGGTGGTCCTCAGTTGACATTGAATCACGTACTACCCGCATAGCGGGTAGTTTGAGGAAGCCCCCTATAAGGGGGCTGTGGACCCGCCGTATTTGCCATATTAACCCAATCATTGCATAAATTCGGACCGTAGAGTGTTCAAGCAGCGGACTTCAGGACATCCAGGTAATGCAACAACTCGGATTTCACGGCGCGGTTGGCGCTCATGGTGAGCGTCAGTTGCCCCT
>Ga0210064_1000190_pt1 | contig 29965 bp, 25 predicted proteins | sample Muzzi_CordC_D2_FD_185531 | JGI IMG/M metagenome (GOLD analysis project Ga0210064, IMG submission 185531) | Wetland microbial communities from San Francisco Bay, California, USA, that impact long-term carbon sequestration - Muzzi_CordC_D2 (SPAdes) | ecosystem: Environmental > Aquatic > Marine >... | reverse complement strand
TGGAAAGCTGGATGAGGCGCAGGAACGATTTCTGCAGGCAATAAAGGACGATCCAGGATTTACTGATGGGTACAACAATCTTGCTGTGTTGTGTTGGACCAGAGGAGATGCTGCCAGGGCTGTGGAGTTCCTGGCGACCGGTTTGCGACTGGATCCGGATCATCCTGACTTGATAATCAATGCCGTGGAAATACTCAAAAGCCTGGGCAAGGTTGACGATGCAGCAGCTTTGTATGAGGGTTTCCTTGCGCGCAATCCGGCGGATAGCGCAATTCCTGGTATGTTGGAAGATCTCAATACGCCGCCTCTTGATCAAACCCAACAAGCATCAGTTGCATCAATTACTAACCCTTCGCCAGATTCCGTTTGCCCGGGGGTCACACTCGCAACCAGTATTGCGCCCAAAGAATTGACCAAACAGAAGCGGGCGATACAGTCGTGGCTGGATCTCGGCTTTGAAGTCATATCGCTGAATATTCAGAAAGAACTGGAACTGCTGCAGCCTGAGTTTCCGGGTGTTAAGTTCGTGTGTGCCGGGCGTAATGGTTCGAGGCTTGCCGGCAAGCCCTACGTATTTGTCGACGACGTTCTGGCCGCTTTGAAAAAGACCACTTGTCAAGTTGTCGGTATCGTCAATTCTGATATTGAGTTGCGTGCCAAACCGCAATTGGTTGACTACTTGAATCAGGCAGCGACAGGCAACTTCATCTGCGCTTCACGTATCGATGTAGAGCAGGCCGAGGACAGTGATGGAAAGCTTTATCATCGTGGTTTCGACTTGTTCTTCTTTAATCAAAACATAGTAGACCGGCTCCCGAAAACGAAATTTATGCTGGGTGTGCCCTGGTGGGATTACTGGTTTCCTTATGCCGTGATAGAGCAGGGTATTCCGGTTAAACGCCTTGAAACGCCGATTGGCTATCATCTCAAGCATGAAGTCAATTATAACGGTGGCCACATGATGAGATTCGGCGAAGAGTTTGTCAGTCACTGTGCAGACGCAGCTTTCGCTGAACTGTTTCGGCAATGTGCGGGAACTCCGCTTGAAAACAGACGCTTATCGCTTCTGGTAGACAGCGTGCTTGAATACCTGGCGAGAAACACCGAGCGGTTGTATCTACCGGAATCCGTGTCGGGTCTTGTCTATCGAAATATAACCGCGCGCAGTACACCAAAAATATCGGCGATTATCTCCACCTATAGTTCGGAGTCCCACATTGCCGAATGCCTGAGCGACCTTGTCAATCAGTCGATCGCGGATCAGATCGAGATCGTTATCATTGATGCGAATTCGCCGCAGAACGAGCGCGCGGTGGTGGAACGTTTCCAGGCCAACTTCCCGAATATCCGCTACCACAGAACCCCAACACGAATTGGTATCTATGCGGCCTGGAATATGGCGGTAAAACTTGCCCGGGGAGATTACATAATAACCTGCAGTACCAATGATCGCTTGCGTATCGACAGCTGCGAAATTCTGGCGAGGACGCTCGATGAGAACCCGGATGTCACCCTGGTTTACGGCAACAGTTTCCTGACAAAGGTGCCTCATGAGTCATTCCAACATATGACGCTATGTGGCTTGTACTGCTGGCCTGTGTTCGATTACGCACACCTCCTCGATCACTGTATGGTGGGTCCACACCCAATGTGGCGGCGTTCGGTACACCATGAGATCGGGTATTTTAATGAAGAATATGTCGCGCTTGGCGACCAGGATTTCTGGTTGCGCATGGGTGAACGGAATAAACTGCTGAATCTGCAGGATTTCACGGGTCTGTACTATGTCAGTGAAGAGTCTATTACCGGTGATGCAGATCTGACGCTTGTCGAAGCGGACCGTGTCCATTCGCATTATGGGTGGCGACACCGGTATGCCAAGTGGTTCGCTGAGCGCAACAGGCGTGGTATGTCTGGTGCCAGTCCCGGAGATGGACCGGTAACACAGATATTCGTGCTGGCGATGGAAATCAGCGACGACATGCTCGCCAATACGCTGGATTCTATTGCCAATCAATTGAATCAAAACTGGCGCTTGACTGTGCTCTCTGACCGCCCAGATCCGGATGTGCCGTTCGAGGCGGACGCAAGGCTTGCCTGGGTTCAGTGTCCCGAAACAGAAACAGTAACAGCAACGCTGGATCAGTTGGTCCTCCAGGATCATTCATCCCAATGGGTTTGCCTGATTGAAGCAGGCGATCAGCTTGAGCCTGCATTTCTGAGCGATGTTCACAGCTACCTGGCCAAGTATCCTTCCTGGAAGCTCGTTTATACCGACCATGACCTGGTGGATGCCAATGGTGATCTTTCTGAGCCTCACTTCAAACCGGACTGGAATCTGGAATTACTGCGATCGACTGCATACATAGGGAATTCATTCATCGTATCCCGAACTGCACTGATGGAAGCCGGTGGATTCGGTGTTCATAAGGGAGCTTTGCATTACGATATTGTCTTACGCACCCACGATCAGTTTGGCGGTGATTGCATCGGCCATGTCGCGGAGATTCTGTCACACCGACATGCGCTTCGGGTGCAAAATGCTGGCAGCGTTTCGCTGGATCAGCAGCGGCATACCCTGGAACAGCACCTTCAACGCTGCGGCTTGACGGCAGTGCTAAGAGAGGGTGTGTCAAAAGGAAGCGTTATGCTGGATTATCAGCCGGAATCTCTGCCCAAGGTCAGCATACTGATCGTGGCAAGTGGTTCCTTGGAAAGGCTCTCCAGCTGCCTGCAGTCAGTGCTCGCAAAAACAGAATATCCCGATTTTGAGGTCTGTGTTCTGATTGACTGCGATTTTCAGGCATTTGGCTGCGGGAAGCTGGAGAGGCTGGCATCAGCCGATGCCAGGCTGAAGCTTGTGCCGGTTAATCGCACATTGCAGGATGCCGAAGGGGAATACCTGGTCTGGATGAGAGAAGGGATTCTGGTGGTTCAGCCCAACTGGCTGCGACGCCTTGTACACTATGGCGTTGGTAGCGATGTCGGTGTTGTCGGTGCACGAATTGTAGACCACAAGAAGACATTGGTCGATGGCGGCATCATGCTGGGCACGGGTGACGATGGTGTGGGGGTTCGTTGTCACGCAGGTATTCATATGACCTCCCCGGGCTACATGGGCCGGGCACAACTTGCTCAGGACGTGAGTGCCCTGTCCGGTCTGTGCATGCTGGTCAGCAGGGCGGATTTTGACAAAGCGGGCGGTTACGATCCCCTGCTTAGTGTGGCGAAGTATAGAGCGGTCGATCTTTGTCAGCGAATTCGCCGCCATGGTAAACGCATCATCTGGACACCGTATTCAACCCTGATGTACTGCGGGGACCCGGCCGGGTTCGAAGGGCAGAAAGGTGCAGAGGATCAGTCCAGATATGAAGCGGAAGTGATTGTCCGGCGTTGGTTGCCGGAGTTGGCCGGTGATCCCTCATATAACCGTAATCTCAGTCGTGCACGCAGTGATATGGCGCTGGAAATCGATACAATCCGAGGTTGGGATCCGGAGGTTGACGTGGAGCTGAGGACGATTGGATTCGGCGTCGGCTCGTACGGATCCTGGCAGTATCGGGTTAAGCAACCCCTGGATGTCATGGAGCGGGAAGGTGTGGCGCAACGTACTCATGCACCGTTTTGTGGTAAACAAAAAGTGCGTCTACCCTCTCCGGTGGAGATGGAGATGCTGCAGCCGCATAGCCTGTTGATGCACAATACGCTGCATGATGAATACATCGAAGCCATGGAGAGATACAAGCGGATAAACAAGGCCTTTATTGTCTTTGGCCAGGACGATCTGATGACAGCGTTACCGCCAAAGAACCCGTTCTCCAAATCCGTTTACAAAGACATGAAAAGACGGATTCGAAAGTGTCTTTCACTGGCGGACCGTCTGCTTGTGACCACTGAACCATTGGCTGATGCCTTGCGAGGTATGGCGGACGATATTCGCGTGGTTCCGAATTACCTTGACTCCGCCGTGTGGGGGGCGCTGAAAACGCAACGCAGTGTTTCTTCCAGACCTCGTGTTGGCTGGGCGGGAGCGCAGCAGCACCTCGGTGATTTGGAATTGATCGAGGAAGTGGTGCGGGAAACGGCGCTCGAAGTTGACTGGGTTTTCTTCGGTATGTGTCCGGACTTCCTCCTTCCATACGTCAAGGAGCTTCACAAGCCTGTCTTGTTCGCTGATTATCCTGCCAAACTGGCGACGCTGAACCTGGATTTTGCGGTCGCGCCGTTGGAGCGGAATAAGTTCAATGAGGCGAAGAGCAATTTACGCATTCTGGAGTATGGGTCGATCGGATGCTCTGTAATTACGTCGGATATTGAACCATACCGTAACGCACCTGTTACTCGTGTACCTAACCAGTCACGTGCATGGATCAATGCCGTTCGCGAGCGTATCAACGATCTGGATGCGACCTGGAAAGAGGGTGATTGTTTACGCGACTGGGTAGTGGATCACTGGATGTTGCAGCAACATCTCAATGAATGGCTGCTAACGCTTGATCCGGTGGCAGGTCGCAACGGCCAGCAGACCATGACCCGGGATAGAGCCGCGGGGCTATAGGGAGTGCTGCTGATTGATGCCCTGAGTCGAGTCCCAATTCGCATTTGACAAACGTTTCGCCGCGAATTCAATTCTCCCGCCGGGCTCTCCGGTGAGTCTGTCTGACACTCGAGTCCGTGCCGCTTGAGCCGATAACATATTGAGATATATCGAATAAAAGATCGACAAAAAAATGGCGCACATAACTAAAGTTTCCTTGCGTGCGAACGCTAACCTCAGCGGAAGCGGTGAATACCAGACTGATGGTATATCCGCTATTTATAACAGGTATTGATTCCGATGACGCTATCGGGAATCCGCCTAAAAGTTAGGAGTGTTTATCATGGCTTTGACCATTAACACCAATCTTGCATCTCTGAATGCCCAACGTAACCTGAGTTCTTCTCAGGGTGCTCTGGAAACCTCCCTGCGCCGCCTGTCTTCCGGTCTGCGCGTAAACAGTGCAAAAGATGATGCAGCCGGCCTGTTCAGTATCCAGAAAATGACAGCGGATATCCGCGGCCTTAACCAGTCTGTGCGTAATGCCCAGGACGGTATCTCGCTGGCTCAGACCGGTGAGGGCGCCATGGACCAGATTCAGTCCGCCCAGCAGCGTATTCGTGAAATCGCTGTCCAGTCTGCCAACGCCACTGTCGAAGATCGTACCGGGTTGCAAGCTGAGGTTGACCAGCTGACCCAGGAAATTTCCCGTATCGTTCAGACCACCGAATTCAATGGTCAGAATCTGCTGGATGGCAGTTCCGCCACCCTGACCTTCCAGATTGGACCGGACGGTACCGCGGACAACCGTATCGACGTTTCAGGTCTTACCCTGACGGGTATCACCGGTTACGCCGCCTCCCTGACTGCCACCGGTACCGTTGATGTCAGCACCCAGAGTGCCGCCCAGACGGCGATCACCAATATCGACAGCGCTACCGCGGGTCTGGACTTCGTTTCCAGTTCACGTGCCACCTTCGGTGCCGTGCAGAACCGGTTCGAATCGGTCGTGGTTAACCTGACCACCTACTCCGAAAACCTCTCCGCTGCCCGCAGCCGCATCCAGGATGCTGATTTCGCGGCGGAAACGGCCAACCTGACCCGGGCGCAGATTCTGCAGCAGGCCGGTGTCGCCATGCTGGCGCAGGCCAATACGCTGCCGCAGACCGCGCTGGCGTTACTGCAGTAAATAAAACGGCGGTAATTCAGGCCCAGGGAAGGGTGGTTGCAGGAATGCTCCACCCTTCCGCTTTTAACAGGTAGGTGAATGATGTCATCTGATTACATCGTATCTGTGTCGAGTCTGGAGGCGGCTCCTTTGCAGGGAATGCAGCAAGTCTCTCAAGCTCCGAAATCCCAGAAAATGGAACAGCTTGAGCGGAATGAATCCGCCGCACGCGGACAGGATCTGCCGCCAGGCCGGCCGGAAGGGGCTGGGGAGCAGGGGGATGTTGGGCAGGTCGAGTCAGCCGTGAGCCGGATCAGCGATTTTGTGCAGAACTTCCAGCGTGACCTGATGTTCAGTATCGATGAGGATAGCGACCGACTGGTTGTCAAAGTCGTTGATTCTGAAACACAAGAAGTCATCAGGCAGATTCCTTCAGAAGAAACACTGCGTATTGCCAGGAACCTGGATTCGCCCCAAAGCCTGATTCTCAGTGAGCAGGCATGAACTGGCACCGCTTTTGCTTTACAGCCGGTAAGCCATTTAATCCAATTGAGGTTCGAGCATGATTAGTGCACCCGGCGTCGGTTCCGGTCTGGACGTAAATTCCATCGTCAATCAGTTGATGGAGATTGAACGTCAGCCGCTGAATCGCCTCGAAGGCAGTAAAAAAGATCTCGAGGTGCAGCTCAGCGCCTTCGGGCAGTTGAAAAGTTCCCTGACCACGTTTCAGTCGGCACTCGGCGATCTCAAGACAGTGAACGCTTTCGAAGCCTACAAAGCGGTATCCTCTGATGAAACCGCATTTACTGCGACTGCTGACAGCAGTGCGGCGACAGGCTTTAACGATATCCAGGTTGTCAGCCTTGCCGAAGCCCACAAGATGGGTTCGCTGGCCATTGCAGATCAGGATGCCACCACAGTGGGTAGTGCCGGTGACAAGATGACCTTCACGGTCAACGGAAACGCGTTTACGGTTGACGGCGGCGGCATGACCTTGTCGAAACTCCGGGACGCGATCAACGATGCGCCCGACAATACCGGGGTCTCGGCAACCATTATCAGCGAGAACAGCGGCAGCCACCGGCTGGTGCTGACCTCTGCCGAGACCGGCAATACCAATGCCATCAATCTGTCGGTCACCGGCGGACTGCGCGGGGACCTGGATCTTGTCGATATCAACGACCCGACACAGCTGAATTCAGAGCTGCTGGTCGATGGTCTGTATACCATTACCCGTTCCAGTAACACGATCAATGATGCCATCAGCGGCATCACGCTCAATCTTCTCGCCGAAACAAGCAGTGATGTTCAGCTCACGGTCAGCCGCGATACCGACTCGGTCACAGAGTCGGTGCAGTCGTTTGTCGGTGCATTCAACGAGTTGAAAACCACCATCGACAGCCTGTCGGGGGAAGGCAATGACCTGGAAGCCGACAATACGTTGCGCAGCATCGAGAGCCAGATGCAGTCGGTATTCAACACACCGCCATCAGGACTGACCAGCGGTTTCACCTACCTGTCCGAGGTCGGTGTCTCCTTCCAGCGTGACGGTAAGTTGTCCCTGGACAGCGGTGCTTTGCATACTGCCATCGACACTGATTTTGCAGGCATGGCGGAGTTGTTTGCCAATGATGACCAGGGTTACCTGTTCAGGGTCGACACCCTGATCAGTAACATGGTTCAGGCGAATGGTCTGATCGATATTCGCCAGGATGGCCTGAACAGCCGCATTGACAGGGTCGACCAGAGAATTTCGGATATGGAATACCGTCTCGACTTGAGGCAGCAACGTCTGCTGACTCAGTTCAGTACCCTGGATGCCCTGATGGGACAATTACAGGGTACCAGTGCATTTCTATCACAACAATTGGCGACGTTGCCCAATTTACAGACACAGTCCGGTCGTAACTAGCTTGCGGGTAACAAGGAGTAGGCAATGAGTATTGCAGGTGTTCGAAACGCAATGGATCAATACAGTCAGAATGCAGTGCAGGCAAGGATAGAGTCTGCCAGCCCGCACAGACTGATCCAGATGTTACTGGAAGGTGCGCTGGGTAAAATTGCTGCTGCAAAGGGGCATATGGAACGCGGCGAAATTCAGCCCAAGGGGGCGCAGATCGGCAGCGCGATTTCCATCATGGAAGGCTTGAAGACCAGTCTGGACATGGAAAAGGGCGGCGAGATTGCCCAGAACCTGGAAGACCTGTACAGCTACATGGAACGTCGTCTTATCGAAGCGAACAGCATCAACGATACGTCCTTGCTGGACGAGGTGTCCGATCTTCTCAAACAGATCAAGGAAGCCTGGGATGCTATCGCTGATCAGGCGGCCGGTCAGGCACCCGCCGCCTGATACCCCCATTCAGGGAAAAGGATATGGATAGCAAGCGCAGCCGGCAGCTGGAACAGATACTTCTGCTCAGCAAGGATATGCTGGCAAAAGCGGGTGATCGTGAGTGGGGGCTGGTGGCTGAAATTGAAGCCAGGCGCAGGGAGTTGGTGATGCGTTGTTTTCAGCAACCGACACAGCAACAGGATACGATTGAAGTCGCGGCCGCCATAAAGGAAATCCTGCGTCTAAACCAGGAAATCACCGATTTGGGCAAGTGTTATCGGAATCAACTCGGAACCGAAATTCATACCAATAAACTGGGTCGTACCGCGTCGGCTGCCTATCTCGGCTGTACCCGCTAAAGTCCCGCTCGGTGAAAAGCTGAATTCCTGCTCTTGGCGCTGTCACCGAGCCTGTTTAACTCCTGAAACCGAAGAAATAATCAAAGAGTTATGCGGAGTGCCCGGCATCAATTGCATTTACGACAAAATTTTGACATTCTCCCTCAGGAGTGCTTAACTTTATCCATATGATGTTGTCCCGATAGTACCTTATTAAGTGACACAAATTCAGGTGGAAACCAAGTCGATGGGGGAAATTCAGGTGCCAGTCAGCGAGCCAAGGGTACTTATTATCGAAGCCGATACCGATCGTGGTCGAGAGCTGGGATCGGTTTTACGTTTTATCAATTATGAGCCGGAACTGGTTACCGATTGTGGCGGCTGGAAGGCGGGTATTGAAGACGCACAGGATATCCTGGCGGTACTGATAGGCACCTGCAAGACTGATAAGGTGTTGGAAAAACTCCTGAAAGAAGTGCACGACTTCGACCAGCACCTGCCTATTTTCCTGTTATCGGAAAAGAATAAAGAGCTTACCGTAGCCATTGAACCCAGTTCCTGCATTCTCGGGCGGGTCGAGATGCCGGTTCATTACACCCAGTTAACCAGTGCCCTGCATCAGGCCGAGGTGTATCGCGAAACCCAGCTGGATGGTACCAGCCAGCGGCCGGTGGATCTGTTCCGCAGCCTGGTGGGTACCAGCCGGGCCGTGCAGTCGGTTCGTAAAATGATCCAGCAAGTTGCCAATTCGGACGCCAATGTGCTGATTCTGGGCGAATCGGGCACCGGTAAAGAAGTGGTGGCGCGCAACCTCCACTATTATTCCAACCGCCGCGACAAGGCTTTTGTACCGGTGAACTGTGGCGCGATTCCCGTTGACTTGCTGGAATCTGAACTGTTTGGCCATGAAAAAGGTGCCTTTACCGGCGCCATCAGCAGTCGTCAGGGCCGTTTTGAGCTGGCTGAAAAGGGCACGCTGTTCCTCGATGAAATTGGCGACATGAGTCTGAACATGCAGGTAAAGCTGCTGCGCGTGTTGCAGGAGCGCACATTCGAGCGGGTGGGCAGTAACAAGAGTATCGAAGCTGATGTGCGGATTATTGCCGCAACACACCGCGACCTTGAAGACTCCATCAGCGAAGGCACGTTCCGGGAAGATCTGTTTTATCGTCTGAACGTGTTTCCCATCGAGATGCCGCCGCTGCGTGACCGCGTGGAAGACATTCCGTTGCTGATCAACGAACTTATCCGCCGCATTGAACATGAAAAACGCGGCTCGGTACGACTCACTCAGGCAGCCGCTCTGTCGCTGTGTCAGTACAGCTGGCCCGGTAACGTGCGCGAACTGGCAAACCTGGTCGAACGCATGGCCATTCTGTTCCCGTTCGGCGTGGTTGATGTCGGCGATCTACCTGAAAAATTTCAGTCCGATGTGCCTTTTGCGGAAACTGCCAGGCTCAGCGAAGACATGCTTGGTTCAGCCCAGCCGGTGCAGTACCAGCTTGAGTCGGAACCCCGTCTGCCGCGTGGCGGGCTGGATCTTAAAGAGCATCTCAGCAACCTTGAGGTCGGTTATATCCGGCAGGCGCTGGACGACGCCAACGGTGTGGTGGCGCAGGCCGCCAAGCGATTGGGCATGCGCCGTACCACGCTGGTTGAAAAGCTGCGTAAATACGGATTGCAGCGTTCCGGTAATGCGCCAGGATTTTGACGAGTTATTTGGGCGTCGCTCATAACATTCTGATTTAAAAGCCTGACTCATTCCGGGCATACTCCTTGCTAAATAAACTGTGGGCACAAAAGCCCACCTTGACAAGCATCAGGAGTAGGCGTTTTTATGAGTCAGTCGGCTGCCAGTAAACAACAACTGCAGGACGCCTTTGAGCTGTTTAATCGGGTCTCTGAACAGCTCACCGGCTCCTACCAGGTGTTACAGCAGCAGGTCGTCAGCCTGACCCGGGAACTGGCGGCCGCCCGTGCTGAACGGCATAAGCTGCTTTCCGAAATTCGTATCCTGCAGCAGGAAGCCTCGCGCGGACAGCGACTGTCCAGCATGGGCGAGATGACCGCACGGCTGGCTCACCAGGTGCGCACCCCTCTGGCCACCTCCCTGTTATATGCCTCCCAGCTCAACCAGGCCGATCTGCGCAAAGACCAGCATGACTGTTTTGTCGACCGGCTACTGGTGGGGTTGCGACATCTCGATCATATGGTTAATGACATGCTGCTTTATGCGCGCGGAGGGCAGGGAGGCGATGAAGTCGTAACGGTCTGCGACTTGCTCGATCAGGTACAGCAGTCGCTGTTGCCTCAATTAAATGAAAAAGCGGCACGCTGGTCAGTGCATACCCGTCACGGGGACATTCCGATTCGTGGTCAACGTGAAATCCTGGCCAGTGTACTCGCCAACCTTGCCAGCAATGCACTGGATGCCTGCAAACGGGATGCGCATCTCGACTGGCAGGTCGATGTGCAGGGTAGGACTGTTTGTATCGTTCTGCAGGACAACGGGCCGGGTGTCGCTGATGGCTTGCGCGAACAGATTTTCGAACCCTTCTTCACCACGCGTTCCAGCGGTACCGGATTGGGGCTGGCGGTGGTGCGTGCAGTGGTCGCTGCACATCGGGGAACTATTGAACTCGATCCAGGCTATCAAAAAGGTGCGCGCTTTGTCGTTCGACTGCCGCTGCCTGACCATCAACAACTGCCGAGCGGTGTATTGAAGAATCAACAAAAGGCAGATATTGCCACCTCGAGGTACCTGTAATGAGTCAACCCAGAGTGCTGATTGTTGAAGATGACTCGGCCTTGCGAGACGCCTTGTGCGCAACCGTTGAACTGGCCGGTTTCGGGGTTAAGTCGGCGGAAAATGCTATTGAAGCCTTGCAACTGATCGAAGCCCAGTCATTTAACCTGGTGGTCAGTGATATCCAGATGAAGGGTATGGATGGTCATGCCCTGCTGCAGAAGTTAAAAGCCAGTATTCCTGAATTACCGGTAGTCTTAATGACCGCTTACGGAACCATTCAAAAAGCGGTGGAATCCATGCGTAACGGCGCAGCCGACTATCTGGTCAAGCCGTTTGATGCTGAAGTTCTGGTAGACATGATCCGCCGTTATATGCCCAGTTGCGACGACGATCCCGAGTTTGTCGCCGAGGATCAGGCGACCCGTAAACTGGCAATGCTGGCCAGGCGGGTCGCTTCAACAGATGCAACGGTCATGATCAGCGGTAATTCCGGCACCGGTAAAGAGGTTTTTTCACAGATGATACATCGCCATTCAGCACGTGCCGATGGACCGTTTGTGGCGATCAACTGTGCAGCTATTCCAGAAAACATGCTCGAGGCCTCCCTGTTCGGCTACGAGAAGGGTGCCTTTACCGGTGCCTACCAGGCGCGCGCAGGCAAGTTCGAACAGGCGCAGGGCGGAACGCTGCTACTGGACGAAATTTCCGAAATGGATCTGGGTCTGCAGGCCAAGCTGCTGCGTGTGTTACAGGAACGTGAAGTCGAACGTCTTGGTGGCCGCGAAGTCATTGCGCTGGATGTGCGTGTACTGGCAACGACCAATCGCAAGATGCGCGAAGAAGTCGCCGCCGGGCGTTTCCGTGAAGACCTGTTTTATCGCCTCAATGTGTTTCCTCTGCACCTGGCTCCATTGTGTCAACGCAAAGCCGATATCCTGCCACTGACCAATCGTCTGCTCCGCAAGTACAGCCCGGAAGGTGGCAGTGTTCCGCATCTGTCGAAACAGGCGCAGCAGGCGTTACTGGATCACCCGTGGCCTGGCAATGTGCGTGAGCTGGATAACGTCATCCAGCGCGCATTGATTTTACTCAACGGTGAGCAGATCGAGGTCGATGATCTATGTTTCGAACTGGATGTTTCCGCTGTATCAGTGCCAACAGCGCCGGCCACAACAAGGTCGGCAGACGGTCTGGATGGCGACCTCAAGAGTCGCGAGTTTGAGTTGATTCTGGACGCCCTGCGTGTGGATAACGGTAGCCGCAAGGCAGCCGCTGAACGCCTGGGCATCAGTCCTCGCACCCTGCGTTATAAACTGGCGCGTATGCGAGAGCAAGGTATAGCCGTTCCGGCTTGAGGAGAATGAATGATGAGCAGCATAAGTAATGTGGACCAGGTGTTGTCTGAAATGCGGCGACTCACGGCCGCGGCGCAGAGTGAACCGGAACAAACAGGAAAGGCAGTGGCCGGCGACGGGGATTTCTCCAGCTTGTTGAAGCAGTCAATCGACCAGGTTAACGCAACGCAACAGGTAGCCAGCAATCTCTCCACTGCCTTCAGTACCGGCGACCCGAATGTGGATGTCACAGAAGTCATGATTGCCTTGCAGAAAGCGGGTGTTGCGTTTCAGGCGATGACTGAGGTGCGAAACCGTCTGGTCTCGGCCTATCAGGACATCATGAGTATGCCTGTGTAATAAATATCTCGCATAAAGGACAGCAAGGCCACGAAGGTAAAAATGGTAATGACTAATGACTACAGAAGTTAGCCGACACAAGCTTGCGGGACCGTCGGCCGCACGAGCCGATGGATGGGCGAAGGTAGAGCAATGCAGGAGCAATTGCCGGGGACGCGGCCGTCGAGCATACGGGGGTGTATTCACGGCGTGTCCGGCAAGCATATGCCGGTTAACTCACGCGCACCTTAGTAAAACAGCGGGTGGGGGTTGACGTTATGGCACTGGTAAAAGCAGAAACAGTTCAGGGCTTCCAGGGGTTGCCGGCGCTGCGCCAACTTGGTTTGATGGTCGGTCTGGCAGCCAGTGTGGCGTTGGGCGTGGCGGTCGTGCTCTGGTCTCAGCAACCCGGCTACACGCTGTTGTATGCCAACCTCAGCAGTAAAGACGCTGGCCAAGTCATCGACGCCCTGCAGAAATCGGGCATCGTTTTCAAGGTCGATGAAGCCACCGGTGCCGTGATGGTGGAAAGCAGCAAGTTGCAAACTGCGCGCATGCAACTGGCCAAGGACGGTTTGCCGGAAGGCAATGCCATGGGTTTTGAAATTCTGCAGAAAGAGCAGGGATTCGGTACCAGTCAGTTTATCGAAACGGCAAGATTTCAGCGTGCCCTGGAAGGCGAACTGAGCCGGACCATTGCAACACTGCGCAATGTCGAGACTGCCCGCCTGCACCTGGCTATCCCGAAGCGCTCCGTTTTTCTTCGCGAGCGATCTGATCCCACAGCATCGGTTATGGTCGATCTGTATTCCGGCCGTACACTTGATGACGGGCAGATCGCCGCCATTGTGCATCTGGTTTCATCCAGCGTGCCTCACCTGAAACCGGAAAATGTCACTGTGGTGAATCAGCGTGGCGATCTGCTGAGCAGCAGTGACTCGACTGATGGTCTGGCGCCGACATCCAGCCGGTTTTCCTACAACCGCAAACTCGAGTTGACGTATTCTGACCGTATTCGTCAGTTGCTGGAACCGATTATCGGTTCGGGAAGGGTGCGGGCAACTGTTAATGCCGACCTGGACTTCACCGTTACCGAGCGAACCCAGGAGTTCTTTAATCCCGATTTGCCGGCTTTGCGCAGTGAGCAAATCAGCGAAGACGAGACAACAGCGCGAAATGCCGCATCGGGCATACCCGGTGCCGTGTCGAATCAACCACCGCAGGATCCTGTTGTCCAGCAACCCGGGGCGGGGGGCAATTCCCTGGATTCTGCTCCCGCTACAGCGCCGGTCAACAGCAGTAAACGCAGTGTTCGTAACTACGAGCTGGACAAGACCATCAGCCATACCAAACTTGCAACCGGAACCATTCGCCGATTGTCCATTGCCGTGGTGGTTGATAACAAGCAGGAACTCGATGAAAACGACGAATTGGTCAGCAAGCCCTGGACGGATGACGAACTGAATCGGTTTACCACTCTGGTCAAGGAGGCTGTGGGCTTTGATGTACAGCGTGGTGATACCGTGAATATCATCAACTCATCGTTTATCCCGCCGCCGCAGGCGGAGGTGATTCCTGCACCTTCTCTTTTGGAGCAGCCCTGGATCTGGGATGTTGCCAGGCAGGCTGCCGGTGCGCTGGGTCTGTTGATAGTCGTTTTCGGTGTACTGAAGCCGGTTATGCGCAGCCTGGCAGACAAGGGCGCCCAGTCCATGCAGGCAACAGCCATGGTTCCCGCAGCCTCAGCAGCGGGTGGCGCAGGCGTTGAAGATCGACTCAGCTTGTCCGGTGCAAACCCGCAACAGGCGCAGCTGGCGGCACCGCAAGTGAGCTATGAACAACATCTGGATACAGCAAGGGGTGCCGTCGGTGAGGACCCCAAACGCGTAGCACAAGTTGTCAGGAACTGGGTGGGCGAAGATGGCTGAAGGCAAACCCGCAGCTAAACTCAAGGGTACTGATCGTGCAGCGGTGCTGCTGCTGAGTCTTGGGGAAGAAAATGCAGCAGAAGTCCTCAGGCACATGGGTCCCAAGGAGGTTCAAAAAGTCGGTGTGGCAATGGCTGCAATGACCAATGTGCCGCGTGATCAGGTGACACAGGTACTGGCACAGTTTGCCGAGACTGTGCAGAATCAAACGGCTCTGGGGGTGGATTCGGATGCGTATATCCGTTCGGTGATGGTGGGCGCGCTGGGCGAGGATAAAGCCAAGGGTCTGATGGATCGTATCCTGCTTGGCAGCAGCACCAAAGGCCTGGAGTCCCTGAAATGGATGGATGCGCGAGCCGTCGCGGAACTCATACGCCTGGAACATCCGCAGATTCAGGCCATCGTGCTGTCCTATCTGGATAACGATCATGCCGCAGCGGTTATCAGGTTCTTTCCTGAACAAACCCGCCACGATGTGCTGCTGCGTATCGCGACCCTGGACGGTATTCAGCCATCGGCTTTACAGGAGCTCGATGGAATCCTTGAGCGACAGTTTGCCGGCAATCAGAATGTCCAGTCGTCGAGCGTGGGTGGGGTGAAGTCGGCGGCCGATATTCTGAATTACCTCGACAGCTCCATGGAAGGTGAAATTATGGAGGCCATCAAGGAAGTCGATGCGGAACTGGGTCAGGAGATCCAGGATCTGATGTTTGTCTTCGATAACCTTATTGACGTCGATGATCGCGGTATCCAGGCCCTGTTGCGGGAGATTTCCTCCGAGACCCTGATTCTGGCGCTGAAGGGTGCCGATGAAGCCATGAAAGAAAAGATCTTCAGGAATATGTCCAAGCGTGCCGCCGAGATGATGCGCGACGATCTGGAAAACAAGGGTCCGGTGCGCCTGAGCGAGGTGGAAGGCGCACAGAAGGAAATTCTGGCCATTGCGCGGCGTATGTCTGATTCAGGCGAGCTTGCGCTTGGCGGCAAGGGAGCAGAACAGTTTGTCTAAAGTTATCCGCGGTGAAACAGTCTCGGATTGCCAGGCCTGGCATGTTCCTGAGGTGCAGTCTGAAGGTTCACAGCAGCGCCAGCCAATGACAGCGCGCCAGCTGGAAGAGATTCAAAACCAGGCGCACCGGGAAGCGTTTCAGCAGGGATTGCAGGAAGGGCGTGATGCGGGACTCAAGGAATTCATCCAGCGTGTTCAGTACCTGGAACAGGTTATTCAGTCGCTCAGTAAACCGTTTGAAGAATTGGACGAGACGATCGAGCGGCAGCTGGCGCAACTGGCCATGCTGGTTGCCAGGCAGCTGGTGCGGCGTGAACTGAAAACCGATCCCGAGCAGGTGATTGGCGTTGTCCGGGAGGCTTTGTCGGTATTGCCTGTGACGGCCCGTAACGTTCAACTGGCCTTGCATCCGGAAGACGCGGTGATGATCCGTGAGTCCTTGTCACTCGAGGAGGGCGAGCAGGATATCAAGCTTGCGCCACAGGACATCAGCTCGTCCGGGCGTGAAGGAATTCACATTGTCGACGACCCGGTGCAAAGCCGCGGGGGCTGCCGCGTGCTTACTGAAGTATCACAGATCGATGCAACCGTTGAGTCACGCCTGAACGCGGTCATTGCCAGTGTAATGGGCGGTCAGCGCAGCACGGATAATCCGGCAGGCTGATGTTGCAGACCCGGCGCAGCCAAATCTGGAAACAACGGCTGGATCCGTATCTGCGGCGCGCCGAACAAGCACAGCCATTCGTGGTGACGGGTAAACTGACTCGCATGGTGGGTTTGACGCTGGAGGCGGTCGGCTGCCAGGCGTCCATCGGTGGACGCTGCCTGATCGAATTGACACAGGGTGAACCCATCGAAGCCGAGGTCGTTGGATTTCACGGTGACAGGCTTTACCTGATGCCGATCGGTGATTTGCAGGGCTTAGGCCCCGACGCCAGGGTGATACCGACCCACAGCGTGTGCGAAGTGCCGGTGGGTGTCCATTTGCTGGGCCGGGTACTGGACGGTGCCGGCCACGCCCTGGATGGCAAGGGACCGATACATGCCGATGAACGTGTGCCTCTGACCGGACGGGCCATTAACCCGTTGACGCGTTCCCCGATTCGTGAACCGCTGGATGTTGGCGTTGCTGCCATCAATGCCTTTCTGAGTGTGGGTCGTGGTCAACGCATGGGGCTGTTTGCGGGTAGCGGTGTCGGTAAGAGTGTTTTGCTCGGTATGATGACACGTTATACCAACGCTGATGTCATCGTAGTCGGTCTGATTGGCGAGCGTGGTCGTGAGGTGAGGGAATTCGTCCAGAATATTCTTGGTGAAGACGGCTTGTCCCGTTCTGTTGTGGTCGCAACACCGGCCGATAACTCACCACTGATGCGTATGCACGGTGCCATGCTGGCAACCAGCATTGCCGAATACTTCAGGGATCAGGGTAAGCAGGTCCTGTTGCTGATGGATTCCCTGACGCGTTTTGCCCAGGCGCAACGTGAAGTGGCACTGGCTATCGGTGAACCACCGGCCACCAAGGGTTACCCACCCTCGGTATTCGCGAAATTGCCGCAACTGGTCGAGCGCGCCGGAACCGGCGACCGTGGTGGTTCGATCACGGCATTCTATACCGTGCTGGTGGAAGGTGATGATCAGAACGATCCGATTGCCGACGCGGCGCGCGCTGTTCTCGATGGTCACGTGGTGTTGTCCCGTGAGCTGGCCGAAGCCGGCCATTATCCGGCCATTGATATCGAGGCCTCCATCAGCCGGGTCATGGTGGATGTCGTGGCACCTGAACATGAGCAGGCGGCTCGTCGCTTCAAGCAGATGTACTCGGCCTACCGTCAGAACCGGGATCTGATCAATATCGGCGCCTACCAGGCGGGCAGCGATGGTCGGGTTGATGAGGCTATTGCCCTTTATCCGCAGCTGAGCCGCTTTCTGCAACAGCACATGTATGAGCAGGTTACCTGGAAGGACAGCCTGGCCGGCCTGGCCGACTCACTCGGCGTTACGCCTGCCGGTGAGGCTAACGCTTAGTCGGCAGCAGCCGACAGTGTACTTGAGAGGGTAACGGTCTTGCACACAATGACACGATCCAAACGCATGCAGCCGGTCCAACAGCTTGCGCAAAGCCGCGAGCAGAAGGCTGTGCAGAAACTGGGACAAAGCCAGCAGTATCTGCAGGCGCAGCAGGCCAGGCTGGAGGAATTACGGGCCTACCGTGACCAGTATGCCAGGGACTTTGAAGCTTTGGGCGGCGCCGGGCTGGGCGCCACCCGTATGCAGGACTATCGGTTATTCCTCACTCGTCTGGGTGACGCCATACGCCAGCAGGAAGCCGCTATCGCCCAGTGCTGCACCCGGCTCGAGCAAAGCCGCCGTCAGTGGATGGAGTCCCACGGCCAAAGCCGGGCGGTCAATAAGCTTGTGGACCAGTATCGCCGGGAAGAAAACAAGCAGCTGAATCGCAAAGAACAAAAGGAACAGGATGATCGCGCCCAGCGGCCGTCTCCCAATCCAGTGCACAAATAACCAAACTGGCATGCGCCTTGCGTTACTACCCTGTAATTGAATACAGCCAATCCAGGGTTTTTTATGAATGCATCCTTGCCCGTATTGCCACTCGCCACTGACAGCACCGGGGGGCTCTCCGGGTTGGGTGGAAAAATCAATGAAACACAAGTGGATAGCGAAAGTCTGGCAGGCTTCGCGCCACTTCTTGAGCAGGCTCATGCGACAGTCTCCGGTGAGTTTGCCGTTGTGCCGCCAGTCTCACTGGATGCCGAAAGTCTGCTGCAGCAGGTCGAAACCTTGCCGCAAGCTGGCAAGTTGTTGCCGCTGCTGGGGCAGGTGCTGGACGAGGCGAGCGCCAACGGCTTTGAACCTCGGCAAGTGCTGCGACGGATTGCTGAAAAACTGGAACAACTTGGGTCGAATTCCGAACTGAATCCCGTGGCGACCCTTGTCACCGTACTTCACCAGCTGCTGGATGAATTACCAGCGCTGAAAACGACGGCCATTGAAGGCGCATTAACGCTTATGACCGCTGATGGCAAAACCTCTAACGACGCTCTGCCCAGGGACAGGACGACTGGCCGCGCTCTGGCACAGATCATGGAGAGGCGGACGGGTGTTGCTGAGGCGGGAGAAAATTTGCCTGTCAAAGCGGCGCAGAGTGATGTCAACAGCACCGGCCTTGACAAAGCGCTGGATCAGATCCAGCAGCGGCAGCCCGAAATGGCCAGCGTTATGGCAACACTTAACCGCATGACGCTACAGGGTAAATCTGCGTCTGCCGACACCCCCTTGCGAGCGGACTCCGTAGCGGCTTCCGTGCCAGCACCGACCGCCCAGACCTCCGCTCCGGCTGCATCGGCTTTACCGACACTTGGCGTGAGTACCCCACTGGCTCAGGGGGGCTGGGATCAGGCAGTGGGTGAGCGTATCCAGTGGATGGTGAACCAGAAAATGCAGGGTGCCCGGTTCAGGCTGAACCCGGCTCAGCTTGGTCCCATGGAAGTGCGTATACAGGTTCAGAACGATCAGGCCAGCATCCAGTTCAGCTCAGCCCATAGCATGGTCCGGGAGGCATTGGAGGCGGCATTACCCAGGCTGCGTGATATGTTCGATGCATCCGGTATTGAACTGGTGGACGTTGACGTCTCCGGACAGTCATTTGCCGGCGGGCAACGCGCCCGTAGCGAGGATGGGACAGTGCTGCGGGGAATGCGTGTCATTAATGGCGGCAGTGGGGCGGAAACGGTGCTGGAAACGCCTGTAAGCTGGTTACTGGAAAACGGGCGATTAGACCTGTTTGCCTAGCCTTCTTGAATTAACTGACGTTGTTTCGATTTGACAGCGCCGGTGTCAGAGAAAATCGACGCTTGTTCGGTAACAGATTGATTGTGTTTATGGATGCGCTTGTGTTACCTTGTGGTGACAATTATAACAATGTTGGGACTGGCAATGCCAACACCCCCGAAAAAGCGTGGGCGGTCGAAGGAGGGGCGGCGGCTCGGCGTCCGGAAAAAATCCTCCAACCCTGTTCTCGGTAAAGAATTCGACTACCTTCTTCAGTTGACCGAGGAAGATACCCGGCTGCTTCACCGCTATAAGGATATCATGGCCCAGGGAGCGGCCGGGTTCGCGGAAACCGTTTACAACTATCTGTTCGATAATCCCGATATCGCTGATGTGCTGTATGCCTACGAACGCAAGGGCGGCAACATCGGTGAACTGGTGCGCGGCATGCTGGCGCACAAGTTGAGTCTGTTGAACGGAAATACCGATGAAAAAGCCACCGCCCGCAGTGAACAGGTGGGGCGCACGCATTATCGCCACGGTGTCAAGCCGGTATGGGCACTGGGCGCCTACCGCCTGTTCATGGATCACCTGCAACGTCTGGTGGATACCGATCCGCAGATTGCACAGCAGGATCGTGACGCGGTGGAATCTGCGCTCATCAAAATGATTTTCCGTGACCTCGCGGTTGTCACAGAAGGTTACTGGCGGGCGTTGGTGGAACAGCTCACCGATCAGCGTGATGAACTGGGTTTTGAACAGGACCTGGCGGGCGAGATCCTGAGCAACATACCGCAGCTACTGTGGACGGTCGATATCGAATACAACCGCATCAGCTATGCCAGTCCTGGTACCCAGGCATTTTGTCACAACGAGCTGGAAGCCCCCATTCCCTGCTTCTACGCCATTCACGGCTCTGAGCGAGAGCGGGTATTGACAGCCTGGCAACAGGTATTGGACGGTGAGTCGGTCCAGCTTGAAGTGCGATTGACACCCGATGAAAGGGAAGAGCGCTGGTTCCGGATGGCGTTTTATCCTATGGCCAATCGCCGTGGCCGTGTACTTCGCGTCCATTGCCTGATGGAGGATGTCACCGATTTACACACAGATCGGGAACGCCTCGAGCAGCTTTCTACCCGCGATGAAGTGACCGGCCTGGCCAATCGAGCACTGTGGTATGACCGTCTGGCCTCGGCGTTGGCAGTGGCTCGGCGTAATCCCGGTGCCTCCGTTGCCGTCATGATTCTGGATATCAATCAGTTTAAAATGTACAACGATTCACTGGGCCACGCAGCCGGTGATGAATTGTTGCGCCAGATATCGCAGCGTTTGCAAAAGGTGTTGCGTGATACCGATACACTGGCCCGTCTGGGTGGTGATGAGTTCGGTATTGTGTTGCCGTTTCTGCAGGATGCAGAGAGAGCGGGGGAACGTGTGGCCGATGAAGTCATGAATGCGTTGAGTGCGCCATTTTCTTATGAGAAAAAGGAACTGTGTTTGAGCAGCGCCATCGGTATCTCGGTGTTCCCTCAGCATGGTGAGGATGCGAGCACCCTGGCCAGTCACGCCGACAGTGCCATGTACCGTGCCAAGTGGAACTCAGTACCTTACCTGTTCCATGAAGCGGAAACCACGACATCTGCTGCGACGGAACAACTTTCAATATCCGGCCAGTTACACGGTGCTTTGGAGCGGAAAGAGTTTGAACTCTACTACCAACCGAAAATCAATCTGGCCAGCGGCGCGATCTGTGGTGCCGAAGCGTTAATACGCTGGCAACATCCGCAGCAGGGACTGTTGCTTCCTGACAGGTTTATTCCGCTCGCCGAGCAGCTGGGTATGATTTCTCCAATCACCGACTGGGTGCTGGATACCGCATTGGCGCAGAGCAGAGCCTGGCTGCTTGAAGGCAGGCAGATGCCGGTTTCGATTAATGTCTCTGCACGTTCGTTCCAGTCACCTGGACTGGTCAAACGTATTGAACAGTCCCTGAAAGAGGCCGGTGTGGGTGGCAGCAGTCTCGAGGTCGAAATTACTGAAGGCACTCTGATGGCAGATCTGGATAAAGGCGCCCGTATCCTAAAGAACCTGAGTGATCTGGGAGTGTCGATTGCTATCGATGACTTTGGCAGCGGTTACTTTTCCCTGTCGTATCTGAAACGCCTGCCCATCAATACCCTGAAAATCGATCAGTCCTTCCTGGAGAGTATGGACCGCAATTCGAAAGATGCCGCGATTGTGCGTTCCATCATCGAGCTGGGCCATAACCTGGGGTGCAAGGTTATAGCCGAAGGCGTCGAGGATGAAGCGGTACACCTGCAGCTACAGGAACTGGGCTGTGATCTGGTGCAGGGTTTCCATATCAGCAAGCCGCTGCCGGTTGCAGGTTATCACCAATGGCTGTCCCGCTCCTCTCACTAGATTCAGGCAATCGTAGCTCCGCTGGCTGAGCGCCCGGTCCGGGTGGGCGGTGCGATTGAAGGGCTGTTTTTTCACCGCAGCGCTTGCCCGTTCAGCCAATGTTCTGTCAATCCCATCCATCCTGTGGTGTCAAGAATTCGACGAGCTACCGAAAACAGATTGTAACTATCTGAAATTAAATCCTATTAAGTAGACCGCTGTCGTGGCACATGTCTTGCTATTGCTGTATCTGAAAGCATAAGCGGGGATTAGCCAATGGCACAGGAAGACGATCTGGAACTGGATGGCGATGGAGCGGCAAAACCGAAATCGAGTTCCAAACTACTTATTATCATAACAGTTGTGGTTCTGCTGCTGGGCGGTTCGACAACAGCGACTCTCATGCTGACCGGTATCTTGTCTGACGACCAGGAAGACAGTGTCGCTGGACAGACTTACAGCGATAATAAAGCGGGTAACAAACTAAAGAAACCCAAGGCGCCCTTGAATTACGTGCCTATGGACCCACCGTTTGTGGTCAACTTCAATGCTGACACGGAGGTCCGCTTCCTGCAGATCACGGTTGAAGTCGGTACCCGCAACCCCAAAGCGGTGGACCTTGTCAAGGAACACCGTCCCGCCATTCGTAACTCCCTGGTGATGCTGTTTGGCAATCAGGATCCTGATGCCCTGAATACACGCGAGGGCAAGGAGACGTTGCGCAGTGAAACCCTGGCAGAAATTCAGAAGATCATGAAGGAAGAGACCGGTGATGCGGGTGTGGATAGTGTGTTTTTTACCAGCTTTGTCATGCAATAGGGTGATGCGGTGAACGATCTGCTTTCACAGGACGAAATTGATGCGCTGCTACATGGGGTCAGTGGAGGCGATGTCGAAACTGAAACCGATGAAGAAATTCCTGAAGGTGAAATTCGGGGTTACGACTTCGCCAGTCAGGACCGTATTGTACGCGGGCGTATGCCCACACTGGAAATGATCAATGAGCGTTTTGCCCGTTACTTCCGCATCAGTCTTTTTAACATGCTCCGTCGTGCCGGTGAGATCTCGGTCTCTGGCGTGCAGATGCTCAAGTTCGCGGAATATGTGCATAGCCTGTTTTTGCCGACCAGTTTGAACCTGGTGCGCGTACCGCCGTTGCGAGGAAGTGCATTGTTTGTGCTCGAACCCAAGCTGGTTTTTGCCCTGGTGGACAATTTCTTTGGCGGCGGTGGCAGGTTTCATACCAAGATTGAAGGCCGTGAATTCACACCAACAGAGCTGCGAGTCATTCAATTGGTACTGGATATCGCGTTCCAGGATCTGAAACAGGCCTGGAAACCGGTTTTGGAAGTCGGTTTCGATTATCAAAGCTCGGAGGTAAATCCACACTTTGCCAACATTGTAAGTCCCACAGAGGTTGTCGTTGTGAATACCTTCAGGGTAGAGCTGGATGGCGGTGGCGGCGATCTGCATGTCACTATGCCTTATTCAATGGTGGAACCTGTCCGTAACCTGCTCGATGCCGGTGTGCAAAGTGACCGTAGTGATCGCGATGAACGCTGGACCCGATCCATTCGTGAGGAAATGAAAGAAGCACCGATTCGTCTACTGTCGACTCTGGTTGAAACAAGCTTGTCTTTGCGTGAAATCAATCAACTGCGAGCTGGTGACGTCATTGCGATCGATTTGCCCGATCTGGTAACGATCGAAGCGGAAGGTACGCCCGTATTTCGTGGCAAATTTGGCGTTTATAACGGTAGCCGGGCTGTGAAAGTGACACAGAAGATTGCCTCGGATCAATTCGAGCGATAAGGGTGGCAGGAGAGGCCGATGAGTGAACAAACGGATAAGCAGGAAGACCGTGCAGTTGATGACCGGGCTGATGCCACGGCCAAACAGGCAGTAGCAGAGGCCGCTGTAAATCAGCCTGCACAAGCCGCTCCCGCAGAGTTCGACAGCCTCGAAGACACCTCGGCTGGACCGGCGGCAGAAGAAGAAAATCTGGACGTTATTCTCGATATTCCGGTCACCATTTCAATGGAAATCGGGCGCACCAATATCAGTATTCGCAATCTCCTCCAGTTAAACCAGGGCTCGGTTGTGGAACTGGATCGACTGGCTGGGGAGCCCATGGATGTACTGGTCAATGGCACGCTGGTTGCACACGGTGAAGTCGTTGTCGTTAACGAGAAATTCGGTATTCGCCTCACGGATGTCATCAGTCCCGCGGAGCGGGTCAAGAAGCTCAAGTAGGGTTAGGCATGATGTTTTACCGCGCTTGGCAATTGACCCTGTTTGCAACTGGATGCGTCATTTTCAACCTTGGCTATGCCGCGGAGCCCGACACAAAAACATCCAGCGCCCTGAAGGGCACCGCTAGCCTGGGCCAGGCGCAGGACCCCATGGCCATGACCAGCCTGTGGCAGTTGACGCTGGGTATGTTGCTGGTACTGGGTCTGATTGCTGCCATCGCCTGGGTACTCAAGCGCAGCGGTCGCTTCCAGACGGCGGCCGGCGGCGGGCTGCGGGTTCTCGGTGGACTTTCGATGGGGACGCGTGAACGTGTTGTCCTGCTGCAAGTCGGTGAGACCCAGTTGCTGGTAGGCGTTGCCCCTGGGCGCGTACAGACACTACACGTACTGGATAAGCCGCTGGAATCGATACGCGACGCTGCCCCCGCTGTCTCCGGGTTTGCAGATCAGCTGGGTCGCTTTTTAAACAAGGAAAAAACAAGGTGAATTGCATAGCAAGAGAGGGTTCCCTGGGGTACAAGGTGAATTGCGTAGCAAGAGAGGGTGCCCTGGGGTACAAGGTGAATTGCGTAGCAAGAGAGGGTGCCCTGGGATACATGAAGCACTTGATGTTCTTTTTGCCCTTGTTGCTGGGTTGTTTGCCGATGCTGGCTTCAGCCGAACCGGGTCTCGCCGCGCTGAAAGTTGAAGCGGGTGAGGATGGTAGCCAGACTTATACCGTAACCATCCAGGTGCTGATGTTCATGACGGCGATCAGCCTGTTGCCGGCGGCGCTGATGATGATGACTTCGTTTACGCGTATTGTCATCGTGCTGGCCATACTGCGCCAGGCGCTGGGCACCCAGTCATCTCCGTCCAATCAGGTGATCATCGGACTGTCGCTGTTTTTGAGCCTGTTTATCATGATGCCGGTTTTTGACCAGGTTTATGACGAGGCCCTGGGTCCCTATCTGGAAGAGGAGATGCCTGCCCAGCAAGCCCTGAAGCTTGCTGCCCTGCCATTTCGCAGCTTCATGCTGGAACAGACGCGTGACGATGATCTTATGCTGTTTTCAAATATTTCGGGTGTTGAAGAATTTGAAACAGCCGATGATGTACCTTTTTCGCTGTTAATGCCCGCCTTTGTTACCAGTGAACTAAAGACGGCTTTCCAGATCGGATTTATCATTCTGATTCCGTTTCTGGTAATCGATCTGGTGGTTGCCACGCTGCTGATGTCCATGGGCATGATGATGCTGTCGCCCATGATTATCTCGCTGCCGTTCAAAATCATGTTGTTTGTATTGATTGACGGCTGGTCTCTGGTTATGGGGACCCTGGCTGCCAGCTTTTCAGCCTGATTGAGGATCTGTCATGACACCTGAAACGGTCATAGATATCGGTACCCAGGCAATGAAGGTCACAGCTCTGCTGGCAGCGCCGCTACTGTTGTCTGCGCTGGTCGTGGGTCTGTTGGTCGGTATGTTCCAGGCGGCCACCCAGATCAATGAAATGACTCTCACCTTCGTGCCCAAGCTGATCGTGGTGGGTCTGGTGATTCTTGTCGCCGGCCCGACGCTGCTCAATACCTTGCTGGGCTTTACCACCCAGTTGTTCGAGAGCATACCGGCCATGATCGGTTAGCGGACCATGTTGTTTACCAGCGCTGATATCGGTACATGGATTGGCAGTCTGGTCTGGCCGTTTACGCGCATAGCGGCAATGCTGGCGATCGCACCTATCTTCGGAGCACGGATGGTGCCGCAGCGGGCTCGTCTTGTCATCGCCCTGTTACTGACATGGATCGTTCTTCCGCTGTTGCCGGAGGTTCCCTCGCTTGACCCTTTATCCCTCCCTGGCGCGCTGGTTACAGCGCAGCAACTGGTCATCGGTCTCGCCATTGGCTTCAGCCTGCAACTGGTGTTCGCCACATTGGTCATCGCCGGGCAAACCATTGCCATGGGTATGGGACTGGGCTTTGCTCAGATGGTCGATCCGCAAAACGGTGTCAATGTGCCCGTTATCGGTCAGTACTATGTTGTGATTGCAACCTTGTTGTTCCTTGCCTTGAACGGGCACCTGGCATTGATCCGTGTGCTGGTTGACAGCTTCCAGTCTCTGCCTGTCGGGGCGGATGCCTTGACGCGCGAGGATTTCCGCGCTATTGCCTACTGGGGGACGCGTATGTTCGCCGATGCCGTCATGGTCGCTTTGCCTGCCGTGGCTTCAATTCTTCTGGTTAATCTTGCCTTCGGTGTGGTCAGCCGTTCGGCGCCACAACTCAATGTTTTCGGTGTCGGTTTCCCGGTCACACTGACACTTGGCTTCGTCATCCTGGTATTCGCCGTTGCCAACCTGTTGCCGCAAATGCAACAACTGATAGACGGGGCCTTTACAAGCGTCGGTCAGTTCGGTAACGGGGGGCCGTGATATGGCTGAGAACGAAGACGGCCAGGAAAGAAGCGAACAGGCGACACCCAAACGACAGGAAGAGGCGCGCCAAAAAGGCCAGGTACCGCGATCCAGGGAAATGACCACCATGGCAATGCTGCTGATGGCAGCTCTTTGCATGTCGCTGATGGGGGGGGATATGATCGAGCGGCTGGGTGCGGTATTGCAGCTGGGTTTGCAGGTTGAACGGGCCAAGCTGTTCGATACCTTTGCAGTGATCGAGATACTCGGTCAAGCCGTCTACCAGGGCTTGCTGGTGATGACCCCCTTTCTTCTGGTCATGCTGGTAACAGCCCTGATCGCCCCGGTTGCACTGGGTGGCTGGTCGTTCAGCGCCGAGGCGCTGAGCTTCAAGGCGGACAAATTGAACCCTCTGAAGGGGTTGAAGCGGATCTTTGCCGTGCGCGGTATTGTGGAACTGCTGAAGGCGCTCGCCAAGTTTCTGTTAATCGGTTCGATCGGAGCCGGGTTGCTGTGGCATTTTTTGCCTGAACTGATGGGCCTGGGACGGGAAGCCGTTGAGCATGGCCTGACACATGCCGGCAATATCCTGTCCACGTCCTTTCTGGCTCTCAGTGCCTCACTGCTGTTGATCGCGGCCATTGATGTGCCATTCCAGCTATGGGATCACGCCAAGAACCTCAAGATGACCCGCCAGGAGATCAAGGACGAACACAAGAACACGGAAGGCAGGCCGGAGCTTAAGTCCAGGGTGCGCGCCAGGCAGCGTGAAATCGCCCAGCGGCGCATGATGGAGGAAATACCCAGGGCGGATGTCATTATCACCAACCCGACGCATTACGCCGTTGCGCTGCGTTATGACACAGAAAAAATGTCTGCACCCATCGTGGTGGCCAAGGGTGTCGAACTGATGGCCAGCCAGATTCGTACCGTTGCCGTGGCCAACAATGTCCCGCTTTATGAATCGCCGCCACTGGCGCGAGCGCTGTATTACAGTGCCGAGATCAATCAGGAAATACCCGCTGGTCTCTACCTGGCGGTCGCGCAGATTCTGGCCTACGTCTTCCAGCTCAAGGCGACGATACGCGGCGGGCCGATTCCGGCGCGGCCGCAGGCGGTTCCTGTGCCGGATGAGTTTTTCCAGGGACCTGACGGAAACTCGTGAGTGACCTATATATAGAAAGGGGTTAACTGAGACATGGCAATTGAAGCAGCAAGCATTAACTTCCGCGGCATCAGCGGCAAGGGGATGGGAGCGCCGATCCTGCTGGTGATGATGCTGGCGATGATCGTCATTCCCATGCCAGCTATTGCGCTGGACATGCTTTTTACCTTCAATATTGCACTCTCACTGGTGGTGTTGATGGTGACTGTGTACGCGCTGCGCCCGCTGGACTTTGGCATTTTTCCAACGGTATTGCTGATTACCACCCTGTTGCGGCTGGCGCTGAACGTCGCATCCACCCGTGTAGTATTACTGAACGGACATACCGGGACGGGAGCAGCCGGTAAAGTCATCGAGTCTTTCGGTGAATTCGTTGTCGGTGGTAACTATGCTGTGGGGCTGGTGGTGTTTGCGATCCTCGTCATCATCAATTTTGTGGTGGTCACCAAAGGTGCCGGACGTGTTTCGGAAGTCAGCGCACGTTTTACCCTGGATGCCATGCCGGGCAAACAGATGGCCATTGATGCAGATTTGAACGCGGGGCTGATTACTCAGGATGAGGCCCGCAGCCGGCGCGAAGAGGTCAGTCAGGAAGCTGATTTCTACGGTGCCATGGACGGTGCCAGCAAGTTTGTTCGCGGAGATGCTATTGCCGGTATCCTGATTCTGTTCATCAATGTTATCGGCGGCCTCGCCATAGGCACCCTGCAGTTTGACCTTCCTGTGACAGACGCACTGCGTAACTACACTCTGTTGACCATCGGTGACGGCCTGGTCGCCCAGATTCCCTCCCTGGTGCTTTCCTCAGCGACGGCCATTATCGTCACCCGCGTTTCCAGTAAGCAACAGATGACGGAACAGATGATGGAGCAACTGTTCAGTAATCCGATGGTGCTGGCCGTATCCGGTAGCATCATAGGTTTCATGGGGCTGATTCCAGGCATGCCCAACCTGGCATTTCTTAGCCTGGCGGCGGCGGCAGGTACGGGGGCTTACTTCTCATGGAAGCGCCAACAGCAGCAACTGCTGCCGCTCGAAGCAGAGCGGCAAACAGTGGAAACAGCGCCGGAGGCCAGAGACCTCAGCTGGGATGACGTCGGCCCGGTGGACGTTATCGGGCTGGAGGTCGGTTACCGCCTGATACCATTGGTAGATCGCACTCAGGGCGGCCAGATGATGGATCGGATCAAGGGGGTTCGCAAAAAACTTTCGCAGGAACTCGGCTTCCTGATTCAGCCGGTCCATATCAGAGACAACCTGGAACTGGCACCGAATGCCTATCGAATCCTGTTGATGGGTGTCCCGTTGGGTGAAGCGGAAATCTACCCGGATCGTGATCTGGCGATCAATCCCGGCCGCGTGTTCGGTACCGTGCAGGGTGTCGAAACCAGGGATCCGGCCTTCGGCCTGGAAGCGGTGTGGATACAGCCGTCGGAACGCGATAACGCCCAAACCCTGGGGTACACGGTTGTTGACGCCAGCACCGTGGTTGCCACCCACCTCAGCGAGTTGCTGCAGGGTCATGCCCACGAACTGATCGGTCACGAAGAAATTCAGCAACTGCTGGATGTACTGGCCAAGGCTACACCTAAGCTGGTTGAAGACCTGGTGCCCAACACCCTGTCGATTGGTGTGGTACTGAAAGTGCTGCAGAACCTGCTCGAAGAACGCATCCCGGTTCGGGATATGCGCACCATCGCCGAAACACTCGCCGAGGCTGGCTCAAGAAGTCAAGATCCTGGCGCTTTGACAGCCGCGACACGCGCCGCGCTGGGTCGGTCAATTGTTCAGCATATCAATGGGATAGGATTGGAAGTGCAGGTGATCACGCTGGATCCTTCACTGGAACGGATATTGCAATCGTCCATTCAAGCAGTTTCGGAAGGTGGCGCCGGGATCGAACCCGGACTGGCGGAACGGATGCATCGCTCGCTGGCTGAAAGTGTCCAGCGGCAGGAAGCAGCAGGCCAGGCGGCCATTCTGCTGGTTACACCGCCGATCCGGCCGTGGCTGGCAAAACTGGTACGGCACAGTATACCGGGATTGCATGTACTGGCTTATAACGAAATACCGGATAACAAACAGATCAAAGTGGTTGCCAATATAGGAACAGACACACCGAGTCTCGGTGTACAACAAAACGGGAGTCCGGTGGCATGAGCTTGCCAGCGCTTAGCATGGAATCAGCTTCAGTAGCCATACCGAACAGCGGGGTGTTGGGATGAAAG
>Ga0210064_1000188_pt1 | contig 30077 bp, 32 predicted proteins | sample Muzzi_CordC_D2_FD_185531 | JGI IMG/M metagenome (GOLD analysis project Ga0210064, IMG submission 185531) | Wetland microbial communities from San Francisco Bay, California, USA, that impact long-term carbon sequestration - Muzzi_CordC_D2 (SPAdes) | ecosystem: Environmental > Aquatic > Marine >... | reverse complement strand
GCGTTAGTGGGAAATGTATCGATCAAGTCCATACACGGCCCTCTACCACGCTTACTGTTTTCTTAACTTCAGCGAATACTTCACTCGAAAATAGGAAAATCAACGGCCGGAGTAAAAGACTTCTAATAAGGATTTAGATTGGAACATTTGCTGCCCAAAGGCTTCGGCATCTGCTCTGTTAATAACATACCGCTTACCTTTTGATCACTCCGAATCATAGGCAAGGCAATCGTGTCTAAAATCGTGTCTAACTCAACCCCAAATATCCCCAAAACACCCCTAAATATAGACACGATACATTATTAACTCATTGATTATATGGCGGAGAGGGAGGGATTCGAACCCTCGATACGTTGCCGTATACACACTTTCCAGGCGTGCTCCTTCAACCACTCGGACACCTCTCCGGATTTCTCCATCCGCTACCAGGCGTAGACACCGGTCGGGATGATTCGGGCCTACGGCCCTCACCCCTTGCGGAACTGCCGTCGCTACGCTTTGCTGTTCCAAATCACTCCCGGTGATTTGGTCGACCACTCGGACACCTCTCCGGTTATCCCGCACCTTCAGGGACGCAGAAGGTTAAACCAGAACGCCGGGGGGTTCAATCCATGAAACGGGTATCTCCAGGAGACAGGGGAACAGCAACCCCATATTTCCGCGGACCGCCACCAAAGGGCTCAATGATTCGTGAAAATTGATCACGCCACTTTCCAGGGCACCGGTGGTAAACCGGGCCGCGGAACACCCTTTGCGCAATACCGGGCAACCGGTTTCCGGCCACAGTTGACTCAGATCAAACAAAGCCTGAATACCGGCTTGATTTGCGGAAAACTGCGACAAAATGCCGCATCGGACAGCATCTCACTCCGACCGGAATATGTTACGTTGGGCACGTGATCAATATAACAGAAAGACCGGTAATCACACGTTACAACCAACCGGCAGCAGGCATTGACATGGTGGAGGAGGTAGAGGTTTTTACCGCAATCAACATGGAGAAATGTCATGAATATTTCGACGCTGTCTTCTTCCCGGGCCTGGAGATGGTCACTGGCTGACAGTCTGGCACTGCTAACGATCGCTTTTTTTGGGACTACCCTGTATTTCGCGATTGACCAGACTACGGTCATGTGCAGCCCCCTGGCCTTGCCGCTGATCACGGGATTGCTCGGCCTGACGGCTTTTACCGCCATCCTGACAGCGATATTCTACAGCGCTGGCAGGAACGATGATCGGTGATCGACGAGTCTGCCGGCAGGCAGGGATGATTTCATCCGGGATACACGGCGATCGCACCCGACCCAGCATCGTGATCAGCAGGGCAATGGCGCCGGCAGGAACTACCCCGGGTAACTGGCGTCACGGGACAAGGCAATGGCGTAACGGGGCAAGCACGCTAGCATTTGCCTGCTTTATAGTCTCTGTGCAGATGCGACTTTCATAATACCTTCATCAGCGCATTTGTGAAGGCGGTGGCCGCTGTCACCGAGCGGCGGCCTGCGGGCCGCCGTTTTTATGTGCCACCGAACAAGGAACCGGATTATAAATTGAAACGTGTCCCCCGATTGGCCCGCGGCAGCACCCGTACATGTGTATGTATAGTGGCTGCAACTGCGTTATCGTATAAGCTATCGGATAATCACGAACGCTCCCATTGAAAACGGCAAAACGCCCATGGACCACCTGCTGCAACGCCTTGCTTCCGGTTTTCGCGCCCGTCTGCCGGCCTGGCTGGGTGGTCAGGTCGGACCGGCAAGCAGCGCGCAGGAGGCCATCTGGCCGCTGACGGACGCCCTGCTATGCAACCGCGAACTCAGCGGCAACCTTGCATCGGAGTCACTCCCCGCCGGCGATAACCGCTTCGTAGCCAGGGGCGGTGAACTGGAAGCACTGGCTACGATCGTCGCACGCTGGCGGAGTGGTTACCCGGTGATGGCCGCCGTCACCGGACCACAGGGCTGCGGGATTACCAGCCTCCTGAATCAGGTTCCCGCGCAACTCGGAGCGGATAGCGTTTACCACAGCGAGCAACTCGGCATGCGCCTGCGGGATCAGTCCGATGTGTTGGAACTGATGGCCCGATTGTTCGATCTGCAGGCAACACCGGATTCTCCCGCCGCCCTCATCGACCAGCTCAACGCGGCGACACCGCGCGTACTGATTCTCGATGACGCCCACTTCCTCGCCTTCCGGGTCATGGGTGCGCGCGAAACCGCGCGCCTCCTGGGAGCCATCATGGTCGCGACCCAGCAGCGCCATCTGTGGATCATGGGCTGCCGCAGGCAGGCGTGGCGGCGCATGATGTACATGCACCAGGTCGACCGCTTCTTCACCGATGTGCTGGAACTGGAATATTTCAGCAACACACAGCTGAACGAGGTAATGGCGGCGCGACAGATTGTCCCTGCGGATACAACACCGGACCGTGATCTGCAACGTCTGCAGTCGCTCTGCAGGGGCAAACCGGACCTGGCGTTCCTCTATCTCCAGTGCGGCATACTCACCGAAACCGGCAGCTACCGGCCACTGGATTTCAATGTGCTTAAACAGCTGGAAATGGATGACCTGTTTACGCTCGCCGAGCTGGCCGTGCACGGCAGCCTGCAACTCGATGAACATCGCGAGATTTTCAGACTGGGGCAGGAGAGCAGCCAACTGCAACTCAATCGGCTGTGTAACTGGGGCCTGGTCGAACGTCTTGACCCCGATGGCGGCAACCCAACGACCCGCTACCGTATTACGCCGATCCTGTCGGCGCTGGTTTCCGATCACTTGTACAAGTCCAATTACCTCTACTGAGGGGAGTCATGATGCAGGAAGGTGTACTGAAAGAACTCATTGCGCTGCTCTCGATCAAACACATCATGGCCGCCGGCCTGGCGATCCTGTTCGGCTGGCTCCTGCTGGTGGCGATCCAGTTCAGCCTCGACCGGTTGGCCAGGCGATTCCCCCGTTACCGCCTGCAGATCGGACAGAGTTTCCCGCTCGCCCGGGTGCTGGTGTGGGCGGGGGTCACGGCCTACATCGTGTTCGGCATTATCAATCCGCCCGAGGAGGTCATGTTTGCGGTGCTGGGTGCGGCCGGACTGGGCGATATCGGTTTGCATTTTCCGGATACCGATCCCCAATACAAAGATATTCCCAGTTTAACCCTTCTTACTCAGACCAGCGATATGGTGCGATGGGGAACACACTACGGTGAGGTCACCCGCATCGATCTGAGCGTAACCTGGCTGCATACCTTCAATGATGATGCCATCATGGTGCCGAATGCCGGGATACTGACCCAGGCCATCGTGAATTCAAACAGCGGTGAGCTGGCTGAACTGGTGGCGGTTGATGTCGACCTGCCCAGTCAGGTGCCGGTCCGGCGCGTGAAGGAGCTTGCCCTGGAAATCGCGCGCTGTTCTCCCTACACCTATCTGAAAAAACCGGTGACGGTCATCATCGAGCCGCGCTTCGAGTTCCAGGGACTGCTGCGCTTTACCATCAAGGCCTACGTCATGGACGTACGGCTGGAACGCCGTCTGGCAAGCGACCTTACCGAGCGACTGTACGAAGCGCTGCAGGAAAACGGCCTGCTGGTGAACGTGGTGCCAGCCACCGCCGGGGCCTGAGCTCCGTATCCAGGGCACAGTAGACCGGTGTGTTTAGCCCGGATATCTCACCTGGCCCCGGATGCTGGCGCAGGATGCGTGCGGCAGGGAGCGGTGCAGAAACAGGGAACGCGGCCTGTCCCGGTTTCTCCTCCCGGCCCCATGGTTTAGGCCCTGCGCTCCAGACCATGCGTAATCAGCCGCTCGAAATCACCGGCTGGCATGGGCCGGGCGAGATAATAGCCTTGCACCGTGTCACACCGCATTTCACGCAGAAGCTGCAGATGCACAGCCTCCTCGACACCTTCCGCGATCACCGAGATGCCCAGGCTATGGGCCATCGCTATTATCGCAGAGACGATAGCGGCACCATCGGTACCCCGTTCAAGGTTGCGAATAAAGCCCTGGTCAATCTTGAGCTTGTCGATGGGTAGTTTCATCACATAACTCAGGGATGAATACCCGGTTCCAAAGTCATCCAGGGAAATCTGCAAGCCCATCTTCTTGAGCGACTCGAGCGTTTTAATCGCCAGCTCCGGATCCTGCAGGATAGCGGTTTCAGTAAGTTCCAGCTCAAGATACCGGGGATCCAGTCTGTGGTCCTTCAGGGCACTGGCAATCATATCCTCCAGTCCGTGGCCACTGAAATGAATCCCGGACACATTGATCGACATATTAATGGGTTCATCATATGTCCTGTTCCACACCCGCGCCTGACGACAGGCTTCATGTATCACCCATTCACTGATTGGCACAATCAGACCATATTCTTCGGCAATAGGAACAAATACACCGGGTGATACCTGCCCCATTTCCGGATCCTGCCACCGCAGAAGTGCCTCGACTCCGGTAATACGGCCTGTGAAAGTATTCATCTGTGGCTGGTAGTACAGTTCCAGTGCGTTATTATCCACTGCACGTCGCAGTTTGCTCTCGATCCTGAGCTTGTATACGGCCTCTTCATTGAGCTTCCTGGAATAATACTGGTAATTATTTCGCCCGAGCTTTTTGGCGTGATACATGGCGACATCCGCACTCTTCAGCAGTTCGTCGGAATTCTCGCCGTCAGCCGGGAATATGGCAATGCCGATGCTGCTACTGATATATAGTTCCTGTTGCTGGATGATAAATGGCTCGGCAAAAATATTGAGAATTCGTCTTGCGACTTTTTGCGCAAATGCCGCACCCGCTGTCCTGGGTAGCAGAATAATGAACTCATCGCCTGCCAGTCTGGCCACCACCCGGGAAGCATCCTCATGAACCGAGCGCGCCACCATGTCAGTCCTGCGCACACATTGGTTTAGTCTGTTTGCCAGCATCTTGAGCAGCAGGTCTCCCGCCTGATGGCCCATGGTGTCATTAACCCGCTTGAAGTTATCCAGATCCAGAAACAGTACAGACAACTCCTGTTCGTTGCTGCGCGCTTCTGCCGTTGCCCGTTTCAGGTACTCCGTGAACATCATGCGGTTGGGTAGTCCGGTCAGGCTGTCATGGTAGGCAACATAATTAACCTGCTCATGATAGTGATCCAGGTTCTCCCCCATCTCCCTGAATGTCTTGGCCAGATCACCGATTTCATCTGTGGAACTTACATCGATTGGCACCAGCACCTGACCACGGCCCATCTCCCTGGCGGCGAGACTGAGTTGCTGGATGCGCCTGATCAATAGCACCTTCAGGACACCGAACATCAGGGATGTGGTTAACAGGATCGTAACCAGGGTAATAAGCGCTACGGATCTCCCCAGCATGACCCTTTTCGATATGAGTTCTTTCTCGGGAAAAACCGTAAACACATACAGCCAGTCATGCAGCTTTGTACCCTGATAATGCGCGGACTCCGCCTCATATTCTGCCGCAATCGGGATGCCGGTCTCAACGCCGGCTCTTAACTTGTCGAACAACTCGGCAGGGACCTGATTACCCACCCTGGACTCCATCGGGTGGAACAGAATGGTTCCCGTGGAATCGGTGATAAACATTCGGCCGAATTTGCCTATTTTTGCATTGTTGACCTGTGACTCGAGAAAACCCAGATTGACAGTCAGCATCAGGTAGCCGTAGAGCTGCATTTTACTTGCTTTCGATATACTGCCCTCGGGGTAGAAAAGTAACGGCTTGCTGGCGATCAGTACGGGCGCATGATTGTCCGGATTTTGATAAAAAGTGGTGTAGGTAGCACCAGGTTCACTACCGGTTTGGCCGATATACCGGAGGGTTGACTCGGCTGTAACGGGATTGCTGTCCTCGCCCAATACAGAACGTAACAGTTCCCTGCCATCAGGAGAGACTATGCGGATTTCATAATATTCCGGATACGCCAGCTGATAATTGAACAGCCGTTCACGCAATTCGAGTTCCAGGTTTTGCCTGTCCTCTGCGGATAGCCCCGCCTGGACATAGCGTTTTATGATCTCGGTACCGGCAAACAGTCTCGCATTCGCCCGGGTGGTACGTAACTGTGATTCTGTCTGAACCTGTATCTGTTCCAGCAGGGTGGCCATCTGGTACTGGGTGCGATTGTAGGCATCATCAATCAGCTGGTCGTAGGCAGCCCAGCCCAGCACCAGGATCGGCAGGACGACCAGGGGTACCAGCAACAACAGGATCTTGGTTTGAAGTCTCAAGTCAAGTCCGGGCAAGGGGGTATCTGTCTTCACCTGGCGGGCAATTCTGACTTCGCCGGCCATCCCATGATTTTTCGGCTGGCGTTGTGAATGCTTGAACACCCCACCGGCCACGGGCCTTGCCTTGCCCGGGTGTATGAGCAAACGGGCAGGTGATCCGGGCCCCCCAGCAACAAGGCTTGCTGACGACCAATAACCAGCGTTCGGATGAAGCGAGGATCAAACAAAGCAGATGAACCTGCAACCATCTGGAAGCATGACGGAGAGGAAGGGATGATTCGGGCCTGCGGCCCTCACCCCTGCGGGGCCGCCGTCGCTGTGCGACGGCGTTGTCTCGTGCCGCTGCGCGTCACTCGGCTCGAACCCGGGGGTTCTCTTCAGATCCTTCACACACCACAAACGTAACAGGCCCCAACAGGGGCCTGTTATGTTTGGCGGAGAGGAAGGGATGATTCGGGCCTGCGGCCCTCACCCCTGCGGGGCCGCCGTCGCTGTGCGACGGCGTTGTCTCGTGCCGCTGCGCGTCACTCGGCTCGAACCCGGGGGTTCTCTTCAGATCCTTCACACACCACAAACGTAACAGGCCCCAACAGGGGCCTGTTATGTTTGGCGGAGAGGAAGGGATTCGAACCCTTGTGGGGATTGCTCCCCCAACCGATTTCGAGTCGGTGCCGTTGTGACCGCTTCGGTACCTCTCCTGTACGTTAAATGTCTACATGGATGGTCGGAACCGCCGATCAATACGGTATCATAACCGCGTGAAAATCCATGGATAACAAAACTGCCCGGAACATTCTTTTATCGACCATGGAAATTGAATCGACAGGGGCAGGACTCCAGCCGGCCAACCCGGTTGCCTATTGTATCGCATGCATGGCGGGCGTCGCCATGAGCCGTATTGCCCTGTACCTCCTGCTGGGCCTGGTGCTCAATGCCTGCGACAGACCGCACACGCTGCTGGAACAGATCCACAAGCAGAACGAACTGGTCGTGCTCACCCGCAACAGCCCGACCACTTACTACGAAGGACCCGATGGCCCGGCCGGGTTCGAATATGATCTGGCCAAACTGTTTGCGGAAGATCTGGGTGTCGAACTGCGTATCGTGGTACCACCCAATTTCAGCGATATCCTGCCACTGGTCGTACGTGGCAACGCACATCTGGCAGCCGCCGGACTCACCGTTACCGGGAAACGCAAGGAAAGCGTCCGCTTTGGACCAGTGTACCAGGAGATCACACCACAGCTGGTATACCGGTCCGGGACCCGGCGACCGCAGACGCTGGCGGACGTCGAAGGTGTGATCGAGGTCGTCGCCGGGAGCAGCCATGCGGAGCGCCTGGCGCAACTCCGGCAGGAATACCCCGGCCTGAAGTGGCAGGAAAACCGGGAGGCGGAAAGCGAGGAACTGCTTCACCTGGTCTGGGAGCAGCTGGTCGATTACACCATCGCGGACAGCAATGAACTGACGATCAACCGGCGCTATTACCCGGAACTGCGCCCGGCCTTTGCCATCAGCCCGCCGCGGCAGCTGGCCTGGGCATTTGCCCGTAATACGGATGACAGCCTCTATGAAGCGGCAACGGATTTTTTCACGAGTATCCGGGAGAATGGCACACTCGGCCAGCTCATCGAACGCTACTACGGGCATATCGGGAAGTTCGACTACGTCGATACCCGGCGCTACAAGGCCAGAATGGACCAGCGCCTGCCCCTTTACCAGCCACTATTCAAAGAGGCCGCCGCCGCGGTGGGCATGGACTGGCGACTACTGGCGGCCATCGGTTACCAGGAATCCCACTGGGACACGGAGGCGGTCTCACCCACGGGAGTACGCGGCATCATGATGCTGACCCAGGACGCCGCCAGGGATCTCGATATCGAGGATCGCCTCGACCCGGAACAAAGCATCCGCGGTGGTGCCGAGTATTTTTATCGCATGCGCCAACAGATCTCCGAACGGGTACCGGAGCCAGACCGAACATGGCTGGCACTGGCGGCCTACAATGTCGGTCTCGGGCATCTAGAGGATGCCCGCATGCTCACCCAGAAAAACGGCGGTGACGCGGACAAGTGGGTCGATGTCAAGAAAAACCTGCCGTTGCTGAGCAAGGAGAAGTGGTTCAAGCAAACCCGCTACGGCTACGCACGCGGTCGGGAACCGGTGCTCTATGTGGAGAACATCCGCGGTTACTACGACATCCTGCTATGGCATTCGGAACAGGATGTCAGGGAAGCCAGCACCCCGGCGCCGTTGTCGTTCGATGCACCGGCGCTGTAAGTGGCGGCCCGTAACCGGATCCTGGGCAGCAAGCATGCCTCACGTTTTCTGCCGCGCACACCGGTGTAGGTGCGAAATTCCCGCACACCGCATCGCGGCCATGAGGCCGTTTATGTCCCGCAGGGGTGCTCCTGCATCATAACGCACCCTGTAGGAGCACCGCCCTTCGGCGCGATCGGTTTCTTCTCTAATCGCGGCGATACCGGTTTAACCGCGTCGGGTGCGAAAGAAGTGTCGCAGGATCTCCCCGCACTCATCGGCCATGACCCCGCCGGTCACGGCGACGCGGTGATTCAGACCGGGTATTTCGAGCGCGCGGCACAGGCCGCTGACCGCGCCTCCCTTCGGGTCGCCGGCGCCGTACACCAAGCGTGCAATGCGCGCATGTACGATCGCCCCGACGCACATCAGGCAGGGTTCCAGGGTTACATAGAGCGTGGCACCGCTCAACCGGTAATTGCCCAGCGTCCGGCCGGCGGCACGCAGGGCCATGACCTCGGCATGCGCCGTGGGATCGTGACGGCCGATGGGCTGGTTCCAGCCCTCCCCGATCGCGGTGTCGTCCTGCACCAGCACCGCGCCGACCGGCACCTCGTACTGTTTCTCGCCGCGTGCCGCCAGTTCCAGGGCATGGCGCATCCAGACGCTGTCACGAACTTCCGTCATGGCATTACGGCAAGGTGCTGCCCGGGCAATCCGTTGGCAGCTGTACTACGGGAACCGGCCACTCCCACTCGATTGTAAACGGGCACTTTTTATCATTTAATATCAGTGGCTTATTTGTTGGTGCTTGTGGGAATACCATGAAAAATATCATGTTCAGAATTTGCTGCTATTTCCCACTTATGTGGCTGCAAAGTGTGTTGGTGTATAGGAAGAATAAACACCCTTTTCACCCGGGTCCAGCAACAGCTCTGACCGCGAATGACTCGCCCGGCAACCGTTCGATAGCCCCGAATGGGCCTGAATGCCACTCATGTCGCTGTGAACACGCCCACTTTTTCTCCACAGTCGGCTCCATGAATCGCCATCCGGCACGGCGAATCCCTGCCGCGGCGGTGTGAGTGCAGCATTTTGATTTGAACCGTTGGCTTTTGGGCTCGTCAGTCAAACAGCCCCTGCTGCAGCCCAGCCGGCGGCGCCCGGCTCTCAGGCAACGGGCCGGGCTCGCTGGTTTCAGCTTTGTGCTCCAGGTGATCGAGGATCTGCTTGATCACCACCGGGGCTCCGATACAGGCGATGATCCTGACGGCACCCCCGCATTTCCGGCAGGCCTCGATGTCAATATTGAAGACGCGCTTGAGTCGTTGTGTCCAGGTCATCGACGCACGCCGCTCGGCGGGCGTTGGCGCTTCGTCGGACACCCTGGCCTTGTTCCCCCTGCCCCGCCTAGCCGGTGTCACCCGCGCACGGTGTTGGCTGTTCGGGGCAAACACCCCGTGGAAACGGGTGAGGTTGACTCGCGGCTTCGGCACCAGCGCCGCCAATCTCGCAATGAAGTCCAGCGGCTCAAAGATCACATGGGTGGTGCCATCTCGACAAGGGGTCGTCAGCCGGTAGCGGATGTTGTCGTTCGGCGTGAGCGACAAGCGCTTCTCCGACACCGCCGGTCGGCTGATGTAACGGCACAGGCGTTCGAGCTTCTGACGTTCATCGGCCCTGGCCGCCACCCCGGCGTGCAGACTGCAGCCGGCCACCTTGCCCACCGTGTCGCCAAATGGATCCTCCGGTTCGCAAGCGGGCAGAGTTTGCAGGCTGAACACCTTGCGCCCCTGCTGTGGCCCGATGGCGATGCGATAGGAGAGCAAATGACCCAGCAGTTGATTCAGGGAGTCGTCGTCCACCGCATCCCCGACCAGATAGCTATTCTCGGCATTCCGCTCCACAGGCCCTGCCGTTCCAGAAAGCGGCCGACCCGGTGCGCGATGGTGTGTAAGTTGGGTAAGTTCCTGGCCGGTCGGCGCCTTGACCCAGCGGAACCGGACTGTCCCGTCGGCACGGTTGACGTACACCCCATCGGGAAACAGCATGTGATAGTGGATGTTCAGCGCACTGCCAAAGCGCTGGATCAGCTTGACCGCTTCGGTGCGGGTGGTCTTGTGCGTCAAACCCGCCTTCTTAATCAGGTGTGTGGCGATGCCCCGGTAGACAATGCCCAGCACCTGGCTCATGACCGCCGGCCGGTTTGCAAACAGAAAGCGTAACTGAAAGGGAAAACTCAACACCCACTGGCGCATTGTCTGTTCAGGCAAGACATCATCCACCAACAGCGCCGCGCTTTCGGCAATTGCTCCTGCATTGCTCTACCTCGTGCATCCCTGCACTCGTCGGCCATGCGCCGCGCCCCGCAACTGGGACAGATCCCTCTTCGTTTGCAACTGAAAGCGACCAGGTGCTCGGCGTGACACGACTCGCAGCGCACCCGCAGAAAGCCGTGTTCCAGCCGGCCGCATTTAAGGTAATCCTCGGACTCGCGTTGCACATACCCCGGCAGTCCACTGCCCTGCTCCGCTGAATGAGCCGTGAATGCCGCGTAATACTCGTTGACGATTCGATAGAGCAGGGTCTGCTCGGACCGGTGGCGCTGGTAACAGGCAGCCTCCCGGTTCCGGGTGGCCATCCTGGCCGCCGCAGCGCGGGGCATGATCCGCGTCCTTGCGATACTGTGTTTCTATACAGTCTATCGCCTGGCCGCGGGATCTTGAAGCCTCAATCGAAATGCCTGCCAGTGCCCTGTTTCGCAGGGCATCAATCAGCTGCAGTCAAAGCTGGACATGACGTGCTGTAAAGACTAGAATTTGATCAACTTGATTACTTTAATTAATAAAGGTGCGCTATGAAAATACTCAACGCCAGTGACGCCAAACGCGTATTCGGTGAGGTGCTTATCAACGCACAACACGGTCCTGTTGGCATCAACCGCAATGGCAAACCCGTTGCCGTGGTGATCTCGGCGTCTGAATATGCGCAGCTTGAAGCGCTGAAAGAGGCACATCTGAAGCAGTCAATCGAGGAAGGTATCGCCGACTTGCAGGCCGGAAAAATCAGCGATGGAAAATCCGTCATCGACAAAGTACGCAAACGGGTAAATGGCTAAGCCGTGGCGAGGCGCAGCCCCCGCTACCAATTCACGGACAAAGCGGAACGTGATCTTGAAGGTATCATCGACTATACCGTCCAGGAGTGGGGAACCTCTCAAGCCAATACCTACCTTGACGGCCTGGAAACGCGCGCGCAACTCCTTGCTGAAAATCCAGACATTGGAACGACACGCGAGACACTCTCTGAGGGGCTGCTCAGCTTCCCTTACGAAAGCCATATTCTGTATTACAAAAAACACGCCCGCGACATTGTGATTGTACGAATACTCCATCAGCATATGGATCCGGTGAAGCATCTCTGATTCTTCCAATCAGCCGCACTTCTGAGAGGGAACTGCTATACAGTGTTGCTTTCCTGCTGATCCCGCTTGATGCGCATACCCAAAGCCTGTAGTGGCATAGTGACAGACTACCTGATTCCGGGTACCGAGGGAGATAGCGCATGATCCTACAATCATCCAATCCGGCGGGGCACATGCGCAATCACCAGTACCATGAACGGTTCGACACGCATGGCATGGTATTGGATCGCCGTGCTGATATTGAGTACTGCAATACCATGATCTATACCATTGAAAAATTGAATAACTGCTTGCCGATGCCTGCCAGTGCCAGATCTGGCCTACTCCCACTCGATGGTAAACGAGCCATTTTTTCGATTTAATATCAATGGCTTAATTGTTTGTGTAGGTGATAATACCATGAAAAATACCATGTTCAAAAAATCCTTCCAATTACCCGGAAAAATTGCCGATTGAACGCCGCCACACAGCACCCTAGGCTACCTTCCGGGCTTTGACTTCCACGTGTATGCCCTCCTGCTCCTGCAGGTAATGGATCACCGCGAACAGGTTGCTCGCTTGGGGATTCCCTTTTGGCCCGAACATACGCATGAGACTCTTGCTCGACTTGTCGAAGACCCGGAATAGTTCCTCAAACCCGATCATCGCGTTGATGTAGTCACGCAACACCGCCTTGCCGTTATCGACATCACCGGCGAGCAGGCATTCTACCCCTTCTTGCAGCAGGGCCTTGCGAAACGCGGGATCCCGTTGGACGCGCGCCTGAATGGTATCCTTAAAATCTTTCGTCAAAGCCAACATGTTACCTCTTGCCGTTTCTGTCGCTCAGGGATTGTAAATCCTCGTAAAGTTCCTGATCCATGGACACGAAACTGACAGGCTCTCGGGTGAAACGCCCCATCCAGAGACCGTCTACCTGGAATAGGTCATCGAGTGTCCCGTATAGCGAGTAAAAAAGCACCCGTGTCCGACTTGCGCTGCTCATCAGTGAGTTGCACGCAAACCTCGTACAGATGATCGTTCATCCACTGGTTGTATTGTTCACATGTGAGGAAAGCCGATCAGAACCGGCCATTCATCAGTGTCTTTCGAGTCGCTTCATCTCTGACTGAGCCCAACGTAACTGTTGCGACATTGACCTGGCAACTTTGCATAAAACAGCCCAGCCTGCCTCTTTTTGTCTTTCCTCTTTAAGTGATTCAAAACTTTTTCTGCTGAGCATTAGCAAATTGGTATTTCGTGTCGCTACGGCTGTAGCTGTCCTCGGGGCGGGATCAAGAAATGCTACTTCTCCAAAAAATGAACCAGGCCCCAGTTTAGCCAGTCGCTTGTAATGATAAACTCTTGTTGGAAGTCTTATTTCTACCTGTCCTCGCACGATGAAACACAATGTATCGCCAAATTCTCCATAGGCATACACTACCTCCTTTCGCTTTAAGGTCCGGGGCTGCATCACTGCCATCAATGCTTCGTATGTTTCGGGACTCAGGTTTTTAAAGAGTTCAGTCTGCCCGAGTTCTACGTGATGCTTGGTAGAAGCAGGTTTACAACCCAGGCTCTTTAGTAATTCGTTTTCGGCGAATTCCAGAGCAGCATCCGTACTCTTGAAAGTTTTTACTTTTGGCAATTCATCCGCGGGACCCAGCCATCGCATCAGCTTGCGCATCTTGCGACCCTGGGCAACACTCTTTCTTACGTTTGAGAAGATCATACGACCACCATGTGCATCCAGCCGTTTGATCATTTGCCTGAACAGGTTAAGACCGGATATATCCATGGACTGCACCCGCCGCATATTCAATATCATCCAGACTGGACGGTTCAGGTCGGGAAGGAGCTCATTGAATAACCGGTCGACCGTACCAAAGAACAGGTTACCGCGCAGTTCAATGTAAACAACACGATCTCCAAATTTGTCCAATAAACCACGCTCTTCCTCGGTTCGATAAAGAAGTGAATGGTGCTCTTTTCCTGTGGAATATTCGTGCACCACCCGCGAAGTCACCAAACGACGCATGAACAACAGGACAGCACCAAGTACTCCGACGCCCACACCGGTCATAAGGTCAAAAACCAGGATTGCCGTGAATACCAACAGTGCGACCACACCATCGACACGTGTTTCTTTTCTTCGCAGCCAATGATAAATATTCCATTCCAGCAGCCCCGTACCGACGAAAATAATCACCCCGGCGAGAGCACTGACAGGCAGTATCTCTCCAACCGGCCTTAGAAACAGAATCAGCATGATAAAGGTCAGGCTGGTAATAACGGCAGTCCAGCGTCTTCCACCAGTCCTGATGGCAACGAGAGTGGCGCCCTTGGTGCCTCCACCGCCTATTCCACCGAGCAGACCCGCAACAATCTGGCCAATACCCTGAGCTGCCAGCTCTCTGTTGGCATCATGCCGTTCACCTGTCTGCTCATCGGCGACAACAGCAGTCAGCAGGCAGTCGATGGAAGCCACCACTGTCAGGGTCAACGCCGAGATTACAATAAATTTCCATGGCAATCCGGTGAGCGACGACACATCAGCATTGATCCGGATGAAGTCGAAACCCGGTATGGTGCCTACCACCCATGATTCAGGTGTCGGCCCGGGTGCTGCGAGCATCAGCAGATGAAACATTACAACGCCCACAACCAGTCCGGTGAGAACAGCCGGAAATTTTAGGAGAGCCCGGCTCACAAATACACTTGTGCTGTATGTGATCAATGCTGTGATTGCCGGCAGGACCATCCACCTCGAACCCAAGGCATTTATCTCCTCTCCGGAGAGCGGCTTAAGCTGAGACAGTACCATAAGCACGCCAACGCCACTGACGATCCCGGCAACAACCGGATAGGGAATGAACTTTACGAGTTGACCGCCCCTTATAACACCTAGCAGGAACTGAAATAACCCGGTGAGTCCAATGACGATGACGAGCGTCAGAAGTAAGCCATCACCCTGAACGCCCAGGGCAGCCGCCGAAGCCATGCAGGCAGATAGAAATATGGCCACAGGACCATTTGGCGCACTGATCATTCCCGTCGTTGCCCCACCCAGGCCGGAGATCAGTGAGAGTGAAGCGGCACCCACAAGACCTGCAAACGCACCGGTGGATGCATCAAAGCCCATCGCGAGAAACAGGGCGACCCCCAGGCCCATGGCCTGAGGCAATGCAACTGCTGCTGCAGCAAGCCCGCCCAGTATATCTCCAATCGTAAGACAACCGCCGGTCAAGCCAACAGCTGTCACAGCGCGCGCAGTAGTGCTGGTCATTAGTCTCCCAACCTGCCCGCCTCAGATGGTTGGCGCGGATTCTTGTGTTTACATGCCGGAAATAGTGACACGATCTTCGTTTCCAATCTGTATTAGCGATACAGGAATATGCGTCGAAGTCTACACTGGCGCACAATACCACTTTACCGGTCGATGACTGGCTAACGACCGTTCTTTATCCTTACAAATCCGAAATGAGAACTTCCAGACAAGACTCAGCAGAGTCATATATTCAAGGTGCTTCAGCTCGTTGATGATGTAATTTAAACCATCAACCTAACTTTCTTCCTTTTGCATAAACAGTAGGTTATTAGTACCCGCTACTCCCGCCTGATAATAAATAAGCTATTTTTGTCTTTTATATTCAATAGCTTATTTTCCTGCTAAACGGTAATACCATGAAAAGTACCATGCTCGGAAAATCCTTCAAAATGCTCGAAACAAAGCCGATTGAGCACTGCTATACAGCACCCTAGACAACCTTCCGGGCATTGACTTCCAAATGGATGCCCCTCCCTGCTTCTGCAGGTAACAGAGCACTTTAAACAGATGCAGACATGCGTCCCTGCACGGCCTCCCGAACAAACCGTACCGAGGCATTGTCACTCGCATCAACGAGTTGCCGAACCCGTTTGGTCACATCGTCAACCCGATTCAACCTGGCCGCAGCGTCCATCGCCCGATCATAGGCCTCCACCACATCAACGCTTGTCACCTCGTAGCCCCACCCCTCACTCATCCAGCGAAGAGCGGCCATTGCCGATCCGAGGGCAAATGCCGGTTCCGCGTCAAGATAATCCCTGGCCGCCCTGGTCAGTGTTTTTGGATCGCAGGGGCTCCGGTTGGCCAGTTCCAACGCCAGATCGTACAGCTCGAGTTCCTTGGCGGTCGCAAACCACTTCCCGTCTTCAGCTGGCGTTGTGGCGATGAGATCTGACAGGATCTGCGACTTATCTTTCATTGGATAGCGTTTTGCAACTGAGCGAAACCGGGCGATTTAGGAATTACCCACCGCAGCACTCAATCCGTAGCGCCGGTAGGCCTCCTCATGCAGGCCGGATGAGATCAGGATCTGCTCGCAGACTTGGTCGATCACGGAATCAGGCTGGTTCAGTCCCCGCGAGGCTTCCGCATACTGGACCGCCTCTGCCTTCCTGCCCAAGGCCAGAAGCGCTTCGACGCCATAGCGACGGTAATGCCAGGACGGGTATCGCGGCAGTTCCAACAAAACGAGCAACTCTTCGTAGCGACCTGTCGTCAGTAGGCATGATAGACACGCCGTTGCGCCGTGGAAATAATTACCTGGATTCTGATCCGTCCAACAGGACCGCAACGTAGAACCAGATCATCACCCCATCGTCCGGCGACTTCTATCGAGCCACAGATCTCACCCCATCGGTCACCTACCGGACTGAGGTAGTCAACGCCATCATCCGCCATGGCCTGCCAGAGGCGATCTAGCCAAGCATTACGGGTCTTCTCATCTGCAGGCGCGTTGACGAGGATCGGTATCAAATCATCCAGGGTCTTGTTGACCGCCGACCCCAGCGCACCACTGGAGCTATCCGCGTGTTCCAGAGCCGGCCAGATCTTTTCCATCAGACGGACAGCACCCTCTGCGCCAACTAGGAGATCTTTCTTTGCGACCTTCTTGATTTCGGAGACAGCTTCGCGAAGGCGCTGGCACGCCAACTTTGATGCCTTCCAGCTATAAGCACCAGCCCGGAATCGTGAGAGGAAGGCCCACTTGTGCTTACAAACGGCCACTACCCTCAAACTCAGGCGGCAATCGGCTTAGCCTTCTCGATCCGTGCCCGCCGCTTTGGGGTGTTGAGCGCTTTCCACAGCTCGTTGCGCTGCTGCAGATTCAACCAAAATTCAGCAGTATTCCCGAATACGGTGGCCAGCATCAGTGCTGTGTCGGCGGTGATTGCGCGGCGATTGGTACACAACTCATTGACGGTTTTTCGACTGACGCCCATCGCATCAGCCAATTGTCCCTGCGTCAGCGCCATGGGTACGAGAAACTCCTCGGTAATCATCTCACCGACACTGACGGGATGTCGTTTTGTAATATTCATAGCCTGCCTCACCGATAATCGTGGTTATCCAGATAGATGTCCTGGGCCTCACCACGTTCACCTGACCAGGTAAACACCAATCGCCATTGCTTGTTAACGCGGATCGAATGCTTCCCGGCCAAGTTCCCTCTCAACTTTTCAAAATGACTGCTCGGAGGCGACCGCAAGTCGAGATCACAGGTCGCGTCATCGATTAACTGCAGCTTTCGGAACAGTCGGTCTTGGACTTCAGCGGGTATCTTCTTGCTAGTTTTATCTTCCAGATAAAAATCCCTTAGCCAGCGGTCCCGAAAACTCTGAATCAATAGCAATCTCCTTCTTTATAAGAAACTGTAACGTACATGGTTACTTTTTACAAATAACGGAATGGAATAGCGTAGACGCCGGATTAGCGAGAAATGCCCGACCCAGTGTACGTGCACCAACCATCAATCAGTGCTGCTATAGCAGGTTACCGGATAAGGCCACTTCAGTAGCGGCATAACCGCTCCAGTTCCTGGCGTTCGTCGGCCCGAACTGCCATCCGGGCAGCGAAAACCCTGCTACCTTGCAGCCCCGCTCGCTCGCAATTCACGCATAAATGCATGGATTGACAGGACGTTACTCTCGAACCTTCGGGGGCTTCTGGCCCTTCCGAACGGGGTTAGCCCGTCTTCAACGCTCGCTTCCTTCTCGACCAAAATATATCCGTATTTCTATACTATAATATCCTTCTATACTGGTTTTCATATCCATAATATTATGTAACTTGCTGTTTATATGTTGAAATGGCTTTATACATCATACTGGATCAAGCTATTTGCCACTGGAGCAATCGACTTAGTCCGGAGGCAAGAAAATGCATCTATCTCAACACGCGATCCAACGCTGCGAGCAACGCGGAGTGTCGGAGGCATTGATCGACATCATCGTTCGATTCGGCTCCGTTGAGCACCACCAAGGAAGCGAAATAATCCGCCTCGACAAGCGAGGAGTTGGCAGAGCCAAACAGTACCTTGGAGGTCTGTTCAAAGGATCGAGGGAGCAACTGCGGTCCTGTTACGTGGTGATGCGAGACGGAACCGTCGTGACCGTGGCCCGCCGCACCAGGCACCACAAACGGGATCGCAACTAGAGGAAATGAGGCAAATGTCCAATGTTATCCAACATCCTAGCATTAGGCGTAATGCCGAACGACGTAGAGCAGAGCGGGAGAAACTTCGCGCGAAACTGGAGCGCGAAGGCGGGGCGGCGTTAAAAAATCTTATAGGCTGGAGGCGTTACATCCCGATGGAGGACCGCATCCGTCTGGCCGAAAACATGGAGAACATTTTGCTGGAATACGGCATCAAGGCTTCTGAGTTGGATTGGAGGAAGGAATACGTGTCAATCGAGAATTTCCGGCTTGACGTGCACCGAATGCGATTGCCCGCGAACGGGCCTGACGGTCGACGCCTCGTGGCAATCAGCAATCGGTGGGTAGGGTTGCTGAATCTGATTTATGACGACGTGCAGCGGAAAGACGAGGGAGTGTCACTGGAGTTCCTGGCGGACCAACTCACACGTGGAACCCGATTCCATCCAGCAAAAAAAAGCCGCACCAAGTCGGAAAAACTTTTCTATCTGCTGAATGCATGGGCCAATGAAATCGATGCGGAGCATGGGATTATGGGCATTTACCGGAAAATTGCCGCCGCCCGAGCGGAGTACTGCCGGCTCAATCTTAAGGGCATGGATGGAATCAACGATTGGACCGTCGAGAAACCCGAGTGTCTGCATGACACCGTCGCCAATGATCTCGATCTTACAATTCATCAGCATGCCCCCGCATTCGAAAAACAACTGGGGGACCTGAATGCCGAGGATTGGGATTTTCTTGCAGAGGAGTTGCCCGAAGGGTTGTGGTCAATGTACAGCTGGAGAAAGCAAGAAATAGACGACTGGAAACGACACTTTGTTGAAGCGACAACCTTGGTGGATGGAAGCGAGCAAGCCGTGCTTGGTGATTCCCTGCCATTTCTACCGCGTTGGTTTATCGGATTCGAAAGCGAAAGCTTGGCTGAATCGACCGAAAAGGAAAGCTGGATGGTGAAGCTGGTTTCCAACCACGGCACCAGCGACCCATTGCAGTACGGCGACAAAGTTGATTGGGCTTGGTGCTGTGAGTACCTGGTGCTCTACCCAAACCAGGCCATGAGTCGGTTGATCCCGTATCTGTTCGCATTTTCTGAAGAAGGAACACGCTTTTTCCCTCTGAGCGAGCTGGAGTTGGACGACGAAGCGGAACATGTCTACGCGATTTCATACTTCAAACCTGAACCACGAGGTGTTCACTCGATCAGTCGGAGTCTTTCCGACCGGGTTCAGGAAAGCCTTGGGGAACTGCACGATAGCTGGGATTCAACGGCAGGCCAACTCGAGAACCACCCGTACCTGAAGTGGAAGCGGGAGCGTGAAGCGTCAGTCGATGAACACATTCAGGGAATGCTAGAGAGAACAGGCAGGGGCAGGAAGCGGCGTCAAAGAACTCGGTGAGCGAGCACCGGCGTTCAAATCTGAAATCCGAAAATTGAAATTCCATTACGCGCAAGGGAGGGATCAATCGATGAATTTTGCACAACAGGATAGAACTGGATTCGAAATGAATAATTACACCATGTCGATCGAAGAAGCATTGGTTCGTTTTTTCTCGAAATGCAATTGTATCGTAGGCCATGAGGCCAACTACCAGGTCATGCTCGCATTTGAGTTGGAGCAGGATTTTCCAGGCAGAGTTCGTCGGGAATTTCGCACGGAATCCACTGGCCGCGGCGGTATTGATATCGCGGTCTTAGATTCCAAGGGACAGCCTTGGGCTGTCATCGAAATCAAGGGCGGCGCCTACAACAACCGCAGCTCTTTGAAGGACGAGTATCGAAAAGGTATTCCCAAAGATATCAACACATTGGCTCAGGTCGATGTTGAACCTTCGCGACGTTGGATAGTGGCTATCGACGCCCTGAAGGAGTTTGGACGTTCCCTGCCTATGAAAAAACAACAAGTTATCAAAGAGGATGCGAACAGCAGGGACATCAGCTTCGCGTATTACGGTCACGGCGAACGAACGTGTGTGATCGCTGCGGCAGGCAATCGTGTGCGCTACCCTGATGTTCCTGATCGTATCCGGTTAGGACGCCAGGGTGATGCATCCGAAGTTTTTTCGATGCCCGAGCTACAACGTGTTTTTGCAGATGCTCGTGATTCGCTCGAGCGGGAAGCTGATGTTGTCTCGGCCGCATACCAGTGGCTGTTGTCGCTGGGATACTCAGTGGACCAGGTGGCGACTGAAACGTACTTCGGCTTCGCACCTAGGAAAAATGGGAAACGAATGCAGGAACGTCCAGACCTCTGTCTATTTAACCCCCAGGTGGACGGGCATTTCAACCTGTATCCAAAGGGGGATACATCCCGTACCTATGATGCGCTGAAGCTCGCCAACTGGCGCGTGATGGCCGAATTCAAAGGTGGGGTCGTGCACAATACAAAAAGAGATTCAGAACTGATGGAACTCTATGGTGAAGACATAACGAAGTTGAGCAAATGGCGAAGAGTGGCCGAGAGCCAAAATTATCCAAGGGACCCGAAGCTTCCCCCGGTCGATTTTGTCTTTATCGCGGTTGATCTCCGAAATCACTGCCTCGATCCCGGCCTGTACAATGAACTCTCGACCCAAGCGAAGCGCGGTGGCCTCCGATTCGTGTACGTCCATCTTCCCGAAGTAGATCGGAGCACCCGACATGCCGCTTAAGAATCGGGTGGATCCTTTCGGAAACCTCCATGCTGTTCCTCAACTAGGAACCCTCATGGGCAATCGGGGTTGCTTACATGATGCTGGTGGAACGATCCGACGGCAATTCAGCCAGAAGGCCTGGATAGCATGTGCGTTGGAGTTTCAGAACCGCCACCGAGCGATCATGGGGCCTGGGAGCTACACCGAATTATTTTTCCTTGACGAGGCCACGGCCCTGTCTGCCGGGCACCGGCCTTGCGGCACCTGCCGAAAGGCGGCTCTACGCCAGTTCAAGGAGTGTTGGAAAGCGGCCATCGGGATGACAGCAAGGGAGGCGCCATCCCTGAAAGACCTGGATCAAAGGCTGCATGAAGAACGTACCGGCGCCGACCTGTGCTTCGCCAATATCGATACCTTGCCCGATGGCACTATGGTTTTGTTGACACCGAACGGCACCCCACATCTCTTGTGGCAAGGGCGACTCCTGGAGTGGTCATTTGCCGGCTATCGATCCCCAAAACCCATCATAGCGTCGAGTACGGTTAGCGTCGTCACACCGAAATCGTTGATACAGGTGTTGCAGGCTGGCTACCCACTCACCGTGCACCCCAGCTCCACCGTTTAACTGAACACCATCAACTTGAGTCCGTATTCGAGTTGATGGGCACATGTATCCGGTGAAGTACCTCTGATTCTGCAGAGCAGCAATAGCACAGCTCTCTGGTTCCGGAAATAGAATAGCCGGTTTCCGGATTGCTCTGAACCGCATACCGTTCAGGCGTTCTGATACCATGCCAAACTCTATTTTCCTATCTTGGTATCGATGTTTTCTGCTTGGCTACACGCAGGAAATGCCATGAAAAATACCATTGATGATGCAGAATATATTGTTATTTAGATTGATTTATTATTTATAAATCAATGCGTTAAAAACTTCAGTCACTCCCACTCGATCATAAATAAGCCTTTTTTATCTTTTACATTCAATGGCTTATTTTCCTGCTAAACGGTAATACCATGAAAAATACCATGCTCAGAAAATCCTTCAAAATGTTCGAAAAAATTGCCGATTGAACACTGATACACAGCACCTTAGCAACCTTCCGGGCTTTGACTTCCAGGTGAATCCCCTCCTGCTCCTGCAGGTAATGGATCGCCGTACCAAGTGATATATATGCTAATTGGCAATAATATTGACAATTAGCCATTTTCTCTCATAATGCAGGCATGTAAAGCAACCAGAAACCACCGTGACCTACATCCCTCGGAACGCAGAATCCAGGCTTCAACACTTCGCCAGCGGCTATCCAGTAGTTGTGGTCACCGGACCTCGCCAGTCCGGCAAGTCCACCCTGGTGAGGCATGCCTTTCCCGATCACCATTATGTATCGCTTGAAGATCTCGACCAAAGGGAATTTGCTGAAACGGATCCGCGTGGTTTTTTGAATCAATTCAGTGGGGGCGCCATCCTGGACGAGGCGCAACGATGCCCTGCCCTGTTTTCTTATCTCCAGACACGCGTCGATAAACGGCAACAACCCGGCGAATTTATCCTGACGGGATCCCAGCAGTTTGGTCTGTTATCAGGCATCACGCAGAGTCTGGCGGGCAGGGCCGCATTGCTGACGCTGTTACCCATGGCCTACGGCGAATTACAACGCTCAGGAAAAATTGGCAACAAACTCGACAAGATACTCTTTGATGGGGCGTACCCCCCCATCTTCGACCGTGGACTCGAACCACACTCTTGGCATGGAAACTATGTGCGTACTTATCTCGAACGTGATGTCCGGCAATTGATCAAGGTACAGGATCTGGGAACATTTCAACGTTTCCTTAAAATGTGCGCAGGCCGGACCGCGCAACTCCTCAATCTTTCCTCACTGTCCAATGACTCTGGCATTACACATAACACAGCCAAAGCCTGGATTTCTGTTCTGGAAGCCAGTTACATCGTGCATCTGTTGCCACCGCATCACCAGAAATTCAACAAACGTCTGGTCAAAACGCCCAAACTCTATTTTCTGGATACGGGTCTTGCCACCTGGTTGCTCGGCATCCAAAACAGCGAGCAACTGGCTACCCATGTTCAACGGGGCGCCTTGTTCGAAACCTGGGTCATAAGTGAATTGCTTAAAGCCCGTTATAACGCGGGCGGAACCTCGAACCTTTACTTCTGGCGTGATCGCTCGGGACACGAGGTGGATTTGCTGATTGATCATGGAACCCATCTGTCACCGCTGGAAATCAAATCCGGACAAACCATCAACAAGGATTACTTCAAGGGGCTGGAGTTTTGGAAAAAGCTGGCCGGTGAAACCGCCGGAAAAGCGTGGCTGGTTTACGGTGGTGACACCCGACAATCTCGCTCCGACGTCACTGTTCTGCCGTGGTATGAAATCAACTCTGAGCAGATCGTGATATGAAAACACACTGCATCAGACGCAATGATCCCTGCCCTTGCGGCAGCGGAAAGAAATTCAAGCACTGCTGCCTGGGCAAGGAGAACAGCACGTCATTCAGCCACGGCGCGGCGGGCATGTCCGAATCCTTGCGCAAAGCACTCGAAGGCCGGCAATTCAACTCGCTGGAAGAGGCGCAGGTATTTCTAGACCAAATCACCCAACAGCAAAACCGTCGGCAGCTGGACGAATTTCACGGTTTATCGCCCGAGCAGATGCATCAGATGCTGAATTTTCCGTTCGCATCACCGGGACTGGTACGTTTTTCGGAGGTGCTCGACGCCAACCTGGTCGCGCCGGTACTGACCCTGTTCAAGCTACTGGCGGACGCGATCGGCGAACAGGGCCTCAAACCGACCGCCAAGGGCAACCTGCCGCGCAACTTCTGCCGCGAGGCCGCGCTGGTCTATTGGGGTGAGCAGCGGTATCAGGAAAAAATCCGTTATGGTGGCATCAATCGGGAGGCGGATTTTGACGATCTGCATGTCACCCGCCTGGTGGCCGAACTGGCGGGGTTGATCCGCAAATACAAGGGCCGGTTCATCCTCAGTCGCGATTATCGCCGGCTGCTGGCCGGGGACGGCATAAGCGCCATCTATCCCAGACTGTTCAGGGCCTATGCCGAGCAGTTCAACTGGGCATACAGGGACGGCTATCCTGAGTTGCGATTCATGCAAAGCGCCTTCCTGTTCACACTTTACCTGCTTACCCACTACGGTGACGCCTGGCGGCCGCAGGTATTTTATGAAGATGCTTTCCTGGGCGCCTTTCCACGGCTGTTGGATGAAGTGCCGCCGAGCCAGGTAGTTTCTCCCGATGAGACAGTACGCCGCGCTTACACCTGGCGATCGCTGGTGCACTTCGCAGGCTTTCTGGGTCTGGCGACGGTGGAGCCGGTTTCCGACCAGCTCCTGTGTCACGAGTACCGGGTAAAGTCCTTGCCGTTACTGGGCCAGGTCGTTCAACTTCAGCTTCCCAAGTAACAGTTAATCATGGCGGGAAAACGTAAACAGGATGATCCACTGGCCGCTTTGCTGGAGACCGCGCCGAAAGCAAAGCTGGTCGATCTGATCGTACGCGTGGCGGCCTCACGCCCCGCTGTCCGGCGTGAATGCCTCGACTACCTGAAAAGGCATACTGCCCTGTCACCCAGCCGGAAGAAACAGTCCGAGGGTGAAAAACTGCTGGCCCTGTGGGCCGAACTCGCGCCGGATCTGGACGAGTTAGATGCATACGGTGGCGGCGATTATGATGCCGACATCCATGTTTCGAGCCTGTTGCAGGAGATCGCACAGGTGCTTTCACAGAAAAAGATCGATTCAGACTACCGGCAAAAACTTCTCGACAATGCCCAGCCCTATATCGAAAGTGGTAATGCCGGACTTGACGACGATCTCTACGACTTGGCCTATGCGGCCTGTTACACCGACGACGATTGGCGCGCACTGGCGCAAGCCTTTGAGACCATGGGAGGGGACTGGAAACTCGACCATGCCCGCCGCATTTATCGCCGCCTCGGTGACGGTGGAAAATATCTCGAGCTGCGCCAGCGTAAACTGGCCACTGGCACCGACTATTTTGACTTGGCGGATTTCCACTGGAAGGCCGGTGAAAAGCAGAAGGCCATGGAGGTCGCGGAGACAGGACTGCTCAAGGGAAAAGGCCGTATGGATGAATTGCGTCAGTTCGTTGCCAAGCGTGTCAAATCCGCCGGCAATCGTGAACGCTACCTGGCACTACAGTTCGATCAGGCGATCGATCCTCTGACCTGCGACAAGTACAAGACATTTCGGAAGCTATGCACTGTCACCGAATGGAATTGTTACGAAGCGAAAATCCTTGCAAGGCTGGAGAAAGCCTGGGGCACAGAGCAACTTCGCATCCGCATGCACCGCAAGGAGTACGATGAAGCGGTGGCGGTGCTGACCCGAAGCCGCTATCCCCTCTACGCTTGGGACAGCTCCTATGAACTGCAGACCGCCAAGCGTCTTGAAGACAGGTATCCCGAGGCAATATTAAAATACTATTTATCAGGACTGGGCAACCTCAAGACCAACGCCCCGCGCAAGGAATACACCCGCAAGGCACAGGTAATGAAGAAGCTCCACCATGTGTTGGTTGATGTGCTGCGTGATCCATCTCGCTGGCGTGACTTCGCACTCAAAGTCAAAAAGGACAACATCAAACGTCCGGCATTTCAAGAAGAGTTCACCAAGGCCGTACCTGGTTGGCAGGCAGTGAAATAACACAAGGACACGCTTTTCGAAAATGGGGGTAGGCACCCTGATCAACAGCGCCACCAGCATAATCTCGCCACGCTCGTTCAAAAGACGATATCTTAGTGCCGACCGCTGATACCATGATTACTCCAACCTGCCACTCATGGTATCGCTGCTTTCTGCGTTACAGCGCGCAGAAAATACCATGAATAATACCATTGATGATGCAGATTATATTATCAACTGGATCATATTAATTATTATAATTCAATTGGTTACAAATACATGCCACTCCCACTCGATGGTAAACGAGCCATGTTTATCTTTTATATTCAATGGCTTATTTTCCTGCTAAACGGTAATACCATGAAAAATACCATGCTCAGAAAATCCTTCAAAATGCTTGAAAAAAATTGCAGATTGAACACTAATACACAGCGCCTTAGGCAACCTTCCGGGCTTTGACTTCCAAGTGAATCCCCTCCTGCTCCTGCAGGTATTGGATCACCGCGAACAGGTTGCTCGCCTGGGGATTACCTTTTGGACCGAACATACGCATGAGGCTCTTGCTCGATTTGTCGAAGACTTGGGAGAGCTCCTCGAACCCGATAGTCGCGTTAATGTAGTCACGCAGCACCGCCTTACCGGTATCGACATCACCGGCGAGCAGGCATTCGACCCCTTCTTGTAGCAGGGCCTTGCGAAACGCCGGATACCGTTGGGCGCGTGCCTTTATGGTGTCCTTAAAATCTTTCGTCAAAGCCATCATGTCACCTCTTGCCGTTTCCGGCGCTCATAATCGCGCCAGTTAACTTTCGCGGTAGCAATATCTGCGTCATGGCGCTTCTTGGTACCACCCGCGAGCAATATCACCAACCGGTCCCCGTCCTTGCCAAAGTCGATTCGATAGCCAGGACCGAAATCAATCCGGAACTCATAGACGCCTGCACCCACACCTTTCACATTAGAGAAGTTACCCTATTCCATCCGATGGACGGCTGTCGTCACCTTGACTGCAGCGGCTACATTCAGACGATCGAACCATTTGGCATAAGGACTGTTTCCCTCAGCATCGAGGTATTCTCTAACCTCGTCATATGACCTATATATAGTTGCATATATGTTACCTTTAGCGATACCCGCACAACGATAGTTTTCTGGGTAGGCGTTGTTTTTGATGGTGTGAAAGCCGTATCTGGTGTTTGAGCAGTGGTAAAAGTCGGCGAGTTCTGTGTTCTGATAACAAGATTTTGCCGTATTGATTAATGCCTTTAGCCGTGACTTTGTATAAATTAACCCTCCCCACTTTCTCTGCGTCCCGTTTCTCTGACTTACTCTCGTAATTGCCAGCTCGATATTACGCAGAATCTACCTGCCATTGGAGCGCCAGGCGCCGGGCGATAAGCCCGTACTGCGCTTGAAGGTGCGACTGAAAGCGGCTTCCGACTCGTAGCCCACTTCTGCGGCAATCTTCGCAATGGTCGTGCCGCCCACGGCCAACATCCCGGCCGCGAGCTGCATGCGCCAGTTGGATAGATACGTAATCGGTGCCACGCCGAGGTGCTCGGTAAACCGGCTGACCAACACGGTGCGGGAGACACCCACTTCCCTGGACAGTATCGCCAGTGTCCAGGGGCGTTTGGGATCGGCGTGCAGCAGCGAAATAGCCCGGCCCACATGGCGATCGGAAAGCGCGGCCAGCCAGCCGGTTGCATCACTGGGCAGTGACTCCATGTAGTAGCGCACCACCTCAATAAAAATCAACTCGCTCAACCGCGCCAGGACACTGTCACTGCCTACCCGTTTATTGCGGCTTTCCTTCATTATGCCCTTGATCAGATTGCTTAACCAACCATCCCCGGCCGTATAACCATCCGGCACGTGGAGCATGCGTGGCAATGCCTGGATGATAGGATTGAAGGGCAATCGATCACAACCCAGGAAGCCACAGGTCATGCTCGCTTTTTCCGGACCGCCACCAAAATTCTGGATGTAAAACGGCGGCGACAGATCCTCATCCTGATCGAAGGCGGCATAATCGGGTTCGGCGCGCATTTGCGGTTGACTGGATAAAACGTGCCTGTCACCTTGCGGAAACATGATGATACTCCCCGGTGCAAGGCGCACCGGTTCCTCATCCGCATCGATCAGGGTTGCCCATCCGAAACCACTGGTAATCACGTGATACTCAATAACGTGTTGGGCGTTCGGCATCACCAACGGCGCAATCGAGGCGGCAGCGGGGGCCTCGGCCACCCACGGTGACGAGGCCTCCACGTCGAAGAATATAGCACCCGAGAGTCGTACGGCCCTGAGTACGTCCGACAAAATATCCTCTTTCATGGTTCGGTTTTCCTCCTCGCTGCAGTATTGGGGCCCGAACCGTGGCGGCGTTCAAATCGGTACGATCAGTCAACAATCCCGGCCGTACAATCATGTTCCCAGCCTACTCCATTGCCTAAGCTCTGTCTTGCAAAGAGCGCGAAACGTCCGGGTACTGTGGTACGGACTGCCAGGCCCTTTGCACGAGCAGCGCACTCGAGGCATTACGCGAGGCGTTTAACCATAGAACGACTGACACAAGCTACCGTGGCCAGCGTCAAATCACAGAGGTCAAAGCTATGAACGCTTTAGCAAAACAGACACAAGTCGACGAACAACAGCTCAATGTCTTCATGGGCAAGGTCATGGAGGACATCGGCGGTTCCTTTGCAGTGCTGCTGTCATTTATGGGCGATCAGACAGAGGTCTACCGGACACTGCGCGACATTGGCCCTTGCACCACCACCGAGCTGGCGAGACTGAGCAATGTCGACGAGCGCTACCTGCGCGAATGGCTCAGCGCCCAGGCGGCTGCCGGTTACGTTCTCTACCACGATCAAGACGACACTTTCTCGCTGACGCCGGAACAGGCCATCGTGCTGGCGCAGGAAGGCCACCCCGCCTGCATGCAGGGCCTGTTCCAGCAACTTGTCTCTCAATTCACCACCCACGATCAGGCCATAAACACATTCCGATCAGGCGCCGGCCGCGACTGGGGTGAACACCATGCGTGTTGCTTTTGCGGGACTGACCGCTTCTTCCGTCCAGGCTATGTGGCCAATCTGGTTAACGCCTGGTTACCGGCGCTTGATGGCATCACCGACAAGCTCAGCAAAGGGGCCAAAGTGGCCGATGTCGGTTGCGGCCATGGCTCTTCCACTGTGCTGATGGCACAGTCCTTTCCCCGTTCGACCTTTTATGGATACGACTTTCATGAGCCATCCATCCAGGCGGCAACCTGCAAAGCGGCCGACGCCGGTGTGGGTTCAAATACCCACTTCGTGACATCCAGTGCAAAAACCATCAAAGAGAGGGACTTTGACCTGATCTGTATGTTCGATGCCCTGCACGACATGGGCGATCCAATGGGTGCGGCCCGGCACCTGAGAGAATGTCTCAGCCCGGACGGGACCCTGATGCTTGTCGAACCGCTGGCCGGCGATGCGCTCACCGACAATCTGCACCTGTTGGGACAGATCTTTTACTCGGCCTCCACGGTCATCTGCACACCTGCCTCACGGGCGCAGGAAATCGGACTTGCATTGGGCGCCCAGGCGGGTGAGCGGAGGCTTACCGAGGTGCTGAAACAAGCCGGTTTCACCTATGTGTGCCGTGCAACCGAGACCGATACCAATATGGTCCTCGAGGCACGCCGCTAATCGTCTCAGGGAAGCAAACATGGTCCGTTGCAACAACCTGATCACCACCCGGGAACAGCTTCGCTCGGTTCTGAATGAACCGAGCGAGCTGGTGACCCGCATGTGTCTGACCAGGCTCGACAAACACTGCGGGCTGTTCATCAGCCGCTCGCCGTGTATGTTGCTGGCCTCGGCCGATGCGAACGGCAATATGGATGTCTCGCCACAGGGCGATCCACCCGGCTTTGTCAAAGTCCTGGACAAACACACGCTCGCGATCCCCGATCGGCCGGGAAACAATCGGGCCGATTTGATGGAAAACATCCTGCAGAATCCCAGGGTTGGAATGATCTTCATGATCCCGGGCAAAACCGAGACATTGCGCATCAGCGGCATTGCCAGCATTGTCAGAGACCCGGACTTGCTGGCGTCCATGGCGATTCTCGGACAAGCCCCGAAACTCGCGACTGGGATAGATGTGCACGAGGCCTTTTTTCATTGTTCCAAGTGCATGATCCGCTCAAAGCTGTAGCAACCGCAGGACCGGCCCAGCCTCTAGGGCCTGCCACGTCTGGCGGAGACCATAGTCGATGCCGGTAAACTCGTACCCACCGAAAGCGAGATGCACGAGATTGTCGTAAACGATGAACGCGAAAGGCTGTACTAGGGCCTATCGAAAAAAGAGGGAGACAAAAACCATGACAGTCGTCCAA
>Ga0210064_1000187_pt1 | contig 30134 bp, 25 predicted proteins | sample Muzzi_CordC_D2_FD_185531 | JGI IMG/M metagenome (GOLD analysis project Ga0210064, IMG submission 185531) | Wetland microbial communities from San Francisco Bay, California, USA, that impact long-term carbon sequestration - Muzzi_CordC_D2 (SPAdes) | ecosystem: Environmental > Aquatic > Marine >... | reverse complement strand
ATCACATCGCCGATAAGAGCTGGCAGCGCACACTCATTTGTGCCATTCTTCACTTGGGCCTCCGGTGGTATTGGTGTTTGGATTCGAACACAAACATTTTACCATGCAGGAGGCCTTTTTATTCCTACACTCAATCAGTTATCGATTGCTATTTGATGATTTTGAACTCCGAAACTTGAGGTAGTAAGAGACAAGTATAAATACCCAATGCATCCTTTTTAGCGCCAAACACTGTTGAGACGAGATAGCAGTTGGCAACGAGTGATGGCACTATAATAGGAGATACAGACCGGGCACATAATCCGCGTTGATGATATCTGCTGACTGGATCCGACAACTTGCCTTATCCCTGGAATTGCGAATCATTCGTTGTTCATACCTCCTCGGAAAAATCACTGACCTGCGGTATTTGCACCGCAACATTACAGCCGGGCTCGAGATACTCGGACGCGAAAATAAAACCGGCATAGAGCTGCGTATCAAATTTATAACACCCTATCTTGTCGATCCTGAAATGAATATTTCAGGATCGACTAATTGCCGTTCTATCCGGGCTGGCTGTCAAATTTTTCCGGTGAAAGCGGGTCATGCAACTGCAGGCTAGAACTGGTATTTCACGCCCAGATTCCAGTAGTTCACGTCGGAATCCACCAAGGTGCCATCGGCCTGCACGCCCCAGTGCTCGGTGAACATCCATCCGATCGCGCCACCCCAGGAGCCACCAGTATCGGACTCGCTGCGATTGAAGCCTGCAACTTTCACCGAAATGTCGTTGTGCACCACACCATACCTGACCTTGAGATACGCACGCTTACCCATTCGTACTGCAATATGCGCAGCCTGCGTGTCAATATCCCAGTCACCCTTGTTCCCCATGATCTTGACGTCACCATCGGAAACCGTAGTCGTAAACTCCGCTTCCAGCGACACTGCAATAATCTCCTTGGTATAGACATCGTAGCCTGCAAGAACACCAGCATTTACCGCATCATCAAAACCACTGACATTGGCATCCATAATGCCTGTTGATGCCCCCAGATAGAAACCACCGGCTTCGACAGATGCAGAACACACAACCAGCACGGCCAGCAAACTCCTGACTTTGTATTTCATCACGCCTCTCCGGCAATAGAAGGTCAATCCAGAATACCGCAAAATAAGGCGAATATGCCATGTCGTGCAAAACCCGGAATCTGCCGCCTACATCGGCAACGTCTGTACTTGCATGCATCTCGGCAGTTCACATGAACCTGGCAAACGCCATGTTCTGTGTCTGATCCCGGAAGTTTAACCTGGGCTTATAGATGATTTGGCTAAAGGGCAGGTGTCATAGTCCCTATCCGGACATTTTTCCAATGCTTATATTATCAATGAGTTAAAATATTGAATGGATTCCATACAAGGCGATCGGCGTGTTGAGGTGTACTTCCGGAATGTAAGCGGTCGCTTCCGGGCCGGGTTCGGATAGACAACCATCGACTCACTCACGCCGTTCAGCCAAAAATCCTGAACAATAACTATGCAGCGGAAACAGCCATTCCGTTATGTGCTTGCCTAACCCACCGATGATCAGGACTGGCTTAACCTGGAACATCTGATGCAAGTAGCTGCTGACTTCCAATGACGCAGAACATCCGATAGAGTCGTCATTAAGAATGAATACCGTCTCTGGCTGGCGAGCGCAACAAACAGGGAAGCAGACTATCCGTCTGCTGCTCGACAAGCCGCATAGGATCAATCGTATTCAACTGGTGTTTCAGGAAGATGAGCAGAACCGCACACAGGAGTTCGCTCTGCGCTGGTCCCCGGGCGGTGGAGCGTCCTACCAGGAGATTGTGCGTCAGCAGTATAACTGCAGCCCACCAGATATGACCCGCGAGTTTGCAGACTATTTCGTCTCGCTTGGCGGGCTGACGGTACTGAAACCGGGTATTATCCCGGATACCAGTGGCGGTGGTTACCGTGCATCGCTTGCGCAGTTACGGCTCGCCTGATCGCAAGATGCGGTGTCTTGGCCAGGATTACAGGAACATTACTCAGTACCTTATCGGAGTCGAGCAAAGCGAGTTTCCTATCGCGATGACATTTCGCAGCGCTGCCCCGTGATTGAGAGCGTACGCATTTAGCCAGGATAGTAATTATAAGGAAAGGACATAATGTGGCTTCGGACCACCTGTAATCTCAATTTTCAAATGGGCGACTCGACACCCTTGATTCTCATGCTGCGTCCCCGCAGTGGTATTCATCAGTGGGTAGCACGAGAAGCCTATACCTTATTGCCGAGTGTCCCTGTGGAGGAGTATACGGACATCTTCGGCAACCTTTGCCAGCGAATGGTTGCACCTGCAGGAGAGTTTTCTGTTTATACCTCAGCCGATGTAATGACTGCAGATGTCGTGGATAAAGCCCCAGGAGCTTTCTTTGTGGAAATACAGAATCTACCGGATACGGTTCTGTTGTATTTACTCCCAAGCCGCTATTGTGAATCGGACAGGTTCGGTAGTCTCGCGCGGGACATAGTAGATGGGGTGCAACTCGGCTACGATCAGGTACATAGAATCAGCGACTGGATTCGAAACTCGATACGGTACAAACCCGGATCAAGCGCATTCCCACTATCCGCTTCCGAGGTCAATATACAACGTGAGGGGGTGTGTCGCGACCTTGCCCATTTTGGCATCACACTATGCCGCAGCATCAGCATCCCCGCACGCTTGGTAGTTGGATTCCTTTACGGGCTTATGCCTATGGATTTGCATGCATGGTTCGAGGCGTACGTTGGTGGCCGCTGGTACACGTTTGACCCCACGGATGACGCACTTCGTGGTGGGCGGCTTGCTCTGGCCTATGGACGAGATGCGGCCGATGTTGCTGTATACCATCAGTTTGGTCCGCCAGCTATTTTCAGTAGCATGGATGTTCGGGTGGATTTGCTGGACGGCCTTCCTGACTGAGGCGGGCACTTCCATACCTTGCGGGATACTGACCCTCTATTACGGCCTGTATTACACCACCATGTTTTTGAGCTGATTTACTCCGGATATGAGCTCTAACTGAATGACCGGAGTTGCTGCAACCCGGAAGTAAAGCATTTCAGCCTGGGCGGCGGGTACGTACTGATAGTGTTGGAAAACCCGCTTATTTCGAAAATGCCGCTCCGGCAGCCGATCGTAGCCTGGCCTTCACTGCCCGCAGCCAGGGCACTCCGCCCGGCTGTTCAGGCTAGGCTGCATCTCAACCTCAAGGGTTGGAACCGATGCGCCTTCAACCCAATGAACAGCTCGGTAGACAAATGATTTGAATTTCTGGACTCGATTAAGGATAGTCTTGATCTGCATCCTGTTCCTTTTGCTCTGATGGATGATTGATTCGCAACCTACATCTTCTCAGAGTCGGGGCAGGATGCTCTACCCTTCAAATCCATGAAAAACCATCTCTATCGCAACAAATTCGCTAGCTCTTTACCCACAAAATTTCCTGAAGAGCCAAAATTTTCAATGCTCGAAGGCCAGTTAATCCTGGCACAGGTGATACTTGAATTCCGTGTCAAGGTGGACAGCAGAACACTTGGATTCAAGGCCGAGTGTACTTTACACCCCGACCGCCTGGTCAGTATGCGCCTGGAGCGAAGATAAGCGGTGCAGGAACAGTTGCCGAACTAGTCGGTAGCGCGCGGTGTCCGCGCTCCCGGTAATAAACAAATCCGGCTTAACCTGTGATCGCGGCGAACACGTTCGGCAGGCGCTCCGGCAGGCGTTCCACGTTGTCGACGATGGAATAGTTGTTCTCGCCGAAGATGCGGGCCACATAACGATCGGCCTCCGGATCCAGTGTCAGGCAATAGGTATAGACGCCCTGCATTGCCAGGTCCTCGACCGCCTTCCTGGTATCGTGACGCAGGTACTGCGGATCACGCTCATCGATATCGGCCGGTTCGCCGTCGGTTACCAGCAACACCAGTCGCTTCCCGGCATTCTGCTTCACCAGATGGGTGCCGGCATGCCGCAGGGCCGCGCCCATGCGGGTTGACAACCCGCCTTTCATACCAGCCAGGCGCGACTTGGCCTCATCCTCGTAGCGCTGATCGAAATCCTTGAAGCGGTAATACTGCACGTCATGCCGCCCGTCGGAGGCGAATCCGTGGACCGCAAAGGCATCGCCGATGGAATCGATCGCCCAGCTCAGCAGGCCGGCCGATTCGCGCGTCAGCGACAGGATACTCGGCGCCTCATCATAGCCTTCGTCACCTTCACTGATATCGCCGATCTTTTCATTGGTGGACTCGGACAGATCCAGCAACAACACAATCGCCAGGTCCCTGACATGACGAGTGATGCGAATGTTAATGCGCGGATCGGGCATTACGCCGCGGCGGATATCGATAAAGGCCCGTACCGCGGCATTCAAGTCGATTTCCTCGCCTTCTTCGAAACCGCGCTTGCGCACGATGCCCTGTGGCTGCATGGCATCGATCAGGTGCCGGATGCGCGACGCGACCGGCTTGTACTTGTCCAGGATCTCATCCATGGCCTCCGGATCGCCACGACCCTGGCGGCGCTCGATAACCGTTGCCCAGTCCGGGCGGTACAACTGTACATGGTAGTCCCATTCCTGGTAATGGTAAGGATCCGACACCGGTTCCTTGCCTTCCATCTGGTTGTAGCTGATGCCCATATCCTCATAGGGGAAGACCTCGGTCTCGCAAGTCCAGATCTCCTGGGCATCGTCGCCGGCGCCCTCCACATCAACCTCATTGGCCATCTCGATAATGCTGACCTTGCGGCGCACCTGTTTCTGGCTTTCCGGGATATAGTCCACGCCATCGGCGACGAACATGTTCTCCGCAAAGGCCCAGATATAGCGATTGTCATCCCGGTAGGGCAGCGGCCAGTCTTCCAGAATGCGCATGGAGGGAATCGCCGCATGTTCTGACAGCAGATTGTAAAAACGAACGCCGTAGGTCCAGGCAATACCGTTATTCATGGCATCGCCGGCGAGTTCCCCGCGGTAGTCGCCCGCCAGTTTATTGATGAAGGTCTCGCTGTCCTGATAGTTTTCATCCAGCAGCGCATGCGCCATGCGCATCATGCAGTCCATCGCCGGGTGGATATCGACGGCCGCGTCATCCGGTGTCATTTCGGCCGTGAAATACTGCAGCCAGAGCTTTTTCAAACCGGGAAATTCCCGGATCGCCAGGTGTTCGATCCGGGCATCCTCGAACAGCTCGATCATTTTCATCTGCGCCGGGCTGAGCTGCTCGGCGGAGATCGGATCACGTGTATAGACCATTTGCGCGGCGCAGTGGGCGGCGGCAGCGCGATAGGTTTCCATGCCGCGGATACCCCGGAAATTGTCAAACGCATCCGGCAGGTGTACCTGGAAATCCTCGATAAAGGGTCGCAGGCCTTCGCGGCTCTCGTAATCTCCGGATGTCGGACGCATGAAGAAGGCCCGGCCCCAGAGCGCACGCAGATAAAAGTTCAGTTTGCGCTGGTTGTCCACGAACAGCGTACCGCGCCGCTCCTTTTGCAGGATGGCACGCGAGGATTCGGTTTTCAGGCCGAAGTAGGCCATCTGGCCATCGAGGTCTCGCTGATGCGCCTGTGCACCCCACAGGGCCCAGCGGCGCAGTCCACCGAGGGTGAGCCTGGAGAGCAGCTCGTCGAGATTTTCCATCATGGGGCGCAGACCACGCGGCGCCTTGCCTGAAAGCTGGTGGATGAGATTCAGGTAACCGCGCATCACCTCGATATCGCCAAGGCGACGTGCTACCAGCGGCATATTGGCCATGGTCAGTGTAAGGACCGTCCCCGAGGTGTGCGATGACAGCTTCATCAGTCCGGTTACAATGTCCGGTATGATGTCTTCTCCGACCTCCTTGGCCACGGCCGGCATGTCCTCCACATAGGTCATCACCAGGTCGTGACCACGATTGAGCACGCACATGGCACGCATACCCTCGAGGTAGTTCTGCAGGCCGCGTGGCGACATGACCCGCCCCGCATCGTGGTAGGAAGACTCCAGCGCCGCGCGATGTTCGTTCTCGTCCGCGCCCAGGCAGGAAACGTATTCCGAAAAATCGATGGACATGACGACCCGGTTCTGACTAGAAAAAGGTGTTGACGGCCGCGTCCAGGGTGTCCCGCATGTCCGGGTCGTCCGTCAACGGACATACCAGCGCCATCTGGCAGGCGTGCTCCGCGCTGACCCCCTTGGACATGAGTTGTGCGGCATATACCAGCAGACGGGTGGACATGCCCTCGTCGAGGCCGTGCCCTTTCAGGTTGCGGGAACGTTGCGCGACCTGCACCAGCTTACCGGCCACCTCGGCATCGACACCGCCTTCATGGACAACGATCTCGGTCTCGATGTCCGCGTCGGGATAATCGAAATCCATCGCGCCGAAACGTTGCTTGGTGGACTGTTTCAGGTCCTTCATCAGTGACTGGTAGCCAGGGTTGTAGGAGATGACAATCTGGAAGCCGGGATGCGCCTTCACCAGTTCACCCTTTTTTTCCAGCGGCAGTTCGCGGCGATGGTCGGTGAGCGGATGAATCACTACCGTGGTGTCCTGGCGCGCCTCCACCACTTCGTCCAGGTAACAGATAGCGCCGATGCGGGCCGCCACCGTGAGCGGGCCGTCCTGCCAGCGGGTGCCATTGATATCAAGCAGAAACCGGCCGACCAGGTCGGAAGCCGTCATGTCCTCGTTGCAGGCCACGGTAATCAGCGGTTTCTTCAGCTGCCACGCCATATATTCGACAAACCGGGATTTGCCGCAACCGGTCGGGCCCTTCAGCATCACCGGCATCCGCACGTCATAGGCTGCCTGGTACATTTCCACTTCATTGTGGACAGCACGGTAATAGGGTTCCTGTTTGATCAGATACTGGTCGGTATCGGTTTCACTCACTGTTCATCTCCAGTTGTCGTCTTGCCGCGATTAATTCCGAAAAAAAGCCCCTGCCCCGCAAGACGGAACAGGGGCTGTTGGTATCGCGATCTGTTGGTATCAGGTCTTGATCGGACCGCGGTAGATCACCATGGAGGCACCCTGAGACTGGGCGTAGTTGTCGAAACCCACCAGGCGAATGTGGTTGTTCGGGTGCGCTTCATGACACGCATCCGCTTCTCCCAGGATGGTATCGACATCGGTTTCACCGAACATCGGCAATTTCCACATGTACCAGTAATGGTCAAAGGCATTTTCCGGCTCGGTGTGCTCAATGGCCGGGTTCCAGCCCTTGGAGACGATGTACTCGACCTGCTTGCGAATGCCCTCCTTGTCCATCGCCGGCAGGTAGGAGAAGGTCTCGAACTTGCGACTGGTCGGGTCTTTCAGGTTGGATTTGTAATCCTGCATTTCACTCATTGCTTGATCCTCAAATGTCAGTGTTCGAATTCATGATTCAGTGCCAGGGCGGGCGGAACAGCGGGCCACCGGGGGGCACATCCCCATCTCCGATGGGCCCCTGCTCCGCCCCTCGGTCCGTTACTTGTGGGACACGTCGAGCTTGTCCACGGTATCGAACTCGAACTTGATCTCTTTCCAGGTCTCCATGGCAGCCGCCAGTTCCGGACTGGACTTGGCGGCCTTGCGCAGCACGTCATTACCGCGCTTTTCCAGGCCTTCCGCGCCGTTACTGTTGCGGTCCTCGACACAGGCCTCGAGCGCGACACGGTTGGCCGCCGCACCCGCGGCATTGCCCCAGGGGTGGCCGATGGTACCGCCACCGAACTGCAGCACCGCGTCGTCGCCGAAGATGGTGACCAGCGCCGGCATGTGCCAGACGTGGATACCCCCGGAGGCAACAGCAAAGGCGCCGGGCATGGAGCCCCAGTCCTGGTCGAAGAAAATACCGCGGCTGCGGTCTTCCTTGACGTAGGACTCGCGCAGCAGGTCGATCCAGCCCAGCGTTGCATCGCGATCACCTTCCAGCTTGCCGACCACGGTACCGGTGTGCAGGTGATCACCACCGGAGAGACGCAGGATTTTGGTCAGCACCCGGAAGTGGATACCGTGGTGCGGATCACGGTCGAGCACGGCGTGCATGGCACGGTGGATGTGCAGCAACAGGCCGTTATCCTTACACCACTGGGCCAGACCGGTGTTGGCGCAGAAACCGCCGGTGATGTAGTCGTGCATGATGATCGGGGCGCCCAGTTCCTTGGCGTACTCGGCGCGTTTCATCATTTCGTCCGGGGTAGGTGCGGTCACATTCAGATAATGACCCTTGCGCTCGCCGGTCTCGGCCTCGGCCTTGTGAATGGCTTCCATGACGAAGTCGAAACGGTGGTTCCAGCGCATGAACGGCTGGGAGTTGACGTTCTCGTCGTCCTTGGTGAAATCCAGACCACCGCGCAGGCCTTCATAGCAGGCACGGCCATAGTTCTTGGCGGACAGGCCCAGTTTCGGCTTGATGGTGCAACCGAGCAGCGGACGGCCGTACTTGTTCATCTTGTCACGCTCGACCTGGATACCGTTCGGTGGACCATTACAGGTCTTCACGTAGGCGATCGGGAAGCGTATATCCTCGAGGCGCAGGGCACGGATGGCCTTGAAGCCGAACACGTTACCCACCAGCGAGGTGAACACGTTCACCACAGAGCCTTCCTCGAACAGGTCGATCGGGTAGGCAATGAAGGCATAGAAGCAGGTGTCGTCGCCCGGCACATCCTCGATCGCATAGGCACGACCCTTGTAGTAATCCAGGTCGGTCAGCAGGTCGGTCCATACCGTGGTCCAGGTACCGGTAGAGGACTCGGCTGCCACCGCGGCGGCGGCCTCTTCGCGCGGCACACCCGGCTGCGGGGTAATCTTGAAGCAGGCCAGGATATCCGTGTCGAGCGGGGTATATTCCGGCATCCAGTAGGTTTCACGGTATTCTTTTACGCCTGCGCTGTAGGTTTTTACTGCCATCTTGGAGATCCTCCAGTTGGGTTATGCATCTTGTACTGAATCTGCAGGGCCGATCAGTATACAGCCGTCCGGTGCGATTCAGGTGGTCACATTGTCCATGAATTAAACCATAAATAAAATTAAATATTAATGATCAATACAATAAGTAATTACTTATAGTATATGCGACTGATTTTCTTTACTTTTTGTCATCATATCCTTCATCCGGCATATCATAGGTCGCCGAACTCACGTGTTCTGCATCCGCGTCCGCCTGACGCCGCTCATGGATCTGTGCACGACGCTTCTCCAGGCGCTGCTCCCGCGCCCCTGCGCGCACCGGGATGCTTGCCTCACCAAACAGCACCTGCTTGAGAAAGCGCATGGAAAAGGCCAGCAGGGCCTCCTCGTCGGCCAGTAGCCGTTCCATCCCGATCTGTTCGGTATCGAAGAGTTCGGTGAATCCCGGGGTCTGGATAAACTCGCGGAACTTGTCCATGTCGTAGCTGCACATGTCGTACAGCTGCAGACTGCGCCCCGAAGGTGCACCGACTGTGGGGCCGCTGGAGCGCTTCTTGATGATGATGTCGCGCCACTCGCGGTTCATCTCGTCATATTTCTCGACGCCCTGTTCCCTGCGGTATTCGCGTACCGTTTGGGTACGCGGTTCCTCATGGCCCTTGCAGTGCGGTTCCTTGACGACGAAATACATGTCCTCGACGGTGGCACTGTCCTTGGCGCGTACCCCCATGCTGCCAAGCGCGTAGTAGCGGCACGCCGTCGGCCGGTCCGTGTAGACCGTACAGCCCTCCTCGCCGAGGAACACGCATTCCCGGGTACCCGGCTTGGTCTTCAGCTTCAGACCCGGCATCCCTTGGGCGTCCATCTGGAACGGCAATGTGTAACGGGCCACGAAATCATAGGAAGTGGTTTCCAGCCGGTTTTTCAGACGGATGATGTCGTAAGGCAACAGCTGGATGTTGATATTGCGGCAACATTCATTGAAGCAGGAAATGCCGGGGTGGCAATTGAACCGGAACTCGTCGTCCAGCCCGAGCTGGGTCGGACGGACCGGACTCTCGAACGGGATATCGCTGAACCTCCCCTCGAAGAGATTACCGCCACCCTCGTACTCGAGGGGTTTGTTGACAGGTTTATCGTCACTCATGATGTCACTCCGATCGGGGTCTGACCCGTCTTGCACTTACCTAAACCCGGACCACGTACCCCCAGATCCCCTCCCCCTGGAAGGGGGAGGGTCAGGGTGGGGGTTGAGCGCCCGGCTCATTCTCTCCACCCCCATCCCGGCCTCCCCCCTAAAAGGGGGAAGGAGAAACAGGCGTGGTGCCTCTTAGGTAAGTACCCTTCGGGTCAGACCCCGGTTTTTCCTGTTATCTCCTGATAATGTTTAGTACATAACTGATGGCTATGTATACAAGTAAAAACCGGGGTCTGACCCCATTAGAGGTAAAAAAGGCCGGATACCCTGCGGCATCCGGCCTTTGGATACTACCTTGTACCGACTGGTTTAGACGTCAGCACCCGGATGCTGCATGGCCGAAACCTCATCATCGGCCGGCTTGATCAGCTGTACATACTTCACCTTCTTGCAGCTCCACTCACCTGTGTTGCGGTCGTAGGTGGAATTGACGAAGCACTTCCAGTTATCTTCGTCAATTGCCAGGTAATCCGCCCGGTAGTAGTAACCCGGGTAACGGGATTCCTCGCGGAACTGGATGTGCTTCATGTGCGCATAGGCCGCCAGCAGGCGATGGTAGTTTTCCCAGGCACGCAACAGCTCATGCAGGTCCTTGGCACGCAGCTTGAGACTGTCCTCGCGAAGCATACCCAGCTTGCGCTCGGCCACTTCCAGCATTGCCTTGTTGGTCTGGTACATGGTCGAGACACCGGCCACGTATTCGTCCATCACCTTCTGCAGGCGGAACTGGAACATCCTCGGCGTGATGTAGTGCGGGTTGATATCGATCGCCGTGGTGTAGTCCTTGTTCTCGAGGAAGTTCTTCACCGGCTGGTAGATCTCGGCGACGATGTCGTCGACGCTGCGATCCAGCTCCGGCTTGATGTCCTTGTTGTCGAGCACATACTTCACCATGGACTTGGCCGCAATGCGTCCCTCGGTATGGGAACCGGAGGAGAACTTGTGACCGGAGGCGCCGACGCCGTCACCGCCGGTGAACAGGCCGCGGACGGTGGTCATGCGGTTGTATCCCCAATGGTAATGATCCGGCGTGCCCGGGAGGTCTTCCGGACCGGAACACCAGATACCGGCACAACCGGCGTGCGAACCCAGCAGGTAGGGCTCGGTCGGCATCAGTTCGGACATCTCCTTGTCGGGCTCGATGTTCTCGCCGGCCCAGACACCGCACTGACCGATGGTCATGTCGAGGAAGTCCTCCCAGGCCTCGGCCTCGAGGTGCTTGATCTCTTTCGGGGTCATGGTCTCGGCCAGCTTGGCGAGCGCCGTCGGGGTGTCCATGAAGATCGGGCCGCGGCCTTCCTTCATCTCGTGCATCATCAAATGGTTACGCAGACAGGTACCCATCTTGTGGCCTGAGGCATAGCCGTCGTAGCCGGCATCGGCGAGCATGTGGGCATTCTTTGCCTGGTAATCTTCACCCATGGCATTCATGGCCTGGGCCTTGAACAGCAGGAACCAGGCGCCAACCGGACCATAACCGTCCTTGAAGCGGGCGGGCACGAAGCGGTTTTCCATCAGCGTCAGCTCGGCGCCAGCCTCCGCGGCCATGGAATAGGTGGAACCGGCGTTCCAGACCGGATACCAGGCACGCCCCTGGCCTTCACCAATGGAACGCGGACGGAACACGTTCACGGCACCGCCGCAGACCAGCAGGCAGGCCTTGAACTTGTAGACGTAGACCTTGTCCTCGCGGACGCTGAATCCGGCGGCACCGGCGACGCGGCCCGGATCGTTCTTGTCATTGAGCAGGCGCACGATGAAAACCCGTTCCTGGATACGATCGGTACCCAGGGCCTTCTTGGCGGCCTCGGCGACGATCCACTTGTAGGACTCACCGTTGATCATGATCTGCCACTTCCCGGAGCGGACCGGCTTGCCACCTTCGGTCAGTGCCTTGCCTTCGTCACCCGGCTGTTTCCACACCGGCAGGCCCCACTCTTCGAAGTGGTGCACGGAATCATCGACGTGACGGCCGGTGTCATACACCAGGTCCTCGCGGGTGATGCCCATCAGGTCACCACGCACATAGCGCACGTAGTCGGCCGGGTCGTTCTCGCCCATGTAGGTGTTGATGGCGGACAGGCCCTGTGCCACGGCACCGGAGCGGTCCAGTGCGGCCTTGTCGACCAGCTTGATGTTCAGATCCACGCCCTGCGCCTTGGCGACGTCCGCCCAGCGCATGATTTCGAAGGCGCAGCCGCAGGCGGCCATGCCACCACCGATGATGAGGATGTCGACTTCCTCCTCGACCACCTCGGGGTTACCAAAACCATATTCAGCCATAATGCTTTCCTCTTGTCCCGGGCGTTACGCCGGTTGATAAAATTCCGATGCGAAAGCCTAGCTGGAGAACTGGCTTGTATCGCAGACGTGCGTACCCTTGGTAAACAGGGTGGAATGATCGGTGATCTCGTCCATCACGGCTTCCGGCTTGTTGCTGTATGGCTGTATGGAACCCTCCGGGGTGGTACGGATCGGGAACTTGAAGCGCTTCATGTTGCCGTTGCGGAACTTGATGGTCCACATGATGGAATCCGAACCACGCAGCGGCTGCACGGAGGCACCCATCGGTACGATGTCGGCATAGTGGCGGCATTCGATCGCCTGCTGCGGGCAGATCTTCACGCAGGAATAGCATTCCCAGCACTGCTCGGGCTCCTGGTTGTAGGCCTTCATCGCATGGCCGGTGGCGGAACCGTCCTTGTCGAGCATCATCAGGTCGTGCGGGCAGATGTACATGCAAGCCGTCTTGTCCTGACCCTTACAGCCATCGCACTTATCTGTACGTACAAATGTAGGCATATTGTTTCTCCATCTTGTGCATTTGTGTACTGCGGTTAACCTCCACCGTATCGCAAGCGAGACGACGGTCTCTTGAGCCGTTACTTCGCGGAATGCCCGCTCATCTTGATTTCGACTTTCTCATCGTCCTTCAGGCTGCCGTAGTAATCGCGCAGGATGGCGAGCACCTCCGGACGGGAAAACTTGTCGGATACCTCTTCACCTTCCGACAGGGCCTTGCGCAGCTTGGTGCCCGACAGCAGGATCCGGTCCGTACCTTCATGCGGGCAGGTCTTCATGGAAGCCATGCCGTCACACTTGTTGCACCAGAAGGTCCAGTCGATCTTGAGCGGCAGGGTTTCCAGCGCATCGGCCGGAATCTCGTCGAAGATATGGTGGGCATCGAACGGGCCGTAGTAGTCGCCAACACCCGCATGATCACGCCCCACGATCTGGTGGGAGCAGCCGTAGTTCTGGCGGAATACGGCGTGCAGCAGGGCCTCGCGCGGTCCGGCATAACGCATATCCAGCGGATAACCCGCCTGGATCACGGTGTTGTCTGAAAAATACTTGTCGATCAGGGTGCCGATGGCGTTACTGCGCACGTCGGCCGGTATATCACCGGGTTTCAGCTTGCCCAGCAGGGAATGAATCAGCACCCCGTCCAGCGTTTCAATCGCGATCTTGGCGAGGTACTCATGGGAGCGGTGCATCGGATTGCGCGTCTGGAAACAGGCGATGGTATTCCAGCCGCGCTTTTCAAATTCAGCGCGGGTCTGTGCCGGAGTCATGAACTGGTCACCGTAGGCTTCCGGAAAGCCGCCCTGCGACAGGACATTGATGGGGCCGGCCAGGTTCACGTCCCCCTGCTCCATTACCATCTTGACGCCCGGGTGCTCGGCATCTGTGGTCTTGTAGACCATCATGCACTCGTGTTTCTTGTCGATGCTGTACTTCTCGGTGACCTTCATGGTGGCGAGGATTTCACCGCTCTCGGAGTCCGCCAGCGCGATGTCATCGCCTTCGGTGATGCCATCGGCTGTGGCCTGATCCGCAGACAGGGTGATCGGAATCGGCCAGAACAGGCCGCTGGTCATCTGCATACCATCGCAGACACCTTCCCAGTCCCCGTGGGTCATGAAGCCTTTCAGCGGGGTGAAGCCGCCGATGCCCAGCATGATGATGTCACCCGCTTCACGGGAGGAAACGTTGACTTTGGGGAGGCCGGCCGCGCGTGCCTTTTCGGCTGTCAACGCCTCGCCTTCGAGTAACAGCGGTTTCAGTTCACCGCCGCCATGTGGCTTAACTAGAGTGGACATGTAACTCCTTAAATAAACGCCGTTGTACGTGAATTTGGATAGTCTTGTTCTTCGAGATATCCCGTTAAAAAATCGGGATAAATTGAGTCGTCCCGCCTGTTGCAGGGGGGAGATACGATATAGATTTACTGCTGAAATGCCAACCAGTAATATCTAGCCAACCATAAAGCCAGCTTATAGATTCAATTGATTGTATTTATTACAAAAAAACAGGCGTTTTCCATAAGAATCCACTAATAGATTCAATACCTGATAAACATGCTCAGGTACTCTGCGGATTCTTTTCCCGCGGCACAGCCACACGGGCTAGGTGGCAATCATCCGGGCGCCGATCACCAGCAGCACCAGAGCAAAAATCCGCTGCAGGACAGGACGCGGCAGATGGTGAGCCAGGCGTGCACCAGGCGGTGCCAGCAGGACACTGGTCGCGACAATCCCGACAGCGGCTGGCCAATAGATGAAACCGGTACTCAGCTCGCCGGCGCCCGCCCCGCCCAGGGCAAACCCGACCGCCCCGGCCGCAGCGATCGGCAGTCCGCAGGCGGCAGCGGTACCGACAGCCGTGCGGATGTCGATCCGGTTCCAGAGCAGATACGGCACGGTCAGCGTCCCGCCCCCGATGCCGAGCAGGGCCGACACGGCCCCGATCACTGTACCGGCCGCCCCCAGCCCGGCCGATCCGGGCAGCACCCGGTGAGGTGCCGGCTGCCGGCCCGCCAGGAGTTGCCCGGCAACCAGCACTTCGAATACCCCGAATACCACGCCCAGCTCCGGACTGCTGATCTGTCGTGCCAGCCAGGCCCCGCCCAGTGCACCGAGCACGATCCCCGGCGTCAGGCTCCGGACGGCATGCCAGTGAACGCTGCCGCGCCGCTGGTGCGCCAGTAACGAGGAAATGGAGGTCACCACAATCGTTGCCAGCGAGGTACCGATAGCAAAGTGCATCAGGGTGTCCCCGGCAAACCCCTGCTGCCGAAACAGCACGGCCAGTGCGGGCACGATGACCAGTCCGCCGCCGATACCCAGCAACCCGGCCAGCAAACCGGCGATGGCACCGGTGATCAGGTAGGCGAGTATTTCCATTGCGGGAGGATATTCGAATTACTGTTCAACAGGACACACCCGCTAATTATTCGGAATCTTTCGCATCCCTGCGTAGTTTCATGCAGGTGATCTGCTTTTAGTGATTACTTGCCATGCGAACACTCCATTCCCCGATTACGGAAAGGGGGTCTTCCTGTATCGACTCTTCAATGTCATTGATAAGTCTTAGAATCAGATCTTCAAGGACATCATCAAAGGCTTCCACCGGGGTTTTGGGTTCCAGACCCGGCGGGCCGCTTTTATTGCCAATGGTAGTATGTATCGCGTGTTGATAGCTATCTTCCCTGACCGTTCTACCCTCCAGACTGAATTCGGCCTGCATCTCATAGTAGTCGGTTACTGTTGAACCGATCAGCCCGAATGTCAGGCCCGTACCAAACCCTTTGGCTACAGCTTCACCTTTATCGCCAAAGTTGTTAACGGTGATTTTCAATATCCCTTCCGCGCTTTCAGTTACCGGTATTGCGAAAGATGTTGCGCGGACAATGCGGTCGACGTGGCTCTTTAGCATTTGATCACCCTTCGGATAGCGCTCGCCATTTCGCTGGAACTCGGTAACAATTTCCAGTCTGTAGGGTTCTGAACGCCGCGTGATGTCACTATAGTTTACCCCGGAGTAGGCAGGGTCGACATACGACCTAGGCATCAGGCATCCAGCAAGCAGCAACACCAGCATTACGATGCCCGCCATGAATAACTGGCTCAGCCCTGGATGCCTGACGATTGGAAGAGGATGTTCTGCAAGCATGACACACCTCCTTCTTTGAAGATTGTCAGGGTTGCAATTTATACTTCCCTCACTGATAGAGAATATATTTTCTCCGGGAAATCACCATGATACTTATCAAACGGAGGTAAAATAACCTGCAAATAGTGATCAGTAATTGATACCGGTTAAACATGTCGATCCACTCCCGAATTCCAGCCATTGCGTCCTTCGACGTGATCTCGATGCATCCATATTAATTCCTGAATACTGTAGTGCTGCATGCTGTATGAATGATTGACATCCAAGCGGCAGCTTTTTGCAGCGGTGTCACGCGACACTGGTTACATCAAGGGTTCGCCAGATGTATGTCTTGTTTTGGAAGACTCTGACCAAACGCGAACTACTTAAACAAGATATCTTTAAAGGACAGGGCATCGACCCGGAAGATCCATTCAGGCTGAATAGCTGAACGGTAAGCAACCTGCATATTCTGTTGAAAAACCCGAAATTCAGAGAAGGCCTGACTTCTGCCAAGGCTCGTCGTCTTCAATAGTGCAATTCAAATCTTGCGTATGAGGTGATGTGAGAATCTCTGCCGAGCCCACTGCATCATTTCAATCGCGTTGCGCGAGCACCGCTGGCAATACGACCTTTGCAATACGTTTGGTCAGTGTGTAAATTCGCCGCATCTGATCCACAAATGACATCTCGATCCGCACCAGCGCGAGGTAATCCGGCTCGCCCACGGTCAATCGCTCCGCCTTCCGGGCCAGCAATCGCTCCGAGTGCTCCCGTATCTCGTCCTTCATCATCAACACGGATTCTGCTGCCCGCTGGTCATTGTCACGAATCGCTTGCACCGTAAGCTCCACGGACTTGACTATCGTAGCGTGGAACTCTATCAGCATCTTTCGGGTTTCCTCTCCCGGCGATGTTTTCAGGCCGACCCACTTGTGTCCCAGGGCAACGAGATCGGTCTCGATGACATCCGCCAGGCTCTCCATATTGTCTGTGGCCGTCATCAAACCCTGGAATTCCAGACTTTCTTCTTCTGTGAGTGATCCCTGGCGAATCTTCCCGAGGTAATGGAGTATCGCTACCTCCAGGATATCCACCTCATCATCACGGCGTGCTATATCTGCGAAACGCTTGATGTCGCGTTCCCTGAATGCCGGTCTGATGCCCTGCAGCATGCCAAGCGTTATGTCCCCGACGCGCCCCAGTTCCAGGCGTACCTGCTGCAGTGCCACCGACGGTGCCGCAAGGGCCGCTTCATCCAGGAATTCGGGCTCGATAATGACATCCTTGCGGGGAGCGCGTTCACGCACCAGCCATTCCGACAGACGGGCGAACCAGCCCGTGAAACCGATGAACAGCAGGGTATTGGCGACGTTGAAGAAGGTGTTTGCGTTGGCAATCTGGCGCGGTACTTCCGCCGCCGCCCTGGCCGCACCCTCCAACCCGGTGCTGGATGGCGAGATCCAGATTGCGATGTCCACCAGCAGCCAGATCAGGGGCAGCCACAGCAGAACGCCCACCACATTGAAGGCGACATGCACGACCGATGCGCGCACGGCCTGCGTGTTCTTACTGCTGAGGATACCCATCAGAGCGGTAGTCACCGCCGTGCCGATATTGGCACCGAGTGCCAGGGCAATACCTGCAGACAGTCCGAGCAGTCCCTCGCTGGCCATGGCAATGGCGATACCCACTGTGGCAGCGGATGATTGCACAATAGCGGTGAACACCGCCCCTGCGAGCATGCCGGCCGCCGGTCGCTCCAGGCTCTTCAGAATATCCAGAAACGGTTCATGACTGCGCAGCGGTGTCATGGCATCGCCCATCAGTCCCATGCCGTAGAATACCAGGCCGATGCCCATGATCATCATGCCGTAGTATTTGACCTTCTCGCGCTTGGCGCTGAACAGCATGAAAAAGCCGAGGGCGACCGGGCCAAGGGAATAGGCTGACAGATTGAAAGCCAGCAACTGGGCTGTCACGGTGCTGCCGATGTTGGCGCCCATGATCACCCCGACTGACTGGGCGAGGGTCATCATGCCGCTGCTGATGAAACCCACGACCAGCAAGGTGGTCACCGTGGAGGAATTGAGCACCCCGGTGACGAACGCCCCGGTCAGTGCGCCCATAAAGCGGTTTGTCGTGAGCTTGCCCAGGACGGTTGTCAGGGCATGACCTGCCGCTTTCTTCATTCCCTCCGAGAGCTGCTGCAGACCGGCGAGAAACAGGGCAAGCCCGCCGAATAGCCCGAGTCCGAGCTGTAACCAGTCCGGAGACTCTGCCGCAACGTCCGGTACGGCGGCGAAGGTGATCATGGCGAACAACAGCAATGCCACCCCGAAACCCGACAGGGAAAGATACGAGAAGGTGAACCTGAACGAATCGGGTTCCAGTGGCAGTGATCTCATCAATACCCTCTTTATTGAATATCTAATTGACAGGGACGAAAAGGCAGATCAAGTCTACGGAGAGTGAGTGGAAGAATACCTTTGTAACGACCTTTTGATCAAACAGAAATCACATGCAGTGCACAGGACCGGAAATCAAGTGATTGGCCACATATTCCACCTTGTATATTCTTGATCCAACCAGATAAATCTGTAAATACAAACTGATAGCAGGAACAAAGGTTAGATGTATTACCATGAACAATTTATCCCAGTTGAGTGCAATCTGCGCCTTCTCGTTTACCTTCATAAGTTTGGCAGCCGATGCGTCACTGACAGGTATATCGCCCGCAACTTCCGGGGGTACGGACTGGCAGGCAGTCGATGATGATGACCTTGAAGCAAGCTGGCTCGCGAATGCGGCTCTGGCGGAGACCATGGACTTTGGAGTTTCTGGCATCAACACCAATGGCAGCATGAGCGCCGAATCCATATAGCAGGGTTCAGGTTATGCATACCAGCCATCTACAGGACCTGGAGGGCAACTGTTTATGTAAACAGGCACATGCTATTCAAACTCGATCTCCTCGTAAATCTTTTGCGCATTACGGGTTTTCAGCTGATCGTAGTTTTCAAGATAGTTGAATCTCGACTGGTCAATCCTGTTCACTTCCTCGATACCACCACCAGCCTCCATGAATTCGGCAACGGTTTTTCTAACAGGCTGTTGAAAAAGTTTCAGGCGAGCGCAAGACAAGGCACAAATTGGCGAAAAAGCGCAGTGTACACGCCAGTACATGAGCATTTTGAGCCGATTTGTAACGCCGTATAATGCCGCATGAGGGTTTTTCAACAGCCTGCTAAGCGTTGTGAGATAGTCATAGGTGTCCCTGTTTGCAACTATTAATGTGGTTGGTTTGCCGTGCCCCGGAAGCCGTACCGGACTACCTGAAAATCGGTGACTGGCAGTTTCATGTCGGGTCACACGAGCTGGAACGTAACGGTGAGAAGATCAGGCTGGAACCCCGGGCGGCCAGCCTGTTGCTGTATCTTGCCACACGGGCCGGGGAACCCGTCAGCCGGGCAGCACTGCTGGAAGCACTCTGGCCGGGAGTCGTCGTCAGCGACGAGGCGTTGACTAACGCCGTCAACAAGCTGCGCCGGGCCTTCGGAGACGATCGCACCAACCCGCAGGTGATCGAGACCATCCCGAAAGCAGGCTACCGGTTGATTGCACCGGTGCAGCCACTTGCACCGGTGCCGGCAGCGTCCTTGCCGGAAAACCGCGCCGGGGAAGGAGGTAAGTGGGCCAGGCTTCGCTGGCTGGTACCGGCCGCGACATGGGTACTGATTCTGGGCCTGGGTGTGTTGTTCATCACGCACCTGCGGATGCCCGGATCGGAGCCGTCCGGCGGCGAGCCAGCGGAACAGGCCACCGAGACGGCGAGCGCACGACCTGCGCTGGCCGTGTTACCGTTTGACAACCTCAGTGCGGAACCCGACGAGGAGTATTTTGCCGATGGCATAACGGACGATGTGATCACCCACCTGGCAAAGAATCCCGGCCTGATGGTCATTGCGCGTGACTCAACCTTCTTCTACAAGGGCAAGACACTCGACCCGCGCTTGATCGCGGAGAAACTCCATGTTGGCTATCTGCTGCACGGCAGCGTAAGGCGGGATGGTGACGTGCTGAAACTAAATGTGTGGCTGGTGGAGGTCGAGACCGGCGCCCATGTCTGGGCGGAGCATTACGAACGTAAGCTTGGGCAAGTCTTCGAAATCCAGAACGAGATCTCAAGTGGTGTCACCAGGTCCCTCGCGGCGGCGGATAGCGCTCTCCCGGTTACCGGGACGGAAACGGATAATCCACGAGCCTATGACAAGCTGCTGCTCGGCAGGTCCCATTTCTACCGGTTCGAAAGTCGCGCAGAAAATCTGAAGGCGCGGGCCTACTTCGAGGAGGCGGTACGGCTGGATCCCGGGTTTGCCACAGCCCATGCGATGCTGGCCTGGACCTACGCCTTCGAGGCCATGAACGGCTGGGCGGATGACCGGCCGGCCGCGTTGCAGCAGGCTGAACGCATCGCCACGCGCGCTATCGAGATCCAGCCGGTGTTGCCACTGGCCTATTTTGTGCGCGGCCTGTCCTACCGGGAACGGCACGAATACGTCAAGGCCCTGGTCGAGGCACAAAAGGCCATTGAATATGATCCCAGCTATGCCAACGCCCATGTGCTGCTCGCCACCCTGCTGTACTATGCCGGCCGTCCGGAAGAGGGCCTGGAGCGCATACGGGAAGCGATGCAGATCAACCCGCATCACCCCTATAACTACCACTTTCACCTGGGCCAGGCCTACTTCGTACTACACCGTTACCGGGAGGCCATCGATGCCTTCAACCGCGGACTCTCCAGCTACCCCGCCTCGGAACGCATGCGGGTCTGGCTGGCGGCCGCCATGGCACAGTCAGGCGACATTGAAGAGGCGAAATGGGAGGGCGAACAGATCATGGCTGCCGATCCCGGGTTCTCGGTACAGCGCATGGCGCAGGACTTTCCATTCAAGAATCGGGCTGACACCGAACATTTTCTCGCTGGCCTGCGACTGGCCGGCCTGCAATAATCTGCTTGCCGGCGTGCCTTCGAGGCTGGTGGCTATGTGCACACGCACACAAAACCTGCCACTCACTGGTAATGCGCTAATGACGTGCTTTGCCACCTAAACCGTAATTTCAGTGTACTAAATCAGATGTCTGGTAGACTGTATTAAAGGAGTTACCTGTGCCTGGTAAATAACGGTATTATCACGCAGTAGAGAGAAAAGTCGACGCCGATCCCTGATTGTGACATTCAAGTACCCTGTCCCCTTGATACCATCGATTCCCGTACAGCACTGGTTGCATAACAGCCTTGTTGATACATGTTTTTATTCATTCGGCTGGCTGCTTATGCTAGCGCCATTGTTGGTGTTCAGGAACGATATCTATCAGGCGTTGTACTACTCTGGCTCTTTGTCGGAGATCAATGCTCACCCGGAACTTATGTTCCCTGCGGTGCTTGTCCTTGTTGTCTTTATGGTGAACTACGTACACAGACACCTGACATTTGCGCTTGTATATGGTGATAGGGAGGAATTCGAGAGCCGCAAAACAGCCTACCTGGTGTTGCCTTTAATCATGGCCATAATTACTGTCGGGTTTGTATATTTCAGTGTGTTTGCGGTTTTGTTAACACTTTCGGTGATGTGGACAATGTACCACTCAGTGGCCCAGAAATACGGCCTGACACGAATCTATTCGCGCAAGGCCGGCTATGGTGCATCGTGGCTCGACAGGGCCGTCATTTTTAGCTGGTTTGCATACCTTGTTTTCGCACTGGCAGATAAGGAGAAAGATACTTTACACAATTTCAGCGCCGGGCAGACAATACTCGATCACATTGGCGACTACGTTGGGTTGATGGGGACAATCTCCTACGTAATTCTTGCCGTTGCACTGTTTTTTACGATTATTTATATAGCAACCGAATATGGAAACAGGCACAGGATCAGCATCCCGAAGAATCTCTATGTGTTTTCCGTACTGCTTTTGTACTCGATCTTTCTCTACGATTTGGTGGTTGGCTATATTGTTTTTGCCTTTTCACACGGAATTGAATATATCGCTTTCGTGAACATGTATATCAAGAAGAAGTACCGGCAGCGCCCCTCGTCACGTTCCTTTCTGGCTCAGGCCTCCAGAAAGCTCTGGATTTACAGTGCCCTGTTTTCGCTTTTGATAATTTCACTCTGTCTGATCGGGATCAACTATGACAAGGGGGGGTTCGCCACCTATATCGTCGGCAGTTCTTTTCTTCACTTTTTGTATGATGGATGGATATGGAAATTGAGGAAGCCCTGCGTGGGAAAACCTCTGGATATCAAATATGCAAGTATATAAGTATCCCTGCATGCAATTTTCTGGTCGGGACCACATCAGAAGTACAACCGGGCTCGAAACGAAAATCGCCGATCAGGTGCCACGCATCAGCGGGAATTTCCGGGTTCGGGAACAGCAAGTCCCGTGCCATGTCCAGACCTTCCCCGGCCTTGTGCCTGCTAGCCCGGCACGAAATTGATCTTCACCTGATCCAGAGGGTCTTGGCATTGACGAATTCGCGGATGCCAAGGCGGGACAGTTCCCGGCCGTAACCGGAATGCTTGATGCCGCCGAAGGGCAGGCGCGGGTCGCTCTTGACCATGCCGTTGACGAAAACCGCGCCGCATTCCAGTTGCCGCGCCACCCGCTCGCCACGGTCGCTGTCCTGCGTCCATACGCTGCCGCCGAGGCCGAAATCGGTGGCATTCGCAATCCGTACCACGTCGGGCTCGTCCCGGGCGCGAATCACGGTCGCAACCGGTCCGAACAGTTCCTCGTGCCAGGCACACATCCCGGGCTGCACATGGTCCAGGATCGAGGGCTGGTAATAGGCCCCGCCGCCACCCTCCGGATTACACCCAGTGACCGCCACGGCACCCGCGGTGATGCTTTCCACAACCTGGCGGTGCAGTTCATCCCGCAGATCAAAACGTGCCAGCGGACCGATCCGGGTTGCCTCATCCAGGGGATCGCCGATCACCAGCGCCTCCACGCCCGTGCGGAAACGCTGCACGAATTCCTCCGCGACCGCCTCTACCACGATAAATCGCTTGGCCGCGATGCAACTCTGTCCATTGTTCAGAAACCGCGAGGCCACGGCATTGGTGGCCGCAAGCTCCAGGTCGGCATCCTCCAGTACCACAAAGGCATCGGAACCGCCCAGCTCCAGCACGGTTTTCTTGATCATGGAACCCGCAGTGGCCGCGACCTGGCGGCCGGCCGGCTCGCTGCCGGTCAGGGTCACTGCCTGGACCCGCGGGTCGCGGATCACGGCCTCCACCTGCGCGGACGGGATCATCAGGGTGCAAAACACACCTTCCGGGAAACCGGCCTCCCGGAACACTGACTCGATGGCGAGCGCACACAGGGGGACATTGGAGGCATGCTTCAGCAAGCCGGTATTGCCCGCCATCAGCGCGGGGGCGGCGAAGCGGAACACCTGCCAGAACGGAAAATTCCAGGGCATGATCGCCAGTACGGTGCCCAGTGGCTGCCAGGCCACCAGGCTGCGGCCGGCGTCCGACTCGATGATCTCGTCCTCCAGGAATCCCGGTCCGGCATCCGCGTAGTACTCGCAGACCCAGGCACACTTCTCGATCTCCGCGCGCGCCTCCCGGATCGGCTTGCCCATTTCACCGCTAATGATTTCGGCATACTCATCCAGATGCCGGCGCAGCACAGCCGCCGCCTGGCGCAGCAGTCGCGCGCGTTCGGCCAGCCCGGTATCCCGCCAGGACACGCCGGCCCGGGCAGCCCCCTGCAGTGCGGATTCCAGTTGCGCGGGGGTGAATGCATCTACCACCCGGAGTGTATTACCATTTGCCGGGTTAACAGATCTGAATGACATACCTGGGTCTCCTGTTTATGGCTGCATTATGATTTATCGGATTACACTGGCGAACCATCCTTCCATGCTCCGCATACTGACCGCTCTTGTCCTGTCGGCCGCCGTCACCACCTGCCTGGCCAAACCGGCCCCCCTGAACGAACAACGCGAGCAGTTCCTGAAGGCGCGCAAGGCCTTGCAGAACCAGCAACTGGGCCGCTACCGGGAGCTCGCCGAACAGCTCCGGGACTACCCGCTCTACCCGTATCTGCAGTATGCAGAATTACGCACCCGCCTCGCCACGGCCAGTGAGCAGGAAGTCACCCGCTTTCTAAAGACTCACGCGGACCTGCCCCTGGGCACACTGCTGCAGCGTGCCTGGCTTAACAGCCTCGCACGCCAGCAACGCTGGAAACTGTTTCTGAAACACTACCGGATGCCGCAACCCGTCGAGCTGCAATGCTACGCCCTCCAGGCGCGTCTGCAAACCGGAGACCGACAGGGCATCGAGAAGGATATCCTGCCATTGTGGCTGGTCGGAAAGTCACAGCCAGATCCCTGCGATCCGGTGTTTGAATACCTCTATGCAAGCGATTACCTGAGTGACGAACTGGTGTGGCAACGCATCCGCCTGGCTATGAAAAACAACCGCACGAGTCTGGCGGGCTACCTGGCACGACGCCTGCCCGACAGCGGTGAGCAGTGGGTCGCGCTGTGGCGTCAGGCACACAGCAATCCGAGCGCGACGCTGCGCAACCCGCGCCTCGAGGACGACACCCCGCTGACACGGGAAATCATCCTGCACGCCCTGCGGCGTCTGGCACGCTTCGATCCCGTTCAGGCCCGCGAGAAATGGCAGGTGATCGGGGCTGGCTATGACTTCGACGACGCGCAGCGCGGTGCCTTCGAACGCTATATCGCCCTGCTGGCGGCCCAGAGTCATGAACCGGCCGCCCAGGACTGGCTCGAAGCCCTGCCGCAGCAGGTGCAGGACCAGCGCATCCGGGAGTGGCTGATCCGCAGCGCCATCAGAAACCGCGACTGGGGCGCCGTCCTCGAGCATATCCGGGCACTGCCGGCAACGGAACGGAACGCCGACGAATGGCGTTACTGGCGAGCCCATGCCCTGGAAAAAACAGAGCAACGCCTGCCGGCCATGAACCAGTATGCCTTCCTGGCCAGGGAACGCAGCTACCACGGTTTTCTGGCAGCGGACTATTTGAGCTGGCCGTACGAGATGGGCCACACCGCACTGGAATATGACCCGCCGGAACTGGAGGAACTGCGCCAGCGACCCGGCCTGGTGCGCGCGCACGAACTGTACCTTGCTGATTTGCTCAGCGATGCACGGCGTGAGTGGGCCCATGCCACCCGGGACATGAGCAACACAGAACTCAAGCTGGCCGCAGTCCTTGCCAGCCAGTGGGGCTGGAATGACCGGGCCATACTGACCATCGCCCGCACCGGGGACTACGCGGACCTGAAGCTGCGCTTCCCCCTGGAATATGCGGACCGTGTACGCCTGCATGCCGAAAACAGCGGCCTGGATCCCGGCTACGTGTTTGCCGTAATCCGTCAGGAAAGCGCTTTCAACCGGCAGGCCCGCTCACCCGCCGGCGCCCGGGGCCTGATGCAACTGATGCCGGCAACCGGCAAATTGACCGCACGCAGCAACCGGATCAGCTATCACGGGACCAGCCAGCTGTATGACACCGACAAGAACATCCAGCTCGGTACCAGCTATCTGCGTCAGGTCATGGACCGTTTTGACAACAATCCGGTACTCGCAGCGGCTTCCTACAATGCCGGCCCCCACCGTGTGCAACGCTGGCTGCCGGATACCGGACCGCAGTCCGCGCCCAGCTGGATTGCGAATATTCCGTACAGCGAGACCCGCCAGTATGTACAGCGCATCCTCGCCTATTCGGCCATCTATGACTGGCGCATGGAACGCCCCGTTACCCGGCTGGCGAAGCGCATGCCAGCGGTGCTTCCCGGGACACATTATGAGGATTCGAGACAGTAGGATGCAGGTTTTTATTACACGATCAGCCTGACTGCGGCTGCATGACACAGGCAGAATATCCATATGAAAAACCACACCATTTGCATACTGGGCGGAACCGGGTTCGTGGGTCATCACCTGGCCAACCGCTTGACGCAGCAGGGCTACCACGTGCAGGTATTGACACGCCGGCGCGAACGACACCGCGCACTCCAGGTCAACCAGAACGTCCGGCTCATCGAGGCCAACATGCTGGACCGGGACGTGTTGCAACAGCAGTTTGCCGGGGTCTCTGCCGTCATCAACCTGGTCGGCATCCTTAACGAGACCGGCGGGGCGGGTGGCGGGTTTCAGGCCATCCATGCCGAATTGCCGCGGACCATCGCACACGCCGCCGTGGCAAGCGGGGTGCGCCGCCTGCTGCACATGAGCGCCCTCAATGCCGATCCCGGCGAGACGCACAGCCGCTATCTGCAAACCAAGGGCGCCGGCGAGGACCATGCCCATGCGGCGGCGGATGCGGGACTGGCGGTGACCAGTTTCCGGCCGTCGATTATCTTCGGACCGGGCGACAGCTTCTTCAATCGCTTTGCGGCGCTGTTGAAACTCTCGCCGCTGGTGTTTCCGCTGGCCTGCCCCGCCAGCCACTTCGCCCCCGTCTATGTCGGGGATGTGGCCGCTGCGTTCTGCCGTTCACTGATGGATGAGACCACTCATGGCCAGCGCCTGGAACTGTGCGGGCCGGAAACCTGGACGCTCAGCGAACTTGTCGAGTACACCCGCGACCTGCTCGGAATGAAACAGGAGATCCTCGGCATGGGGGATGGCCTGTCGCGCCTGCAGGCGCGACTCCTGGGCCTGATGCCGGGCAAGCCCTTCACCCTGGACAACTACTATTCACTGCAGAAAGACAGTATTTGCCAGGATAATGCCCTGCCGGCCCTCGGCATCTCCCCGACACCGGTCGCGGCCATCGTGCCGGGCTACCTTGCCGACCGGACCATGCGTGGACGCTACGATGGCTATCGCCGTGCGGCGCGGCGGCAATGAGCGCGCGCGGCGCAGGTATCGACAGGAGCTGAGTGATGGAAATCTATCTGGTCGGCGGTGCGGTGCGCGATGCCCGCCTCGGGCTGCCCGTTCGGGAACGGGACTGGGTGGTCGTCGGTGCCACGGTGGATGACATGCTGCGGCTGGGTTACAAACCGGTAGGCAAGGATTTTCCGGTATTCCTGCATCCTGAAACACGGGAGGAATATGCACTGGCACGTACGGAGCGCAAGACCGGACCGGGCTATACCGGGTTTGAGACCTGTGCCGGCCCGGACGTCACCCTGAAGCAGGACCTGCAGCGGCGCGACCTGACCATCAACGCCATGGCAGAAACGGCGGAAGGTGAAATCATCGATCCCTACGGCGGAGTACAGGACCTGGACAACGGCGTACTGCGCCATGTGTCGCCGGCCTTTTCCGAGGACCCGGTCAGAATCCTGCGGGCCGCGCGATTTGCCGCACGCTTTGCACACTGGGGCTTCCATGTCGCCCATGACACCACTGCCCTGATGCGCCACATGGTCAGCAGCGGCGAAGTGGATCACCTGGTCCCCGAGCGGGTCTGGGCGGAATTTACCCGGGCCCTGGGTGAACCCGATCCACAGCGGTTTTTCGACGTATTGTATGGCTGCGGCGCACTCGCCAGGCTGTTTCCCGAACTGGAGTCACTGTACCTGGACTGCCAGCGCCCGCTGCACCAACCGGCGGACGGGGTCTTCCCGGTCCTGGAGGCCGCCACTGCACTGAGCGACAAACCGGCTGTCCGGTTCGCGGCGCTGATTTGCGATCTCGACCGCACCCATGACCCGGACACCGCCATGTCCCGACTGCAGAACCTGGGGGAACGCCTGCGAATACCGAACGCCTTCCGGGAACTCGCGGAACAGGCCCTGCGCCACCGCGACCGGGTGCACCGGGCACCCGGTCTGTCCGCGCCCGAACTGCTCGACTTGCTGAGCGCTCTCGATGCCTTCCGGCGCCGGGCCCGCCTGGAAGACCTGCTGCGGGTGTGCCAGGCCGAGGCCTGCGCACTGGGCCGGGAACCCGCCGGGGACTACCCGCAAGCCAGGCTGTTGCGCCGGGCACAGGCGGTTGCACTGGCCGTAAAGACGGATAAGATGGACACTGCTGAAATATCCGGCAAGGCAATCGGTGACAGGCTGCGCCAGCGGCGTATCGCAGCGCTCGAGGAATTGCTTACCGCCCGGTAACGGGAGCAATACCGACACCGTTCACGCCAGTTTCTGCACCACATTGAGGCACCCGGCCCAACAGCGGCATCTGTGCCGGGATAGGGGTATGATGCACGCACCGGCAACCGGCCCCAAACTGAACACCTTCTAGAGAACCACTAGAGAACCACTAGAGAACCACACCAGAGGACATGATGAACACCGCAATCGATTCCAGCACGACGCAATACGCCTTCTCCTTCAAGGAAGGTGACGGACACAACAAGCAACTGCTGGGTGGCAAGGGCGCCAACCTGTGCGAAATGACCCAGATCGGCCTGAATGTACCGCCGGGTTTCGTCATCAGTACCACCGCCTGCCTGGCCTGCCTGGAATCCCCTGATCGGAATCTGCCGGAGGGCCTGAGAGAGGAAGTCGCGGAGCAGATTCGGGCCCTGGAAAAAGCGACCGGCAAGGGCTTCGGCGATCCGGATAAACCCCTGCTGGTATCGGTCCGTTCCGGCTCGGCGCTTTCCATGCCGGGCATGATGGATACCATCCTCAACCTGGGACTCAACTCGGAAACCCTCGCCGGCCTGATTCGGCAGTCCGGCAAGGAGCGCTTCGGTTACGATGCCTACCGCCGCTTTATCCAGCTGTTCGGCAAGGTAGCGCTCGGCATTGCCGACGAAAAATTCGACGAGCCCTTCGAGGAACTGAAGCGGCGCGAGGGTGTCAAGGCCGACCTGGGCCTCAATGCAAGCCACCTCAGAGAGGTTAGCGAACTCTTCCTGCAGGTCGTGCAGGAGGAAACCGGCCGGCCCTTCCCCAGTGATGTCTTCGAGCAGCTGGAAATCGCCATCAAGGCCGTTTTCGGGTCCTGGATGGGCAAGCGTGCCGTCGATTACCGCAAGGAATTCCATATCACCGCGGACATGGCGAACGGTACCGCCGTCAATGTATGCACCATGGTATTCGGCAACATGGGCAGCGACAGCGCCACCGGTGTCGGCTTCACCCGCAACCCCGGGACCGGCGAGAACCTCATGTTCGGCGAATATCTGGTCAATGCCCAGGGCGAGGATGTAGTGGCCGGCATCCGCACACCGAAGCCGGTGCAGGAAATGGAACAGGAGATGCCGGAGATGTACGCGCAGCTCGTTGCCCTGCGTGACCGGCTCGAATCGCATTACCACGAAGTACAGGACTTCGAGTACACCATCGAGAACGGCACCCTGTACTGCCTGCAGACCCGCAATGGCAAGATGAACGCCACCGCCAAGGTCCGCACCTCGGTGGAAATGGCCAGCGAGGGCCTTATCGACCGGGAACAGGCCCTGCTGCGCGTAGATCCCGAGGAACTGGAGCAGCTGCTGCATCCGCGCCTCGATCCGGGTCATGAAATCGCCCCGGTCGCACAAGGGCTGCCGGCTTCCCCGGGCGCCGCGTCCGGCGCCGTGGTCTTCGACGCCGACCGTGCCGAACTCCTCGGGCGGGCCGGGGAAAAGATTCTCCTGGTACGCGAGGAAACCAAGCCCGAGGATATCCACGGCTTCTTTGCCTCCCAGGGCATACTCACCAGCCGCGGCGGCAAGACCTCCCATGCCGCGGTGGTCGCACGCGGCATGGGCAAACCCTGTGTCGCCGGTGCGGAGGGTATCCAGGTCAATATCCGTAATCGCCAGGCGACGGTAGGCGAGAAGGTCCTCCACGAAGGAGACATCATCACCATCGACGGCGGTACCGGAAACGTCTATCTCGGCGAGATTCCGACCGTTCCCCCCGAGTTTTCCGCCGAACTGCACACCCTGCTGGGATGGGCGGACGCGGTGGCAAAGCTCAAGGTCATGGCCAATGCCGACACCGTCGATGCCGCGCAAAAGGCCCGGGAATATGGTGCAACCGGCATCGGCCTGTGCCGCACCGAACGCATGTTCAATGCAACGGAGCGGCTACCCGTTGTGGTGGACATGATCCTGGCCAATACCACCGAGGAACGGCAG
>Ga0210064_1000186_pt1 | contig 30250 bp, 30 predicted proteins | sample Muzzi_CordC_D2_FD_185531 | JGI IMG/M metagenome (GOLD analysis project Ga0210064, IMG submission 185531) | Wetland microbial communities from San Francisco Bay, California, USA, that impact long-term carbon sequestration - Muzzi_CordC_D2 (SPAdes) | ecosystem: Environmental > Aquatic > Marine >... | reverse complement strand
TGGCGAGGGGCAGATTGTAGCGGGCAACCGGGTGCGGCGTACAGATGCGCTGTGTCCCCGGGTCAGCTGCTTGCAACAGGCGGCCTGCCGGGACCGCATGAATGTCGGTGAAGCAGTGCCAGTGCCTTTTCAACTTGCGGGTGGCGGATATTACGCCCGTGGAATCCACGAAGGGCACGTAAAAGCGTCTAACGGGTGTGATTTCTTTCCGCGTTATCCGTGGCTATAGAACGGATGCTGACGCTCTCTTGACTCGTCAGCATCCATTATTTTCAAGTTGAAAGAATTCTATTTGCCTTTGTCCAGCTGCGGCGGTCTGGGCAGAACGTTTTCATCCGAGCGGTGTTCCAGTGTTTCGTAGGCAATCCCCGCGGGAGGCAGTGTGTCGGTGAGCTGCCATTCCCCCTTGTCGTTGTGCCACTTGTAGACCTGGCTGGTCGATACGGGTGTGACCATGCTGGTGGTGGAAGTGACAAGCCGGCTGCGGTACTCGGGGTTCAGGTAGAGGAAGGCCCCGCCGGCAAGCAGCAGGGTGAGCAGCAGCCAGCCGAGGCGCATCAGAAGGTGCCGTTGTTCCAGCCCCACATCTTGCGGGGTGCGTCGGTGAATTCGATGTAGACGCGATCCGGTTCAACGCCGGTTGCGCTGGCCATCATCCCGCACAGGGTGCGGGACATTTCGGCGGTCAGGGATTCCGGCAGCCCGATGCTCTTCAGTTCCAGGTAGGCGAGGGGGGCGTCAGAGCCCGCAAACTGCATGGCCGGATTCGATTCCACCGAGGTCATGACATAGCGTTCCGGCTTGCCCAGCTGTTCGGCAACAACAGCCGAGGCGCGGGCTGCAAGCTCGCGTGCATCAGTCTCGTTCAGGGGCTGGTTGGTCAGGATGCGGAGAAATGGCATGGCATACTCCCGGGTGCGTGCTCAGTCCGTGCAGAATTCCGCAATCTGCGCTTTGGTTTCGGCGATCCGCTTCTGGCGATCTTCTTCCGTCAGGCGCAGTACCTCGCCATCTGGTGTCTGGTAGCGCTTGATGCCACCTTGTTGCAGCTCGGTAAGATTTTTACTTGCCTTGATGCAGTTCTGGCGGCGGATTTCCTTGTTCTTAGCTTGCACCTCCGCCTTGGCGGCAGATTCCTGGCGTTCCTTCATGCGCTCATCCATGGCTTCTGTCTCCTGCTGCAGCCTGGTGCGTTCTGCCTCGGGGTCATCCGCCGGTGGGGGGGCGCTCCTGATTTCAAGGACTTGCACACCTGTGGGCGGAGGCATCTGGGTGTACTGGAGGTCTCCGTTTTGGTCTACCCATTTGTATATCTTATCAGCGGTGCCGGCCACGCTTTGTGTTCCGGCAACTACCAGGGTGATACCGAGTAGCAGTATGCGTGCGAATTCAGAGTGTTTTGCATGTGTCATTGGCGGGTCCCGTCACTAGAATCTGTTTGAATAGTATGGTTGTTTTGGCAGCAGAACAAGCCACCGGGTCACACATTGAAACACCGTGCCTGCCGCTACCGGGGTTTATCGGCACATTAAGGCGAATCTCTTGACGTTTACCTTGAATATCAGTACTTTTCTCACCCTTGATCACGCGACCTGCTTGCCCGCTGGACGGGCTTTTTTTTACGCGCCTGAAAATGCCGCGTAATAACCTCGGGAGAAATACTGGTGGAATTGACTGGCGCGGAAATATTTGTGCGCGCGCTGCAGGCTGAGGGTGTCGAATACATCTTCGGCTACCCTGGCGGTGCGGTTTTGCACATCTACGACGCTCTCTACAACCAGGACAAGGTCAATCATATCCTGGTGCGCCACGAGCAGGCTGCGACCCATGCGGCAGACGGCTACGCGCGTTCCACCGGCAGGCCCGGCGTCGTGATCGTGACCTCCGGGCCGGGCGCCACCAATGCTGTGACCGGTATTGCAACCGCCTACATGGATTCGATACCCATGGTGGTTTTTACCGGGCAGGTCCCGACGCACCTGATCGGCAATGATGCGTTTCAGGAGGCCGACAACATCGGCATCACCCGGCCCTGCGTCAAACACAACTTCCTGGTGAAGGATGTCGGCAAGCTGGCCGAGACCATCAAGAAGGCTTTCTATGTTGCCACCACCGGGCGTCCCGGTCCGGTTGTCGTCGACATTCCCAAGGATGTGACCGCTGAAAAGGCGGAATTCAGTTATCCGGACAAGGTCAGCATGCGTTCCTACAACCCGGTGCACGTCGGACACGCCGGGCAGATCAAGCGTGCTGTCAAGCTGATGCTCGGGGCCAACAGGCCGATGCTATACACCGGCGGCGGCGTGATCCTGGGTAATGCCTCGGCTTCACTGACGAAACTTGCGCGGGAGCTGAATTTCCCGGTGACCAATACCCTGATGGGTCTTGGCGCCTATCCGGCAACCGACCCGCAGTTTGTCGGCATGCTGGGGATGCACGGGACCTATGAAGCCAACATGGCGATGCATCACTGCGATGTGCTGGTTGCGATAGGTGCGCGCTTCGATGACCGCGTGACCGGCAATATCGAGAAGTTCTGTCCCAATGCCCGTATCGTGCACATCGATATTGACCCGGCAAGCATCTCGAAAAACGTCAAGGTGGACGTGCCGATTGTCGGCTGTGTCGACAATGTCCTGCGGGTCATGCTTAATGAAATCTGTGAAACCGAGCGGCGCCCTGATGCCGCCGCCCTTGCGGAATGGTGGCGCCAGATAGACGAGTGGCGTTCCAAGGACTGCCTGCGTTACGACCGCGACAGCGAACTCATCAAGCCGCAGTTCGTGATCCAGAAACTGTACGAAGTGACAGGGGGCGATGCCTATATCACTTCAGACGTCGGGCAGCACCAGATGTGGGCGGCGCAGTACTACAAGTTTGACAAACCGCGGCGCTGGATCAATTCCGGCGGCCTCGGCACCATGGGTTTCGGCCTGCCGGCCGCGATGGGGGTGCAGTTCGCACATCCTGACGCTACCGTGGCCTGTGTGACCGGCGAAGGTAGTATCCAGATGTGTATCCAGGAACTATCCACCTGCCTGCAGTACCGGCTGCCGATCAAGGTGGTGAACCTGAACAACCGTTATCTGGGCATGGTGCGCCAGTGGCAGGAGTTCTTCTACCAGAAGCGCTACGCCATGTCCTACATGGAATCACTGCCGGATTTCGTCAAGCTGGCGGAGAGTTATGGCCACGTCGGGATGCAGATCGACAAGCCGGCGGACGTGGAAGGTGCACTGCGCGAGGCCATGCAGCTCAAGGACCGGCTGGTCTTCATGAACTTCATGACAGACCAGACAGAAAATGTTTACCCCATGATTCCGGCCGGTGGTGGCCAGAACGAAATGATACTGATCTGAGATGCGACACATAATCTCGATTCTGATGGAAAACGAGGCCGGTGCGTTGTCACGTGTCGCCGGACTGTTCTCGGCGCGCGGCTACAATATCGAGTCGTTGACGGTGGCACCCACCGAGGATCCTTCCCTGTCACGCATGACCCTGGTGACGCGCGGGACCGACGAGATCATCGAGCAGATTACCAAGCAGCTGCACAAGCTGATCGATGTCGTGAAGCTGATGGATATGACCGATGGCCCGCATATCGAACGCGAGATGCTGCTGGTCAAGCTGCATGCGGAAGGCGAGCGACGCAACGAACTGAAACGCGTCGCCGACATTTTCCGCGGGCGGATTATCGATGTGACCGACCATACCTACACGGTGGAGTTGACCGGGGACGGCGCCAAACTGGATGCCTTTCTGCAGGTGCTGGAGACGGGGGCAATTATCGAAGTGGTCCGCTCGGGAGTCTCCGGTATTGCGCGTGGTGATCGCTCGCTCAAGCTCTAGCCGGGGACGGTAAGGCTGGATAGCTTACCCGGGACATTCGCGACGCGGCGGGCAATGCAGGCAGGAGTGCGTGTGTGTCTTCCGGAAGCGCACGAGCAGCGATCTCGGCGCAAACAGTGCATGTGCTGCTGACGACAGGTTTCTATTAACGCGACGCCATCAACAGCGGCGTCTATAACAGGCAATACGGCAGGTACAGGATTATGAAAATCTACTACGACAAAGATGCGGACCTTTCCATTATCAGGAGTCTCAAGGTGGCTGTTATCGGCTATGGTTCCCAGGGGCATGCCCATGCCAATAACCTGAAGGATTCCGGCGTCGATATCACCGTGGGCCTGCGCGCGGGATCCATTTCCGAAGCCAAGGCCAGGAAGTCCGGGCTGACGGTCAAGTCCATTGAAGACGCCGTTACCGGTGCCGACGTGGTCATGGTGCTGGCACCGGACGAGCATCAGGCCCGCCTCTACAATGAGCAGATTGCGCCCAACATCAAGCAGGGCGCCGCTCTGGCCTTCGCGCATGGTTTCAACGTGCATTTCCAGCAGATCGAACCACGTGCCGATCTCGATGTCATCATGATCGCACCCAAGGGGCCCGGTCATCTGGTGCGCTCGACGTATACCCATGGCGCCGGGGTGCCGAGCCTGATTGCCGTCTTTCAGGATGCCAGTGGCCGCTCCCACAACATTGCCCTGTCCTACGCCTCTGCCAATGGCGGCGGGCGGGCCGGTATTATCGAGACCAGCTTCAGGGAGGAAACCGAGACCGATCTGTTCGGGGAGCAGGCGGTGTTGTGCGGCGGTGCGACGGCGCTGGTGCAGGCCGGGTTTGAAACACTGGTCGAGGCAGGCTATGAACCGGAGATGGCCTATTTCGAATGCCTGCACGAACTGAAACTGATCGTCGACCTGATGTACGAGGGCGGCATCGCGAACATGCGTTACTCCATTTCCAACACCGCCGAGTACGGTGACCTGACCCGCGGGCCGCGCATTGTGACCGCCGAGACCAAGCGCGAGATGCGACGCATACTCGATGAAATACAGAATGGCGAATTCGCGCGTGAATTCATCCTGGAAAACCAGGCGGGCGCAGCGACGCTCAAGGCGAAGCGGCGTCTCGGGCGCGAGCATCCCATTGAAGTGGTAGGCGAAAAGCTGCGCGGAATGATGTCCTGGATCAATGAAGGCAAGATCGTCGATAAAAACGTCAACTGACCCTGACGGGGCACAGTCGTGGCGCATTGCGCGCGACGTATGATGTCATGACCCACTTCCTCCGGATCGCAAGGGAAGGATTGTGGTTCCTGCTTGCCGCAGCCCTTGGGGCTGTGGTGGTGTTGCATTTTTTCGGCTGGCCGGCTTCGCTGCCGTTATGGGGGCTTGGTCTGCTGATCCTGGTTGTTTTCAGGGACCCTGAACGGGAGATACCGTCGCAACCCATGGCTGCTGTCAGCCCGGCGGATGGCAGGGTGACTGCCATCAGCACGACCCGTGACCCCTATCTTGATCGTGACAGCATACGCGTGACGCTGCAGATGAACCCCCTTGGCGTGTTTACCACACGCAGTCCCGTGGAAGGGAAGGTCCTGCAGCCATCGGTCACGCCCGAGAATGCGGGGATGCCCCATGGTGTCTGGCTGCAGACGGATGAGGGTGATGATGTCGTCATGGTGATGATGCGGGGACGCCTGCGCACCGCGCCGCGTTGTTATATCCGCATCGGTGAACGCATCGGGCAGGGCAAGCGCTGTGGTTTCGTACACCTGGGCGGGCAGATCGATGTCTACCTGCCGGAACGCAGCCGGCTGGAAGTAACTGTGGGTGACTGGGTACACAGCGGATCGGATGTTATCGCGACCCTGCTGCACGCCTGATATTCAGAATCGGACCGGGGTGATGGAAGAAGAATCGACGGAACGAAAACCACGCCATGGCAGCATCTACCTGCTGCCGAACATGATAACCACAGCCGGTTTGTTCTCCGGTTTCTACGCGATCGTGGCGGCAATGAACGGTCGTTTCGAGGCAGCAGCGGTGGCCATTTTTGTCGCCATGGTTGCCGATGGCATCGACGGGCGGGTGGCCCGCCTGACCAACACCCAGAGTGAGTTCGGGGTCCAGTACGACAGTCTTTCAGATATGGTCTGCTTCGGACTGGCACCCGCGCTGGTGATGTATGAATGGGCGCTGCAGTCAATGATCAGCGTCGGTTGGGCAAAACTTGGCTGGCTGGCGGCTTTCATCTATACGGCCAGCGCAGCCCTGCGACTGGCGCGCTTCAATGCCCAGGTGGCGACGGCGGAAAAGAGCCATTTCAGGGGGTTGCCCAGCCCCTCCGCTGCCGCGGTTCTTGCCGGTCTGGTCTGGGTCGGCACCGATCTGGGGCTCGCTGGAGAAACCCTGGTCTACCCTGCTTTTGTCCTCACTATCACCATGGGGCTGCTGATGGTGAGTAATATCCGCTACTACAGCTTCAAGGAAGTCAATTTCAGAAACCGTGTATCCTTCGTCGCGATACTGCTTGTGGTGCTGATGTATGCGTTCGCCTCAATCGATCCACCCAAGGTCCTGTTCACAGGTTTCCTCGTGTACGCGATATCCGGGGTCGTTTATACCCTGGTGGGCATCCGCAACCGGCGCCGGGCACGCAAGCGCGAGCATTGAGGTGTTGTTTTGGCGGGGCTTGGCATGGCGCTGGCTTTAATCTATAGTCTATTGACATGAGCCGCCGCAATTTCAAATGTACTGATTTGCTGCCCGCCGTACCCGGTGCGGGTCAGGTGCTGCTGCTTACCCTCCTGCGACTGCTGCCTTCGGGCAGATAATCCATACCTGGCGAGGTTATACGCGCAAAATATATTCTTCCTGCCCGGCAGTCGTATCAAGGCAGTTTTGTTATGCTGGGCCTGCCAGTATCGGTAACACATGCCAGTGTGCATGGTCACCGACGGACTTCATAATGGAGCCGAATCATGATTAATCAGGACAAATTGATAATTTTCGATACTACCTTGCGCGACGGCGAGCAAAGCCCCGGCGCCTCCATGACAAAGGATGAAAAGGTCCGTATTGCCAAGGCGCTGGAACGGATGCGAGTGGATGTCATCGAAGCCGGCTTCCCGATTGCCAGTGTCGGCGACTTCGATGCCGTAAAAGCCGTTGCGGGTGCGGTGACGGGAAGTACCGTGTGCGGACTGGCACGCGCACTCGACAAGGACATCGATCGGGCCGGCGAGGCATTGCGACCGGCCACCGCTGCGCGCATCCACACCTTTATTGCAACCTCGCCCATCCACATGCAGATGAAATTACGCATGCAGCCGGAGCAGGTGCTCGAGCAGGCGGTGCATGCCGTCAAGCGGGCGCGCCAGTTTACCGATGATGTAGAGTTTTCGCCCGAGGATGCGGGTCGTTCCGAGACGGATTTTCTCTGCCGCATCATCGAGGCGGTAATTGCAGCTGGCGCCACAACTGTCAACATCCCGGATACCGTTGGCTACAACCTGCCGCACCAGTTCGGCGAGTTGATACGCAGCCTGATCGAGCGGGTGCCGAACTCCGACAAGGCGGTTTTCTCCGTGCATTGCCACAATGACCTGGGCCTGGCGGTCGGGAACTCGCTTTCCGCCGTTTTGAATGGTGCACGTCAGGTGGAGTGCACCATCAATGGCCTGGGTGAACGTGCCGGCAACGCCTCGCTCGAGGAGGTGGTGATGTCGGTACAGACACGCCAGGATGTGTTTCCCTGCAAGACCGGCCTTGACACCACCCAGATCATGACCTGTTCCCGGCTGGTTTCCGGCATAACCGGATTTGCAGTGCAGCCGAACAAGGCCATCGTGGGCGCGAATGCCTTCGCCCACGAGTCCGGCATCCACCAGGACGGCGTCCTCAAGAGCCGAGAGACCTACGAGATCATGCGTGCCCAGGATGTCGGCTGGACGGCCAACCGTATCGTGCTGGGCAAGCACTCCGGGCGGAACGCTTTTCGAACCCGCCTCAAGGACCTGGGGGTGGAGTTCGAGTCCGAAGAAGAACTCAATAATGCCTTTTCCCGTTTCAAGGATCTGGCCGACAAGAAACATGAAATCTTCGACGAGGACCTGCAGGCGCTGGTAACGGAGTCCGGGGCGGAATCCGAGAATGACTGGCTCAAGCTGGTGTCGCTGCGCGTCTGTTCAGAAACCGGTGAAACACCGCACGCCAGTGTCACTCTGTGGGTGGACGGCGCGGAGCACCACTCGGAATGCTCCGGCAGTGGTCCGGTTGATGCATCGTTCAAGGCAATTGAGAAAATGGTCAGCAGCGGCACGGAGCTGCAGCTCTATTCCGTTAATAATATCACCAGCGGTACCGATTCGCAGGGTGAGGTGACTGTCCGGCTGCAGCTGGGCGGACGGATCGTGAACGGCCAGGGCTCCGATACGGATATCGTGATCGCATCGGCCAAGGCTTATATTAACGCCCTCAATAGAATTATCCAGCGGGACGAGCGTGAGCACCCGCAGCTGGGTGAGGTTTGAGGTAGCAGCGGGCTTGTACGTGGACCGGCGGTTGCAGACAGAATACCTGCGGGCCATGGGCATCCGGCAATGGGTCGCCCGGGAAGCGCCGCAAGGGATGCATGAGGCGGTGGCCGTTGCACCCCCCGCAGGGCACCAGGGGGGTGAGGCGCCCGGGGATGAAATCCCGACGGCATCCCTCGACTGGGAGACGCTGCAGGAGCGGGTGCAGAGCTGTACCCGCTGCCCGCTGCATGAAACCCGTAGCCGGACCGTCTTCGGAACCGGGAACCGGGAGGCGGACTGGCTGATTATCGGCGAGGCACCGGGGCGCGATGAAGATCTTGAAGGCGAGCCGTTTGTCGGGCGGGCGGGCAAATTACTCACGGAAATGCTGTTCGCAATTGGTTACCAGCGCAAGGACGTATACATTGCGAATATTCTCAAGTGTCGTCCGCCGAATAACCGGGACCCGTCCACGGAAGAGGTGGCCTGTTGCCATGACTACCTGGAGCGCCAGATCGGGCTAATCCAGCCGGTATTGATACTTGCCGTAGGTCGAATTGCAGCCCACAATCTGTTGCATAGCGACCTGCAGGTGGGGCGCTTGCGGGGCAAGGTGCACAAGTACGGAGAGCGGCAAATACCGCTGATCGTAACCTATCACCCCGCTTATCTGCTGCGTTCACCGCTGGAGAAACGCAAGGTCTGGGATGATCTGCAACTGGCGCAGTCGATCTACAGGAAGCGCATTGCCGGGACAGCCGATAAATCTTTATAAACCCGTCTGAAAAATCTGCTACAGCATGAGTGCGATACTGAAAGAAACTGCCCTGAACTTCCGACCCATGCGTGAGGCCGACCTGCCTGAGATCATGGAAATCGAGCGTTCGTGCTACCAGCACCCCTGGTCGGCCACGATCTTCAGCGACTGCATGCATGCCGGATACAGTTGCTGGGTGTGCGGCAAGGGCGGGATCATAGAAGGCTATGGCGTGATCAGCGTAGCGGCCGGGGAGTCGCACTTGCTGAACCTTTGCGTGCGCGGCATCTCACGGCGACAGGGACTCGGCAGGAAATTGCTCAGACACCTGATATCGATCGCGCGCAGGCATGATGCCGAGGTAGTCTTTCTGGAGGTGCGTCCTTCCAATGATTCAGCGCGCCAGCTGTATGCCAGCGAGGGATTCAACGAACTGGGTAGCCGGCGGGATTATTACCCAAGGGGGAATGGCCGCGAGGATGCCCTGATCCTTGGGCGGGCACTGTAGCCTGGGGAGTCTCAGGGCGTGAGTACGATCTTGTGCGATCTGCCGGGTGTTTTCAGGTAGAATGCCGGATTTTTCACGGAATACCGATTCCCGATTATTATGAACAGTCTGGAGCAAGAAGCCGCCCGGCGCCGCACCTTCGCGATCATTTCACATCCCGATGCCGGCAAGACAACGCTTACCGAAAAGCTGCTGCTGTTTGGTGGTGCCATCCAGCTTGCAGGTACGGTCAAGGGGCGCAAGGCCGCGCGTCATGCCACGTCCGACTGGATGGAGCTGGAAAAGCAGCGCGGTATCTCGGTCACTTCCTCGGTGATGCAGTTTCCCTACGGCGGTGCAGTCGTCAACCTGCTGGACACCCCGGGCCATGAGGATTTCTCGGAAGATACCTACCGTACACTGACAGCGGTCGACTCCGCCCTGATGGTGATCGACTGCGCCAAGGGCGTGGAGACGCGCACCATCAAGTTGATGGAGGTCTGCCGCCTGCGGGATACGCCGATCTTCTCGTTCATCAACAAACTGGACCGGGAAGGACGCGACCCCATCGAACTGCTGGACGAGATCGAGAATATCCTTGCCATCAAGTGCGCACCGGTAACCTGGCCGATCGGTATGGGAAAGCGCTTCAAGGGGATCTATCATCTGCTGGAAGACGCAATTCACCTGTATGCCGGCGGCAGGAGCGATATCCGTCAGGATGCCAGGATTATCAATGGCCTGGATAACCCACTGCTGGACGAGGTACTGGGAGACCAGGCAACCGAGCTGCGCGACGAAATGGAACTGGTGCAGGGTGCCAGCCATCCGTTTGATGTCCATGCTTATCTGCATGGAGACCTGACGCCGGTGTTTTTCGGATCGGCAATCAATAACTTCGGGGTCAGTGAATTGCTGGATCATTTTGTCAGTAACGCTCCGGGGCCCTTGCCGCGCAGGACGGTGGAACGGGTCGTGGAGCCGGTGGAAAAAGACTTTTCCGGGTTTGTTTTCAAGATACAGGCGAACATGGATCCGGCGCATCGCGACCGCATCGCCTTTCTACGGGTATGTTCCGGCAGCTACCGCAAGGGCATGAAAATGCGGCATGTGCGTCTCGGTCGTGATGTCCAGGTTTCCAACGCCCTGACATTCCTGGCATCCGACAGGGGGCACGTCGAAGAGGCTTTTCCCGGGGATATCATCGGTCTGCACAACCACGGTACGATCCGCATCGGAGACACCTTCAGCCAGGGCGAGGATCTCAGGTATACCGGTATCCCGAATTTTGCGCCGGAACTGTTTCGCCGTGCCATGCTGAATGATCCGTTGAGAATGAAGGCGCTGCAGAAGGGTCTGGACCAGTTGTGCGAGGAGGGTGCGACCCAATTGTTCCGGCCGCTGAAGAACAATGATCTGATACTGGGGGCGGTGGGTATCCTGCAGTTCGATGTGGTCGCACACCGACTGAAGAACGAGTATGGCGTCGCCTGCCGGTTTGAACCGGTATCCGTGGCGACCGCGCGCTGGGTCGACTGCGAAGACAGCGGGCTCGAAGCACGGTTTCGCGACAAGGCCTATGAGAATCTGGCTGAAGATCAGAGTGGAGCGCTGGTCTATATAGCGCCGACACGGGTCAACCTGGATCTGGCTATGGAGAAATGGCCGGATATCAGGTTTCACGCCACACGTGAGCACTAGCCCATCCCCGGGCTCAGCGACCTTACCCTGACTTGCAGCGCGCGCTGCATGGCCAGCCCACTTAAAACTCAATCCAGTCGACGATATGTTCCTCGTACCGGTCGTGGCTGATCTGCTGCTCATCCACGGTACGGCCGCGTACCGAAATCCCTGCTGAATGGACCGTCCCGGGGTCCCCGGAAACCAGCGGGTGCCACCATGACAACGGTTGGCCATTGTGCAGCCGGCGATAAGCACAGCTGGCAGGCAGCCAGTCAAACTGATCACCCCCGGACTCTGACAGGTCGAGGCAGTCTGCAACGATGCGCTCGCGCTCCGCGTAGTTGCGGCAGCGGCAACTGTGTGTGTCAAGCAGGCGGCATGCCACGTTGGTGTAGTAGAGCAAGCCGGTATCGATATCCTCGAGTTTGTGCAGGCAGCATCTTCCGCAGCCGTCACATAATGACTCCCATTCCGCGCCCTTCATCTCGCGAAGTGTTTTTGTTTTCCAAAATGCGCGTTCATCTGTAACCATGGCAAAACCATTATCCACGAAAACAGGTGCTGTTTCCGGATGAACTGTAAATGAGACATACCCGTGAAAAATGGGGCTGGGTCTTCTATGACTGGGCCAATTCTGCCTTCGCTACGACCGTCATGGCAGGATTTTTCCCGGTTTATTTCAAGGCATACTGGAACACCGGCCTCGACCCTACCGAGAGTACATTTTGTCTCGGGCTGGCCAATTCAGTTGCCAGCCTGTTGTTTGCTCTACTGGCGCCGGTGCTGGGTGCAATGGCTGATTGCATGTGCCGTCGCAAGGCCATGCTGTTCGTATTCGCGTGTCTCGGCTGGGTCATGACAGGTGGTCTGTGCCTGGTCGCGGAAGGTGACTGGATGCTCGCCGTGATGCTTTACATCCTTGCGGTGATCGGGTTTTCCGGCAGCAACATATTCTACGACTCGCTGCTTCTGTTTATTTGCACCAGCGACGAACTGGATTGCACGTCGGCATTCGGGTTCGCTTTTGGCTGCCTGGGTAGCGGTTTGCTGTTTGCGTGCAACATCCTCATGGTCCTGCACCCGGGCTGGTTCGGACTGGCTGACGGTGACGCGGCTGTGCGCATGTCATTTCTCATGGTCGCAGTGTGGTGGCTGGTCTTTTCACTGCCGTTGGCGCCAGGTGTTTTCGCAGCAGCCCGCAGGGATGTGCGACAAACACATCCTAGCGCCGTAGAGCCATTGTGGGAGCCGTGCGAAGCGCAATGTGCTGAGCGTGGCGGATGCAGGGCGTCCGGGGCATATTGGCTGCCGCGTTGGCGAGTCGATTTTGGCGACTTGGGTGTCCCAAAATCTTTCACGAGGTAGCGGCACGCTTGTCTGGCATAACCTGCATGAAGTCAGGCAATTGCGGAATGTATGGCTGTTCCTGATCGCCTACTGGTTATATATCGATGGTGTCGATACGGTCGTACGTATGGCGGTCGACTACGGCCTGTCCCTGGGATTCGATCACAAGAGCCTGCTCATGGCGCTGCTGATAACGCAGTTCACGGGTTTTCCGGCCGCGATAGCCTTCGGTTACCAGGGCACTCGTTTCGGACCGAGGGCAGGTATTCTGATCGGGTTGATGATTTATTTGGTGGTGACTGTCAGGGCGTCGGTCATGACATCTCCAGGTGAATTCTTCCTGCTGGCGTTTGCAATTGGATTGGCGCAAGGTGGAATCCAGGCATTGAGCCGCTCCCTGTGTGCCCGGATGATCCCGGGGAACCGCACTGCCGAATTTTTCGGTTTCTACAACATGCTGGGCAAGTTTGCTGCAGTCATCGGTCCAGTCATGATGGGCTGGGTCGGTGCATTATCCGCTAGTCCACGCACCGGGATCCTGTCGTTGCAGTTCCTGTTTGTTGCGGGCGCGCTGGTCCTGTTGAAGGTGGAAGTAGGAAGGTGTCGAGTCTAGCTCATCAGCTATTCGGGATTGTAAATTCGGGTATTCTGCTGCGATGTCTGTTTGTTTCCCGGGCGATGGTTTGTCAGGGACTCGGTGGGGGATGCGTCGGGTGTAAGCAATTCAACCTCCGGCATGCAATGAGATTGCCCGAACGGTATTCACTTACCGACACAAATGCTGAGTTAGAATTTCTTTACTAACACAAGATGTAGTGCGTAAAAAAATTGACGCACATAACATATTGATTCTAGGTGGATATGCGGGTATAAACAAAAAGCATATAAATAGTGTAGTTTTTATTGGATCTATTCTAAACAGTTTCATTCTGTTGACGGAGGAGATAATAAGTGCAAAAAACTTCCAACAATTCGCTCACCCAGTTTTATGATCAGCTTGTTACAGACTTCAATGAAGATCTTGGGATTATGTGGTGCTACGCAAACCCCTATCCTCGGCCGTGTTTTACTCCACAATTGTTACAAGACTTACTTAAATTCTTGCATGTTGTTCAAAGTAGAAATAATTGTGATGTTAGGTCAGGAATTGCACCCGCTATTCAATACCTGGTACTAGGGTCATACAGACCGGGTGTGTTTAGTCTGGGTGGTGATTTAGAGCTTTTTGTTGATTCAATCAAGAGCCGCGATCGTGATAAGCTGCGCGATTACATGAGATTAAGTATAGATGTACTTTTTGGGACATATATAAATATGGATGTTCCATTGACAACAATTGCATTAATACGTGGCAATGCACTGGGAGCGGGATTTGAGGGTGCGCTCGCGTGTGATTATTTGGTTGCGGAAAGGGGGGTTCAGCTAGGTTTCCCTGAAGTATTATTTAATATGTTTCCAGGGATGGGTGCGTATAGCTTCCTATCAAGGCGCATCAGCCCCATGCAGGTTGAAAAGATGATATTGAGTGGAAGAATATATACTGCAGAGGAATTATATGAACTTGGTGTTGTTGATATACTCGCTGATATTGGGGGCGGTGTTAATGAGGTTTTGATGTTTATCAAAAAACATGGCAAAAATAAAAACACAAGGAAGTCTCTTTTGAAAATACGCAATCGCGTTAATCCGGTTACCCTTGAGGAATTATTGGATATTGGTGAAATTTGGGTAGAGGCGGCAATGTCTCTTACATCAAGAGAGTTAAAGGTAATGGAGAGATTGGTCAGATCTCAGGATAAGATGGCAAAAACTCTTGTACAGACTGTGAGCGACAACATGTCTTCGGTTGTGTCGGCATAATAATTTAAGATGCATTGGGCGTGTGTGGTTATAATGACTTTTGTGTGTATCAAATGCTACAGTTGCTCAAAAGACCATTTACACTGATGTGCCTACTGCAAAGAACATTATGTGCGAATGCAATTTCAACTTTACTATGCAGTTTCACTCGCTTTACTTATTTCTTCTAAATATTTCAGCATTTCTTCTTTAGATTTTTTGTAGCAATTGCGAATCGACTTGATTGCATTGATATAACCAGTAATATCTTTTCCAAGGTTGTGCAGGCTTTTACATTCCTTGTGTAAAAGTGAGGCGCCCACGCTTCCCGAGCTTCCTTTAAGCGCATGTGCATATTCCTTGAAATTATCCAGATCACGTGATGCGATTGAACGTTCCATTAACGTGAGTTGGTTTTCTGTGTCATGCAGGAAACCTGTAATAAGACCTTTTAAGAAGCCTGGTTCATTAGATAGTTGTCGCAAGGCATCTAGAGTTAGAAAATCCAAATAAGTTTTATCAGTGTCCTGTTCAGTTTTGGAATTATTGTCAAGAATGGTATGTGTGTCTTTGATTATCGACTCGTTAGCTAGAGATTGTATCGTGCTTAGTAGCTTTTTAATGTCAATGGGTTTCGTCAGATAGGCGTCAATATTTGCGTCAGCACATTCCTGGATTGCTTCTTTAGTGGCATTAGCCGTAAGGATGACGATGGGTGCCCTATCTTCCTTTCTTGATGAAAAATTGTAAATCTTCGCTGCTTCTATGCCGCCCATGACAGGCATTTGCATATCCATAATAATCAGATTGAATGTTTGGTGCTCAAGTTCGTCTAGTGCTTCCTGTCCGTTGTTTACAATGTGTGGGCAATAATTGGCCCTCTCAAGTATTTTTGATATTACAACCTGATTGGTTGGGTTGTCTTCTGCTACGAGTATCTTAAGGTTTGTTTTCCCGACTGATCCTTTTCGGGAGAATTCCAAAATATTGTTAGTATCGCTTATATGAAGTGCATTAGTACTCAATGAGTGAAGAACATTAAATAGGGCAGATTTGTCTTCTGGCGTACTTAATATATTTGCATATCCATAGCGGCTTCCATTGCTGTATTCACACTCCTGTTCTGACTGAGAGATAAGGATTATAGGTATATTCTTGGCGTTTCGGTCAGAATGTATTTTCTCTGGTAAGTATGCTACGTCGTCCTGATGCAGGCATGTTTTGTCTGCGAGAATAATGTTGGATTTGCTGTCATCTATAACGCTGGGAATTATCTTTAATGCTTTTTCTGAATTGCTTTCCCATTGGTGCTTTATGCCCCATGTTGTTAGTGAGTCACCAATACCATAAGCATTTTCGTTGGCTATAATGAATACATTTAGATTGTCCAGTAATTCATGTTGTAGTGTTGCATCACTATTTTCCTGCTTTTTAAATCCTATCTGGAACCAGAAAGCACTTCCAATGTCTGGCACACTATGTAACCCAATTGTGCCACCCATGAGTTCAACAATTTGTTTCGATATCGTGGTACCTAAACCGGTGCCGCCATATTTCCTTGTCGTTGAATTGTCTGCCTGTGTAAAGCTTTCAAATATAGTTTTCTGAGCTGAAAGGGGGATGCCTATCCCTGTGTCAACAACTTCAAATCTTAATGAGACTTTCTCAATATCCTCGCCTGTTGTTGTAATCCTTAATGTGACACTACCTGCTTCGGTAAACTTTATGGCGTTGCCAATCAGGTTTATGAACACCTGCTTCAGGTGGTGCGGATCACCTATTAGGCGAAATGGTGTTGATGGTGATGTAACTGACAAAAGTTTCAGGCCTTTAGACTCGGCTTGAACTTTCATAATTGAAATTGTGGTGTTAACTAGTTCATGAAGGTCAAATTCAGTGTCCTCGATAGAGAACTTGCCAGCCTCGATTTTGGAAATATCTAGCACATCCTGAATTAATGTGAGCAGTGTCTTTGCTGAGGCGCGTAATGTGTTGGATAGTTCTCTCTGCTCGTCTGTTAGTTTTGTATCCATTAACAAGTCAGACATACCTATAACACCATTAAGAGGCGTTCTGATCTCGTGACTCATGTTGGCTAAAAATTCACTTTTTGATCTGTTGGCTTCTTCTGCAGCGGCTTTAGCCTTTGTTAGTTTGCTTAAGAGAACAGAAAAAAAGATCGGTAGGACAATAAGTCCAATCAATAATCCAATTCCAGCAGTCCTTTGTTCAATCCAATAATCCGTCGTGAAAATTACAACAATAAATTCCATTACGCCTATCATTGTGCCGGCAAGAAGGTACTTCTGGCCAAAACGCATGCCGTAACCGATTATTAGCCACAAGTACACAGAGAAGCATAAAGTGGCTGCATCTCCCCCTACGTGTAGCGTGAAGGACAGAAACGTAAGATCGGCGAGCAATGTAAAGATTCGCCGTACATGAGACTTCTTTGGGACAATTTTGAACGATACTAATATTACTACTGCGATTAAGTCATAAATGGTTAAGAAACCAACGGGTTGATCAAGAATGTTTGCTTGTTCTGTTAAATAATAGTGTAGCGAAAAATATGCGGTTATTGACGAAAGTATAATAATTCTAATTACTGCTTGCTCAAATTCTCCGGATGACCGTGATTTTGGGTACTCTATAAAATTCTTCAGTGTCCTTATTAATGCCATTACATTGATTCTGTTTGCTTAACTGTATTTCCTGATTGGGATATCAGGCAGCATCCCCTGGATTTTCGCCACAAGGTCAATATTTTTCCTGAACGCCTGCAGACAGTCAGGATCAAAGTGCTTGCCGCTGAGATTATTCATGTATTCGAGTGCTGTTTGCATTGACCATGCGTTCTTGTAGGGGCGTTCGGAAACCAGTGCATCGTAAACATCTGCGACTGTGACGATTCTTGCTTCTATTGGTATATCTGTTGCTCTCCTGCCATATGGATACCCGGTGCCATCAAACTTTTCATGGTGATTCAATGCAATAATTCCGCCCATCTGCAGGTACTTGGACGGGCTGTCCTTCAGGATGTCGTTACCAATCAGGGTGTGTGTTTTCATTATTTCGAATTCTTCGGTAGTCAGTTTTCCGGGCTTCAGCAGAATGTCGTCACGGATTCCGATCTTGCCGATGTCGTGCATCGGAGCAGCCATTTCGATAACTTCCGCCTCATCCTGGGAGAATCCGATTTCTTCAGCGATTATTCGTGAATACTTTGCCATTCGGATAACATGGTTGCCGGTTTCCTCGTCACGATATTCACCTGCCCTGGCAAGTCGTATGAGGGTTTCCCTTTCGCGCAACCTTATTTCACTTGTCGCTTCCGCTACGCGTCGTTCCAGCCAGCGCGAGCGGTCACTGATGATTTTGTATTGCTGGTACTGGGTCATGAGGTTCTTGCATCGTGCACGACATTCGTAGTGGTCTACAGGCTTCATCAGGAAATCCGTCGCGCCGGCCTCCAGCGCTTCGTAGCGCACATTACGATCCTCTATGGAAGTCACCATGATCACGGGAGCTTCCCTGCTTGTGGCGTTTTTGCGGAATTTCCTTATGAAATCGATGCCGTTCATCTGGGGCATCTTGTAGTCAGTCAGGATGAGGTTGCAGGGATTTTTCCTGCACCATTCGTAAGCCTCCAGTGGATCGGCAAAGCCCTTGACTGTAATCTCGCTGTCAATGGAACTTACCAGATGCTGTAATATCTGTCGGCTTGTGAGCTGGTCGTCGATGATCAGGATTGTTGCCATATCATTCTCGTCTTGTATGCCAAGTAAGCTTTTCAGTCTCATTTCGGGTCTTCCTGACGTGGCCGCAAATATTCCAGTTGTTCCCGGCGGGCGATGTAACAACATGAAATATAGAAAGAAATCGTTCCCTCGATTTACACCGGGTTATATCGGCATTCGGGGAAAAAAGTGAAGAGTTTCAGCAGTCTGTGTGAGTTTCAGGGGCGCGGCAGGGTAGCCAGGTCTGTGCACATCCGTGTAATGCAGTTGCAGGTGTGCCGGGCGTCAGTACAATAGCCGCACTTTTTTAGCGGGGAAAAATCATGGGTCCAGACAAGGATAATCAGGGGAATACGCCGTCGCTGCACGAGGTGCTCGGCAGTGTGCTGGCAAGCATGTTCGGCGTGCAGAGTAACCGCAGGCGCGAGCAGGACTTCGTGCATGGCAAGCCGTCACAGTACATCGTGATCGGATTGTTTGTGACGCTGGTTTTTATTCTGGCTGTGTGGGGCGTCGTCAACCTGGTTATGAAGCTGGCTGGGGTTTGATTACAAAGACTGGATTTTCCTTCTCTGTTCTTCAAGATCACTGATTGCCTGTTTAAGGCTGCTTGCCCGAGACTGCTCCTTTTCAACGACAGCGGCTGGTGCCTTGTCCAGAAAACCGGCATTGGCAAGTTTCTGTTCGCAACGCATCAGTTCTTTTGATCTTTGTTCCAGTTCCTTTGTCAGGCGGGTAATTTCCGCATCCTTGTCGATCAGGCCGGAAAGCGGGATCAGCAGTTTCAATTCGCCAACCAGGGCGATTGCGGACTCAGGTGCCTGTTCGCCTGACTCCAGCCAGGTGATGGTCTCGATACGAGCGATATTTCCCAGGTAATGCCGGTTGCGATCAAGCCTGTCCCTGTCTGCGGTGGAGCCGTTTTCCAGCAACACGGGAAGTGGCTTTCTGGGATCTATGTTCATGCCGCTGCGAATCCTGCGAACACCTGCGATGACATTTTTCACCCATTCCATTTCGGCGGTTGCACCTGAATTGACCAGCGATAAATCCGCTTCCGGGTATGGCTGGCGCATGATGGATCTGCCGCTAATCCCGGCAAGTGGTGCCATGCGCTGCCAGATTTCCTCGCTGATAAAAGGCGCCAGCGGATGAACCAGTCTCAGTATGGTTTCCATGACCCGGACCAGGGTGCGGCGTGTGCCGCGTTGTGCAACAAGGCTGCTCTCGGGGTCCATCAGTACCGGCTTGGAGAGTTCCAGATACCAGTCACAGTATTCATCCCAGATGAAGGTATAAATTGCCTGGGCGACTAGGTCGAAGCGATAGACTTCAATGGCAGTCGTCACTTCGCGGTTCGTGTGCTGCAGCTGCGAGATGATCCAGTTGTCAGCGGCATTCAACGTTGCCTCTTCGCCTTCCTGGCCGCAATCCCTGCCCTCTGTGTTAAGCAGTACGTAACGCGCCGCATTCCAGAGCTTGTTACAGAAGTTGCGGTAGCCCTCGATGCGTCCGAGGTCAAAATTGATGTCGCGGCCGGTAGAAGCCAGTGCGGCAAAGGTAAAGCGCAGGGCATCGGTGCCAAAGGCCGGGATGCCGTCAGGGAAATCCTTGCGGGTCTGCTGTTCGATTTTGTCCGCCATCTGCGGCTGCATCAGGCCGGCGCGGCGCTTGGCAACCAGGGTTTCGAGATCAATACCATCAATCAGATCGATCGGGTCCAGTACGTTGCCCTTGGATTTTGACATCTTCTGGCCATGGGCATCACGTACCAGGCCATGGATGTAGACCTCGCGGAAGGGGGGCGCGTCCATGAACTTGAGCCCCATCATGATCATGCGGGCCACCCAGAAGAAGATGATGTCAAAGCCGGTTACCAGGACGCTGGTCGGGTAAAAGGTTCGCAGGGCCTCGGTATCACCCGGCCAGCCCAGTGTGCTGAAGGGCCAGAGGGCAGAGGAGAACCAGGTATCCAGTACATCTTCATCCTGGCGCAGTGTGACCGCGGCATCGATCCCCGCCTTCGCGCGTGCATCCGCCTCTGAAAGCCCGACGTAGATATTGCCGATGTCATCGTACCAGGCCGGGATGCGATGTCCCCACCAGATTTGGCGTGAGATGCACCAGTCCTGAATATTGCGCATCCATTCAAAATAGGTGTTTTTCCAGTTGTCAGGTACGAAGCGGATGTCGCCGTTTTCCACCGCCTGTATCGCCGGTTCGGCAAGCGGTCCGACTTTTACGAACCACTGGTCCGTGAGGAAAGGTTCGACGACGGAACCGGAGCGGTCGCCGCGCGGGACCATCAGTCGGTGATCCTCGATCTTTTCCAGCAGTCCCCGGGCTTCCAGGTCTGCGACGATGCGTCTGCGGGCCTCAAAGCGGTCCAGTCCGGCATAGTTGCCGGGTGCGGTATCGCTGATGCAGGCATCGACCGTGAAGACGTTGATCAGCGGCAGGTTATGCCGCTTGCCGATTTCATAGTCGTTGAAGTCGTGCGCGGGCGTTATTTTCACGCAGCCGGTACCGAATTCGGGATCGACGTAGTCATCCGCGATCACCGGGATTTCCCGGTCGGTCAGCGGCAGCCGCACGGTCTTTCCGATGAGGTGCTGGTAGCGCTCATCGGCAGGATTGACTGCCACGGCCGTGTCGCCGAGCATGGTTTCCGGGCGGGTTGTGGCCACGACCAGGTAGCTATCGCCGGCATCAGCCAGCGGGTAGCGCATGTGCCAGAGGTGGCCGGACTCTTCCTCGGAAACCACTTCCAGGTCCGATACCGCGGTATGCAATACCGGGTCCCAGTTGACAAGTCGTTTGCCCCGGTAAATGAGTCTTTCCTCGTAGAGCCGTACGAAAGTCGTCCGGACGGCCTCGGACAGGCCCTCGTCCATGGTGAAGCGTTCGCGCGACCAGTCCACGGAGGAACCCATGCGGCGCAATTGCTTTGTGATGGTGCCACCGGATTCGTGCTTCCATTCCCAGATGCGCTCGATGAAGGTCTCGCGCCCGAGGTCATGCCGCGTCAGATCCTGTTTGTTGAGCTGGCGTTCCACCACCATCTGGGTGGCGATGCCGGCGTGGTCGGTGCCCGGCTGCCAGAGGGTGTTGTCGCCGCGCATGCGGTGGTAGCGGACCAGGGCATCCATCAGGGTATCCTGGAAGGCGTGGCCCATGTGCAGGCTGCCGGTGACATTGGGTGGCGGGATCATGATGCAATAGGGGCTGCCTTCCCCGGAAGGCGCAAAGTCACCTTCCTGTTCCCAGGTCCGGTACCAGCGTTGTTCAATTGCGTGGGGATCGTAGGTCTTGTCCATCCGTCGTAAGGCTCTTTTTTTCGGGGCCCGCAGCAGGCCTGGGCGGTGAATTATACCTGAAGGTGGAATTTTTCTGCCCGGCCGGTGCCGGCCGGTTCCGCGGGTCAGTCCTTTCTGAATGTTCGGGCGAGCAGTCCGGGCAGACTGGCTTCCAGCTGCTGGTGAATTGCCTCAACAGCACGAGTCTTGCTGTCTTCCAGCGCCTGTTCGAGTGCTGCTTCCAGCATGGGTTGCAGTTCGCGTTGCATTTCCTCGTGAATCTGACTTGTCAGCCTGGTGGCCAGTTCATCGAGTTGCTGCCTGAATGGCTCACTCGCAAGCAGGGCCCTGACAATTGCCGTCGTGGACAGGCCCGAGAGTCGTTCCGCGAGTTGCAGGTCGTCGGTGACGACGACATCTCTGTCCGCCAGCGGGGCAGTCAGTATCGGTATGCCTTCCTCGTCCAGTGCCGGTTTCGTATGCATGATTGTCAAAGATTATGGGTGTTCAGCGAGTAGCCCCGGTCCTTGTAGAAACGGTAGCGGCTACGTGCCGCTGCGATCTGGCTGTCATCGCCGCCAACCAGTTCGGCGACCCGGTTGAAACGGCTGAAAAAAACCGGCACTTCACCAGCCAGGTTGAGCAATACATCACCTGGCCCTTCCGGTTCGACTGCGCGACCCAGCAGGATCGGCTGATCGCCGGCAATGTCGGACCCGGCGGCATGGATCCGGTGCGGCAGGAAACTGCCGTCGCGGAATGTCCAGAGCAGTTCGTCGAGTTGCTTCAATTGCCTGTCGGACTCCGTATGGATGTAGACCTGGTGTCCCTGCCGATAGGCCTTCTCGGTAAGACGGCAGGTAAACAGGGGCAGTGCACCCGGCTCGCTGTCGTTCAGGATATAGAAGTCGACTTGCGTCATGCCGTGCCGCACCTGTCGAGCAGATAGCGCATCAGCAGGGGGACCGGTCTGCCGGTCGCACCTTTTTCCTTGCCACCCTTCCAGGCAACACCGGCGATGTCCAGATGTGCCCAGTCGTAGTCACGGGTAAATCGCGACAGGAAACAGGCGGCGGTAATTGTGCCGGCCTCGCGGCCGCCGATGTTGGCCATGTCGGCAAAATTACTGTCGAGCTGCTGCTGGTAGTCGTCCCACAGGGGCATGCGCCAGGCGCGGTCGCCGGCGATATCGCCTGCTGCAATCAGTGCTGTGGCAAGCTCATCGTTGTTACTGAGCAGGCCGGCTGCGTGGCTCCCCAGTGCGATGACGCAGGCGCCGGTCAGGGTCGCGATGTCCACCACCGCTGCCGGATCGAACTTGCCGCAATAGGTCAGTGCATCGCAAAGCACCAGGCGGCCTTCCGCGTCCGTGTTGAGCACTTCAATTGTCTGCCCCGACATGCTGGTGACAATGTCTCCCGGTTTGCTGGCGTTGCCGTCGGGTAAATTTTCGCTCGTGGGTATGACGCCGACGACATTCATCGGCAATTCCAGTTCGATGCAGGCCCTGATGGTGCCGAGGACGCTGGCAGCGCCACACATATCGAACTTCATCTCGTCCATCGTCGCGGCTGGCTTGATGGAGATGCCGCCGGCGTCAAAGGTAATGCCCTTGCCGACCAGTGCCACCGGGCGCTCGCCGGGCTTGCCGCCCTTGTACTCCAGGGTGATCAGCCTGGCAGGTTCGCGACTGCCGCGGGCGACTGACAGCAGGGCACCCATCCCCAGCTTTTTCATGCGGGCCTCGTCCATGACGCTGACCCTGAGTTGATTGCTGGATTTTGCCAGTTCGCGTGCCTGGTCCGCCAGGTAAGACGGCGTGCAGATATTGCCGGGCAGGTCGCCCAGTCTGCGTGCCAGTTCCACGCCGCTGGCAATCGCCAGGCCCTCCGCCAGGGCTGCGCGGGCGGCTTTGGCATCTTCAGTATCCACGTTGATGCCCATGCGGCGCAGCGGCCGGCTCTTCTTGTCCTTGATGCTTTTCAGTTCATCGGGGACATACAGCGCACTGTGCGTGATCTCCGCCAGGGTGGCTATTTTCCAGGCGCTGTCGCGTTCGCTGACTTCCAGATCGGCAAGGTAGCTGACGGCGTCGGTGGCACCGCAGGCATCGACAGCGCGTGCGGCACTGGCAACGGCCTTGCGGTAGGCGGCGGCATTGAAGTCGCCCTGTTTGCCGCACCCGACCAGCAGGACCCGCTCGCAGCCGGCGCCCTGCGGGTGATGGACGATGAGGGTCTGCTCGCATTTGCCGTCCATGTCACCCCCCTGCAACAGCCGCGTGAGCAGGCCGCGTGTGGACTTGTCAAACAGTGCCGCGTCTGCGGAAAGCTTGTGATTTTCAAAGACGCCGAGAATGGCACAGCCGGTCTTGATGCGCGCAGGTTTCTCGCGCTTGATCGTGAATTTCATACAAAATCCCCTGGTAACTTTTTTACCTGATTGCAGATTGCCTAGTATGTAGTATACGGTAGCCGCAGCCCACTGGTGGCCGTTGCGGTGCATCGGTATGACAGGGGAGTGTACTGGATGCAGGCATGATTTTCATGCCGTCAGGCGAGACCGTACCATGTTGCATATCTTCGACCGGTATCTGCTGAAGGAGGTGATTTACGGCTGGCTGGCCGTGACCGTCACCCTGTGGCTGATCCTGGTCAGCAACCGGCTGGTACGCTACCTCGCGGATGCAGCAGCCGGCGATATTCCGGGCGAACTGATCTTCAAGCTGCTGGGCCTGAAAATGGTCTGGTACATCATCCACATCGTGCCGTTTGCCCTGGCTCTCGGTGTGGTGCTGGGACTGGGACGCCTGTATCGGGATAACGAAATGACCGTGATGGCTGCCTGCGGGGTGGGTCCCTTGCGCATCTACAAGCCCGTGCTGGGGTTCGGGCTGGTGGTTGCTGCCTCACTGGCATGGCTGGCCCTGTATATCAGCCCCGGTGTGCAGGAGATCAGCCACCAGCTGGAAACCGCAGCAGGGCGCCAGGCGGACGTGACCGCATTGGGTGCCGGCCGCTTCAACGAGATTCAGGACGGGAAGCTGACCTTCTACGCGGAGCGTCTTTCCGCTGACAAACAAACCATGGAGAACCTGTTTATTGCTGTCAGGAATCAGCGGGACAGGTCAAAGCCGCAGCAGATAGTCAGGGCAAAGTCGGCTTACCGGAAACGGGACGAGGATACCGGTGACCAGTTCCTGGTACTGGTCGACGGGGTTCGCTATGAGGGCATCCCTGGCGAGGCCGCTTACCGTGTGATGCGGTTTGACGAGTACGGTGTCCGCATTGACCTGCCGGGAGGCGATGACACCACCACCAAGCGCGAGGCAACACCGACCGCCATGCTGCTTGACTCGAGTAATACGGAAGACATCGCGGAAGTGCAGTGGCGTCTGTCCATGCCGATATCGGTCATTTCCCTGCTGCTGCTGGCCGTACCCCTGAGCAGGTCCTCGCCGCGCCAGGGGCGCTACGGCCGCCTGGTTATCGCCATTCTGCTGTTCGTCATCTATTACAACCTGCTGGCTACGGCCAAGGCGTGGGTCGGCGATGGCAGTGTGCCACCGCTAATCGGCTTGTGGTGGGTGCCGGCGCTGCCTGTCGTGGCCAGCGCCATACTGCTGGCCGGGGAGAGTTTTCTCTGCAGTGTGAGGCTGCGCCGGTGAAGATTCTTGATCGCTACGTGGCGGCGGCCGTGGTAACGGGCACCGGGATTGCCCTGCTGGTGGTCGTCGGCATGGATGTCTTCTTCAACGTGATCTCGCAGATAGACGATGTCGGCAAGGGCGACTACACCATGTATACCCTGCTGCGTTACGTGGCGTTGATTACGCCGCAGGGAGCCTATGAGCTGTTTCCGATGGCGGCCTTGCTCGGCAGTCTCATAGGTATGGGTATGCTGGCGGCCAACAGCGAGCTGATTGCGATGCGAGCCGCTGGCGTTTCTGTCTGGCGCATTGTGCAATCGGTCCTGCAGGCAGGGATGCTGCTGCTGCTTGTCGCGGTATTCATCGGCGAGGTGGTCGCGCCAGCCGCCGAGCAGTACGGGCAGCAGCTGCGCGCCGCGTCCACCAACAAGCGGGTGAGTTTTCTTGGCAGCCATGGACTGTGGGTGCGTGAAGAGCACTATTACATCAACGCCGGGAAAGTGCTTGCCGACGATACGCTTGCCGATCTGGAGGTGTTCGAGTTTGACGCTGCCGGCAGCATGGTAATGGCCACGCGTGCGGCCCGGGCGCAATATGCCGAAGGGCAATGGCTGCTGCATGATGTGCGGCAGTCTGCCTTTGTGGACGGGCGGGTCAAGATCGGCCGGCGTGACGAGGTGGCATGGCCGTCACTGCTGACGCCGGAGTTGCTGGGTATCGTGGTGCTCAAGCCCAAGAACATGTCGGCCCGGGATATCGGGCAGTTCGTTGACTACCTGGATGAGAACGGGCTGGATTCTGTAGAATACCGCTATGCCTACTGGGGGCGCTTCATGACCCCGCTGGCAACCCTGGTGATGCTGTTCATATCGGTGCCATTCGTATTTGGCGGACTGCGCAGTGTTACCGCAGGGCAGCGCATCTTCGTGGGCATACTGGTGGGCTTTGGCTTCTACCTCGTCAGTCAGGTGGCCAGCCAGTTGGGGCAGGTCTACAACCTGAATCCGCTGTTTGCCATGCTGACACCCATCATCCTGTTTGTGGCTACCGGTTTGCGCGCCATGCGCCGGATCTGAGCCGCAGACGCGGCCTCAGCGTTTCGGCAGTCGCACAATAACGGTTTCCGAAAAGCGGTCGTGCCAGGTCATGCGGTTGCGGTCGACCAGCATCCACAGAAATCCGAGGCCGGCACAGGCCAGCGAGGCAATGGCCACCAGAAATCGCAGCAGGGCCTGCCAGATCGTAATCGGCCCCCCGTCAAGCCGCTGTACCCGCAGTCGCCAGGCGCGCATGCCCAGCGTCTGTCCGCCATGCAGCCAGAACCAGCTATAAAAGGAAAAACAGATCAGGAAAAGAAAGGTCCGGAAGAAGGGGTTGTGGTAATGCAGGGTACCTCTGGTTACCAGCAATGCCAGCGCCGTGGCAACCAGCAGCGCCGAAAACAGCAGCAGGGAGTCATAGAACATTGCCAGCAGGCGGACTCCAAGTCCCGCCCGCGGTAACTGCTGCGTCTCTGGTGGCTTGTCCATGTGTGATTACGGTTGCCGCACCGGTGTGCGTGTCGGGCAAAACGCCTGGATGGCGCTCCCAAGGGGATTCGAACCCCTGTTACCGGCGTGAGAGGCCAGTGTCCTAACCACTAGACGATGGGAGCATCACAGGGCCAGCCCACGGGCTGGAAAGCGGTGTTATTATACGCGCAACCTTTCCATCCACAAGCCGCAAACGTGAGCGAATCAGGCAGTACTCAAAACCATAGCGAACCCACCATTATCCCCCGGTCAGCGCACCACGTTTCCCGGGCCAGTATCAGCCCGAATGCGCTGAAGGTGTTGTACCGCTTGAAAGATGCCGGATACCAGGCCCACCTGGTAGGCGGTGGTGTGCGTGACCTGCTGCTCGGGCGCGAACCCAAGGATTTCGATATCGCCACGGATGCACATCCGGAAAAGGTGCGGGAGCTGTTTCGCAACTGTCGCCTGATCGGGCGCCGTTTCCGGCTTGCCCACGTCATCTTCGGGCGGGAAATCATCGAGGTCGCCACCTTCCGTGCCATTCAGGAGGCCGGCCAGGACAATGCCGGGCAGCATGTCGATGCGGACGGCCGCATCGTGCGCGACAACGCCTACGGCACGATCGAGGAAGATGCATTCCGGCGCGATTTCACCGTCAATGCGCTCTACTACAACATTGCCGATTTTTCCGTTATCGACTATACCGGCGGTGTCGCGGATATCGAGGCAGGCAAGCTGCGGCTCATCGGGGACCCCGAGACCCGCTACCGCGAGGATCCCGTCAGGATGCTGCGCGCGGTGCGGTTTGCCACCAAGCTGGGCTTCCGCCTGGAGCCGCATACCGAAGCCCAGGTGACCCGGCTGGCGCCGCTGCTGGCGGATATACCGCCTGCGCGGCTGTTCGACGAGATGCTCAAGCTGTTCATGAGCGGGGCCGCACTGGACAATTTCGAAATGCTGCGGCACTACCACCTGTTCGAGCAGATGTTTCCCTTCACGGAGCGCTCACTGGCTCACGAGGAAAACCATTTTCCGCTGACCCTCATCAGTCGCGGCATGGCCAATACCGACGCGCGCATCGAACAGGGCAAACCGGTCACGCCGGCTTTCCTGTTCGCGATCTTTCTCTGGGAACCGGTCCGGGAACGCGCGGCACGGCTGCAGGCGGAGGGGCAGCAACCGGCTCAGGCAATGCAGCATGCCAGTGCCGAGATCATCGCGGAGCAGGCTGCCATCATGGCGACACCAAGACGTTTTTCCCTGCCGATGCGCGAGATCTGGATGCTGCAGCTGCGGCTGGAGCAGAAGGGTGGCCGGCGCAGCCAGCGAGTGCTGGCGCATCCGCGATTTCGTGCGGCCTATGATTTTCTGTTGCTGCGCTGCGAATCCGGCGAGGTGCCCGAAGAGATCGGTGACTGGTGGACCGCCGCCCAGGAATCGCAGCCGCAGCCTTCCGAGCCAGCGGCGACTGTCAAACGCCGGCGCCGTCGGCCGCGGCGCCGCTCCGCGGCGAAACCGGCATGACGGTCAGGGCCTATATCGGGATCGGCAGTAACCTGAACAACCCGGCTGTCCGGGTGCAGGCGGCCTTTGGGGAACTGGAGCGGCTGCCCGATACCCGGCTGGCTGCCAGGTCCAGCCTGTATGGCAGCAGGCCCATGGGGCCGGCCGACCAGCCGGACTATGTCAACGCCGTTGCCGGCGTGGATACCCGGCTGCCCGCAGCGGACCTGCTGCATGAGCTGGCACAGATCGAGGACCGGCAGGGGCGCACGCGCGGGACCGAACAATGGGGACCGCGCACCCTCGACCTGGACCTGCTGCTCTACGGTGAGCAGTGCATTGCCACACCAGCGCTGACGGTGCCGCATCCCGGCATGCACGAGCGTGATTTTGTTCTGGTGCCGCTGGCGGAGATTGCCGGTGACCTTGATGTTCCCGGGTACGGCCCCCTGAGCACCCTGACGGCGCGCTGCGAGAAGCATGACCTGGTCAGGCTGGTTGCGGCTTGATGAGCACAAAACCGCCGGATTACATTGTCATAGAAGGGCCGATCGGGGTCGGCAAGACCAGCCTCGCACGGCGCCTGGCAGAGAGTTTCGAAACCGATCTGCTGCTGGAAGGCGCGGCTGAAAATCCGTTCCTGGAACGTTTCTACCGGGACCCGCGTTCCGGTGCGCTGCCGGCGCAATTGTTCTTTCTGTTCCAGCGGGTGCGGCAGATCGAGGACATGCGCCAGTCGGACATGTTCCGACCGGTGCGGGTGGCGGATTTCCTGCTGGAGAAGGATCGCCTGTTCGCCGAACTGACCCTGGATGCCGATGAACTGCAACTCTACAACCAGGTTTACGAGCATATGACACTGGATGCCCCGGCTCCGGATCTGGTGATCTACCTGCAGGCCCCCGAGGACGTGTTGCTGAAGCGGATCGCGAAACGCGGCATCCGCTATGAACGCAGGATTGATGCCACCTACCTGCGCAACCTGTCCGAGGCCTATGCGCGCATGTTTCTCAATTACGATACCGCCCCGGTGCTGATCGTGAATGCCGAGCATATCAATTTGGTAGACAATGACCGGGACTACGAGGCACTGCTTGAACAGATACATGTCACGCGCCAGGGCAAGCACTACTTCAATCCCACGTCGACAGTATTCTAGCCAGACCCGTTAATCCGTCTTTCGGTACGCAGCAGGCAGCCTGAATGAAAGCCAGATGAGCGACAGCACAGAAAACACGCCGGTGACCCTGGAGGTCATTAACGCCATGCGGCGGCAGGGCGAGAAAATTGCCTGCCTGACGTGTTATGACGCGAGCTTTACCCGCGTGCTCGAGTCAGCCGGTGTCGATATGTTCATCATCGGCGATTCACTGGGTATGGTATTGCTGGGTTATGCCAGCACCGCGCCGGTGACCATGGACGACATGGTCTATCATGCCACCAGCGTCGCCCGGGTCGGCCGGCACAGTTACCGGGTGGTGGACCTGCCCAAAGGCAGCTATGCCTCTCCCGTGCAGGCGCTTGCCAGCGCGGAGCGGCTTGTCAGCGAGGGTGGTGCGCACATGGTGAAGCTGGAAGGCGGTGTCGCACAGGCCGCAATCGTTGAATATCTGGTGAACCATGACGTGCCTGTCTGCGGGCATATCGGGCTGCTGCCCCAGTCCGTCAGCAAGGCCGGGGACTACCGGGTGCAGGGCCGGGATGCCACCACTGCCGCCGCCATCCTGGCGGATGCGCATGCCTTGCAGGACGCCGGTGCCGGTCTGCTGGTCATGGAATGCATCCCCGCAGGTCTGGGCAAAGAGGTCACTGTCGCGGTGTCCATGCCCACCATCGGGATCGGTGCCGGTCCGGACTGCGACGGACAGGTGCTGGTGCTGCACGATATGCTCGGGATCACCATGGGACGGCTGCCGCGTTTCGTGCACGACTTCCTGCAGGATGCCGGCAGCATACCCGGGGCCGTCGCTGCCTATGTGTGCGCGGTGAAAGACGGCAGTTACCCGGCAGCACGCCACTGTTACTGAAAGACAGGCAGGGCATGGAAACTGTTACCAGTACCACCGGGCT
>Ga0210064_1000185_pt1 | contig 30263 bp, 20 predicted proteins | sample Muzzi_CordC_D2_FD_185531 | JGI IMG/M metagenome (GOLD analysis project Ga0210064, IMG submission 185531) | Wetland microbial communities from San Francisco Bay, California, USA, that impact long-term carbon sequestration - Muzzi_CordC_D2 (SPAdes) | ecosystem: Environmental > Aquatic > Marine >... | reverse complement strand
AAGATAAGAAGCTAGGATGCTGGGAGGCCTGAAAGCCAGAATGCCGTGAAGCCAGGAACCTGGTAAGTTTGTGAGCGCGCCTTCCCACTTCCAAATTCCGATCATCCCGCCACTTCTTTGACTGCTTCTTCAAATATTGACAGGCAAACATCAACTTCACCTGCCGTGACAGTCAGGGACGGAGAGAATCTGATGCTGTTTTCACCGCAGCCCAACAACAGCAGGCCCTTCTCAAATGTTTTTTTGATAATCCGGCTGCGCCAATCCGTGGCCGGTTTTTTTGTTTCGCGATCCTTTACCAGTTCGACGGCCGCCATCAATCCTATGCCGCGCACATCTCCCATGCATTCATAGGTTTTTTGCAGCTCAAGCAGACCACTGATTAGCCGTTGCCCCTGCCGGGTGGCGTTTTTCATTAAATTATTTTCCAGCAATTGGATGGTCGCCATGGCGGCCTGGCAGGACAGGGGATTGCCGCCAAAGGTGGATGCATGGGAGCCGGCCTCCCAGTTCATGATTTTAGCCGTCGCAATCATGGCTCCAAGGGGCAGCCCGGAGGCGATGCCTTTGGCCAGGGCAATAATGTCTGCCGTCACACCAAAATGTTCCATCGCAAACATCTTGCCGGTCCGCCCCATCCCGGACTGAACTTCATCCGCAACATAGAGAATACCGTACTTTTGGGCTATCTTATTTAATTCTTTATGAAATTCCGGTGGGGGGACGATATAGCCGCCCTCCCCCTGAATGGGCTCCACAAAAATCGCCGCAACCTCTTCAGCCGGCACCGTGGTGCGAAAAAGGGTATCCTCGACCCATTGCACGCAGTACAAACCGCACTTGGGATAGGTCAGGTTGTACGCGCAGCGGTAACAATAGGCATAGGGAATATGGGTGATGCCCGGTACGAGTGGATTGTAGTGTTTTTTCTGCACGGTTTTGCTGGCGGTCAAAGAAAGAGCGCCCATGGTGCGGCCATGAAAAGCGCCGAAAAATGCAATATTCAGCTCGCGTTTGGTGTGCCAGCGAGCCAGCTTAAAAGCGGCTTCCACCGCTTCAGCACCGGAGTTGCCGAAATATACTCTTTTAGCGCCTCTGCCGGGAGCCAGGCTCGCCAGCTTTTCGGCCAGCAAAATCTGGGGTGTATAATAAAAATCAGTGCCTGACATATGCAGCAGGCGCCCGGCCTGGGTCTGAATCGCTTTGACTACCTTTGGATGGCAGTGCCCGGTAGCATTTACGGCAATTCCCGAGGTAAAATCCAAAAAAATGTTGCCGTCGACATCATGAATCCAGAGACCCTTGCCTTTATCGGCAACCAGAGGATAAACTCGCGTGTATGAAGGGGAAACAAATGATTTATCCAGTTTGATCAATTTTTTGGCCAGTGGTCCGGGCAGTGCCGTCTTGATTTGCGGTCTTTTCATTGAAGTCCCTTTCTAAATTAACATCGCGATCGGTTTCAAACCATTCAAACTGTTTTTCAGAGATGAAAACGATATTTTTTTAATTTATTACAATAGTTTATCGCTATTTTAGTGGAAGGTCAAGAAAAGTTCTCCCATCTTATAGCCAGTGTCAGACAAATTATCGTGCATCCGGCAAATACAACAGGTCAAAAGGGCGGCCCTGGCACCTTCCCGACAATCCTCCGTATCTCAACTGATCTCACATGGTGGGTGGGAGTGGCTTTTAGCCACGATTAAGAGCTGAACTTTCATCGAGCTAATCGCGGTTAAAAGCAGCTCCCACAAGATTTTTTGACTTTTTCAGGTATTAAAAAAGTTTAGTCTCCGCTAAAAGGCTGCCGCGCCAAACGGAGATCCACCCAAAAAATTGGAGGAGTTTTCACTCACATCGAACTGAACGCTTTCGCGGCCGGCAGCTGGGCTGTCTCCTGCCGAGCCGCCGCAGCCCGGTTGGTGAAGGTGGGAATCCCTGAACCCTGAACCGCTGAACCTTTCAACGCACATGTAAAACTTATGTAAAAGCTCTTTGCATGTGTTGACAGTTCAGCAAAGATCCTAATAAACTAGTACGAAAGGCTGGAAACGCTAATCAACGATGACTGTACTCAGGAGCAACGCCATGAAACCGATCAAATACATCTGCTTGATAATTACCCTGATCTTGGGGACGGCCTCTGGTTGCTGGGCCGCGCAGACAGCGCATGAACTGCTTCGCGGACAGGCCCGCCGGGCATACAATGACGGCAACTGGCAAGACGCCTTTCGGTTGTATCAACAGCTGTGTCTAGAGGCGGCCAACGATCCAAAATTAATCGGCAATGACCTTGGGCAGGCCTGGCAATGCCTGCGCAATCTGAACCGCATAAACGAGTTGGATGCCTTTCGGGAAAAAGTGATCGAAAAGCATTTCAACAACTGGCGCTTGCTGCGGGCAGCCGCCGGCAGTTACAGTCAGAATAATCACTGGGGCTATATGGTGGCCGGCGAATTTCAGCGTGGGCAGCACCGCGGCGGCGGCCGGTATGTGAATGCCATTCAGCGTGATCGGGTCCGGGCGCTGCAGCTGATGAACCGGGCCCTGGATTTGACTGAAGCTAAGACGGCGCACCATGAAGTAGCCGCTTTCCTCCTGGAGTATGCCCGCATGATCCTCCAGTACAGCGGCTACCAACAGGCCTGGCGTCTTCAATACTTAACCGATCTCAACGCCCTGCCCGATTACGAACCCGGCCAGGGATATGACTACGGCAGCAGCACCCAGGGCGCACCGGTGGATCCGGAAGGACGCCCGGTATTTCACAAAATTCCGGCCAGTTTCGATGCTGCAAAATCGGATGGCGAGCGCTGGCGTTGGTTGCTGGTCAAAGCCGCCGCAATAAGCCCCGGTCTCGATTCCCGGGTAAACTATACTTTTGCATCCTTTCTGCACCAGCAATTTGGTGTGCAGACCTTAGCGGCATATAGTCCCTATTTTGCCGGAGGCCGGGCAGAATTGAATGCGGATTCGAAACCAGACGAGGCAAGTCCGTATGAGGTTTACACACTGACGGATAACGAAACCCTGGCCAGACTGGCCAACGGTGTCAGACGCTTTGATCTGCCGGAAGAATTTAATTTTATCAGACTATTTGGTGAAATCGCGGCCAGACCGGATCAGGGTTACGCCGACGATGCCATAAAAACGCTGGCCGGAATTTATGAAAACCGCCGCTTATATGACCGGGCCGTGGATTACTGGAACAGATATAAACCATACAACTCCACAGAATCCCGCCGGCAAATTGATCAGATCACCAAAAACTGGGGCATTTTTGAACCCATCGGTACCCAGCCGTCCGGTCGCATACCGAGCGTCGAATATCGTTTTCGCAACGGTTCGGAGATAAATTTTACAGCCTACCGTATCCGGGTTGACCGGCTGCTTGATGATGTCAAATCCTATATCCGCTCCAACCCGTGGCGCCTGAACTGGAACAAGATCAGGATCGACGATATCGGCTGGCGTCTGGTCCACGAAAACCAAACCAGATACATCGGCCGGGAGGTGGCGGATTGGGACCTGAAACTGAACCCGGATAAAAGACACTGGGATCGGCGGATCACGGTCAACCTTCCCGAGCCGCTGGATCAGCCCGGCGCATATCTGTTGATTGGCAAAATTCGCAACGGCAATACCGCCCGCATCATCATCTGGGTGAACGACACCACGCTCATCAAAAAACCCCTCGATAAGCAGGTATTGTATTATGCTGCCGATGCCGTCACTGGAAAACCGTTGGCCGATACACGGGTTGAATTTTTCGGCTACCAGACAAAAGGGATCAAAAATACCAACCGCTACCAGATTCTTACTAAAGATTTTTCCCGCCAATCAGATCAGGACGGCCGGATTATCCTGGATCCGTCGGAAATGGAGAAAACTTATAATTGGCTGGCAATGGTCAGTGTCGGCAAGCGTCTGGCATTTTTAGGTTTTTCCAGTGCCTGGTACCCCAACTACTACGATCGGGAGTACAATCAAATAAAAACCTTTATCATGACCGATCGGCCGGTCTACCGTCCTAAACAAAAAATTCGCTTTAAACTCTGGGTGCGCCATGCCAGGTATGACCAGCCGGAAACGTCCAACTTCGCCGGCCAATCGTTTTCCGTCAGGATTCACAATCCTAAAAATGAACAAATCTATACCCGTAGTATCCCGGCCGATGCCCATGGCGGTCTGGAAGGTGAATTTGATATCCCGCCGGATGCCCCGCTGGGAGTGTATCGTATCTCTCACAGTTCAGGGAGCGTTTACGGTGGCAATACCTTTCGGGTGGAAGAGTATAAAAAACCTGAGTTTGAGGTCAAGGTGGAGGCTCCTCAAGAACCGGTCATGCTGGGTGAAAAAATTACAGCCACTATCAGGGCCAACTACTACTTCGGCTCACCGGTGACCGAAGCCACTGTAAAATACAAGGTTTATCGCAGCCAGTACGACGACCGCTGGTATCCCGCATTTTATTGGGATTGGTTTTATGGCCCCGGATACTGGTGGTACGGCTATGACTATGCCTGGTATCCCGGCTGGCGGCTGTGGGGTTGCCGAAGACCGATCTTCAGTTGGGGGCAGCACTGGCCGCAGCAACCGCCGGAGGTCGTCGCTGACGGAGAAGCTAAAATCGGCGATGACGGCACGGTCCGGGTCGAGTTTGATACGGCGTTGACCAAACTGATTCACGGTGACAAGAATCATCGCTACACCATCAGCGCTGAAGTGCGGGATCAATCACGCCGCACCATTGTCGGCCAGGGCAAAGTGCTGGTGGCCCGCCACCCGTTTAAAGTTTATGCCTGGGTTGATCGCGGTCACTATCGGGTCGGCGATTCCATTCAAGCCGGATTCAAAGCCCAGACCCTGGATCAAAAGCCGGTCCAGGGTAAGGGTCTGTTAAGGCTGCTGCGGGTCACTTTCCGGGATAATGAACCGCAGGAGTCTGAAGTGGGTCGCTGGAACCTGGATACCGATCCCCGGGGCCAGACCCAGATACAGTTGCAGGCCTCGCGGGCCGGGCAGTACCGTTTGTCGTACCAAGTAACGGATACAAAGAACCACACCATTGAAGGCGGCTATGTATTCACGGTGCGTGGTGAAGGTGATGATGGTGCTCAATATCGCTTTGCCAAAATCGAGTTGATACCGGATAACAGTGAATATGCACCGGGAGATCGTGTCAGGCTCCAGATCAATACGGATCGTGCGGGGGCGGCCGTGGTGTTGTTCGTGCGCCCGGCCAACGGCATTTACCTGCCGCCGAAAGTCATCCACATGACCGGCAAAAGTATTGTTGAAGAAATTTCCGTTACGCAAAAAGACATGCCCAACTTTTTCGTGGAAGCTTTTACCGTTTATGACGGCAAGTTTCACAGTGAAGTGCGTGAAATTATTGTGCCGCCGGAGGAACGGGTGCTCAATGTCGCCATCAATCCATCCCGCAGCGCGTATCGACCCGGCCAACGCGCCAACTTTAAAATCAAAGTCACGGACTATGATGGCGAACCGTTTCAGGGAGCCGCGGTCATGACCGTCTATGACCGTGCCCTGGAATATATTTCCGGTGGCTCCAATGCGCCGGAAATACGCAGCTTTTTCTGGAAATGGCGGCGGCGGCATCAGCCGCAAACCGAATCCAGCCTCGCACGTCGCGGCTATAATCTTTTAAGAAAAAAAGAAGAACCCATGCGCAATATCGGCGTATTCGGACATCTCATGTTCCAGGATGCTGCGGAGAATGAAAGAGCAGACACCGATGGGATCGTCGCGGAAGCGTCGCCGCAGGCGGCGAGAGCGCCGGCCGCTGCTCAATCCAGCTTGGCTGGAAAAACAGGGATGCTGAAACAGGTTAAATCCGAAAGTCTGGACGCAGAAAAAAAGGTGCCCGCCGAAGGAGAACCGGCCGGTGAGGCGGATACTCCGGAGGACCTTGTGCAACCTGCGGTGCGCACCAAATTTGCCGACACCGCTTTTTGGTCCGGGTCGATTCTGACCGATGGCTCAGGGATGGCTGAAGTTGATTTTACCATGCCTGAAAATCTCACCGGCTGGAAGGCTGTGGTATGGTCCATGGGACACGGCACCAGGGTGGGCCAGGCAACGGTTGAAGTGTTCACGCGCAAAGATTTGATTCTGCGGTTGCAGGCGCCGCGCTTTTTTGTCGAAACTGACGAAGTGGTTCTGTCGGCCAATGTTCACAATTATCTGAAAAACAAGAAGGAAGCCCAAGTCAAGCTGGAGTTTGACGGCGGCTGCCTGGCCCTGCTAAATGACGAAAAAGCCATAAAATCAGTTACCATAGACCCCAATGGTGAGCAACGCGTCGATTGGCGCGTAAGCGTGGTCAAAGAGGGCGAAGCCGTCATTCGCATGAAGGCGTTGACCGATGAAGAGTCGGATGCCGTCCAGATGCATTTTCCAGTGTACGTTCACGGCATGACCAAGCAGGTGCCCAAAAGCGGGGTGATCCGGCCGGATAAATCCGAAGCGTCAATTTTATTTGATGTTCCGGCCGCAAGGCGGGTGGCAGCGTCGCGCTTGGAGCTGCGATTCTCACCCTCGTTGGCCGGGGCCATGGTGGATGCCCTGCCCTATTTGACAAGTTATCCTTACGGCTGTACCGAGCAAACTTTAAATCGCTTCCTGCCGACTGTAATTACCCAGCAGATTCTATTAAAAATGGGACTTGATTTGCAGGCGATTAAAGCAAAACGGACCAATCTCAATTCCCAGGAAATCGGTGATGATCGGCAAAGGACAGAACAATGGCAGCGTTATGATCACAACCCGGTTTTCGATCAAGCAACGGTAGCCGATATGGTAAGGGCCGGTGTTAAACGGCTGGCGAATATGCAGTTAACCGACGGCGGCTGGGGCTGGTTCAGCGGCTATGGTGAAAGATCTTATCCCCACACTTCGGCCTATGTGGCTCACGGACTTCAAATTGCCCGGGCCAACGATGTTATATTGCCGGACGGAAGCCTTGAACGCGGCATCCGCTGGCTGCAAAACTACCAGAACAAGCAGGTTGCGCGGCTCCAGCGTTACGATTTGAAGCAGAAAGACGGCAAGCGGCACGCCGACAATCTGGATGCCTTTGTTTACATGGTCCTGGTCGATGAAAACATCGATCTGATGCAAATGCGCGATTATCTTTACCGTGATCGCAATCAGTTGGCGGTGTATGCCAAAGCCATGTTCGGCATGGCTTTGCATAAACTGGAAGATGCCGAAAAGCTGGCCATGCTTTTGCAAAACATCGAACAATACCTGGTGCAGGATGACGAGAACCAGACGGCCTACCTGAATCTGCCCAACCAATCTTACTGGTGGTACTGGTACGGCAGTGAATACGAAGCCCATGCATATTACCTCAAACTTTTGAGCCGAACCCAACCCCAAAGTGAAAAGGCATCGCGGCTGGTAAAATACCTGCTCAACAACCGCAAACACGCCACCTACTGGAAAAGCACCCGGGATACGGCCGTCGTGTTGGAAGCCTTCGCGGAGTACCTGACCAACAGCGGGGAGGATCGACCGGATTTAACGTTGGATATCCTTCTTGACGATATCAAAATGAAAACGGTCAGAATCAACGCCGGCAATCTTTTCACATTCGACAACAAGTTCATCCTGGAAGGTGCCGATATCACCAGCGGCCCGCATCAATTAAGCCTTAAGAAATCCGGTCGGGGATCCATCTATTTTAATGCTTACCTGGATTACTTCACCCTCCAGGATTTTATTACAGCCGAGGGCCTGGAAATCAAGGTCCATCGCCATGTTTACCGATTACAAGAAGCCGACCGGAAGGTCAAGGATGTCGGATCCCATGGCCAGGTGGTGGACCGCAGGGTTGAAAAGTTCACCCGTGAGCCGCTGAAAAATCTGGCGGCAATAAAAAGCGGGGATTTAGTGGAAGTAGAACTGGAGATTGAAAGCAAAAACGACTATGAGTACTTGGTGTTTGAAGATCTCAAGGCCGCCGGATTCGAACCGGTTGAAGTTCGCAGCGGATACAATAACAATGAGATGGGCGCCTATGTGGAATACCGTGATCGCAAAGTCTGCTTCTTCGTGCAGCAGCTGGCCCGCGGACGGCACAGCATCAGTTACTGGTTGCGGGCGGAAGTTCCGGGTAAATTCAGCGCCCTGCCCACCCGCGGTTATGCCATGTACGCACCGGAGCTGAAGGCCAATTCGGATGAGATTAAATTGATCATAAAAGATAATTAGAAGAATAAATGCATAGTCCACCCAAAAACTGGCGGACAATAATTGACGAATACGAATGCGCTATGGATGTTCAATAATAGATGAGGAATCCATTCCTTATTTTTTTCTTTACAACAATTTAAGGCATTTATTTTAACCTTCACCAGTAATAGCCTCCACCCGAACTTTGGCGGTTCCTTTATCGTAAAAACCTAATTTGCGGGCCGCGCCGGCGCTCAGATCAATTATCCGCCCGTCTACGAACGGTCCGCGATCGTTTACCCGCAGGATAATGCTGCGACGGTTTTCAAGATTGGTTACCTTGACAAAGGTGGGCAGGGGCAGATACTTATGTGCCGCGTTGAGTCCGTTCGGATCAAATGCCTCACCATTGGCCGTCATGTGGCCGTCTTCCTGGTGATAGGTTTCAAATCCATACCATGACGCAATGCCGGTTTCCCGGTAGTTGCCGGCCTGTTCGACGGACATGGGCACATACCTTCTGCCTTTGACGACATAAGGCGATTTTTTGACTTTTCCCTGACGAATGGCTTCTTTGGGTGGGAGTCCGTCAATCGTCTCGATCTCCTGCCGCGTCAACGGCCAGCTCAGAGGCGCGGCAACCACCTTAAAGGTAAATCCGCCGACATAATAAATAAGTTTGCCGGCGCCGTAAACGGATTTGGCGGTAAATTTTGAGACGTTATAAGTGGCTTTGACGGTTTCTTCGGTGATATCGTAAGAGGTTCGGACCACCTGGCAGGATGCAAACACAAGACAGAGTATTAATAGATAAATATACTGGTTGAATTTAATTTTTCGTAGCATGGTTAAACCTGTTGACGATAGACTTACAACTTTTATACTATATATTTTCTGAAAAAGCCAGAAAGCTGGGAGGCTGGGAGGCCGGGAAGCACGGTGGCTCGAAAGCTGAGAGGCTGGGGGGCCGGGAAGCACGGTGGCTCGAAAGCTGGGAAGCCAGTTCTTGTAGATTGGGTAGAGCCCTTCGGGTTTTGATGTTCGCCTCCGGCGGATCAACCCAGCCTTCGAAAATTTAGCATCGTGCGGGCCATGATCTAAAGGTCGAAACTCAACAAATCAATTTAGTCAACTAATAGGCAATCAATATAGTCAACTTAACCCGCTTTCAAGCCTCCCAGCTTCCTGGCTTCCAAGCCTATATAAGGAGCATACTATGACTGCAACCATAAACACCCGCACAACCGTCCATCGGAGCCGGGTATTCAACCTGATACGAGAAAATGTCACGCTGGAAAACGGCGTCGTCACCGACCTGGAATTTATAGAGCACCCCGGTGCAACCGCCATCATTCCCATGTTAACTGATTCCCGGATCCTTTTGATCAAACAATATCGTCACGCCCTTAGGGAATATATCTGGGAAATTCCCGCCGGCACACTCGATCCGCAGGAGTCGGTGATGAATTGTGCCAAAAGAGAGCTGATTGAGGAAACCGGCTATTCGGCCGGCAAATGGCAGAAATTGGGGGAAATAACGCCCGTGCCCGGATACTCGGATGAACGGATTCATATCTTTCTGGCCAAGGATCTACAGTCGGCCGGGCAAAAGCTGGATCAGGACGAAATTATAAATGTTCATCAATTCGAGTTTAGTGATGCCATGAAAATGATTGAGATGGGAGAAATTCAGGATGCCAAATCTATAGCAGGACTCTATTTAACTCATAACCGGTTGGCGGGGAAACCATCCGGGAAAATTTGATGTTAGCTCGCGGGCGACACATTAGGGGCCGTTGCAGTTCGGCTCGTCACTTCAGCTTCCTGGCCTTGCTCGGCCTTTTGGCGTTCCAGCATGGGTATTGCGGCAATAATTCCGACAAAAAACCAGAATGGCTCCATAATACGAACAATAATAAAGGTATTGGCTCCCATGGCATGCACTATGAGGCCTACGAAACCGGCCAGAAAACCGATCCCGAGGCCCTGGTAGTATGGAGTTTTAACTTCTTTCAGGTATTGCAGCGATAATTTAAATATGGAATAGAGAAGGTAAAAGAAAGCAATCAATCCTAAAATACCGGTCTCTACCAGAATTCTTGGAAATTGAGCATCCACGAAATGATAACCGGTAACGCCATATCCAAGCAGGGGATGTTTGGGCCAATCCGACAAGGCCTCCTGCCAACTTATTAGTCTAGCTGAAGTCGAGGTGTCTAATCGTAAATCGCCGATTTTAATCTGACCTTGTTCCTCGGGTTGGGTGAAGGTATACATAATTCTATTTTTGACGGCTTTTGGCAGGAAAAGTGGGCTCACCATAAAAGAAACTGCCAGTATACCTAAGATGATGAGTCGACGTTCAGCCATAAAGCCCAGGACCAGTAAGGCCGGGATGGCCGCCAAATAAGAAGATCGAGATTGGGTGAATAAAAAAGGCGGGATGATGCAGAGGAGAAATACAGTCAGAATATGTTTGATTTTAAAATTGTCCGTTTTGGCCAGTAGTCCGCCAGCCAGGATCCCCATAAAAAGCAGATAACCGCCGAATGTGTTCGGTTCTCCAACATCGCCCTCAAACGGCGCACTGACCCTCCCTCCCGCCGGGATCTGGAATGCACCGATAATTGAGGCGATAAAGCAGGTTAAAAACAAACAAATTATAAACCGCTTAACTTGATCCGTATTCCGCACATGGTTAACCATCATAAAAAAGACGATAAAGTACTCCAGGTATTTTAATAAATACAAAGATCCGGTTTTAAGCTCGACCCGGCCGGCCATGATACCAAAACCGGTGGATAACACACAGGCTAAAATGTAAAATATGATCGCTTTATTTAATGGTGTTTTTAAAAAAAGACCCAGTTCCTTGTCGACGGCATTCCTGGCAAACCAACTGAGCCCGATAACCGCCAACAGGAAGTCTTCCAGCCGCAGGGTGACGCCCCTTCCCAAAGAGCCCGCGCCGGTCTGCCCGGCCATGATTTCCGGTGATAACAGCATTGATAAGATTATGATGTACAGGCCCCATTCGATGTTGATAAAGGAAACGGTGAAGATAATAAGCGCCACAACTGCCAGCAGAAGAAGTACGGGTGAATACTGGGTCAGAAGAAAACCAGCCAGCAAAGCGACCAACAAAAATGTTAAACCGAAGAAAAACGATCGCACGCTTCACCCCTGTTCATGGTATCCGGCACTCGGCATCGGTTTGGAAAACTCATGCATAGAGCTTGCCTTAAACATATTAAAGTTAGAAAAAGATGGAATTTATGGTGAGGTAAATAACCGCTTAAGCGTCGTCAGCCAATCCTCTGTAAAAAAATGTAAATCCTGCCAGAAAATCCCCAGGGCCAACAATGCCAGCGCCATGGCCAGCACGCTAATTTTTAATACCCGTCCCTTGGTTAGGGGTATTTTTAGGTTTTGAAACCAGTTTATAAATTTTCGTTTTGGACGGCCGGTCTCGCCCTCCGGTCCGTAATAATGCTGGGAGTGGTATTTAAAATACTCGGGACCGGCTTCCGGTTTGACATTGTTCAGAATAACCCCCAGAACCCTGGCGTCCACATTGTCCAGGTTTGACTTGGCCCGTTTTAAAACACCGCGTCCGATCTTGCCCACCGTGTATACCATAAACACGCCATCCATCAATGGTGCAATTTCAGTGGCATCCGCAACCGGCAGGAGGGGCGGCGAGTCGACAAACACGAAATCATAGACTTTATTAGCTTCAGCTAAAAATTCCTTGAAACGCGAGGAACTGAGGATTTCTGAAGGATTAGGCGGCTTGGTGCCGGCCGTGACCACGTTAATGTTATCCATGCCCGGAGTCTTTAATATATCATCGATTCCAAAATCTCCCAGCATGACGTCGGAGATCGTATTGGTCACTTCCTGCCACTGGTAATTTCCCAGCACGCAGTCCGTAATTCCGGGCTCCCGTGACAATCCGAAAATTTTATGAACCAGGGGTTTGCGTAGATCCGCATCCACCAAAAGCACCTTGTTGCCGGACTGGGCCAGGCTCAATGCCAGGTTGACAGCGTTTAAAGTTTTGCCTTCCCGTACAAACGAGCTGGTAATCAAAAACAGTTTGCCCTGCATTTCCAGGCGCAGGAACTGAAGATTGGTGCGCAATGCCCGGAAGGCTTCAGCTCCCATAGACTTGGGTTCATAGTGCGTAACCAGATATCGGGCTCTACCCTTTTTGTGAGACCCACTGTCAGAGCGCAGGCTTCCCTTGGGTTCGTCTTCCAGTTGGGGGATAACCCCCAGAACGGAAACATTCAGCAATTCCTCCACATCCTCGATGGTGCCCATGGAGGTGTCAAACACCTCGCCCAGAAATGCAAATACAATTCCGATGACGAGCCCCATCACAATTCCGGTAACAACGATCATTAACTTGGAGGGAATATTAAACGGCTGATCCGACGGCACAGCCGGCTTAAGTATGGTGACCTCCTCAACTTTGCCGGATTCCTGAATTAAAGTCTCCTGATACTTCTCTTTTAACTGGGTGTACAAAGATTCCTGCAGCTCGACATCCCGTTGCAGACGAACCAGTTGCAGACCTTTTTCCGGCAGGCTTAGATTCTCCCGGCGAAGTTGATAAATTCTTTGCGAAAGATCCTTTTCACGGGTTGTGTATGAATTCAGCAGGGACTGCAACTCCTTGCCGGTTTCATGAAGCACGGCCTGAATCTGGTCGTCAATTTCCTTTACTCTGGGATGTTTGTTGGTGAAATTGATCAACAGGGTCTGCCGCTTCAACAGCAATTCATTCAGTTTGGTTTTCAACCCAAACACCGGAGAATTCGGCGCGGCGGCAAAGAAGGTTTCTTTTAATTCACCTGCTGTTCCTATTTTATTGGCCCGGATCATCCGCAGCTGGGATTCGACTTCGGCTTTATCTAGTTTAGTCTTCTCATGTTCCGTTTCAACCGCGTAGAGTCGGTTCAGCGTATTCTGAGTTTGGGCATCCAGCGATATCAGCCCGTAGCTTTGTTTAAACGCCTGAAGCTCATTTTCAGCCAGTTTGAGGCGATTGGAGGTCAGTCTTAGCTGTTCTTCGATAAAGGCTTTGGTCTCAAAGGTTTTTTTATTCTTTTCCCGGATGTTGTAATCACGATATGAACGCGCAAAAATATTGGCCACCTTCGCCGCGTCCCGAGCATTTTCGGACTGCACCCGGATGTTAATAATATTGGTGCCTTCCTGGTGCTCCGGTTCGACCATCAATTTCAGACGCCGGATAATGGACAGATACTTTTGAGAATCCTGAACGGCTTCGTCGGGCATATTTTCAGGCAACCACCCCAGGGATCTGGCTGTCTGGCATAAAACCGGAAAGCTTGTGATAATATAAGCATGGGTTACCATGTTCTCCGACTGTCGCCAGTATTCACCGGTCAAAATGGATGCCATATTGGAAAATCGATCGATCTTGATGGCGGAGCTGGCTTCAAAAAGCGGTATCGGCTCCTTGATTTTGGCAAACCCGTAACTGCAAATACCCACCAGCAGGACCATGAATATGATCGAGGTTCTTCTCTTTTTGATGATTCGCCAGTAATCTCTTAAGTCAACGTCATATTGTGCCATCGTGAAACATCCTTATCACGAGTTATCATGCTTGTGTTAGCGTCCTGAACTCTAATTGCCGCCGGTGCTGATGATATCAGCCGCGTTATACCAATCGATGATGGTGCGCGCCGGCCACAGTATCATTTCCATCAGCGGTCTGATTCGTTTATTAACTAAGTTGATATCCCCCCACCCGCTGCGCGGTACATAGACCAGATCTCCGCCGGCCAAAACCATATTTTGTGATTGATCGCCCTCTTCAATCAGGCTTTTCAGGTTCGCATTAATCAACTCCGGACGGGTCGGATCGCCCCGAACGACCCGGGTACTCTCGGTTGAAGCAAAAATCGTGGCGCCGCCGGCTTCTGAAATTGCATCAAACAACCGGAAATTTACCCCGCTAAACGTATACGCGCCCGGTTTTTCAACTTCACCGAAGACATAGACCCGATTGCCTTCTTCGGTCAGATTCGGAATAAATACCAGATCACCGTCATTGACCACCAGATCCTGGTTGAGATCTCCCTGATTGATGGTCTTGAAAAGGTTTAAAGATACCATCTGACCGTTTTTACGCCGCACTCTGACGTCATTCAGGTTGGCGTCCTTGGTTGGTCCTCCGGCCCGGGCGATCATCCCCAGTACAGTTGATTTACCTTGCAGGCGGTATTTGCCGGGTCCGGTTCCTTCACGATGGGATTGGATGGCACCCAATATCTGGACGAATTTACTGTCAAATTTCTTTACAATCACGTCGATGCGTGGATTTTTAACATATTGCTTTAGATCGTGTGTCAGCTTTTGGTCCAACTCGGAGGCGGTCAGTCCACTGATGTCAAGATCTTCCACGAAGCCAAATGATATTTTACCATTCGGCCGGACGATAATTTCCTGCTTTTCCTGTTTGGTTCCTTCCCACAGAGAAATCTCCAACGTATCGCCGGGGCCAATTCTGTATTCCGGCACGCCCCCAATGGTTCGGAAGACATCATTTTCGAAAGTTACCTGCGTTTTGATATGCCGATCCGCCGGTTCGAACTGTTCTACCTGCCTTGGCCGAATAATTTTAAAGGTGCCGTCTTTTCCCGGCCAAATTTTAATACCCTCACCAAAGCTGGCAGCACAAATATCAGCTCGCTCGTCCTGGTCTAAATCGGCAGGTGCCATCCCATAATAGTTACCGTTGGATGGAAAAGCACCATTGATATAATCCCAGCCATTGTTTCCTAAATTGCGCCAGGCTCTTATTCCTTGCGAGTCCAGCGAACTGGCGAGAATATCATCCCGGCCATCGTTATCCAGATCAATTGCAAGTACTTGCCAAAAACTTCTGTTTTTTTCCGGACGCGGCAAATCACCGACGCCGGCTGCTGTTAGTTTCTGACTCTTAGCGCGACGCGCTATGACTTCATCCGGGCTCATGCGCCGGGTAAAATCTCCCCGGCCGTCTCCCAGGAAAATTCGAACTCCGTTTCTATGGGACCCGGCGAGGATGTCAAAATGCCCATCGCCATTCAAATCGCCAATGGTTAATCCATAGAAACTGCCTTTTTCCAGCGGATTGGTTGATGACCAGTTCCCGGCGCCGTCGCCCAGCCAGACCATCAGCGCGCCATGGGTCCCCCAGCCGGATCCGACCAGATCCAGGTTGCCGTCATGATTAAGATCTGCCGCAAGGACATCCATGTATTTTCCGCTGACCGTAGGACCCGATTCAACCGGCCAGTTCCCCCTGCCGTCTCCCAACCAGACCTGAATCCCGCCTTGCGTGGCGGATGTTGCATTGGCGGCGATAATATCCATATGGCCGTCACCGTTTATGTCGGCTGTTTTAATTCCTTCGTATTTGTTAATTTCGATGGGACCCTTGTCAGGAACCCATTGACGCTTGGACTGATTTAACAGAACTCTGACACCGGAGGATTTCATTTGTACGGAAATTATGATATCAGCCAGTCCGTCTTCGTTGATATCCGCCACCGCTATCGATCGGACATCTCCGGTAACCGGCAATTGCTGGGGTCCGGAAATTCCGCCCTTGCCATCGCCGTAATTTATCGTAACCATGCCGGGAGAGGATGCACCGCCGACAACGTCTAAATTGCCGTCATTGTCCATATCTTCAATCACCACGGCGCGAAATTTACCGGCCGCGGACAGTCCGTCTGCTTTTGGTAATGCCGGCATCGGAACCGGTTGTTCTATATTCCGGGCACAACCCGATAAGCCAACAGCGGTCAGCCATGCTATCAGCAAAAGCAGGATTTTAAAGCGTTTAAAAATATCAACTGCAAGGTCTTTTTCTGGTGTTCGGTTCATGGTTATGATTCCATATCCTCAATGGCGTCATGCACAATTTTACTGTCAATCATCGGGGCCTGTCGCATTAACCCCAGCAGCAGTGAGCGGTCACACAGGTTGTTGATCCGCAGCGGCAATCCTTCGGCAAATTCATAAAGTACCTGGATGGCTTCCCGGGAGAATATTCCGCGGGTTGCGCCGGCCCATTTTAGACGATGAACGATATAGTTCAGGGTGTTTTGAAAGTCCAATTGTTCAAGATTGAACTTGATGCTGATTCTTTCCTTTAAAGGTTGCAGTTCTGAAATATTTTTCAACAATGGCGGTTGCCCGAGCAATATCAGTGTTATTAAGAATTCATCATCGGATTGAATATTCAGCAGCATCCGCAGTTCATCCAGGGTGGCTTGATTGCCGATGACATGGGCCTCATCGATGGCCAGTACGGTGCTGATCCCTTTTTCCGCATTTTCTAACAGATGCCGGTGCAAATGCTCAAGCAGGTCCGTTTTCGAACCGTTTGCTGCACGTCCTGCCAGCTTTAGCACAATCGCTTTAATCAGATCGGTTGGCTGCAAAGCAGGGTTGGATATGGTTTGAAATTGGTATTTATCTTTGTCAAGGAAATCAGACAGCGCTCTGATGACGGTGGTTTTGCCGCAGCCGACCTCGCCGGTCAACATAGCTACCCCTTTGCGCTGCTCAATCACATACAGCAAACGACGGAGGGCCTCCTCATGTTGAGGCGACCGATAAAATGCGCTGCGTGCCGGCACATTGCCAAAAGGCGTTTTTTGAAGTTCCCAATGCTCTAAATACATAAAAACACCTTTGCTCTATTAGCAGATGAAAAAACCTACCGAGCAAAGTTATTCACCCAATGCTAACGTTTGTTTTTCTTAACTTGAGTCAAAAGAATTCATTTTTATAAATGGTTTTAGATCTTAGAAAGTTCCAGTATTTCAGCTTCGGGCACGGAATCAACAATATTCAACAGGGGATTATCCGGCAGTACAACGATTCGCTCCGTTAAAACCTTCCGTCGCTGTGAATCGTAGATGATCTGAAGTTTGGGACGCATCGGCTGATCGGCATAGGTCTCGATGACCTTGCCGATGGCGTTTGAGTTCAGACGGACGTAACTGTGAATCGGAAACACGGTGAATATGCTCAACAGCGACTTTAAATGTTGGCGTTGGAAGCGGTGCTTGCAGGTATTAATGATCTCTTTTACCGCCGTGAAATGAGTCACTTTATCCCGTTGCGGCCTGGAGTGGATAAGGGCTTCGTACATATCCAACAGCCCAATGATCTGGGCAAACTCATGGATTTCATCCCCTTTTAATCCTCTCGGGTATCCTGAGCCATCGATTCTCTCATAAACCTGGGCCGCAGTTTCAGCCAGGTAGGCGAATCCATCACCGAATGATCGCAGAATTTTATAGCTGTAATTCGGCCGGTTTCTGAGAATGTCGATTTCCTGCCGGCTGAGCTCTTCCTGTTTATAAAGTATTCTATCCGGGATGACCGCCATGCCGATATCATGCAACAGTGCGGCCATGGCAAGTTCGATTTTCCGGGTTTGATCAAACCCAAGGTCCTCAGCCATTTTCAAGGCGTAGATAGCGACATTGATGCTGTGATGAATCACATACTTGAATCGATCATCCAGGTGAATTGCCATTATAAACAGCTCGTCCAGGGGATGATGGCCTTCAGCCATCTTCTGTAAGATCTGATATCCAGCATCCAAGGCGAAGCTTTTGCGGTTTTTAACGGCGCCCAGCACCTGGTTTAAGTAAATACTGGTTTTATCGTAAAGTCCCTTGCGGTTATTATTATGATTGTTGTTAGTCTTGGGCCTGGCTTTTGCCACTGGTTGGACCGGCAGGATCTGCTTATCCCGGTTAGCAGCCAGTTTCCGAAAGCTCAGCTTCAGATCCTGCTTAGCCTTTGGACTGCTTTTATTTTGAGCTTTTTCTTCCATATTGCGAAATTCTAGCAGGCTCATGATTCACCAACATACGTATCGGATTTCCTAAATAAAATTATTCGGCCTTCAAACCTGTTTGTGCCGAAAATTGGCAATTTCATGACAATAAAACGTCACTTATTTGAATAATCCCATTGCTTAATATTTTCTGTTAATCACGTCAGCCGACACCCGGATTAATTTTCGACTTGAGCGTTCCATTTTGCAAGCGCCCCCTTCTTTCCAGAAAAGTGATCAAAACCACCATGATCGAAGCCTGCAGTATGAGCAAAATTGCATCAACAACTCTGGCATTGCGCAACGCTATGGCACTTAGGCCTAAACACAGACTGAGCAAGTAAATGAAAAGCACGCTCTTTTTCTGGCCGCCCAGGACATTTGCCAACCGGTGGTGCAGATGATCTTTACCCACATATTCTATCCATTGGCGAAAATTTAAAACCTTTCCCGTCAGAACACGGTCCAATGTAATGTGCACCATGTCAAAAATGAGTATCCAGAATATTAACAGGGGCGAAATCAGCGCAACGACCGTGTTGCCTTCTGCCCAGTCCCCGTAAACCGCCACACAGGCCAGAGTAAATCCGATGACGGTGCTGCCGGCATCACCAAGAAAAATTGTGGCATTGCCCTTAAGCTTGAAATTATACGGCAAAAATCCGATGCAGCTTCCCATCATGGCCACTGCGATCCAGCCGATAAATGGTTGGGCGGTTTGAAACGCGACCACACCCAAAAAGAAAGCGATCAGGGCACCCAGGCCTGCCGCCAGACCATCCATGCCGTCAAAAAAATTCATGGCATTGGTGATGCCGATAATCCAAAAAATGGTTAGCAATGCATTCCCGGTAAAAGCCAACAGTCCTAAATCAGAAGGAATTACCCGCAGCACAATTCCGCACGCGATTACCAGCATTGCACATATAATCTGGCTAAAGAGTTTTATTCCGGCGGATATTTCTTTGTAGTCATCCAATGCTCCGACTACGAAAAGAATCAATGCACCGGTCAGGATGGCACCCAATTCCAGAGAATAAATTCCGTTTATCAGCAAAGCTGCAAAAAACCCTGAAAAGACAGCAGCCCCCCCAAGCAGCGGAGTTGCCTGCGGGTGAAGCTTTCTCTGATCGGGCTGGTCAAGCATATTTAATTTAAATGCAAGTTTGGAAAATAATGGATTCAAACTGAATGAAATTCCAAACGATAATAGCATCACATGGATCCAACGCCATCCGGCGCTCAAAAAATGTTCTCTAACCGGCGGCATAAGCAGCAAACCGGTCATCGCCAACGGAGGAACGAAAAGATACCAGCTAATCCCAAGGGAGTTCTGTCTCACCCGAATTTCTTCCCGCTTGTTTTCCACCACAAGGGAAATTCGGTTGTTTTCCGTCATCCAATTATTGGTTAATGTGCTCGATTTCATAGTAAAAAAAACGACCTATCATTTTTTTGATATGAAAACTTCCGAAGCCAATTTTTGCTTTCTGTTCAAATAGAAGATATCTTCAACAGGTATAGCGGGCCAAAGCGTCGAACCGCTTTAAACCCTTTTCCCATCAATTTTGTTATCGGCAACTTTGTTAAAACATTAAGAAAAAAATACAACATAGTACAATATTATGGGTTCACTAAGCCCGGTTAGATAGATCTGCTTAAAGAAACTGCACAAATCATGCCACTGAATTCTGCAACAATCCGGTTTATAATTATCTAATTTTTTTATAAATTGAATCAATCTTGCGGATAATGGAATTTTTTGCAACTGTCAAAAATGTGGCAACATATTCGAAGGAAGGTCATTTTTCTGCCGGTGACGGGGATGGTGTACACTTCATCTAAGTAACCGAAAAATTGGAAATAATGATAGATACAATGAGATTAACAAAATTTCTCATAGCAAATGATCAATGAATCGATAATTCTGTTAATTTCCTCATCGGTGAGGGTGGGATAAATCGGAATCGACAACGATTGGTTCCAGGCCTTTTGTGTTTCAGGAAATCCACTAAGTTTAAGATTTCGGTGAAGGGGAAAATGTATTGGCTGTTCACAGACGATTCCCATACTGGCAAACTCCTGGATCCAGGGCTTGGAATTCATATTCAAACCAATCACATAGCGAAAATAAATATGGCCGGCATCGGTCGGGGGAAGTTTTAGATCCAAATTATGAAACGCTCGGTTATATTTTTCGGCAATCGCCTTGCGTCGCCGGATGATTGATTGCAATCGTTCTAATTGAACAATTCCCAGGGCCGCTTGAATATCCGTCATTTTGTAATTGAAGCGGACCTTGTATTCATCGCGCTGGTCATATGTTTTTAGGTCTTCGACGCCCGCGGCAATATCCCGGGAATTGGTAACTACCATTCCACCTTCGGCAGTGGTGATCACTTTGGTCGCATAAAAAGAAAATATGGCTGCCTGGCCAATCGTACCGACCGGGCGCTGATGATAGGTGGCGCCGATCGATTGGGCACAGTCCTCAATGATCGGCACATTAAGATCCAGGAGGGAGTCCAAATCCGCCGCCAGACCGAAAAGATGTGGGACAATGATCGCTTTGGTGCGGCGGCTGATCCTTCTTTTTACGTCCACCGCCTCCAGGTTGTAAGTATCAGGGTCGATGTCGGCCAGAATTGGAGCGGCCCCGGTATAATTAACGGCATTTAGCAAAGCACTGCAGACATAACTGGGAAAGATCACCTCATCCCCCGGTCCCACCCCCATTGCAAGCAAAGCTAAATGTAACGCCGAGGTACCCGAATTGGTGCTCAATGCATACTCAATTCCTAAGGTTTGTGCAAAAGCACTTTCAAATTTTTTGACCATTTCTCCATCCGCAATATAGCCCGACTCAATAACTTTTGAGACAGCCCTGGCATCCTCCTTCCCTAATGTCGGTTTAGAGTGTTGAATTAAACGATTTTTTAATGAGCTCTGATTTTTCATCTAATTATTGATCCCTATCAGGATAGGACAGCATAGTTAATTGCCTAAAATCGGTCGGGCTGAAAAGCTCGGAAGCCGGGAAGTTGGAAAGCTATCCTGCTGGAATACTCAAGAAGCCTTCAAGCATTCCGGCTTCCAAGCAATATCTCCGGTATGGGCAATGTGGTTAACGACCGGATCATAAGGTGGCCCGCCAAGCCCAAGGCTATATATTAATAAACAACCTTAGCGCATGAAACGCCTCCGCGTACTTGACCCTGCCCTGAATACCTCTAAAATTGGCACTGGAGCGTGCGACTTCGACAATCGATAAATCTTCAATGTTGGTTTTCATGACCTGAGAGCGATGGGCTTGCAATGCTTTCACCTTTTGGTCCAGGGTATCGGATATATCTATAAATACCTGGGGATTGAAATTTTGCGTCGTCGGACCTTCGTAAAATAAAACATTGCGAATGTATCGGGTGGCCGACATGATTGCCTGCGCAAGATGGCGGTGATCCTGGTGGGTGTCGTCCGGAAAATTGCAGAAAATGAAGTCCGGCTTGACTTGGGCGATAACCGCTTCAATTTTGCCGATCAGTTCAACATCCACGATCAGGTGGGTATCTTCATAGCCGCCCCAGAATATTTTTTCAGTACCCAGTATCTTCCCGGAAGCCTTCTGCTCCTTGGTTCGCACGGAGGCGGAGCCACCCAGTCCGCCGCCGGTCATCACCAGCAAAAATAGGTGGTGACCTTTTTGGGTGTATTTGATTAAAGCACCACCACAGCCAAATTCAATATCGTCAGGATGGGCACCGATTGCAAGAATGTTTACTTTAGCCATGGTTTACCTCCTGTTCAAAGGATTAAACTCCTCGATTATTTCCAAACTCTTCGCCCCGCAGTTAAATAGAAGGTCCACCGCCGACATATGCGATTGAAAACCCTGGAATAGCTGCGGATAATCCGGATGCTTGAAATCCTGAATAATAACTTGAATCCCACTTTGCTTGAAGCGCGCCAGATCCATATATTGGGTTCCATCCCTGCCCGCAAGATAGGTATCGCCTTTTAAGGCATGGCAAATATCAATTAACCGATCCGTGGGATCTTCCCGCAGATTAAAATCTGAGGACCTGACTGCCGGCCGTTGTTCGAGGCCGAATGCCCGGCGCAATCGTTTAATCAGCGCAATGTTTAAATCAGATAGATAATCCCAGTTTTCTGAATAAACCTGCTCAAAACTTTGTTTAAACTCATTAAAAAAAGGAGAACGATTATAATTTGAAATCAGGGTTTGAAGGTGCTTTTTCTTCCAGTCCACTGAATTGTTTATCGTCACTTGGTTTATTTTTTGAGGATAGCGGTAATGCACCGGAACCGTCAGCCATTGCCAACCCTGGGCGGTTTTAATTCGATTTCGATTTTGCCAATCATTTTTCTTGTACTGAACATTGTCTAAAAAACAAAACACATCCGCCCGGCGCATTTTTTCAAAATAGCCCAGCCAGGGCAAATATTGGGGCTGATGGATCGCGACGATCAATTGGATTCCTTACTAATTTCGGGTGACAAATATCGGGTTCGACAGCAGAAGCCCGCCGGTCTTAGCATTCACATCAAGGCGATAAAACGTTTTTCCGTTCCATGAATCTTGATCAACCAGTTGAAAATCAAGGGGGGTTTGACCTTCGAAGGTCCAGGCTGGTTTTCCGCCTCTGATTATTGAAATCGCAACTTTCTGTTTGCTGCCGTCTAAAACCGATAGTCGGCCTTCGATAACGGGGGGGCCTTTTACCTTAATCTCTTCACCCATCGTCACCGCATGGCCGTTGCTTTTATCCTTTACCTGGAATTGATCCAGATTAAGCCGGCTGCCGATGGATTTTCGAACTGCATAAATCCGGCCCCGCTCAAGTGCCTGCAAAACATCATTGCTGCGCTGATTATGAACCAGAAAAATTGTCTGAAAAGTATCCAGTTCGATTCCTTTCTGCTCTTCATGAAAATCAGACCCCGCAATGGCCCAAATCGGGTGATCTCTGCGTCCCCGGCAGTAATCCATCAAAACTTGATCCCAGTGCATGCCCACGTTGGCTGCGCTTGAACTGTCGCCGTATATTGCGGCAAAACCCGTGTAGTTTTTGGACCCAATTAATTCAGCGGGATAAGGTTCAGTTTTCATCTTAATGGGACCCAGTCCAACACCGTTTTTAGAATAATTGGACTCCGGATGAGCCCAAAATACCAGCCCCCCGCGACTTTTAGCGTAATCGATAGCTTCCTGGAAAGGAGCAGTACCCTGATCACCATGGTATGCATCGAATCGGGAACTTTTAAATGGGTGGTGGTTGATCATCAGAGCCATACTCAACAGTGCGATAACGATACCGCCAATTCTAAATTTTCCTTTCTGGAGTATCAAGTAAATCGAAGTCAGGAACACCGCCAAAAAAATAATAAACCTGGGCAGCAGGTCCCGAACATATCGGGTAGAAAATCCGCCATGCAGCCGCGGCAGATTGAGAAGATCATCGGGGACAGATAATCCGATGAGCAATAGTTCTTTACGATAGTCATAGGCGGTCAATCCCTGGTTAAAAGGACTGCCTTTCCAGTAATAGAAGGGTGATGACTGAACACCCGGAATAATTAATACGGATTGCTGCTGTGTATTTATTTTACTGATTTCGGAAAGGTAGACCGCCGCCCCGATCCGCAGAACCGAGTTTCTTTCTTCTCTTTTTTTAATGAGGTGCCTGAACGGAAACAATCCGTATTCCATGACCACCTGGTCATGATCGGTTAAAACCAGCACGCCAAGTTTTTTCGCTTCAGCTTTAGCAACCAGTTCTTCAATGGAGTAGCGACCGGAACTATACGTCGTGTGAATGTGTATAACGCCGGGTAGTTGAACATATTCACGCGCGATGGCTGCCTGGCTGAATAGAAATAAACTAATAAAAGCGAAAGCAATAATTGTTGTTTTGCTTAGCTGCATATTATAAGAACGGATATCGGTCGAAAGAATTTAATCATAATTAAAGAAATATATCATAATACTGGGTATTTATCAATTATTCAGTATGACCCCGTTCGATATTCTAAGCTTGACTCTTTGCATTTATTACGAAAAAATGAATGACAATGAAAAAAGTGAAACTTTTTTACACAACTCATCCTGTTGTCATCCTTCTTTTTGGACTCATAATCGCCCAGGTTATCGGTGCGCTCCAGGTATACCTGTCAAACCTTGATCTGTATAACACCTTAGCAGATGTCAGTTCTGCCGGTTACCTTGCAATACCCAACAAAAACGTTATGGGCCGCCTGCAGGAAATTGGCCCGGCCTTTTGGGGTGGTCTGTTTTTCACCTTTACTGTCGGAGCCGGTATCTGCCTTGGTGCAATGGCTTCAGCCTGGATTTGGGTTCGAATGTTTCTGGGAAAGAAAATCAATCTGGCTTTTTTTCTATTACTTTGGGCCGGAGTGATGATTTTAGTAAACAGCAACGGTTTTGTTTTAATGCCGACATTATATTTTCTGATCATCGCACCGGTGGTTTTTTCTCTGACAGCCGCGCGGGAGTCGATGACTGAAACCCGATCAAATCGACTAAAACGTCTGATTCACTTTATTCCCGTCCCATTATTGGCCCTGCTGTGGTTTACCCAGTTTGACAATCAAATGTTTCTGGATCTGCGGGACAATCTGCTTCTGTCCAATAATTACGGCCGAAAGTTCAGTCATTTCTATTATACCTATACGCTTTATCCGGCCGAGGCTTTTAAAGCGCTGAATCAGAAAACAATCAAAACCGCCGGTGTTAAAAATATTCAAGCCAATTCAACAGATCAAAGAATTGGCAAACTTTTAACGGCTTATGACTATCTGCCATTGTCCGATGCCGCTGATGTCGATTTAATCATCCATCAGAAGATGGATCATCTGATATTCCAAAGTGATAATCACCCGGTTTTTCAAATCCCAACGAATCAATTTTTGGCCGATCCCCGGGAAGTGTTACAAAAATTTTCAGCACAATGTGATCGTTACGCCGCATTTCGGCAATTTACTTTTCTGTCTCTTTTAATCGGATTTCCGATATCGATTTATATGATCTTGCATGCCGTTTTTTATTACCTGGGGTATTTCATTGTTGGCCGAAGCACTTCAGCCTTGACGGCTTCGATCATATGCCTGCTAATTGGCGTTATGGTGCTGGTTTCTTTCCAGCTAAATCGAAGCCGTAGTATACAGATTCCAAACATCGCCGACGCCCTATCATCCGCTCACTGGCAAACGCGTGTTGCGGCATTGAAATTGATAGAGCAAAAAAAGCTCGAAATCGCAAGTTATGAAACCTATCCGGACTTAATAAAGAATCAGACCCCTCAGGAACGTTACTGGCTGGTCAGAGCATTGGCGGTTAGCCGTCGACCCGATACGTTCAGAGATTTACTGGAATTTTTAAATGATGATAATCTCAATGTCCGAACCATGGCTTTTTATTCTCTCGGCCTGCGCCAAGATTCACGAGCGATCGGACCGATACTCTCAAAAGTTGAAATATCAGATAACTGGTATGAGCAGATGTATGCCTACAAAGCATTAAGGGCCCTTGGATGGAAGCAAACAAGATCTCCCTGAAAACATTCATCGTCTCGATAGCTGGAATTCTTATCATCGAAACGGGCTTCCGGCTGGCACTAGATGGACGAATTTCGTATGCCTTACCGGCGCTGGGAATGCTTCGCTGCCTGGAGTCACTTTTGCTCGTAGTTACGGCTGTGTTGCTCGAAGGGGATCCCGGGGCAATCGGCCTTTCCCGGCCAAAAATGATGGCTGGTTTCATAAGGGGCTTACTTTGGTCCGCTTGTTTTGGAATTGCTGCCGGAGTTTTATTCCTGATATTGCTGGCGGCTGGAATCAATGCTCTGAAACTTTTACACAGTGCCAAACCGGCATCATGGCAGCATATGATTATCTTCTTTCTGGTGGGCGGTTTAATCGGACCAATCGCGGAAGAAATTTTCTTTCGCGGCATTATCTATGGTTTTTTTAGACAGTGGGGAGCCATAATAGCCATCTTTGTAAGTACGCTGGTTTTTGTATCCACCCACTCCGTTGGCGGCAGTCTTCCGGTTACCCAGATCGTTGGTGGTATCTTATTTGCAATAGCCTATGAGAAGGAACAGAATCTCATGGTTCCGATTACCATCCATTGTCTGGGTAATTTCGCCATCTTTAGCCTAACAATTTTCACTTGGAGACTTTAGCCGCAGACACACGCAGACAACGCGCAGACGATTAATTATTTTTGCCTGGGCGACTTGCCCAGGCAAAAGCATCATGCCTTTAAGGAAAAAGTGAAGATAGCATCCCGCTTCAGCGGAATTGATGTTTTTGCATCCGGAGGTCGCGGAGGAAAAATGTCTGAGTTCGTCTGTGTCTGTCGAGCGAGCACAGCGAGCGGGCGGCTAACTATATTTACTAAAACAAGAAGACCTTTTATTTGACATATATTCTGTCTTTTCGTATACTTATACACAGATTTAGATAAAATACGGAGGCAAATCCGATATGAACCTGTTCCAGAAAATGTTTATTGTGCCGGCCATATTCTTTCTGTTGCATGCCACAACCGGGTACACCGATACCGTCTTGCTGCAAAATGGTGATCAATTAAATGGAAAAATACAAAATGAGTATTTTGTTGTGCAGGCATCTTACAGCCAAATCGTAGTAAAAAAAGCCTTCTGCAAAAACATAGCCATGGATAATAATCAAAGGTTTATCGGTTCTCTGAAAACGATAAATAATGATTTATTTAGCGGCACCATATTGAACAGGGGAATCCAAATTCTTCTCACGGATAATTCTCGTCAAACCATCAACATCAGTGATCTTAATGCGCTTTTTTTTGAAATTTCCGGCCCAAGCCGACAAGTATCGACCACGGTTTTTACAATGAGCAATGGTGACCGTTTTTCCGGAAAATTGTTGAATCCTGAAATTAGGCTTCGAACTGAATATATGACTGCAACACCTAAGCGCGCTGAAATCAATCGCATTGGTTTTTCTGCCGACGACCCGGATATGGTAAATCTATTGTTAATTAACGGAGATAAAATTCAGGGAAATTTGTTGATAGACGAGATAAGGATCGAACCGGATTCCTGCGCTCAAGTGACAGCGGACAAATCAAAATTCAGCTCAATTCAGTTCAAGGCCCGAAAAATGCTGATAGATAAATATAATAGCTTATCATCGGAACAGGATGAAGATAGAGATGGAGTGGCTGATTCCGACGATAAATGCAGCAGCACACCATGGGGCGATCAGGTCGATGAAGACGGATGTTCAACCGGCAAAATTGCAGCGAAAACTGTCGGTACACCCGTTGCTCAGGGGGGGCAATCTAAAGATGAGGATGGTGATGGGGTGCCTGATTATTCGGATAAATGCCCACAAACACCACTGGGCGCCAAGGTAAATGGAGGCGGCTGTTGGTCAACTCAAGACATATTGTTTGCTTTTGACAGCTATCTGATAAAGCCTGCATACTATCCTGTACTGGACAATGTTATGGTTGTTTTAAAAAAGAATCCAAAACTAAAAATCGAGGTCCAGGGCAGCGCGGACAACATTGGCCCCTCAGCGTACAACAAGATACTCTCCGAAAACCGCGCCTGGGCGGTAAAAAACTATCTCGTAGACAAAAAAATTGAACCTGAAAGGCTTAGCGCAGTCGGCTATGGTTCTACCCGCAATGCCGCTTCAAACGATACTGCAGCTGGACGGGCGTTAAACCGACGGATCGATTTTGTGATCGTTAAATGATTGCTGTGAATTCGAAAAGGGAGAAAATAGGCAGGCGGGAGGGATTCAGGACTGAGCGATGGGGACTGAGGACTGAGAGTGGAGGAATTCGGAAGTCAGAATGCGGAAGTGGGAAGGCGAGGGCATCGAAGATGCCCAGCTCATAGCTGATAGCAAACTAATAGAAGTAGGGAAGTGGGAAGGTGTGAAAAAGCAGAATTAAAATCAGAAGTCGGAATCTAAATTTACTTCTGTTGATATTTGAGCGAGCCTAATATCTGCAGAGCCCGCTTCCAGTAAAGCTGCCCCTTGCTTAGATTCGATGAGTCGGGGAAAACCTGTCTTAATATTTTAGGTCTGGGGAACAGCGTTTCGAATACAAAAGACGCCCGCTCACGAATTCCCATACCGGCCGAAATAAGCACCAGCTGACTCCAGGTCGGGATTGATCTTCCATTAATTCTAAGATTCAATACTCTGCGCTCAAAAAAATTGGGTTTCCATTCGTCCAGGTAGGATGAAAATTCAGCGGGAAGCTTTAGTTCAAAAATGTTTTTTAAAACAAATAGCATATAAAAAAGCGTCGCTTGTAGCCCCAGCTCTTCAGCGCGTACGATCAAAGCCTGCCAATCTGACGGTTCCCATCCGGCAACCAGGCTTTTAATATCGACCAGCCATACCAACCGCTCCAGGTTATGCTTCAAGGCATGCAGGCTCAGGTACAAAAATTGATCCGATGGGCTCAGGCACAACGCAGCTTTATTATCATCGTTAATAATTCGGGCATTTTTAAAAATCTCTGCCTGACCTAAGTTGATCAGCCTATCTCTGCTTTTGATGCGATCTCCCCCAAAGATATGGGTCTGAATATCCAACACAACCTCACCTTTGCTGAACGAATCGGGATATATTGAATTTCTTTTAAATCCCTGACTGACCAGGCAATCAACGAGATCGCCGTACTGATTCGGTAAAACCCAGAAATCCATATCTTTCATGGGCCTTAATCCAATATCCCGGTATACCTGTTGCAGCAGTGAAATGCCCTGCATTAGTACTACCTGAACACGTTTTTTGGTCAGCGGTTTCAAAATTTCATTTAATGCGTGGATTAATTTAAGATTGTGACGGATGGTGAGATAGTAAGTTGTGTATAGTCTCTGTTTGTGGTGAGGGTTGAGCGTTTCCATTAGACCTGCTTTGAACAGGCTTTTATAGAGAAATCCTGCCATCCCTTCTTTGACGGCCACATTAATCAGATGGTTGGTATCAATGACCGTCGACATGTAGCCCCGGATTTGTTGCAGAGACTTCTCATCCGGCTCAAGCTGACCGGCACAGGCCAGGAGTTTATGTTCATTTGAAAGCGTCATTGTCGAACCATATTTGTTCCTGTTAATAATCGTTTAATGCGATTTACCCAGGAGAGTCGAAAACAGCTTAGTTTGTGGCTAAAACAATACGGATCAATCGTACAGCCGTTTCTTTCAATCGATACAACCTTGCCCAGAATCTGGTCGGCTTTTACGGGATCATCACATGCGGGGACGGCATCGCCGCGGAGAACAAATTCGAGCGCTGCGCTTGAGGAGCTTTTTACTTGAGGAGCGCTGCGCTTTAGGAGCGGGCTATCGCCCTCGATAAAAGAGTAGGATTTTCGATTTTTTGAGTATTGAAAATCCGTTATACTGTTAGATTTATCATTATCTATCCTTATCACCCGGTGAGCAATTAACCGGCCGTTGTTCCGGTATAAAATGATATCTCCCAGCCTGACCGTCCCGGGGTCAATGGGCTCGACCAAAATAGTTTCATTGGCCAGGATGGTGGGAAACATACTGTGCCCTGGCGCACTGAAGTTAACTTTGTAGTCATCTTGTAATAGTTCTGTTATGAGTTCGGGAAACATTGCTTAACTGTTTAAGGGAGCGCTGCGCTTTAGGAGCATTCCACTCGAGGAGCGCTTCGCTTGAGTCAGGTAGTTGACTGCCAGGGTGTATGCAGTATTAGGATCTGCTTTTTAGACTTCGAATGAGACCGTGTAGCTCACGATCGATGACTTCGGCGTCATTCCAGATTTTTACAGCGTCTTTCTTTTTGAAAAAGTTCCGCCGCTTGAATATTACTATTAAAGTTAAAACCTCATATAGTGATTCTTGAGCAATATATAAATATTGAATAAATTCCTTTTTGTACTGCCTGCCTTTTCCCTCGGCAGTATTTTGAGGAATACTTGAGACGGCAGCTTCCATTTGACCTATCAAACGCAAATGCTTATTCGGAGGAAAAGATTCCAGAAGCCCAAAGATATAATCAGCAAAATCAATAGCCAACTGCCAAACTTCGAGCTTCTCAAAGGGAAAAATATATCTGTCGTCATCATTTTCGTTCATCTATCGAATTTCTATATAATTGT
>Ga0210064_1000184_pt1 | contig 30372 bp, 15 predicted proteins | sample Muzzi_CordC_D2_FD_185531 | JGI IMG/M metagenome (GOLD analysis project Ga0210064, IMG submission 185531) | Wetland microbial communities from San Francisco Bay, California, USA, that impact long-term carbon sequestration - Muzzi_CordC_D2 (SPAdes) | ecosystem: Environmental > Aquatic > Marine >... | reverse complement strand
ACCGCGACCGAGCTTCGTGGTCGTCGTCGTGGACACCTTGCGCGCGGACGGCATGAGCTACGCGGGTCATCCGCGCTCGACTCCCCACTTCGACGCGCTGCAACGACGGTCGGTGTGGTTTCGGAACGCGTACGCGAACGCCCCGTGGACCCTGCCGAGCCTCGCGTCCCTGTTCACTTCCCAGCTCGGCTCCCGACACAAAGTCGTGATCTGGGGAACTCCGCTGCCCGGGGATCACGTGACGTTGGCCGAGGTTCTGCACCGCGCCGGTTACCGGACCGCGGCCTTCACGTCGAATGTCCTGTTCGGAAAGGACTCGGGCTTCGGCCAGGGCTTCGATACCTATGACGTCGTGATCTCGCCGGCGGCGATGGCGAGGAAGCCCGGCGAACCCTTTCCCAACGCCACGGCGTCGCTGGTGACGAAGCGGGGCCTCGGCTGGCTGCGGCGGCTCCGGGCCGCCGAACCGGAAGCTCCATTCCTTCTCTACCTCCACTACATGGAGCCCCATACTCCGTACCGATGTCCGAAGCGCGCAGCCGGTGATTGTGCGCCGCGCGCGGCGGATCTCAACGAGCGGCTGCATGCGGAGGAGTGGGATTTCGATGAAGACGAGCGCGCAACGATCGCGCGTCTCTACGCTGACGAGGTCGCCCGGATGGACGACGCGCTCGGTCGGCTGTTGGCGGAATTGGAACGCGACCCCGGACGCGACGATACCTGGGTGGTGGTGACCGCGGATCACGGCGAGCAGCTCGGGGAGCGCGGTGCCTACCTGCACGGCAAGTCCCTCGACCAGCGGGAAATCCGGGTTCCGCTGCTCGTCAACGCTCCCGACGGTCGCGCGGGAGTCAGCGAGCCGCCGGTCTCGCTGGTCGACGTCGCCCCGACCCTGCTGGATCTCGCGGGAGTCGAAGCGCCGGCCTCGTTCGGCGGTCGCAGTCTCGTGCCGGCGCTCGCGGGCGAAGAGCTCGCACCCGAACCCGTGGTCGCGGAGATCTTCCAGACCACGAAGAACCCGCCGCGCCACCGTCTGGCGGTCGTCGGTGCGGACGAGAAGTTCGTGCTTTCGCCGAGCGGTGAGGTGTCGCGCTTCGATCTGCGCCGGGACCCGAACGAAGCCGAGCCGATGCCGGCCGGGCGCGAAGAATTGTGGCGGGCGTTGGGGCCCCTCGCCGACGAAATCGACCTCGGCCGCGTTCCGGACGCTCCCGAGATCGACGCCGAGACGAGCGAGCGACTGCGCGCGCTCGGCTACGATTGGCAGTGACGGTCGCGCCCGGTGCTCTTCAACTCGCTCACGTTCCTGCTCTTCTTCGCGCTGGTCCTCTTCTTCCACCGCCTGCCGCTGTCGTGGCGAGCGAAGAAGAAGAACCTCCTCGTCGCCAGCTACGTCTTCTACGCGGCGTGGAATCCGCCCTTCGTATTGCTGCTGTGGATCTCCACGCTCACCGACTGGTACGTCGCGCGCGGGATTGCGCGGTCGGCCGCGGCGTCACGGCGGCGCGCGCTGCTGGCCGTCAGCCTCGCGGTGAACCTCGGGCTGCTCGGCTATTTCAAGTACGCGGGCTTCCTGCTCGACAACCTGGTCGTGCTGCTTCGGATGGTCGGCATCGCCTTCGAGCCCGCCGCGCCCGACATCATCCTGCCGCTGGGCATTTCCTTCTACACGTTTCAAACCCTCTCCTACTCGATCACGGTCTATCGGCGCGACGCTGAACCGTCGAACTCCTTTCTCGACTACGCGTTGTTCGTCACCTTCTTCCCACAGCTCGTCGCCGGTCCGATCGTGCGCTCCGGCGACCTGCTGCCGCAGTTCGCCACGCCGCGGCAAGCCGACTCCCGACAGCTCGGATGGGGCCTGGTGTTGTTCACCTTCGGGATCTTCCAGAAGGTCGTGCTCGCCGACACCCTACTCGCGCCCAGCGCGGATCTCGTCTTCGCTGATGCCGCGAACGCCGGCGCCCTCGACGCCTGGATCGGGACACTTGCGTTCTCGGGACAGATCTTCTTCGACTTCGCAGGCTATTCGCTGTGCGCGATCGGAACCGCCCTGTGTCTCGGCTTCGTGCTGCCCGAGAACTTCCACTATCCCTATGCCGCGCTCGGATTCTCGGACTTCTGGCGGCGCTGGCACATCTCGCTCTCCTCGTGGCTGCGCGACTACCTCTACATCTCCCTCGGAGGCAATCGCATCGGCGTCAGCCGGACCCATCTGAACCTGATGCTCACGATGCTGATCGGAGGGCTCTGGCATGGCGCCTCCTGGCATTTCGTGGTCTGGGGAGGACTCCACGGCGCCTACCTGGTGATCGAACGCGGGTCCTGGCATTTCATGGCCGCCGCCACGGCCCTGCGCGGCCGAGCCCCGCGCCTGCTCGCAGCAACCGCGACCTTCACGGTGGTCAGCGTCACCTGGGCCTTCTTTCGCGCCGCGAGCCTACGAGATGCGGCGCACATCGTTGCGACGATGTTCGACGGCACGCCGGCCGCCCTGGTGGATGCCGCCGGCGTGGCAACCGTTTCGAGCGTGATCGCCGCGACCTTCGCCGCGCAGTGGTGGCTGCGCGATGCCGATCTCGAGCAGCGCTTCACGGATCTTCCGCTCGTGGCTCGCGGCCTGTTCTTGTTCGTATTGCTCGCGAGCATCCTGCTCGCTCCCGGGGACGATCGTGCGTTCATCTACTTCCAGTTCTGACCGGCGCCGCTGGTTCACGACGTGGCTGATCGCGGCATTCGCATTCGCGCTGTCGTTCGGCGCCTGGGAGGCATTCTGGCGCCATCAGGGCTTCGTTCCCTCGGTGACCGACGACGCCGCGCTATGGGCGGCGACACTGCGGGGCCTGAAGCGGGAAGACCCGGAAGAGATCGCGATCGTGGGCTCGTCGCGCATTCAGCTCGGCATCAATCCGGATGCGTTCGTCGCCGCCACCGGCTGGCGACGGCCGGTGCAATTGGCGGTCGCCATGGGCCCCTCGCTTCCGGTTCTCCGCCATCTGGCGGAGGAGGGCTTTCGCGGTCGCGTGATCTGCGAAGTGAATCCGCGCATCTTCTTCGCGGAAGAACGAAAGCTCGACTGGCTGATCGGCTCGTACCTTCGCAAGTACCATTCGCTCACGCCCGCCGACATCGTCGAAGAGCGACTCGGCTCCGCGTTCCAACAGGCGTTCGTCACGCGCCTTCCGGCGCTGTCGCCGCGCGAACTCCTGCGCGCAGGCATGGCGGGACAGCTGCCGGCGCCGGAGTTCATCAGCGTTCAGCGCGATCGCTACCGCTACGCCGACTACTCGCACCTGGATTCACTCGATCGCCGCATCCGGACGGTCCGCCGTCTGCGCAGGCGCTCCAAGGCCACCTTCCTCGATCCACAGGCGGTCGAACGCCTGGTCGCGGAGGTCGCGACGCTGGTGCGGAAGATTCGCGACCGCGGCGGCGAGGTGATCTTCGTGCGCCTGCCCACCAACGGGCACATTCTAGACGACGAGCGTCGGGTGGTTCCGCGAGAACGCTACTGGGACGCGCTCGCTTCGGGCGTCGACGCTTCTGCGATCCACTTTCAAGACCATCCGGAGCTGGCAGCGTTCAGCGGGCCCGACGGCGAGCACCTCGATCAGCGCGACGCAGCGCCCTTCTCGCGCGCATTGGGCGCGATCCTGCTGCGCGAACTCGGACGACCCGGCGACGAGTGATCCCGCAGCGGATGCTCGCGCGAAGGGATTTCGCTATCACACTGCCGATGGATGACGCGGGGAACGATTCGGCGAATTCGCGGCCCTACGCCCACGTCGTCGCCCTGGATGGATTGCGATTCGTCGCCGCTGCGATCGTCCTGGTCGGACATTGCTTCGGCGTGTTCGATCTCCCGGAGGAGGTCCGACGACAGGTCCATTCGGGGCCCTTCCAGATCTTCTTCAACGGCTACGGGGCGGTGCATCTCTTCTTCGTGTTGAGCGGGTTCTGCCTGGCGGGCTCGGCGAATCGCGTCGCAAACGCCAGCGACCTGTCGCAGTTCTACGTGCGGCGCGTGCTGCGCATCCACCCGCCCTACATGTACGCGCTGCTGGTCGCCTGGCTGGCGAGCTTCTTCTACGACGTCTCCGGCGGAGGCGGAGCGCTGAGCGAGTACATCATCAAGCGTGCGAACGTCCATCTCGATTTCGCCGACCTGCTGCCGTACTTCCTCTACCCCAGTCCGGCCGAATACCAGCTCGGCCCCGCCTGGACCCTGGTGATCGAGATGAACTTCTCGTTCCTGTTGCCCGTGATGCTGTGGATCACGCGGCGCAGCCACTGGTCCGTGCTGCTCGCAGCCTCGTTCCTGGCGCTGTTCGAGACGCAGTGGCTGTGGGGCTTCCTCGATTACGCCTTCTTCTTCGTGCTCGGCATTGCGGTCTTCATGGAGCGGGACCGTCTCGCCCGTTTTGCGGCGCGCCTGTCGGCCGGCGTGTGGATCCTCGCCGCGGCTCTCGGCCTGCTCGTGTGGATTTCGCCGTGGATATTCGACTTCGTGTACGAGCCGGGCTTCTTCTATGCGCCGGAAGGTCTGCTCGTATCCGGTTGTGGCAGTGCGATCCTGATGTGCCTGGCCATCTTCTTTGCGCCATTGAGCCGTGCGCTGGCCTCGAAGCCGGTCGCCTACGGGGGCCGCATTTCATACAGCTTCTACCTTCTCCACTATCCGGTGATGATCTTGTGCACGCGCGCGATCCGACCTCCGGTGACGTGGACGGAGGGGGGAATCTTCGTGGTCGTGGTGTTCCTGCTCACGTTCGGCGCCGCAGCGATCAGCTTCCGCCTGGTCGAGCGCCCGTCGATCCGGCTCGGGAACGCGATCTGCCGCTCGATTGCGCGCCGGCTGTCCGCCGATCCGCAGTTCTCGCGCCTCGCATCCTGAGCCGTCGCTACGCCGAAGTCCCTCGACGCGGACTATTCGCCGCGAACCCGGCGGAGAATTCGATAGCTGCGAATCCGGGTCTCGACCGCGTAGTTCGCGCGAATGTACCGGGCCAGCTCGGGGAATCGCTCGCGGAATCTCCGCACGGAGGCATTCCCTCGCCTCGCGACGACGATCGTGTCCGGCTCGGCTTCGAGGCGCTCGATCATCGCCGCAGCGGAGGGAATGTCGCGATCGTTCTCCGGAAGCAGCCCCCAGCCCGCCAGGAAGAGAATCAGTGCGTGGTCGGCATAGAGATGCCGACGCCCGCTCGCGACGTAGATCATGGGTTCGTTCTGGATCACGAAGAGCGGCGCGTCGGCCGGAAGCGTCGCTGCGAGCTCGACGATCAGCGAGTCGAAGGCGGCGAAGTCCTCGAGCTCGTAGTCCTCGCGCTTGGGACGGATTCCGGCGAGTGCGGGGGCGTGAAGTGCGGTGTGCGTCGCGGCGCCTGCCTGGGCGCGTTGCGGGAACGCCGACTGAACCGAGCCGGCGACGAGCAGGGCCGGCAGCGACGCCACCAGAACGAAGGCTGCGGATCGGCGAAGGGAGGGATGACCGGCGTCATCGGGGGATCCCAGCCGATACCAGCGATAGCCGAGATATCCGACGACCGGCGCCAGCGTTCCGAGGATCAGGATGACGGGATAGCCGGCGCGCGGATAGATCTGGAAGCCCATCATCGCCTGGAAGAACAGCGCGGCGATCAACGCGCTCAATGCACGACGCGAATCCGAATCGCCCGGACGCGCCAGGCCCAGCGCGACGAACGGCAGCGCCGAGAAGACCGTCAGGGACGGAAGCACCTGGGTCAGGCCGGCGAGCGCCAGCGAGACGCTCCCGGCGGCCCGACTCGCGAAGAAGGCGAACGGCGTCGTCGCAACGGCCAATGCGAAGAACGCGACGGCGAGCCGCCGAGATCTACGGCAGAGCGCCAACGGGATCGAGATCCACGCGACGATGCAGACGAGCAGCAGAAGATTCCCGACTCCCACTGCGGGAACCGGCGAATAGTAGTCGACGTAATTCAGCGGCCGCACGACGGTGTTGTAGAGAAGATCCCCGAGCGCACCGGAGTGGAAGTAGAACGCAGCCACCGCGAGCGGAGCCGCGACGAACCCCGCGGCGTAACGAGCCACCAACGGCGCGGTGTGGCGGAACCAGCTGGAACCACTGCCGACACGGAAGAAGTGGAGGGCCAGAAGCGCCAGCAGGCTGTGAAACGGCGCGAAGTGCAGCAGATAGTCGCGTGGGGTGAGGATCTCGAGGAACGGCAGCAGGCTCACGGCCGCCGCCAATCCCGCTGCTGCGAGGACGGGAGGGCGGAGATCCTTCCGGTTCGCGGGCACGGGCTCCCGCAGCACGCCGCTCGCGGCGATCGCGAGGACCATCCCATAGGCGCTCATCGCGGCCAGCGACCACTTGAACAGCATGGCCGCGCCGCAGACGAAGCCCGACCAGGCGTAGCCGCGGCGATCGTTGGCGGTTTCGGCACGCAGCAGCAGGATCAGCGACAGCATGCAGAGCGGAATCGTGAAGAGAGCCGCGTAGGGCGTCGTGAGCAGCCAGATCGAGCGCCCCCAGTACGCCATCGCGACGAATGCAGCGAGCAGCGCGAATGGCCGCGGCGTGAAGTGACGCGCGATGACGTACGAGAAGGCCACGGCCGATGCGCGGAAGACGGCGAGGACCTCTCTTACCGGAAGAACCCGATCGCCGAAGTAGTGGAAGACCGGGGCGGTCAGGGCGTATACGCCCGGCCCGTACACCTCCAGGAAGTCCCGATGCGGAATTTCGCCGCGACCGGCGCGCGCGATGTTGAAGAGCAGGAAGCCTTCGTCCTTCAGATCGAGCGTCATGTGCAACGTACGCTGGAAATAGGCGAACGCCGCCAGGAATAGCGCCAGCGCGATCGAGACATCGACGGGACCGAGCTTGGAGAGCGTGCTGCCGGTTCGTGCTGCTTGCGCCATGCCGGTAGGATCCCGCCGTTGGCCGGCAATCATAGCCGATTCAGCGCGTGCGAGTTCCGCTGCGGTGGTGATGCCGATGCCACTCGAGCCGTGCATTCGTTCGATGGTTGCAAGCTCGCCGTGGCGCTTCCGAGAGCGTACGATTCGGCGACAGCTACGCGGGGGTGAGGTCAGTGGCACAGGCGTTCGGGCGAAAGATGAGCCGCACCACCGGCTTCGTTCTTCGCCCGGCGGTGTTCGGTCCGCTGCTGTCGTGCATCAGCATGGGCCTGTCGCTGTGGTTCGCGAATCACGGCCTGCCGGTGAACGACGAAGGAGCCGTGCTGGCGCTGGCCGGGAGGATTTCGCGCGGCGCGGTCTTCTACCGCGACCTCGACGCCTATTACTTCCCCGGATCCCTCTACCTGCTCGCCGGCTGGATGCAGCTGGTCGGTGAGCACGTCAACGCAGCCCGCTGGCTCGCGGCGATCTTCTTCAGCGGCCTGCTCGTGGGTCTGTATTGGATCGCCGTTCAACTGCTCGACCGCAGCCGCGCGGCGATCTTCGGCCTCGGTCTGCTGAGCTTCAAGTTCCTGGCCTCGCCCGCCTTCACCGCGTTCATGTACTCGGATGCGTCGTTCTGTTTCGCGGTATACGCCATCGCGTTGTTCCTGCGGCATCGGCCGGGAGCTCCGTCGATCGACCTCGTGGGGTCGGGCATGCTCGTCGCCCTGGCGATCGCGTGCAAGCAGAGCCTCGGCCTCTACGTCGCGATTGCGGCTTCGACGCTCCTCGTGATGTCGCCGGAGCTGCACGGGACGCCTCGTCGCGACTTCCGGTCGCGCTTTCGGGAGCCGGCGGCGTTCGGGTGCGGCCTTGCCGCCGTCGCCGTGCCGATGCTCGGCTACTTCGCCGCGAAGGGAGTGCTGCCGCAGCTGGTCCACAGCGGGCTGCTTCGCCCGTTCCTCGCCTACCTCCCGACCAGCGGAATCGCCTTCGCGACTCCGCTGATGTGGTGGAATCTGGGAGATCTGCAGGGCATGCCCGGCTTCCCGTTCTTCATCGCTCCGCTCTGGTCGATGTTGATGAACGGCTGGCTTCCCGCCGAACCGCTGTATCCGATCTATTGGACGGCGGGCGAAATCTTCTCTCGCACGCTCTACACCTCGATCCCGATCGTCTTCGTCGCGACCTTCTGGCGCGCGGCGCGCGGCCTCCGGCGAGGAGACTGCGCGGATCACGAGCGACGGCTCTTCCGCTTCGCGATCCTGGCGCTGGCGGTGGTTCTCTCCGCGTTTCCGCGCGCGGACTTCTTCCACGTGGTGAGCGTCTACCCGGTCGTGTTCCTGCTGCTGTTCGCGCTGAAGCGTACCTCGCGCGAAGCAGCCGATGGCCCTTCGGCCCGGCGCGATGTCCCCTGGCCGGCGGCCGCCGCGGTTGCGCTGTTGCTCGTCGTCACGGGTTCGCTCGCGATCACGCATCAGGCGCGCCACAGCCACCACCTGAAGCTCGCGCGCGCCGACCTCTACATCGAGCCCGCCCACTCCTGGGTGGAGCCGATCGTCGAATTCCTCGATGCGAACCTCGGGCCGGACGAGCCGCTCTTCGTCTACGGCCACGAAGCCTATTACTACTTCCTGACGGGTCGATATCCTCCGTGGCCCTTCGTGCAGATCTACCCCGGACAGGTCGGCGAAGATCGCGGCGAGCAACTCGCGAAGCTGCTGGCCCGAAGGCCGCCCGAACTCATCGTTCGAGGCCTCACGGACTGGCCCGGAGTGCCCGCGATTTCGGGCTACGCAAAGGACCTGAGTGCGTTCGTCGCGGGAAACTACGCCGCGGAACCGTCGTTCTTCCTGCGACACCCGCCGCCCGCCGGAGCGGCGCCGCCGGATTGGGCGATCGCGGTGCTGCGCCACCGCGCCCCCGCTAGCGGAAACGAGCCGAGCGCCTCCAGAGAATCACGACCCCACAGGCGGTCAGAACGCTGATGGCGGCTCCCCATTGGAATGCGCGCGGTCGGTATCGGAATGTCAGCTCCGACCGGCCGCCGGGCACCGCCACCCCGCGGAACAGACCGTTCGTCGGCAAGACCGCTACCGCTTCGCCATCGCGTGTGGCGACCCAATCGGAGTCGTAGCTGTCGCCGAACACCAGCAGGCCGGGTGCCGCGGCATCGACCCGCACGTCGACGCGCGTCGGCTCGTAGCGGGTGATCTCGGCTCGGTCCGGGGATCGCGCCGACGAAGCGGAGAGCGGCGGCGGCGCCCCCTCGATCACGGCTTCGCGCTGCGGGTCGAAGCCCGGCTCGAGCAGACGGCGTACCGCCGCTTCGGGATCGGCGACGGCGTGCACCCGGTGGACGACGAACACGCGCGGCAATGCATTCGCGTTGCGATAGAGGCTGACCGGAATCGAGCCGTCTTCGGTCGCGACGTCACAGCGGCCGGCGAGATCGAACTCCGCGAGCAGGCGCTCGAGCGCCGCCGGCCGGAACTTCTTGCGCGCGTCCGCGAGAATGACCCGGGTGCCCATCACATCGAGCAGCACCCGTCGTTCGGGTGTCGGAGCCCCCGAGAGAAAGCCCATGAAGAGGCTCCGGTCCGTCCACGGGCTCTGGTGGAAACGTTTGCTGCCCGCCTCCAGCGCAGCGAAATATCCGGCCTGTCGCTGCGTCACGAGGGGATCGTAATGCGTGATGCTGTAGCGCGAGAACAGCTCGCCGTCCTTGTCCTTGAGCGCCTGGCCCTTCGGCAGTCGGAAGCTCAGATGGCGTCCGTATTCTCCGGCAATCCTCGCGGCCGCTTCGTAGCACGCAGCGCCGGCGGTGGCGGGGGCTGCGTCCTGCGCCGGGTGGATGAAGCTGTTGCGCAGTGCGAAGCCGAGGTCGGCGGTGGCGCACAGCAGCAGCACGATCTGCAGGCTGCGACCGCCGCGCGCGTGCACCCGCCAGGCAAAGGCCGCGAGCAGCGCCGTCGCGGCTGCGAAGTAGACGATGGAACGGTCGATGGCGGCGAACTGATCCGCGGGGAAGCCGTAGTAACCGAACCACCGCCACGGACGTGCCGCATTCGCGAGGCCGGCTTCGAACCACTGGCTGTGGAGCATCGCAACGAGGGCGGCCCCGAACGCGAACACGACCAGGAATCGCGGTCCGAGCGAGCGTGCGCGGGCTCGGAAATCGCCGTGCACCGCGATCAGTCGATCGAGGCCGCCCGCGGCCACCAGCGCAAAGCCGAGCGAGAAGAGATAGAGAAAGCGGTCCGGAAGGCGGAAGGTGCTCGCCAGCGGAAGTGCCCGGTAGGCTTCGTAGAGCGGGGTCTGGGAGCCGAAGCACAGCAGCAGCGCCAGCAACGAGAGCAGGCTGGCGAAGACCGCGGCCCGATCGCGCCCCCACAAACGGAACCCCATCACGAAGCACGAGAGCGGAATCCAACCGAAGTACTCGCGGCGGATCGCGCCGCGAGCGGGATTGACGAGATTCGCCAGGAAGAAGGCGGGCGACATGGGGTCGTAGATCTCGAGGAACTCCCCCTCCAGCCCCGTCATGGTCCGGCCGCCGTCGGCGGCCAGCGCCAGCGTCGGAAGCGCCTGCGCGGCGACGAGGCCGGCCGCAAGCGCTCCCGCGACCGCGAGCCGACCGACGTGACCCGCCACACGCCGGAGAGACTCACCGTCTCGCAACATCCACACCACCTGGAAGACCACCAGCAGACCGAGCGCGTGGATGGTCATCACGAAGGTGAAGTCGCGGCCGGCAAGAAACTGCAAGGCGACACAGACGGCGAGCATCAGCGACCAGCGCAGGTCGGCGGTGCGGGCCAGACGCAAGCAGCAGTACAGGACGGCGGGAAGCCATGGCACGGAGTGGATGCCGTTGGTCTGATAGATCAGGAAGAGCGTCGAGCCGCCGAGCATGAAGGCGAGGCTCGCGAGCCACGCGGCCGTGCGCCTTCGCCCGAACTCCCGACACAGGAGATAGCTGAAGACGCCCGCGGCGACGACGTGGAACATCCCCAGCAGACCCATCGCGATGCCGGTGGGAAGCACCGCGAACAGGAGATTGGGCGGATAGAGGACGCCCCCCTGATAGGTTGCGAGGAACGGATGGCCGCCGATCTGATACGGATCCCAGAGTGGCAACGTCCCGCTCCGGAGCGCCGCGCCCGCGTACTCGTGCCGCGGGTAGAACTCGGCGAACAGGTCGTAGTTCGGCAACGAGAGCAGCGTGTCACCCGACCACACGACGTTCCATTGCCACAACGCGGCCCCGACCAGCGCCAGTGCGAGCAGTCCGAGCAGGTCGCGCCGAGTGAACGGGCCGCTTGCCACCGGGCGTTCGGCCGGCGCCTTGTCGCCCTCCCCGCTCACGGGCGCGATGCCTTCGGCTCGTCGGTTCCGCGACTCCAGAGTCCGTGGTCGAAGTCGTTGAAGATCGCCAGCTCGCGCGGCGGATTCCGCAGGGAAATGAACGGAACGGGGTCGTCGAGCTCGAAGCGGGGTTCGATCGTCACCGGCGGATCGGTGCGCAGCGACTCGAGCCAATGGTATTTGATCGCCACCGAGCCGTCGTCCGGCTCGAGGCCCCGAAGCTGGATTCGACCTCCCCGGACTTCGAGTGTTCCGGAGCCGCGGAGGAAGTACGAGGGGGAAAGCTCGACCCGATACAGAACGAACTTGTCGAACTTGCCGACTCGCGTTGCGAGCGGCGACCGATCGAAGTAGCGCAACGTCGATCGCTTCCAACACAGCACCCAGCGCACGTTGTAGAGCGAGAAGTAGGACGACAGCGTTTCGACATCGAAATCCTGGATCGGCCTCCCGCGGAGCGTGCCCGCGATGAATCGCAGGAAGTTGTGTGCGAGCAGCGCGTGCGGGGCCGGCCCGCCGGCCATCGCCCGCCCCGTGTAGTACGGGATCCATCCGGGCATGTGGGTGCCGTAGTACTGGTGGGACTCGCGATCGGTCTCCTCGTGGAGAATGCGTCCGCTCGAATCGGTGTTCGCGCCGATCCACTCGATCAGCGCCATTCCGTTCTCGCTGAAGCCTTCACGCGCCTCGAGATCCGGCAGAGTGAAGGGCCGCCAGACCGCACTCGTCAGACCGGAAGCCGGAATCGCGACCGCCGCCGCGACGATCACCCCGATGACCGCGATCGCCTCGCGGCCGTCCGGCGTGATACGCAACAGCCCCGCCCAGGCACGAGCCGCACCTCGCGACAACGCGACCGCCGCCGGAAAGAAGAGATAGAGGCCCAGCGGCAGCGTGATCCGAGCCGGACCGATCGCATTCAATCCGATGCGGGCGCCATAGAACGCCACCAGGAACAAGAACACGATCTGGGGCACGAAGACCAGCAGCAGCTCGCGGCGTCGTTCGCGCCACCAGATCCACAGGCCGACCGCACCGGCCAGCACCGGCACGAGGCTGACGATCTTCGGGGCGGGAACGTACACGCGAAACGGCGCCAACCAGCCGCCCTTCGGAACGAAATGCATGCTTCCCTTGGTGGTGTAGAAATCGCCGAGATCGGCGTAATGGGAGTAGAGGAGGTAGCCCTCGATCCAGGGCCAGTTGAACGCGACGATCGCGACGAGGACGCCCCACAGACACATGTGGCGCCGCCACGATGCTTCGCGAAATTTCATCAGGTAGATCGCCGCGATCGGAACGCCGCTGATGACGGCCGCCGTCAGGTGCGATCCGTACAACAGCGGCGCAGCCACGAGCAGCGCGACGCCGACGAGGAGCTCGCCCTTCCCGAGAAAGCGCCAGACGAGGGACACCACATAGACGGAAAGCGAGCTGCAGAAGACGTACGGGACCATTCCCGCCGCCTCCATGATCGCGTAGAAGCCCGCGATCGGGACCATGAAGTGGGGAACGGCGCTCATCGCCACCGCGGCGAGACGCGCTCCGGGTGAGAGCCCGAAGTTCGTCGCGGCGCCGAACATCAGCAGCGGCAGCACCGCCAGCATGACGAAGACGCTGAAGTTGAAGACACTGCCGGGGTCGAAGCCCGGGAACAGGCCGAACGCGAACTCGTAGACCTTGCTGCTCGGGTAGTAGAGCGGAGTCTTCGGATACCCCGCCATGAAGTTCGGGTCGTAGCCGTAGGTCACGCCGCCTTCGTTCAAGAAGCGCCCCCCGAGCTGGCCGTAGTAGAACTGCAGCGCGTAGTCGTCGAACGCGATCGGCTGTTGAATACCGTCGACGCCGCCGCCCGACAGATTGGACCAGCCCACGACCCGCAGAGCGCCCGCCACGCCGAGCACGAAGCACGCGAGTGTCGCGGCCACGATCGCGGTTCGCCGAACGTCGAACGATTCCATCCCCATCATCTAGGTCGCTTCGATCCTGCGCAGGATGCGGTAGTCGCCGATCCGGTACTCGATGCCGAAGTTGGTACGGATGTAGCGCATCACCTGCGGATAATATTGGATGAAATTCCTGGTCGTCTTGTCGTGCTCTCGAATGACGACGATCGCATCCGGCGTCCGGGAAAGGCGTTCGATCAATGCGGATGGCGACGGCGCATACGGGTCGTTCGCGGGAAGCATTCCCCAGCCGGCCAGGAACAGGACCAGGCCGTGATCCGCGAACAGCGGCTTTCGCTCGCTCAGGAAATAGATCATGGGTTCGTTCTGGACCGCAAAGATCGGCGCATCGGCGGGCTCGAGTCGCTCCAGACGCACGATCAGCGCATCGAACGCGGCGAGGTCCTCCCGCTCGTAGAGATCGGGCCTGGGCCGGATGCCCGCGAGCGCGGGGGCCCGGAGAGCCGTGTGGGCGAGCGCACTCGGACCGGGTGCGACGAGCGCGGTCCGGACGATTTCGCCCACGGTGAGTACGGGCACCAACGCCACCGCGACGAAGGCGAGTACGCGTCGCGGACGGGTCGTGGGCGCATCGTCTGCGCTGGCGAAGGAGTACCCGCGGTAGCAGAGATAGGCGAACACGGGCCCCAGCGTTGGCAGCATGAAGAACGCATTGTACGAGATGCGCGGGAAGATCTGGAAGCTCATCATTTCCTGGAAGAACAGCGCCGCAATCACCGCGGTGAATGCCGTGCCCGGTTCGAGCGATCGAGAACGCGCGAGTGGAACCGCGAGAAACGCGAGCGTTGCGAAGGCGCTGATCGCGGGCAGTTGCGGCAGCAGGAACTCCAGAGCGCTCGAGATGTTTCCACGCGCCTGGATGGTCGCGAATCCGATGGGCGCCAGCAGCGCGCCCAGGACGACCATCGGGATGGCGACGCGATAGGAACGGCGAAGCCCCGCCAGCACGGCCGTGACCCACGCAACCACGCAAACCAGCAGAAGCAGACTTCCGAACCGAGGCGCGCGGACCGACTCGTAGTAGTTGCGATAGTGCAGCGGTCGCTGAACCGTGTTGTAGAAGAGATCGCCGAGTGCGCCCCACGACAGGTAGAGCGCGGCAACGAGACCCGGGATCACGATGAAGCCGATGCAATATCTCGCGACCAGCGGCAGCGCGACGCGAACGGCCGCCCGGCCGTCTCCGAAACGCGCGAAGCGAAAGCCGATCAACCCGATCAACAGATGGATCGGCGCGATGTGGAGCAGGTAGTCGTATGCGGACAAGCTGGCATGGAACGGCACGACGATCGCGGCAGCCGCCACGACCCAGGCGAGCAGGACGGGGGCCCGGTGGCTTCGCGGGCTGTCGGGCGGCGGCGCTTGCAGCATCGCGCCCGCACAGATGGCCAGGACCATGCCGTAGGCGCTCACTGCGGCGAGAGTCCACTTGAACGTGAGCGCCGCTCCACAGACGATTCCCGACCAGAAGTAGGCGCCGCGAGAACCTCGCGTCTGGCCGTGCAGCAGCAGGGCCAGCGACGACATGCAGATGGGAACCGTCAGCAAGGCGGCATACGGAGTATTGACCGCCCAGACCACGCGCCCCCAATGCGCCGCTGCGATGAAGGCAGCGATCAGCGCGAAGGGGCGCGAGACGAAGTGGCGTGCGATCGCGTACGACAAGGCCACGCCCAGCGCTCGAATGACGACGAGAAGCTCGCGGATCGCGTAGACCGACTTGCCGAACAACTCGAAGATCGGCGCGGTCAGCGCGTATACGCCGATGCCGTATTCCTCGATGAAATCACGGTTCGGGATTTCGCCGTCCGCCACGCGCGCGATGCGGTAGAGCAGGAACCCCTCGTCCCGCAATTCGAGGGTGAGATGGACCGTCGAATCGAAGTAGACCATCGCCGAGATGAAGATGATCAGGAAGACGACGGATTCGGAATGCCGCATCAGCGGCGCCGATTTCCATCGGATCGCGTTCGTCATCCGTCCGTCGTGACCTTCACCACCATGTATTCCTTCTTGGGCGAAAGAACGTCGTAGAGCCACCACAGAAGACGCACGACGACGCCCACCTTCCGACCCTCCGCCTCCTGCAACATCAGCCACCCGGTCCGCTGCCCGACCTGGCGCGCTTCGACGACCCTGAATCCGCTGCCTTCCAGCATTTCGAGGAGCGCGCGGCGGGTGAAATACGCAACGTGCCCGGTGAGAAGGCTGTCGTCGTTGATCGATCCGTAGCGCCGCTCGCGAGAGCACTCGATCCCGGGCGGCTGATACCCCAGCGTCAACAGGGCGATGTTCAGGAAGGAGTCGAGCCGGGGAACGTCGATGATCGCGGTTCCCATCGGCTTCAGCACCCGCCGGATTTCGCTCAGCATGAAGTCCGTGGGGTAGATGTGCTCCAGGGATTCGATGCAGACGACGACGTCGAACTCGGCATCGGCATAGGGGAGCTTCTCGCCCGAGTTCAGATCGAACTCGATCGCCTCGATGCCCTTGCTGCGGGCGACGGCGGTAAGCGATACATCCACTCCGTGGACGGATCCCGCGCCCACGGTGTCCGCATACATGCGCGTATAGCTGCCTTCGAGGCAACCGACGTCGAGCAGCTTGGCTTCGGGCCCGAGCCGTGGGAGCAGCTCCAGGATCGTCTCGACGCGCCGATCGACGAAGGTCGGCGGGCTGGCTTCCCAGATCTTCCGGTTGTCACCCGTCAGATCGGACGCGTTCGAGTCAGACACGCGCCGCCCCGGCTTCGATTCGGGATTCCGCGAGGGGCCTCCCCGGCGCTGTCGGATCGGATTCCTGCATCTCGCCGATATGCTAGCGGCCCGGTGCTAAAAGATCCCGATTGCATGCGCGGCAGGCGGCGCCGGAACGAGAGCGGCGAACCCGTTCCGGACGATCACCGTCGTTGCCTCGGCCCGGCCGTGATCCGCCGCTCGGCGGACTAGTCGTCGCGTCGGCGATCCCGAACGCCACCGTCACCATCCTGCGCCTTTCGCGCAACGAGCAACGTGGAACTCCCCTGCGGCGAACGCTCTTCATAGGCCGGCAGAAGGAATCGCCGATACAGCCGGACCTTTACGCGATGCAGCCGCGGAAAGATCAGCCGCCTGCCGAAGAAGAACTTCGAAACCGTCGAGGCGATCGCCGACGCCAGGAACAGATCCTGGAGGCGCGCCGCCTTGCGGGGCATGTACTGCCGATTGCTCTCCACCGAGAAGCCGAATCGCTCGAGGAGCTCCGACCACTCTTCGTCTTCGAGGACGTGCTTCGCCTCGAACAACCGAAGCATGAGCCGCGAATACCAGTCCGCCAACGCCGAGAGTCCGATCCGCTCGAATACCGTCGGCCACAGCAGATACTCCGTGCAACGCGGGGTCGGCACCGTCATGTAGAAGATCCCGCCCGGCCTGAGCACCCGGTGGATCTCGCGAAGTGCGGTTTCGATGTCGGAAATGTGTTCGAGGGCGTGGTTGCCGTAGACCGTCGCGAAACGTCCGGATTCGAAGGGCAGGCGTTCCAGCTTCGCCGTCCGGAGATCGTCGTAACAACGCATCCGCTCGGCCCACTCGATCCGCTCGACGTCGTCGTCGACGCCGGCATCGACGGTGACGCCGTTGAACAGGATTCGTGCAAACGTCCCATCGCCGCAGCCGACGTCGAGAATCGGGCGTTCGAACGAGAGCCCGGAAAAGAGATCGCACTCGATGGCGCGCATCAATGCCAGCGAGATCGGCGCCTGGTCCATGTAGGCGAACAGGAAGTTCCGATGGCGCGGGTGGATCGTTCCGATCCTGTTGAACTCCCGCCCGCCCCGATACGGCTGCTGCAACACCGGCTCGATATCGGGGAGATCGGTCACGTGCCGGATCCCGAACAGGAAGTACCAGATCGGGGCCATGCCGTAGTACAAGCGCGAGAAGATCACCCGATCGGACACCATCCGCACCGCCTGCACCGATTCGCGCAGACGCAGCACCAGGCCGAAGTTCTCGAGGAGCCAACCGAAGGAGAGCAGGACCGCCTGCGAGCGGCGCGGATTCCGAAGCAGCGCACCGGCGAAGATGAACAGCTCGAGGACGATCTTCACCGGAAACACCCACAGCAGTGAACGAGCCGAGTAGTTCTTGAGCAGCATGATCATGCTGTTGCGATGGTTCAGGAACATCCGACGCACGTTCTTGCGTTCGAGCGAGTAGCCGCCGATGTGGTAGACGACGGCGGTCGGCACGTAGACGACCCGATGTCCGGCGAGATGGAACCGCCACGACAGATCGATCTCTTCCATGTAGGCGAAGAAGGTTTCGTCGAAGGCGCCCACCTCGTCGAGGACCTGCTTGCGGATGAGCATGCAGACGCCGCTCGCCCAGAAGATCTCGACCGGCTCGTCGTACTGCCCTTCGTCGGCCTCGACGTCGTCCATCAGTCGCCCGCGCGAGAACGGGTAGCCGTAGACGTCCATCAGGCCTCCGGCAGCGCCCGAATACTCGAATTGCGACGGTTCGCGCAACGAGCGGATCTTCGGTTGGCAGGCCGCGACCGTCGGATCGAGCTCCGCCGCCTGCGCGAGTTCGCTCACGCAGGCCGGATCGATCTCCGTATCGTCGTTCAGCAGCACTACGTACTTGCCGCGCGCAACTTCGATTCCGCGGTTGCAACCACCCGCATAGCCCTGGTTCTCTTCGAGTCGGAGCACCCGGATGCCGGGGAATCGATGCTGCGCTTCGGCCACGCTGCCGTCGCTGGAGGCGTTGTCGACCAGGATGATCTCGGTATCCGGATCCTGGGAGCCGGCGGCGAGCCTGGCGAGACAATTCAGCAGGATTTCGGTGCCCGCATAGTGCGGGATGATGATGCTGACCAACGGGAACCGGGACGACATGGCCAACGACGGGCTTCAGCGCAAATCGTCGCGGAAACGACCTTGGAATCGACTCGCGACGGGGCGTTTCCAGCCGGATTCGAGCGACGTTTCCAGGCCTGCACAAAGCCGTCCATCCATGCGCGCGATGATAGCCCGGGCCGGCGCGACCGGCCCGCAGCGCCGAGTTGCCCGACGCCGGTTCCGGTCCGATCGCCGCGCCGGAGCGTCGACTCCGATTCCGGCGAGCTGCAGCTGGAAGCGATCGAAGCGCTAGAATCGACCGACCGGCGGGCCCCCGGTCGGCCGAATGGAGTGCGAATCGATGATTTCAAGTTGGGACGACTTCCCGGTCCACCAGACGAACCAGCCCGTGCGCTTCGTCCAGACCAGCGATCGCAATTTCTACGATCGCTATTACTTCAACATGCACGCCTGCAGCGACGATCTGTTCATGGTGATGGGACTCGGCCAATATCCGAATCTCGCGGTCCAGGACGCCTTCGCTTGCGTCCAACGCGGCGAAACCTACCGGGTCGTGCGCGCCTCGCGCGAACTCGGCGATCGCATGGACACCAGCGTCGGCCCGTTCCGCATCGAAGTCGTGAAGCCGCTCGAAGAGCTGCGCTTCGTGCTCGAAGAGAACGAGCACGGCATCGCGGCCGACTTGCGTTGGAAGGGCGCGATTCCGGCCGTCGAAGAGCAGAACCAGTTCATTCGCCGCCACGGTCGCGTTCTCTTCGACACTTCGCGGTTTGCGCAGACGGGATGCTGGCAGGGAACCCTGCGCGTCGGCGACGAAGAATTCGAGGTGACGCCCGACCGCTGGTGGGGCACGCGCGATCGCTCCTGGGGAATCCGCCCGCACGGCGAACCGGAACCCGAGGGCATCCACGCAAACGGTCCCGGCTCGCTGTCGGGGATGTGGAACTACTTCCCGATGCAGTTCGACGACCACACCATCCTCTTCATCCTGAACGAAGAAGACGACGGAACCGTCGCGCTCTACGACGCGCGGCGAATCTGGAACGATCCGACCAAGCCGATCGAGAACCTCGGCCTGGTCGATTACGAACACAAGCTCACCCCCGGCACACGCATGATGTGCGGCTCGATCCTGCGCTTTCCCGACGCACCGTCGGGAGCGATCGAGATCAGCTGCGAGCCGCTGTGCCACGCCTTCATCGCGATCGGCACGGGCTACACGCCGCTCGAGCCCGAGTGGCGACACGGCATGTACCAGGGTCCGCTCGTCGTAGAGGGCAAGGAGTACGTGACCGCCGACATCGCCACGCTCGGCCAGCTCACCATCGTCGATCACGTCGGCCGCTACCGCTACGCGGACCGCGTCGGCTACGGACTCTACGAGCACGCTTTCATCGGGCCGTTCGAGAAGTACGGGATGAAGGATCGCGCCGACGGGGCCGGTTGAGGCGCAGGAGATCCGAATGACGAGCGTCTCCACTCCCGGCGCATCGGGCGAAGGCCGGGTCCGGGCCCACAAGACCTACTGTCGCATCTGCACCGCCTACTGCGGCCTCGAGGTCGACGTCGCCGACGAGCGCATCGTGGGTCTCCGCGGCGACCGGCAGGACCCGCTCTCCGGTGGCTACACCTGCATCAAGGGGCGGCAGCTCGCCCACCAGCAGGCCGGACCCAACCGCCTGCGCGGCTCGCTGCGACGCTGCACCGACGGCAGCTTCGAAGCGATCGGGAGTCGCCGGGCCGTGCGCGAAATCGGCGAGCGACTGGCGGGCATCCTCGCCGCGCACGGGCCGCGCGCCATCGGCTCCTACAGCGGCACCGCGGCCTACTCGAACTCCGGTCTGCTGCCGCTGATCCGGGCCTGGCACCGGGGCATCGGCTCGTGCTCGAACTATTCGACGATGACGATCGATCAGCCTTCGAAGATCGTGGCCGTCGCCCGGCAGGGCGTGTGGGGCGCCGGCCCTCACAGCTTCGCCAGCGCGGACGTGATCATGAGCATCGGCAACAACCCCCTCGTCTCGGGCCTCACGCTGCCGGGCGGCATCCCCGGCACGAATCCGTTCAAGACCCTGGAGGATGCCCGGCGTCGGGGCCTGAAGCTGATCTGCGTCGACCCCCGTCGCAGCGAGGTGGCCCGGCGATCCGACATCCACCTGCAACTTCGACCGGGCGAGGACACGAGCCTGCTCGCGGGCATGCTGCGCATCATCCTCGACGAGGAGCTCCACGATCGCGATTTCTGCGCCGAGCACACCGAAGGCCTCGCCGAGCTGAAAGCCGCGCTGGCGGACTTCAGCCCCGACTACGTCGAACGGCGCAGCGGCGTGCCGCGGGCGCAGCTTTTCGAGGCCACCCGGCTGTTTGCCGCCGGGCCGAGGGGCTGCGTCTCTTCGGGCACCGGCCCCGACATGGGCCCCCACCCTTCCCTCAACGAACACTTGATTTCATGCATCAACGGCATCTGCGGCCGCTACAACCGGGAGGGCGAAGCGATTCCCAATCCCGGAGTGCTCGGCGTCCCGGTTCCGCGCCCCGCCCAGGTCATCGCCCCGGAACTCCTGCCCCCGACCCTGCAGTTGGGCGGCGCTTCGACGTCGCGCTTCCGGAACCTGTCGCGAATGTTCGACGAGATGCCCACCACCACCCTCGCAGACGAGATCCTGACTCCGGGCCAGGAGCAGATCCGGGCGTTGATCGTGACGGGTGGAAACCCGGCGGTGGCGGTACCCGATTCGGCCCGGATGATCGAGGCCCTCGAATCCCTCGACTTGCTCGTGACCATCGACATCTCGCTCTCCGAGACGGCGAAGCGTTCGGATTACGTGCTGGCCGCCCGGCACTCGCTCGAGCGTGAAGACCTGACCGAGTTCATGGACCTCTTCTACGAAGTTCCCTACTCGCATTTCACACGGGCGGTGGTGAACCCGGACTTCGACACGCTCGAAGACTGGGAACCGTTCGTCGCCTGGTCGGGCATGTTGGGCGGCAAGATCGAGCTCCCGGGCGGCGAAGTTCCGCTCGACGAGCCGCTCTCGAAGCTCGACCTGCTGAAGCGGAGCCTGCCGGCCACGCGCGTTCCCCTCGACGAGATCCGCGATGCCAACGGCGGCAAGGTCTTCGAAGAGGTGGCCGCCGTTGCCGCGCCGCCCATTCCGGGGCTTGCGGCGCGGCTGCAATTGGCGCCCGCGGGCGTCTGCGACGAGCTCCGGCAGGTGCGCGCGGAAGACTTCCTCGACGCGCGCTCACGCTTCAGCCACCTGCTGATCTGCCGGCGCATGAAGATGGTGCTGAACTCCGTGGGACAGGACTTCCCCGACTCACAGAAGCAGGCCGCCACGAACCCCGCATGGATGAACGAGAAGGATGTCGCGGCTCTCGGCTGCGAGGCGGGAGACGTGATCGAGATCGAATCCGAGGTGGACCGAATCCTCGCAGTCGTCGCGACCACCGACGAGGTCGAACCGGGGGTGATCTCGATGGCGCACTGCTGGGGCCGGCCGGACGGCGGCCGACCGGACGCCAAATCGGGGAGCAACACCGCGCAATTGCTGTCGCCCGAACGCGAGTGGGATCCCGTCACCGGCATGGCGCGCATGACCGCCGTACCCGTCAACGTGCGCGCCGCGGACGCCTGAGCCCCGCGCCACCGGCATGATTCCGACGCGATCACCCCGGTGCCGCGGCGTCAGTCCGCGCCGGCCCCTCGTCCATGGATCACCTGCATCAACGCAGGCGCCAGCAGGAAGTCGGCCAGCAGCGCGACGGCGATCGCGAAGGCGGTGAGCATGCCGAAGTTGAAGATGTTGCTCATGGACGACAGCGTGAAGATCAGGAAGCCGGTCGAGAGCACGAGGGTGGTGAGCAGCATCGCCCTGCCGGCCGTCTCCAGGGTCCGGTGGACCGCGGTTCGCGAATCGCAGCCTGCGTCCAGATAGCCGCGATAGTTGTGCATGAAGTGGATCGTGTCGTCCACCGCCAGCCCGAGCGCGATGCTGCCGATCAGCATCGTGAAGATGTCGAGCGGCAGACCGAGCCAGCCCATCAATCCGAGGGCGCACAGGATCGGCGCCAGATTGGGCAGCATCGCGACCAGGCCGAGTCGCGCGCTCCCGATCAGCAGCATCATCAGCAGCGTGATGACGACGAAGGCGATGGCGTAGCTCTCCGCGATGCTGGTCATGACGGCGTCCATGGTGCGCGTGAGCAGCGGCACCAGGCCGGTCACCACGATCTCGGTATCGCTTCCGAATCGGCTCCACAGGTTCGATTCGAGTTCCGCGAGTCCGCGGGTGTAGCTGCCGGCATCGAGAAACGGTCCCTTCAGCGTCAGACGCACACGGCGGAACTGACTGTCCACCAGGTCTTCCAGGTCGTCGGAGCCGCTGTTCTCGAAGAGCAGGAACTCCTGGGCGATCAACTCGCGGTCACCCGGGATGTCGTAGTAGCGCGGGTCGTTGGCGTTCAACGCCCGGTGGATCTCCTTCAACACGTCGACCAGCGAGAAGGCGCGACCGACGAAGAACTCCCCGGACCGGTACGCCTCCGCATCGCGCGAGAACTCCTCCAGATTTCGCAGCGCGTCGGGGTCGTGCCAGCCGTTCTCCACGTCGCGTGTGAGAACGACTTCCATGCCGACGGAGCCACGGAGTTCGCGATCGATCAATTCGGTCGCCTGGCGAACGGGCGTCGACGGGGGCAGCCAGGTGAGCGGGTTGTGGGAGAAATCGATGCGAACCGCCCCGAGTCCCGCGATGCACAGCAGCAACGCCCACGCGCCGATCACTCGCCAGGGCTTGCGGGTCGCGAAGTCGCCCGTCGCCGTGATCACGCGGTCGATCCAATTCCGGAGTTCTCCGCTTTCCCCGGCGGCCCTCGCGCGCGACCGGATCGGAACCACTGCGAGCAGAGCCGGGAGCAGCAACAGCGAGAGCAGCAACGCGATCATCACGCCCGCGGGTGCGAAGATCCCGAGATCGGAGATCGGCGCCAGCTCGGTCGGTGCGAAGGACAAGAGCCCCCCCGCGGTCGTCAGGCTCGTCAGGACGACCGGCAATCCGGAATGCTCGAGCGCCGAGACGATCGCCTGCCGCTTGTCGACACCACCGGCGTCCAGGCTGCGAAAGAAGAGCGTCAGGATGTGCACCGAGTCGCCGACTCCGACCGCCAGCAGGAACGACGGCAGGATCATCGTCGGCAGTTTCAATGCCGAACCGCACGCGGTCATCAGGCCGATGGTGGAAACCAGCGCGAGGATCACGACCGCCAGGGGCAGCAAGACCGCCGAGGCCCGGCGAAACAGCAGAAAGAGCAGGACCGCGATCGCGACGAGCGTCAGCCGGATGAAACGCAACATATCGCCGCGCATGTTGCGTTTGACGACGTCCATCGCCACCGGTGAACCCGCCATGGCGATGGGAAAGTCCGGCGCGTCGAAGTCGGCGACGATCGCGCGCACGCTGGCGACGATTTCGCCGACCTCCTCGTCAGTCAGGTAGACGATCCCTGCTTCGCCCGCCCCGGGCTCCGCGTCGTCGTCGAACGCCGCCGCGAAGTCGTCGCCCGCTTCCGCTCCGCCGCGCGAGTAGGCGCTGCTGCGGATCGCAACGGTGGTGAAGCGACCGTCCTCCGAGATCAGCAGGTTGCGGTACGACGGGTTGCTCGTGACCCAGGCCGCCAATGGCGGCAGGTCTTGCGGGCCCGCCGGCCACTCCTCGAGCAGGTCCTCGACCAGCAGCTCGTCCTCGGAACCCCGGGTGGCCCGAGCGTTGATCAGGCTCGTGACCTCGTCGAGATACGGCACTTCGGCTTCGAGCCGCTCGTGCAATTCCCGCAACGTCGAGAGAAAGGCCATGTCGAAGACGCGCGGCGGCCGCAACGCCAGCAGGATCAGATCGTCGCGGCCGAATTGATCGCGAAACGCGTCGTAATCGATCAGCGCCGGGTCGTCGTCGTGCAGGAAGCCTTCGGTGGAAGTGTCGAATCGGACACTCGACAGCTGCGATGCCAGTGCGACGACCGGGAGCACGCAGGCCGCGATGACCCACCACGGGCGACGTACGACGAAACGAGCGAGCCGGGAGATTTGGGCGTTGGTCGTTCGACGCCAACCAGCCATCGACGCACTCTCCCGATCGAACGCTGATCGAACTTCGAACAGCCGGTTCGACCGCATGGTTGCCGATCCTGCACTCGACCTCAACGCACCGGCGCGAAGCGACAACCTCCTATCCGTGCGGCGAGGCCGTTCGAGCCGGCTCGACGGCCGGTTTCGAGTCTCGACGACGCCATCCGAATTCTCTTTTGGCGCGATTGGGAGTAGGCTGGCTGCCGCGGGGGCCCGGGTTGGAGGGAGATGGTTTGTCGGCGATGTCGAACGGCGAGTCGGAAGCGGCGGGCTCGACCGGGTCGATCGCGACCCTTCGCAGGGCATGGGTGTTCACCGCAATTGCGGCCGCGGCCCTGTGCGCCGGGTCGGGCCCGGTCTTCGCAGCCGCCGCTCCATCGCTGCTGCTCGACCCGAGCTCTCCCACGCTCGGAGTCATCGCGGCGGAAGCGGGCGAGGTGTTGAGCCCGAGCCTTCCGCCCGGGCCCGGACCGCTGCCGGGGCCGGTCCGCGCCGTCGGCCTGTCGGATCTCGGCCTCGTCGCCGGCGACGTTCCATCGGCGTTGAGCTTCGGAGTCGACGCGATTCCGTCCGGCGTGCTGTTCTTCGGAGTCGACCGATCGGCGACCGGAATCGCAGGGCTCTTCCCGCCCGATATCGACAGCGAGCGCCAGAGCGGAGCCGCCGGAGACATCTACCGCAGCCACTTCCCGCCCAATCACACACTCGTTCTCGACGGCGATGGTGTGGGCGGTTCGCCCGCATCACCCGGCCTCGGGCTCGACGAGGACGGCGCTTCGATCGACGACGTGTCGGGCTTCAGCATGTGCGCCGCGAGCACGGTGGACCCGGACGGCGACGGCGTCCTCGACGCGAGCGTGTATTTCACGTTGGCGCCGGGCTCGCCGAGCCTGGCGACGCTCGGCGCCGGCCCCGAAGACATCCTCGAATCGCGCGTCGGAGCTTCGGGCGCGGCGACCGTGTGGCGTTCCGGAAGCACGCTCGGACTCGTGGCGGGCGACGCGATCGACGCAATCGCCATCGACGGCGGCAGCGTCTACTTCTCGCTCGCACCGGGCTCGCCCACGCTGCTCGGCCCCGACGGGGAGGCGGATCGAAATAACGACCCCGATCCGGACGACATGTCCCCCGGAGACGTCATGAGTCACGCCTTCGTCGCGGTCTTCCCGTTTTCGGCGTTGAACCTCGATGAGGGCGACAACCTGGTCGGGCTGTCGCTCGGATTCGACGCGGACAACGACCTGGTCCCGAATGCGTGCGACAGCTGCCCTTCCCTCTCGAACCCCGACCAGACGGACACGGACACGGACGGTGTCGGCAACCCCTGCGACAACTGCTCCGCAATCGCGAATTCGGGACAGGAGGACGCCGACTTCGACGGACTCGGAGACGCCTGCGACACGGACGATGATGACGATTCGGTTCCGGACGCGAGCGACAATTGTCCGTTGGTCGCGAACTTCGAGCAGTCGGACGGCGATCAAGACGGTGCCGGAGATGTCTGTGACACCTGTCCGAGTCTGTCCGACCCGGCCCAGCTCGACGGCGACGACGATGGCGTCGGAGACGCTTGTGACAACTGCCCGAGCGATCCCAACGCACTGCAGCTCGACAACGACGGCGACTCGTTCGGGGATGCCTGCGACTCCGACGACGATGACGACGGAGTTCCCGACGTCTCGGACAATTGCGTGTTCGCGGCAAACGCCGGCCAGACGGACACCGATGGAGACCTTTCGGGCGACGCCTGTGACACGGACGACGACGACGACATCGTTCCGGACGAGTTCGACAACTGCCCGCTGATCGCAAACTTCGACCAGCGCGATTCGGAGACGGACCCCGGTCCGGACGGTCAGCCGGGGGTGGCGGGCGTCGATGACGATGCAGTCGGCGGCGTGGACGATCCGGGTGAGCTGTGTCCGCCGAACGGGGCGGGATTCCCGCTGCCGATCCCGGGTTCCGACGATGTCTGCGGCGACGGAATCGGAGACGCTTGCGACGACGACGACGACAACGATGGGCTGAGCGACGTCGAGGAAGTCGCTCTCGGCACCAATCCGCTCCTCGCCGACACGGACGGCGACGGGTTCGACGACCCGGTCGAAGTCGCGGCGGGGACCGATCCCAACGACCCCGAGGACTTTCCAGCGGAGCCGGTGGCGGTCCCGTTGAACGGCTGGCTGCTGCTGACGGCGGTTTTCGCCGCGTTGCTCAGGGCGAGTCGTTCGTCCGTTCCGACGGCTCGTAGGTAGTTCCACCGAATGAACGGAGTCTCTCGTGATTACGAGCCATTAGAGCGCGAGTTGCACACACGCACGCGTCTCGCGCCGGAGTTCGCGGCAACGTCCGCCCCTCTACACCAGAAATCGATTGCTTTCCGGGGCCCGAAACCCATATAAGGAATCAATCGAGCAGGATTCCGCACGCTGGCGGATGCTCCGGCTACTCAGCGAATCGATCCACTGTTCTGCCGCGTCCGGCGTCCGACGCGGCCGGAGGTTCCCATGCGAAAAATCATCGCCGTCCTCGTCGCTTCCCTCTCCGTAGGCTTGCTCGCAGCCCCGTCGGCCTGGGGTGCCGAAGCGCGTCTGCTCACGGCGGCCGACATCGCCGACATGGGCGGAACGGATTTCAAAGGCGGTGTGGGCGACCTGCTGCTCCGCAACGACAAGATCGAAGTCGTGATCCTCGCCGTCGCCGGAACCCCGGACTTCGGAATTCCGATCGTGAGCGAAGCGCTGCCCGGACGCGGGGTCATCATCGACGCCGGAACGCGGGGAGACAAGAACGACCAGCTCGGCGAGATCGACCACGTCGCGAACCTCGGCAGCAACGTGCTCTTCTACGACGGATCCACGATCACGAGCGCCGCGGGCGCGACGGCATCGATCGAAGTGACGGGCGTGGTCCTGTTCCCCGGCGTCTCCGCACCGTCTCCCCCGACGGCTCGAACGCTCGTCGCGAAGACCACCTACTCGCTGACGGACGGGAACTCCTGGGTCGACATCCAGACCGAGGTGACCAACCTCCTCCCGTTCCCCTTCCCGATCTTCTCCATCGCGGACGTCGACATCACGGTCGACCGCGGACGCCTGCCGTTCCAACCGTTCCCGGCGCGCGGAAACAAGTCGCCGCCGCTGGACCTGACCAGCCCCACGTCGATCTTCCTGTCGCTGGGCGTGTTCAACTACATTGCCGCGCCGGGCAACAACGGCCCCGCGGACGGACCCACGAACAATGACGGCAGCCCGTCCGGCGAGGTGAGCTACACGTTCGTCGCGGACTCCGTGTTCACGCCGATCATGGGCACCGCAGCCGGCTTGCTCACGATCGCGAGCAACGTGTTCGATCTGGCGGCCGTGGCTTCCGGTTCGCCCCCGACCATCAACCCGGGCGGAACTCTCGACTACGCGCGCAAGTTCGTGATCTCGAAGGGCAACAGCGTCGAGTCGGGGCTCGACATCGCGCTGCCCGGACTCTACGGCCCGGTGTACGGCTTCGACGCCCGCGGCGGCTTCACCGGTCGCGTGGTCGACGGTTCCGGAACGCCGATTCCGGACGCGCACGTGTTCTTCGACAACACGGTTCCCGGCGCCGACCCGCTGCTGGTCACCGGCCTTCGCACGCTGCTCGACGAGAACCAGGACGGCGTCGTGGACGGCCAGATCTTCGCGGCGGGCGGAGACAAGCTTCCCACCACGCACGTCGTGACGGCTGCGGACGGGACCTTCTCCGTCAAGCTGCAGGCGCAGCTCTCGGGAGGCGCGCCTTCGATTCCGTCGGTCTACGAACTCCACGTCCAGGCGCCCGAGCGCCCCACCGTGACGGTGCCGGGCCTGGTGGTTTCGCCCGCGAACATACCCGCCCTCGGCGGTACGACGACGAACCTCGGCGACATCGTGCTCGACGACACGGGCACGCTCGCGTTCACCGTCAACGACGTCGGCACCGGTTCGACCTCGCCCGCGAAGCTCACGATCCTCGGCAACCCGGGGACGGACAATCCGGACATGGGTAGCCAGTTCGTGAGCCTGCGAAACTACAGCGGGCTTTCGAAGAACAGCGGCGCGGACGGCAAGGATCCCGTGACGGAGGGGAACTCGGCACAGCTCTCCGAAGTCCTCGTCGGCTCGCCGGCGCTGAACTTCCACGTGGACGCGGACGGCGTCGGCACGCTCGATCTCAAGCCGGGCAGCTACGTCGTGTTCGCCTCGCGCGGTCTCGAGTACTCGATCGACGCCAAGCCGTTCACGATCTCGCCGGGCGCAACCACGTCCGTCTCGCTGGACATCGAACGGGTGGTCGACACGACCGGCTACATCTCGGCGGACTTCCACGTGCACTCCGCCAAGAGCTTCGACAGCTCGGTTCCGATGAGCGATCGCCTCGTCAGCTTCATGGCGGAGGGCGTCGACTTGCTCGTCGCCACCGATCACAGCCACGTGACCGACTACGGCCCGCTCGTCAGTTCGCTGGGCGTCTCGGACGAGATCGCCACCATCGTCGGTGAAGAGCTGACCGGCGGGAGCCCGGTGCCCGCGGATGCCACCCAGGGTGGTATCGAGGCCTTCCCGGAAGGGATCGGCCACTGGAACGCCTGGCCGCTCACGGTCTATCCGAGCAATCGCCGCAACGGAGCCCCGCAGAACGAATTCATCACGCCGGGCACCGCGATCGATCGACTCCGCGGCATGGACTCGCTGGCACTGATCGGGAAGACGCCGGACACGGCGACGATCACCGACTGGGTCACCGCGATCGGCATCGGCGAAGCCACCGGCGACGACGAAGTCGTGATGCTGAACCACCCGCGCGCGGGCTTCGCCGGGCTGGTCGTCATCGGAATGTTCAACGGCTTGAACAATCCCGGCGGTGCGCCGCCGGGAGGCTACGATCCGTCGCTTCCGATCACCTCGCCGCCGAACAACCTGCTCTTCACTCCGTCGCTGTACAACGAGGCCATCATCGGGCCCGGCGGAACGCAGACGACCGCGCTGTCCTTCGATGCACTCGAGGTGATGAACGGCAGCGGCGTGGGCCGCTTCCTCGAGGTTCGGGACGACTGGTGCAGCCTGTTCGATCAGGGCATCGGGAAGACCGGAACGGCGGTCTCCGACTCCCATCGGCTGATTCTCGAAAATGCGGGCTTCGCGCGTTCGTTCGTCGCCTCCAGCACGGACGACCCCGCGTCGATCGACGAAGACGAGCTCACCGACAGCGTGATCGGAATGAAGGTCGTCGGGACGACGGGCCCCTTCATCCGATTCTCGGTCGAAGACGACGCCGCGACCCAAGTCGGCCTCGGCGACACCGCTGTCGCGACGGGGAGCAAGGTGAAGCTCAAGATCCGCGTCGAGGCCGCTCCCTGGATCCCTGTGGAAGAGGTTCGCATCTACCGCAACTGCGAGCTCGTCGAGACGCAAGCGATTCAGTCGTCCAAGGTCCTGGGCAAGGTGTTGCGCTTCAACCGCACGATCCCGCTCAGCGACGTCGATGACGACTCGTACTTCCACGTCGAAGCCGGCATTCGTCTCGACGTCAACGGGAATCCGGTGTCGCCCGGGCTGCTGGACACCGTGCAGACGCTCGAGCCCGGTGTCGAGCCGTTCGGTTTCACGAATCCGATCTTCGTCGACCGCCAGGGCGATGGCTACACCGCTCCAGGTCTGCCCTGATCTTCGGGAAGCTGCTGATCGCCGCACTGCTGCTGCTCGCGCCGGTTTCCGGCGCGAGCGCAGCGGCCGAGGCCGAGTCGCCCGTGCGACCTTCGTGGCTGGGTTTCAGTCGCGCGGAGCTGCATGAAGAATTCGGCAGCGCGTTGCAGCCGTCGACGATCGAAGTCCGGCGCGAGCCCAGCCAGCAGATCCGGATTCCGAAGACGCCGGCGTCCGATGCCGAGGGGAAGCCACCGCCGCAGCCCGTGGCGACGGCGAAGGATCCGTTCGCCGAGCAACAGCGATTCGCACTCCAATCGGCCACCGAAGACATCGACCGCGTCGAGTTCGAGTTGTTTCGCGACCGGGTGTACCGGGTTCGCTGGCAGCTCGCAGAACGCTTCGAGCGCCCGGTGATGCCCTCGCTCGTCGCCCACCTGGGCGCCGAGCTGGGAGGGCCCTATTACGACCAGACCATCGAGGGCAAGTTCGGAAGCGGGCGCGCCACCTTGCGGCGGG
>Ga0210064_1000183_pt1 | contig 30380 bp, 27 predicted proteins | sample Muzzi_CordC_D2_FD_185531 | JGI IMG/M metagenome (GOLD analysis project Ga0210064, IMG submission 185531) | Wetland microbial communities from San Francisco Bay, California, USA, that impact long-term carbon sequestration - Muzzi_CordC_D2 (SPAdes) | ecosystem: Environmental > Aquatic > Marine >... | reverse complement strand
CTATCGTCGCGCGCAAGGGCCACGGTCTGGGTTTGGCGGGGGCCCTGATCCTGGCCCGGTGCCTGGGGGGCGATATCACCTTGGACAGCCGGCGAGGGCAGGGTGCCACATTCCGTCTGACGCTGCCAGTGAAATTTGAGGGCGAATAGACGAATTTTTGTTCAATCACTAATTAGAAGCGGTTACAGGCATGCCTTTTAAATCGCGGGCTAAAGCCCTGGTCACCCACTCGAGATATTAAGATTTAATCACACGATCACAACTTCGATGTAACCTCCATAATTGATCAATTCTTTATAAAAGCTATCTCTTGTCCAACTCTCATTTGCATTCGTAATCTTCGGTACATGCAAATACCGGTTAAGGTGGGTGCCAATAAGAAAATGAGCTATTTTTTATTGACATCAGAATAATTAAAATATTATTAGATTATAATTAAATTATATTAACAGTCATATTATATAACTTATAGTATTTATTTAATATTATCTGAAAATTATGGTTGATGAAAAATGGAAAATAAGAAGACCCTCGTATTTGGAAAAATTAAAGAACGCATCCTTGCCTGTGCATTGGCCCCTGGTTTTCCGATTAATGAAGAAGATTTGGCCCGAGACCTCGCTGTTAGCAAAACGCCGGTACGCGAGGCACTGAGGCAGCTTGAAAGGGAGGGCTTGATTGAAAATATACCCGGACGTGGTTCTACCGTCACTCATATAACATTTCAGGATATTCGCGATATTTTCGAGATCCGAGAAATTATCGAGTGCGGTGCTGCCAAGCGGGCGGCTTTGTTGCACGACGAAATTGGTTTTCAAACGAAAAAACAAGAGCTTGAGATAAATGCCAAGAAGTGGGCTGAGGATAAAGAATTTAATTGGGGACCTGTGGAGGATATTCATCTCTATATTATCACGAGTATCGGCAATCAGAAACTGGTGGATACTTATGTGGGATTGATAGATCACATAATTAGAATTCGCAAACATTTCAGCGGGCGCTTCAGTCAGAAACGGTTTACCGAACTGATCGAGGAACACCTCGAAATACTAGATGCCATCATTGATAGAGATGGCGATCGAGCCGAAATGGCAGTTCAGAACCATCTTCGCAACGCGGCGGCTTACCTTTTAGGACTTACCTCACCAAAGAAAGGTTTATTTAATGGCTCACGTCATAACCCAAATTCAAAGACCTCAAGAGAAATTGGTGGCACAATTTAAAGATTTCGGTGCCGCGACTGTTTATGAGGCTGCCGGACGAATAGGATCGGTCGATCCTTCAATCAAGCCTTTAAGCAAGAATATGCGTCTGATAGGTGCGGCCTTGACGGTTCGCTGTCATCCAAAGGACAATTTGATGTTGCACAAGGCCCTTCAAATTGCACAGCCCGGCGACATTATCGTTGCCGCCACCGACAGGTACCCCAATGCCGGTTATTTCGGCGATTTAATGGCCACATCAGCTATGGCACGCCAGATCGGCGGTCTGGCGGTCGATGGATGCGTGCGCGACAGCGCTGAAATCATCGAAATGGGATTTCCCGTTTTTTGTCGCGGGACCTGCATGCGGGGTACGGTCAAGCAAACGTAAATTTATATTTAACAGGGAGGGAAAAGATTATGAAGAAAATTTCAATGTTGATTGTCTGTATGTTTCTGGCAGCAATTGCTGTAAATGATGTCAGCGCCAAGAACAGATACCATAGACATCCGCACCATAGACAACTACACCATAGATATCCGACTGAGGCTGTGCCGGGGGCGCCGGTGATCGAATGTATGGACTTGGTGGGCTTCGAATTTCCTGGTACGGAAATTATTGAAGTCACATTCGATGACAGTGGTGATATGCTTGAACACTGCATCGTCAAAGGCTTTATGAACATGCGGACAGGCGCAGGCTTTCCGCCAATTACAGACACTGAAATAACCTATGCGATCGGTTTTGAAATGCGCCTGCCCACAGCCTGGAGCGGCCGTTATTTCTATCAGGCAAATGGGGGTATTGACGGCTCTGTTGTACCGGCCTATGGAAATATTTCCGGTGGGGGGTCTGCACTCGAGATGGGCTTTGCGGTCATCAGCTCTGATGCCGGCCACGGTCCCGGGCCATGGTTCGGCATGGATCCCCAGGCACGCATCGACTATGGCTACAATGCCGTAGCTGAACTGACGCCGATGGCTAAACGTCTTATCAAAACCTACTATGGCAAGTTTCCTGACAAGTCGTATTTCGCCGGTTGCTCCAATGGCGGAAGACACACCATGGTTGCCGCATCGCGGTATGCCGATGAATACGTTGGATTGAATGACTTTGTTTTAAAGGCTGCAGTCCCGGGTGTGCCGTTGACAGTCATCTTTAAGGGGATCCGGCATTTTTTGATCGCTGCCCTTTTAGCCATCGTCCATCTGACGGTATATCCGCAGATAGCGCTTTTCATTCCTTCATTGATGTAAAAGGAAAATAGCACATGAACCTTGCAAAAAATTTAGAGACGACAGCATTATTCTTTCCGGACAGACCTGCAATCAGTGCAGATTTGTCCGAAACAAGCTATAAACAGTTGAATAACCGGGCTAATCGAGTGGCTACAGCGCTGCTCCAAATGGGGATTCGGACCGGAGATCATGTCGGGTTGTGCGCACCAAATTCCGGTGACTGGCTCGCCTTTTATTTTGGTGTCCTCAAGGCGGGCGCCGTGGCAGTGACCCTATCCAGCCAGCTTAAAAAGGACGAGCTGGACCTTCTGATCAACCACTCCAGACCTAAAGTGATTTTCACATTCGATGAAAAACTGGAGAGCCTGTCTGCTCTGCGAGATGGGAACTGCCTGCGCAAAATCATCAGCCCACAAGGGGACATGTCTTTCAACGACTTGATGGAAAAGGGGTCTGGAAATTTCAGAGCCGTTGATACGGAACGTGGCGATACAGCCGCTATCCTATACACCGGCGGCACGACAGGCGTTCCCAAGGGTGTCATGCTCAGTCACGAAAACATCAATGCCGCTATCTACGGTGTGATTCTGCACGAGCGTTCCAATGAAAACGATCGGGCTCTCTGTTTTCTTCCCTTTAATCACGTGTTTGGCCAGATGCACATCATGAATGCAACCATACTCAGCGGCGGGTGTCTGGAATTGATGTCTGGTTTTGATCTGGATCAGGTGTTGACTCTCATGGGTGCCGGCCGGGTCACCAAATTTTTTGCCGTTCCGACCATCTATGTGCGTTTGTTGAATTTGGAGGGGCTCAAAGAAAAATTGGGTAAGGTTCACTATTGCTTTTCAGCCGCGGCCAGCATGGCCGCCGATATCGTCCACCAATGGAAAGCCAGGACCGGTCTGACCATACACGAAGGCTACGGAATGACCGAGGCCGCCCCGACGGTAACTTATAATCACCACATCAAACACGTCATCGGTTCGGTGGGAACCGAAGTGCCTAACGTTGAAATTCAAATCAGGGATCCGAATGGCATCCAGGTGGAACAGGGCCGGAAAGGTGAAGTGTGTGTGCGCGGACCCAACATCATGAAGGGATATTACGACAACCCCGAAGGAACCCGGAAAGCATTCTGGGCCAATGGATGGCTGCGCTCCGGGGATGTGGGGCTGCTGGGCGAGGATGGTTATCTGTATATCGTGGATCGACTGAAGGACATGATTATTACCGGAGGGGAGAATGTCTACTCTCTGGAAGTGGAAGATGTAATCTACACTCATCCGGATGTACAGGAGTGTGCGGTTATCGGGTCTCCTGATAAGGAATGGGGTGAGATTGTGACCGCATTTATCATGCCGCGACCCAATAAAACCATCGATGAAAAAAAATTAAAAGATTTCCTGAAATCAAGACTTTCTTCATACAAGGTGCCCAAATTGATTTCCATTGTAGACGATTTCCCGAAAAGCCCAGCTGGAAAAATATTAAAAAGAGCGTTGAGAAAATCGCTCGAAAAAAGCTGAGCTGTTGAAGGGAGCACACTTTTTTCTGGCACATATCCTCTTTCCACTTTGCGGGACAATGAAAGCCACCCCTTTGACTGGAGCAAAACCTGCGATGCTGTCCTTGAAAAGTGCGATGCACTGGATGGTGTTACCGATGGGATGATCCAGGCGACAGATGCATGCGAATCAACATTCGATTTCATGGCTGACGTTACGACTTGTACCGGTGAGCGCAACGGCAAGTGTCTGACGGAAGAACAAAAGCAGGCCATTGCTCCTATCTTCAGCGGTGCAACCACTAATGACGGCAAACCCTTTTACGCCACCTTCCCGTTTGATGCCGGTCTTGCCAGCCCAGGTGTAGCATTTTGGGAATTTACAGTGCCGATTAAACTGGATTCGGGTGCCGCCGGTCTGATTTGGAGCGTGCCTCCGCAGAACCCAAAAGAATTTAACGGTGCAGATTTTGTGCTCAACGGCAGCATCGATGATATGCTGGCTTCGTTTATGCAAAAAATGACGAGTTCACTGAATCGGCCATGGAATTCATGACGCCCCCCAATGCAACGGACATGTCCCGGGTCAAGGCCAGGGGAGGGAAGATCCTGGTTTATCACGGAGTAAGTGACTCGATTTTCTCGGTCGACGACACCGAAGCATGGTATAACGGTGTGCAAAAGGCAAACGGTGGAGACGCTTCAGACTTTGCCCGCTTTTTCCGAATCCCCGGCATGGGGCATTGCCATGATGGTTCGTGTACAGATCAGTTCGACGCAATCTCCGCATTAGTCAAATGGGTTGAGCAAGGCCAAGCCCCCGACGTGATCATCGCCGCTGCACGGGGTGCCGGAAATCCGGGTGGTCGAAACAAGGATTTGCCTGCTGATTGGTCGCCAAACCGTACGCGTCCGTTGTACCCTTACCCTACCGTTGCCACTTATAAGGGGTCGGGAAGCATTGAGGATGCGAGCAGCTTCGTCTGCAAATAAGGGGGATGATGTGTCACTAGTCACTACGTGCTTCACTTAGCGGCGGCCTTCGCCGTACACTGCAATGGGTCAACGGTCAACCGTTGACCCGTTTGCCTTATTCAACATAAAGGCGATCTTGCCATATTATCGCGGTTTGGGTTTTGGTAGGGAGACGCTGAATGAAGTCGGTCGGCAAAAGTTTGCGGCTAACCAGACCGGAGCAGCTGTATAATTTTTTCTTCATGAACCATTTTCTCAGATTGACTGACCTCAATAACTGACAGGGCTTTCCCCGGGCAGGTATCCACGCAGGGTGGAGCGGCTTGGGCCAATTGCTGGTCACGGCACAAGTCACACTTTTGCATGATCCCGTTCTCTCCGAATTGAGGCACCCCAAAAGCACAGGCATCGGCACAAATGCCGCAACCGTTGCAAATCGTTTCATCGACTATTACCAAACCGTCCTTTTCGCTTTTGGAAATGGCATCTTCCGGGCAGGCAGCCGCACACGCTGGTGCAACACAATGCAGGCAGGCCAGGGAAAGGGAAGCGTTTTTTACGCTGGGATACTCACCCTGCCAGAAGTTCAGGACACGACGATATTGAACCCCATAGCGCAGCTCCTGCCATGCTTTGCAGGCTATTTCACAGCCGTGACATTGGGTGCATTTCTCAGAATCAAAGTCTATCAGATATTCATTTACATTCGCAGGCATCATGACGCCTCCCACTTTTCTACCTGAACCAGTGTCTGGCTGGCCATGGCCGTAACTAACGGATCATATGCTTTCGCCGGGTCCACGCTGTACATATTGTTCACGTTAGCGCCCCCGTCTGAAAGGGGAAAATCTTCAACTCCCAGTTCCCGGCAACCCTGCCACCACCCGTGCAGGATCATGACCGTATCGGGCCGGATGCCAGGATATATTTCCGCCTTGACTTTCATCCATCCATGCGGCGATTTTACGATCAACCAGTCGTTTGCTTTAATCCGGCGCACCGAGGCGGCCTGCGGGTGGATATGCAGTACCGGATCAGGTTGAATTTCTCTTAAATGGGGCACATTGCGCTGCCATGATGCACTGAAGTTTTTCGAAGTATGATAGTCGGAAAGAATCAATGGATATTTCTCGGTCAATTCCGGGGTGGCACTAAGGCTTTCCGGCGGCTCCCTCCATTCCGGCAAGGGTGTGAATCCGGCTTTCTCGAAGGTGGTGTTATACAGGGCCACCTTGCCTTGGGGAAGGTAGGGCGCCTGGTTTAAGCTCGCACTTCGACGGTTGAAAACCGCTTCGTATTTTTCATAAACCGGCGGCTGCGGCGGATACACAACCCCGGACTGCTGTTGCCTGAGTTCCGACATATCCATCCCCAACGGTTCGAGCTGATCATCCATGGCCGCGTTGATGTCGCCGTTCCAGAAATCGTCGCTATAGCCCATGGCATTGCCCAGATCCAGAAAAAATTCGAAAATAGATTTGGACTGCCCTATAGGTTTGATGACCCGGTTGGTCGCCATCAGCCAGCCGGGAACCATTTGGAAAGGATGATCGACTTCATAGCTGGTGGCCACCGGCATGACGATATCGGCATAGGGCACATCCGCGGTGCGGGCCACATCGACCACAACGAAGAAGTCGAGTTTTTGTAATGCCGCTAAAACGTTTTTCGTTCCCCGGGTGCTGACCGATGCCTGTGTGCCGGGGGCGATAACCGCGCGCACAGGATAGGGCTTTTCCGTGAGCACGCTTTCCAGAATGCGGTAGTAGGCCGATGTGGGCTCTTCCAGAAAAGGCTGAAACGCAAGGGGGAATTCCGGACCAACCAGCTTGTTTATCAACTCCGGCGTATAGCGCTCCTTCAACAGGATATCTTTTGGTGCAGCTTGCGGAGGCATGCTAAAGATATTCCCGCCCGGCCGATCCAGGTGGCCGGTGATGGCCATCAGGATGGCGATGGCACGAATAGCGTCGCTGGCGGAGGGGGTATGCTCAACACCATTGCCCAGGTCTATGGCGGCGCGAGGCGTTTTAGCGTAGCGCCTGGCTATCTCTACAATCTGTGAAGCCGAGACACCGCTGATATTTTCAGCCCATTTGGGGTCATACTGTCGGACGTGGGCCTGAAGACGTTTGAATCCATAACACCACTTTTTTACAAAGGCATGGTCAATCAGATCTTCTCCGATCACCACATTCAACATGGCCAGAGCTAAAGCTGCATCAGTGCCGGGACGAACGGGCACCCAGATATCGGCCAGGCCGACATCCGGCTCTACCGAGGGCTTTATGGCAACGATTTTCGCCTTTCGCTGTTTGGCGGCAATAAATGCGCGTGCCGGACGGGCAACCGGACCCGAATAGATGGGTTGACGCCCCCAGTAAATTATCAGATCGCTTTGGCCGTAGTCCGGCCGCGGAAAATCCCCCACGGTGTAGCAATAGGTGAATTCACGCTGCATGTAACAGATCCCGCTGTGGCCGTAATTTGGACTGCCGTGGGCTGTCAGGAAACGGTGGAGATATTCACTATAGGAGCGTCTGGCAGGAGACAAAATAGCCAGGGATTCGGCGCCGAAGGTTTTCTTTTGCTGTGTCAGCACTCCAGCGATGTGATCGATGGCGGCATCCCAGCTGATCTTTTCAAATTTGCCTTCCCCCTTCTTGCCGATGCGCTTCAGGGGATCAGTCAGCCGATCCGGCGAGTAAACCCACTGGGGGGCGGCATGGCCCTTGGCGCAGAGGGCTCCATTGTTGACGGGGGATTCGTCCATCCCGGCAACTTTTTTAAAACGGCCGTCTTTGACAAAGGCATAAATACCGCAACCGCCTCCGGGTCCGCCTGGGCCGCACATCCCACAAACAGTGGAGATGCATTCCTCGCCGTTGGCCCGGGCATACTGGATCGCCTGCTTAAAATCCATATCGACCTCGCTTGTTAAATATTGAATCAGTGGTATATACAACAATCCAAATTGAATGGCAATTAGAGCGTTTGTCAGAAATACGTTCAGATTTATTTGGATGTGTCTTCCTGCCTCGATGCATATTCCCAACCGCCACCTAAAGATTTGTAGAGGCGCACTAAATTGGTTGTCGCGGCACCTGTGCTCTGATTCAATTCATTCTGTAGAATTAGCAGTGAACGCTGGGCGTCCAGAACATTATTGAAACCCACCAGTCCCGCCTGATATTTATCCGTGGCCAGCAGTTGCGCCCGCTGCGCGGCGGTGGCGGCCTTATCCAAGGAAACTCGTCGGCGCTGTTCTTTGGCATATGCGATCAATGCATTTTCCACCTCCTCCAAGGCTTTGAGAACGGTCGTCTGATATTGAATCAAGGCCTGTTCCTGGCGCGCGTTCTGCACCTTTATGTTTTGGCGGATTGCCCCGGCATCAAATACCTTCCAGGAGACACCCGGACCGATGCTCCAAACCCGGCTGCCCCATTTCAGCAACTCACCCCTATCGATAGATTCAACGCCGATGGTGCCGGTCAGGTGGAATTTGGGATACAGGTCTGCCGTAGCCACGCCGATCCTTGCGGTCTGGGCCGCAACGAGCCGCTCGGCGAGACGAATATCCGGACGACGCCTGAGCGTCTCTGCCGGAATCCCAACCGCAACGGTTGCCGGAAGTGCCGGTATCGGCTTGGCCTCAACCAGCTCTTGTGCGAATTCAGCGGGTTGCCTGCCCAGCAGCACCGCCAGGCGATTTTTAGCCGCCGACATGCGCGTCTCTATGGCTGGAATCTGTGACCGGGAAGCCTCCAGAATTCGAAGGGATTCCTGAACGGCAAGCTCATCGATTATGCCCGCCTGGTTTCGCGACTGGTTCAGGTAATACGTTTCTTCCTGGGTTTTGATGTTGGCGCGGGTGAGTGCCAGCTGGGCCTGGAAAGTGCGTACATCCACATAGTTCAAAGCCACTTCAGCCATCAGACTGATCATCACGTTGTCTAAATTGACCTGGCTGGCTTCCAGATCGGCCTGGGACGCTTCGATGGACCGTCTCAGACCACCGAAGATATCCAGTTCCCATCCGGCATCAAAGCCGGCTGTGTACAATTCGGTCTCCATACCGGTACCACCGGATTCACTGCTGCGCATTCTCGAAGCCGCGGCGGTTGCTCCCACGTTAGGGAACAGCCTTGCCTGGCTGATACCCCGTAACGCCCTGGCCTCCCGGATACGGGCTTGTGCGGTTTGTAGTTCAAGATTTCCGTTGACCGCCTGTTCCTCCAGCTTGGACAGTTCGGGGTCATTAAAGATCGTCCACCAGTGGGCCAGCGTATCCGGATCCGGTTGTTGGGGGGTGAGCCCGCCGGCCATTGCAGTGTTCCATTTTTCCGGTGCCTGGGGTTGGATCGGCGTATAATCCGGGCCCACAGCCCAACAGCCGTTTAAAATCAGTCCCATGGCGATCGCCGGAAAAAGAATGCGGACAGCGCGTTTCACGCCCAGGCCAGTATTGTGGCTGTTTCGATTGGGATACTTCATGGTTTTTACTTGCCTTAAGTGGTTGTTTTTGGGTGCTCATCGATCGATTCGGCAACCGCTTCTTTGCTGTGCCGCTGCCGCCAGGCCCGCCCTTTTTCACTGGCAGACTGGAAGACATAATACAGCACAGGAATTAGAAATATTCCGAACACGGTCGAGGCCAGCATGCCGGAAAAAACTGTCGTGCCGATAGCCCGGCGGCTGCCGGCTCCTGCTCCGGTGGCGATAATCATCGGCACAACTCCCAGAATGAAGGTTAACGATGTCATCAGGACCGGCCGGAAACGGATTCGTCCTCCATCCACTGCGGCGTCAACCACCGACAGGCCATCCCTCCGGCGTTCCTGGGCAAACTCCACGATCAGGATGGCATTTTTGGCGGCCAGCCCGACCAGCAGCACCAGACCGATCTGGGCATAGATGGAAAGCGGCATGTGCAAAACCCACAGACCGGCCAGGGCCCCGAGGGATGCCACCGGGATGGAGACAATGATTGCCAGGGGAAGGTTCCAGCTCTCGTATTGGCCGACCAGAAAAAGGTAGGAAAAGATCAAGGCCAGGACAAAAAGCCACACCACCTGGCCGCCTGCTTTACGTTCCTGGTAGGATATGGATGACCAGTCATAACTGAAGCCGGGCGGCAGGGTTCTGGAAGCCACCTGCTCCATGGCTGCCATGGCCTGGCTGGTTGAGAAGCCCGGTGCAGCATTGCCGTTGAATTGAGCGCTGGGAAACTGGTTGTAGCGGCTGACGAGCTGTGGACCGAGAATCTGCTCCATGGTCACCAGCGTCTTGAGGGGAACCATTTTGCCACTGTTGCTGCGCACGTAAAGACGTTCGATATCTGCTGTCGAATCGCGGAAAGGGGCTTCGGCCTGAACCTTGACCTGGTAGGTTCTGCCTTTCAGATTGAAATCATTGACGTAGGCTGAACCCAGCTGTTCGCGCAGGGTGGAAAAGATTCGGCCGACCGGCACGCCCATATATTCGGCCCGGGTGCGATCTATATTCAGAAAAATCTGTGGGGTGTTGGCCGTGTAGGTGGTAAAGACGCGATTCAGCGCCGGTTCCTGATTGGCCGTCATCATCAGAGACATGGCTACGCTGAACAGTTCCTGGGGAGGCTGCCCCTCCCGGGCCTGGAGCCGGAAGTCAAAACCGCCGCTGCTGCCAAGCCCACGAATGGGTGGTGGCGCAAATGCAAAGCTGTTGGCGGTTGAAATTGCAGACAATTTTTCCTGAGCCTGCCCGACGATCGAATCCAGCTGCAGGTTGGGGCGTTTTCGATCTTCCCAGGGTTTAAGAATGGCTATGGCGAATCCCACATTGTCGGCGTTGCCGCTCAGCAGACTGAAACCCGACACACCAATCACATTTTCAACCCCGTCGATCCCTTTGATATCATCGGTCACACTTTGCATCACCGTGTTGGTCCGGAAAAGAGAAGCGGCCTCCGGCAACTGGATGTTCATGAAGAAATATCCCTGGTCTTCCTCCGGGAGAAAACTATTCGGACTATGGGAAAAGAGAAAGCCGGTACTGCCGATAATGGCCATAAGCAGCAACAGCGCGAACAAGAGCCGCCGGATAAGCAGGGCAGAGCCCGCAACATAGCCCCGCCGGCTCAACTCGAGAAGGCGGTTGAACCAGGCGAACGGTCCACGCCGATGGGGTTTGGGCGGAAGCAGCACCGTGGCACACATGGCCGGACTCAGCGTCAAGGCACAGATCGCCGAGAGCAGAACTGACGTGCACATGGTCACAGCAAACTGCCGGTAGAGCTGGCCGGTGATGCCGGGCATGAACCCAACCGGGATAAAAACGGCGAAGAGCACTAATGTCGTCGCAATAATGGGCCCTGTGACCTGGCTCATGGCCTTGATGGCCGCCGCTTTGGCGTCAAGGCCTTCTTCATGCATAACCCGATACACATTTTCAACCACCAGGATGGCATCATCCACCACCAGGCCGATGGCCATAATCAGGGCAAACAGAGAAATTGTGTTGGCATTGTAACCCAATACCAGCAGCACTGCAAAAGTACCGATCAATGATACGGGAATGGTCAGCGCCGGAATCAGGGTCGCACGCCAGTTCTGCAAAAAAAGAAAGACGACACCGATGACCAGAACAGACACCAGAACCAGAGTCAGGACAATCTCATCAATGGCTGCCGAGACATATTTGGTGGTGTCCAGGATCACGCGGTATTCTATATCTTCAGGCATCCGTTCTTCAAGCCGCTTGAGTTCTGCTTTCACCGCCGCCACAGTCTCAAGGGCATTTGCTTCGGTGGACTGGTAGACTGCTATCGTCGCGGCCGGGATACCGTTTAAGGCCGACTGGCTGCCGTAGGACTTTGCGGCCAGCTCAACCCGCGCAATATCCCTCACCCGCACCAGACCACCCTGACTGTTGCCGCGGATGACGATATTCTCGAACTCTTCAGCATCCGTCAGCCTGCCCTTGGCTCGAAGCGTATATTGAATCTGCTGACCGAGGGCCACCGGCTCCTGCCCGACAGCACCGACCGAGGCCTGAATATTCTGGCTGCGAATGGCATCAATCACATCATCTGCAGTTAATCCCAATGCAGTCAATCGAGCGGGGTCCATCCAGATACGGAGGCTATACTCCTGCTCTCCGAAGACAAAAATATCGCTGACCCCCTCCAGGCGCACCAGAGTATCCTTGACGTTATTGCTGACATAGTTGCTTAGAAAGAGCATGTCCTGGCTCTTGCCCGGCGAATAAAAACTGATCGCCGCCATCATATCGGCAGACCGTCTGCGGACATTGATTCCCTGCTCCACCACGGCCTGTGGGAGTTTTGGAGTCGCCAGCTGCACCCGGTTTTGCAGATTGACCTGGTCTATATCGGGGTTAGTCCCCACCGCGAAGGTGACGCTCAAGGAATAGGTACCGGCATTGGAACAGGACGATGACATATAGAGCATGTTTTCAACACCGTTGACTTCCTTTTCGATGGGCGCGCCCACTGTATTGGCCAAAACTTCAGCGCTGGCGCCCGGATAGGTGGCCGTAACCCTGATCTCCGGTGGCGTGATCTGTGGATACTGGGCGACAGGGATGTTCAGCAAAGCAATCAGTCCGGCCAGGGTAATCAAAATCGACACGACCGCCGCCAGGCGGGGCCGGTTGATAAAAATCTTTGAAATCATCTCTTATTTCTCCTGTGGCAGGCCGGGATTGAAATTTACCCGTTCACCGGGCTGGACCTTCTGAATCCCCTCCACGACCACCAGTTCACCAGCTTTCAAACCGGATTCCACAGCCCACATGGTACCGACAGCTTCACCAATGGTAATGGGGCGGACATTGGCTATATTCTCACGGTCAACAACCATGACGTAACGGCCCTGCTGGTTTACCAGGACAGCCGCCTGGGGGATTACCGGAAGCAGTTTGGGCTGGGTCAATGTGACCTGGACGTTGACATACTGGCCTGGGATCAACAGATTTTTTGGATTATCAAATTCCGCCCATATGGCAATCGTGCCGGTGGTGGGATCCATCTCGTTGTCTACAAAATCGACTCGTCCCTCTGTGTCGAAAATGGTGCCGTTGGCTAATCGCAGCCGCGGAACCAGGGCGGGACTGTGTTGGTTTCCAACCGCATCGTTAAGGGCCATCCGGATGGCAGCCAGATCATTATCACTAATGGAGTAGACTACGCGGATAGGATCCATCTGAACAATCCGGGCCAGGGGTTTGGATGTCGGGCCGACCAAATTGCCGCGTGTATAGGTGGTCCGCCCAATACGTCCGCTAATAGGTGCCTTGATGGTGGTGTAGTCGAGGTCGAGCCGGGAGCGCTTCAAGGTTGCTTGAGCCATTGCTATCTGGGCTTTGGCACGGAGTTGTGCGGCAACGGCATCGTCAAGGTCCATGGCTGGAATGCTTGCCGCAAGGGCCGACCGAAGACGCTTTAAATGCTGATCGGCTCGGATCAATTCCGCCTCGGCCTGGGCCACCAGGGCTTTATCGACAGCCACCCGGGCCAGATAAGGCGCCTGCTCAATCACGAAAAGCAATTTGCCGGAAGCCACATTGTCGCCTTCCTTGAAATTTATCTGCTCCAGGAATCCTTCGACCCGGGCCCTCAAGTCCACGGCCTGAATAGCCTCAACGTGACCGATGTATTCGGTTGGCGGATTGACATCCTGAATGGTAACCGGCGCTGCCTTCACCAGAGGCAGCAATTCACTTCCTGAACCTGATTGATCGGCGACGGCAAGCAATGGAATGATAGATGGAAGTAAAAGAATCATCAGCAGTATAAATAATCTGCGGCGATGGACTCCTGTTAGAACCGGTTTTGCATCCAGGCGGACAGTGGCAGTTTGCAGCTTGGCGGCTGCCGGTGTGGAATCTTTTCTTAAAGGTCGGGACCGCATTAGATTTGCTCCTCATGTTGAATACGTGTGCTTTTGTCATCCTCATCGCTTTAGGCAATTAGAGGTTGACAAGTTAAAACGTATATTTTAAATCACTATTTAAGTTGGCGAAAGTAGCACAGACAAATGATTAATTCAATCTTTTATATAACCCTTACCCTCAGGTCGGATCCTTATTTAAACGACGGCCTTCTTGCAGAAAGTTCAGGGAAAATGCGATGGCCAAACGAGAACACGGCAAGGAAACTCGCCTGCGGCTTTTGAACGCAGCCGGTGAAGTGTTCGCTCAGAAAGGATATCGCGATGCCAAGGTGGCCGATATTTGTAAACTGGCAGGCGCCAACGTGGCATCAGTGAATTATTATTTCGGAGATAAAAAAAGCTTGTACAGAAAGGTCTGGCAGCGCGCTCTGGAAAATTTCGATGAACCGGCTTTTTACGAATCCGCTGCCGGTTCCTCGCAAGACCGAATACGGGCTTATATCCAGGCGCTTATCCAGAATTTTATTGCCAAGGGGGACGTGGGACGGTTCAGCCGCCTCTACTTGATGGAAATGGTTAATCCGACCGGATTAATTCAGGATGCGTGGCATGAAACAATCGAGCCGCGCAGGCGCAAGCTGCACGACATACTACGCGACATTATCGGGCCGCCGGCGGAGGACCTGACGATACGGTTCTGCGAGCTGAGCATTATCAATCAGTGTCGAATGTTTGTGACCATCAAGCGCAGCGATATCGAATACATGCTGGGCCGGCCGCTCAGTCCGAAATTGATCCATCAACTGGCCGGTCATATCGCTGACTTTTCCCTGGCCGGGATTCGAGCGGTTGGCAAAAGCCAAACCTGATCTTCCAATACTAATAGAATCAGATGAACCCGGAGAAAAAGCTAATCAACGCATACGGCGAGGATGTCCTGGGAACCAGGGATGGGATAGAGCTGGCCGCATTGATTGCGGCCGGTGAGATCCAGGCTTCGGAGGCGGTCGAGGCCGCCATTGCCCGCGCTCGGAAGGTGAATCCGGTCCTCAACGCCATCGTTACGGAAACCTTCGAGTCGGCCCGTATTCAAAGTCAGGAGCCGGGAACCGGTCTTTTGGCGGGGATTCCCACGTTTATCAAGGACACTGACCATGTCAAGGGTGTCCCGACTTTAATGGGCAGCCGCGCACTGCCCAATCGGCCGGCTGATGAATCGAGCAGATTCGTGGAGCAGTTTTTATCTGTCGGCCTGGTAAGCCTGGGTAAAAGCACGTTGCCCGAGTTCGGGTTGACCGCAACCACCGAATCTCATGCCACAGGAGCCACCCGAAATCCCTGGAACCTCGATTATTCCACCGGTGGGTCGTCCGGTGGATCGGCTGCACTGGTGGCAGCCGGTGTCGTCCCGCTGGCGCACGGCAACGACGGTGGCGGTTCCATCCGCATTCCAGCAGCCTGTTGCGGCCTGGTCGGTCTCAAGCCCTCGAGAAGCCGGTTGGCGGATGTTGCAGGAGCCGAAAAGATGCCGATTAATCTGGTGTGCCAGGGCGTTCTTAGCCGAAGCGTGCGGGATACCGCCGCATTTTATGCTGCGGTGGAAGCACGTTACCCAAACCCGGAGCTGCCCGAAATCGGTCTGGTTCAGCACCCGGGTAAAGAGCGGCTCCGGATAGGGCTGTTTACCGACACGCCCGACAACAACCCCTGCCATACGGATTCAGCTGAGGTTGCCGGTCAGGCAGGCCAACTTTGTGAAGATCTTGGACACCATGTGGAGGCCATTGCATGCCCGTTTAAGGCGCAGGTTATGGAAGACTTCCTGATTTATTGGGGAATGCTGGCCTTCTTCATTCACCATTTCGGCAAGAATGTGTTCAAAACTGAAATCGACAAAAAGAAACTGGAGATCTGGACCCTCGAGTTAAGCCGTTTTTTTAGAAAAAATGTGTTGAAAGCGCCTTTCGTCATCAGCCGGCTTAAAAAGTTCTCGAATCAGTACGAAAATATTTTTTCGAATTATGATATTCTCCTCTCCCCGACGCTGTCGCATGCCCCGCCGATGATCGGCTATTTCGGTCCGGAGGTTAGTTTCGAGACCCACTTCGAAAGGCTTCGCCAATATGTGGCATTTACGCCGCAACAAAATGCCGCCGGAGCCCCGGCCATATCCCTGCCGATGGGTTTTAGCCGCAGCGGGCTGCCGATCGGCATCCAGTTTGCTGCGGCCTGCGGTCGGGAGAAGCGTCTGCTTGAGCTCGCCTTCGAACTGGAAGAAGCCCGGCCCTGGTCCATGCTCGGACAGCAGCCGAGACCGGTCGACAAAAGCAAACGCGTTGGTTAAAGTTGTTGGCGATGATAGTTCGCTTTTATTTTTGAATCCGGCAGCGCTTCAATCCAACCGTCCGGATTTGACGGTATCCTATAGAAACGGGATCGGTTTGCCGGTTTGAAATGCCAGGGCCTGACACAGGGCGATGACCTGTCCGTTTGGATCGGTGACTTTGATATCGTAGCTGGCGGTTTTGCGGGTCCGGCTCACCCGGCGCGCTTCGGCCTGCAACCGCTGACCGGGTTCGGGGCTGGACACATAGGTGACGTTGACGTTCAAGGCCACCGCTATCGTGCCGTCGGTTTGACCGGCGGTTTCAAATGCTTCGTCGATCAGGGCATATATCGCCCCGCCATGGGCCCGGGCATAGATATTGTCCATTTTATCAGGCTCATAAACCATGCTGACCTTCGACCAGCCTTCTGCCAGTTCAACCAGCTTTATCTGTAATGCCCGGGCAAAGGGCTCTTTTTTTACCGCTTTTTCAATGGCTTCTTTAACCTTTGGATCCATCATGTTACTCCGTTTCGGCTCCCGCGGGAATTCGCAGGTACCACGCTCTATACCATATATACCGGCGGGATCAAGTCCGGATCAGACTCAGAAAATGATCAAGCCTAAAACCCTGTACCAGAGTTGCGGCAGGGAAACCGGTTCTTGACACCAGGCCTATTTTTCATCTATTAGAGTGGTTTATGGATACGATCTTGTTCTTCGTTGCAGCTACGCTGAGTATTCTCCAAGCCGCTATTGGTCTGAGTTTTTTTGTTGCTTGTATCCGTGAGCTTGAAGCACGGGCGGCGATTTTTGGCGCTGCCCAGTTTTTGCTCATGCTGGGGCTGGTGATGGCGATGTTTTACCTGCAGGCGACGGGTTTTTTTGCAGCCGGCGCCGGTTTTCTGGTCTTGATTTTCGGGTTGATGATTGCCTTGGGAATTTTGGCCGGTCTGACCTGGCCCATTGGCTCGAATCCCAAGGCCCTGGCAGGTACCCGGGGGCTTATCGTCGGTCAGGTGACAAGAGTCGACGAACGCGACATCGTGTTTGCCCGCAATCGCACGCTGCGTCCCGGATCCGAACAATATCAAGCCTATTATAAATTGCATCCCGAATACGAGCAGTATGATGCTGCCCGTCGCAAAAAAGGCGGTCCCCTGGGCAAACCCGGTTCGATCGATAAACCCCAGGACAGGCCCAACGTGGCCGCCACCCTGGCTTCCTTATCCATACCGCTGCACCTTTCAACGCCTGAGAAATTCAACCCGTCCCAACATCCGGAATTCAATCAACAGCGCATTGAACTGAGTCCTCGATCGGCAAGCTCTCGAATAAAAGGGTATACGCTGTCCATCGGAGCTAAACTCGTCGGCATCACTGAAATCAATCCGCTGTGGATTTATGCCAAACGGGGAGAGATATTCCATGAAAACTGGGATGACTGGGGGCGGGAGATCGAGCTCAACCACCGCTATGCAGTGGTCTTTGCCACGGAGATGGCATTTGAGCTGGTGGGAACGGCACCGCACTCTTCGACGACCATTGCCAGTATGGCAAACTATGCCGGCGGCGCTTTTATTGCCACGCAATTGGCGGCCTATATCGCCAACCTCGGGTATTCAGCCAGCGCCAATCATTTGCGGCATTATGATGCGGCGCTGGTGCCGTTGGCCGTGGACGCGGGGCTGGGTGAAACCGGCAGACTGGGTTATTTGATGACCAAAGATTTCGGGCCCCGGGTTAGATTGGGCGCGGTAACGACGGACCTGCCCCTGATTCCCGATAATCCGGTCGATATCGGGGTTGAAGATTTTTGCAGGATCTGTAAAAAGTGCGCCCGCTGTTGCCCATCAAATTCCATTCCGCTGGATGACCAGGAAGCGGTCAACGGCACCCGGCGCTGGAAGCTGAATGCTGAAACCTGCTTTGATTACTGGGGTAAGGTGGGAACCGATTGCAACATCTGCATGCGGGTGTGTCCCTGGAGTCACGCGAATACCTTGCCCCATAAATTGATACGGGCCTTAATAACCCGCAACCGATATTCTCGCAAATTGTTCAATCTGATGGATGAAATTTTCTACGGAAAAAAACCTAAGCCCAAATCGGCACCCGAATGGGCGCGCTATGAATGAAGGATGGCGAACGCAGTCATCTCATGATATAAATTCGAATGACGAAAAAACAATGAACGGAATTGTTAGATTAAGCTGATTCTGCCTGTATTTTTTTATTGACGCGCAGGTCATAGCTAATATACAGCTATAACGTAATTATAAGTAGCAGTGAAATTTCAATCTGATCCACACCATCATTTCCGGTCAATTTTTGACCACTAAACCCTGAGCAACGAAAGGAGAAAGGTCCAATGAAAAAACTAATAATTCAATGCATGTTGATTCTTTGCGTTGGGCTGGCATTCGTATTTCTCGGTTCCGTTACAGCACAAGCGGGTCCCATCAAACTCACCTACAGCAATTTTTTCCCACCCGGACATATCCAGAGCAAACTGGCCGAAGCCTGGTGTCAGGAAGTTGAAAAACGCACTAAGGGAGAAGTTGTGGTGGAATATTTTCCGGGGCAGACCCTGAGCAAGGCCAATCAGGTTTACGACGGCGTTGTGGAAGGAATTTCGGACATCGGTTTTTCCGTGCTAGCCTATACCCGAGGCCGTTTTCCGGTGATGGCCGCCGTTGATTTGCCCCTGGGATATACCAGCGGTATCGTGGCAACGAAGGTTGTCAATGCCGTTTACGACAAGTTTCAACCTAAAGAACTCATGGATTCGAAAGTGATGTATCTGCATGCCCATGGACCGGGTCTGATCCATACCAAGGATAAACCGGTGCGAAAACTCGAAGACATGAAAGGACTCAAATTCAGGGGGCATGGTACCAGTGCGCTGGTGGTCGAGGCCCTGGGGGGAACACCGGTTCCCAAACCCATGCCGGAGACCTACCAGATGCTTCAGAAAGGCGTGGTCGACGGTGCGGTTTACCCGTTTGAGGCCAATAAAGGCTGGAGGCTGGGAGAGGTCACCAATTTCTGCACGGCTGACTATTCGGCTGCCTATACCACTTCCTTTTTTGTGGTCATGAACAAGGACAAATGGAATTCAATTTCGGCCGCAAACCAAAAGATTATCGAACAAATCAATAAGGAATGGATCATCAAACACGGCGATGCCTGGGACGCCAGCGATGCCGAAGGGATTGTGTTCTTCTTGAACCAGGGCGGCCAGATTATCGGGCTTGACGGCAAGGAAGCCGAACGATGGAAAAAGGCGGTTGCCCCCATCATTAGTGATTTTGCCGCAGATATGACCCAAAAGGGGTTCAACGGCACCGAACTGGTTGATTTTACAATCAAAACACTGAACAGTCTGCAGTAGATGTTTGACGGGTGGGCCCCTGTCGAAGGGCCCACCCGACTTGATTGACAGCATATTAAAACAGGTTGGTTCGCATGAATTGGTTCTGGAAAATCGTCCAGTGGGTTCTGGATAAAATGAAAATCATCGGCGCCGGATGTCTCGTGGGAATGACGCTGTTGACCTGTGTGGATGTGGTCGGCCGGGCTTACGGCCATCCGGTTTTCGGTTCCGTGGAACTTGTCGGGTTTATGGCGACCCTGGCCGTCGTCATGGCATTGCCCTATACCCATCAGGTTCAGGGCCATATCGGCGTGGAATTGATTGTTCGCCTGTTATCCGAAAAAACGCAGAATTATATTGATATTGGTACCGGGATATTAAGCTTGACGCTATTTGGCCTCGTCACCTGGCGCATGACGCTTTATGCCAATACCATGCAGGAATCAGGCGAAGTTTCCATGAACCTTGAGCTGCCCGAGTATCTTGTCATTTATGTGACGGCATTCTGCCTGTTGACCTTCACCCTGATCATTCTAAAAGATATAATTCAAAATATCAGAAAATTAAAATCAAAATGAGCCCCACGACGATCGGCATCATCGGTATCGCAGTCATGATCCTTATTTTTTTCTCGAGGATGCCGGTGGCCTATGTCATGATGATGATCGGGTTTCTGGGCTTCAGCCTGATGATTTCTTTAAAGGGAGGCCTCAATCTTCTTTCCAGGAACATTTACGAAGTTTTCTCAAGCTACGGCCTGACGACGATTCCGCTGTTTATCCTGATGGGTCAGCTGGCGTTCAACAGCGGCATCAGCGGCCGGTTGTACGACACAGCCTTTAAATTCCTGGGCAGTATCCGGGGGGGCCTGGCGATGGCCACGGTCACCGCCTGCACCGCCTTTGGGGCTGTTTGCGGCTCAAGTCCGGCCACGGCGGCCACCATGGCGACGGTGGGATTGCCTGAGATGAAGCGCTATAAATATGCGGATGAGCTGGCAACCGGTTGCGTTGCATCGGGTGGCGGTCTGGGGATGATCATGCCGCCCAGCGTGGTGCTGATCGTCTATGGTATTCTGACCGAAGAGTCCATCGGCAAGCTGTTTGTGGCCGGCATTGTGCCGGCTATCCTGGTTACGATCCTGTTTATCGTTTCCATCTATATCCGTTGCCGCTACGCCCCGGAACAGGGTCCGCCGGGTGAATCGTTTACCTGGAAGGAAAAAATTCGTTCCCTCAACGGACTGGTGGACACGCTGCTCGTCTTTGCGCTGGTGATGGGCGGGCTTTTTTTTGGATTCTTTACACCGACGGAGGCGGCCGCCGTCGGTGCCTTCGGCGTGTTTGCGGTTTCTGTGGTCCGCCGTAAGCTGACCTGGCAGGGTTTGGTGAAATCTCTTTATGAAACCCTGCGAACTTCCTGTATGGTGATGCTGTTAATCGCCGGTGCCGTTGTTTTCGGAAAATTTTTGGCCGTCACCCGGATTCCCTTTAACGTTGCCGAATGGATCGGCGGGTTCGATCTGCCGCCGTTTTTGATTATGAGCATGATCATCTTTGTTTATTTTCTAGGCGGCTGCTTTATGGATGCCCTGGCCTTTGTGATGCTGACCATTCCGATATTTTTCCCGATCGTCACCGATCTGGGCTACGACCCCATCTGGTTTGGCATCATTATCGTGATGGTGACTGAAATGGGGGTCATCACGCCGCCGGTGGGAATCAATGTCTACGTCGTCTACGGCGTGGCCGAAAGCGTTATCGGTGGTGTCCCGCTGGAATCCATTTTCAAGGGCATCATCCCCTTTCTCCTGGCTGTCATTGCCGGGCTGATCATCATGATCATGTTTCCTCAGATTATTCTGGTGTTGCCGAACTTGATGTACTGAGCGGCACTTTCAGGGCCAGCTGATAGTTCACAGTTGATAGCTCATAGTATGCGGAGTATAATTTATAAACTGCGGGTTGTAAGTTGTAAGTTGTGTGTTGCGGGTTGCGGGTTGCGGGTGGGGCGCCCGGGCGCGCCGGCTCATAGCTCCTAGCTGATAGTTGATAGATAAAAGGTCAAAGGAAAATAAGGGTCAAAGGCGAAAGGTGCACGGCCCCAGGCTTAGGATGCATTGAGGTTTGAGATTGGAGAAACCATCTCAATCTCGCAACTTCTCAACTTCCCAACCTCCCTGCTTCCCAGTCTGATAATTTCTGTCGTCTGTTTTCTGTCATCTGTCATCTTCTGTTGCGAGTATGAAGTATTTGTCATCAAGATCTCAGTAAGGATACATTAACAATGTCCGATCAAATTTATTGGAATCCGGTCCTGGAGACGCTTTCGCGGGATCAAATCCGAAAGCTGCAGCTGAAAAAGTTCAAAAACATCTTTCAGTGGACCTATGACCGTTCTAAATTTCACCGCCGGCTTTACGATGATGCCGGTGTAAAGCCTGAGGATATCAGGTCTTTTGAAGATGTTGCCAAGATTCCAACGGTGGAAAAATCCATGATGCGGGATATCCAGGGCAAAGAGCCGTTTCCCTATGGGGATGCGCTGTGCGTCCCCCTGGAGGAGGTCACAGTCTTTCGCCAGACCAGCGGCACCACGGGTCAGCCCGTCTATCAGCCGGATACCTGGCAGGACTGGGAATGGTGGATGGAGAGCTGGGCATACATTCTCTGGGCCCAGGGCTATCGTCCGCGCGACCGGGTTTTTATTCCCTTCGGGTATAATATTTTTGTGGCCTTCTGGGCCGGTCACTATGCGGCTGAAAAGATCGGCTGCGAAGTGATTCCAGGCGGCGTGCTGGACACCAAGGCCCGAATTCTTAAAATCCAGGAACTGCAGGCCACCGCCATGATGGGAACCCCGACCTATATTCTCGGGATGGCCGAGACGGCCAGAATGAAAATGGATATCGATCCGTCCCGCTTGTCCATTGGCAAAATTACCTGCGCCGGTGAGTGCGGTGCCAGTATCCCGGCCACCAAAAAGCGATTGGAAGATGCCTGGGGCGCCAAGGTTTTTGATCACGCCGGTGCCACCGAAATCGGTGCCTGGTCATTTGAATGCCGGGATCAGCCCGGCGGCATGCATGTCAACGAGGCCCTTTTTCTGGTTGAGATCGCCGATGTCGAAACCGGTGAGATCATCGAAGCACCGGGGAAACGCGGCAAGATGATCATCACCGCGCTGGACCGTCAGGCCCAGCCGTGTGTGCGCTTTGATTCCAAGGATGTCATCGAGTGGGCCGCTGAACCGTGTTCCTGCGGCCGGACATCGCGTTTGATTAAAGGCGGCGTGGTCGGCCGGGCCGATGATATCACCAAGGTCAAGGGGGTGCTGCTGGCGCCGTCGGCCATTGAAGAGGTGGTGCGCGGTGTTGACGGATTGGGCGACGAGTATGAGGTAATTGTTGATAAAGTCGGGGATATCGATCAGATAAAGCTGAAGGTGGAGGTGTTGCCGGAGGCCCAGGACCAGTGTCAATTGATCGAAGATGAGCTGGCCGACCAGCTCAGGTTAAAAACCAATTTGCGCTATGATCTTGAAATCTGCGGCTGCAACACGCTTCCGCGATATGAGGTCAAGGCCAAGCGGTTTAAAGACCTGCGAAAGAAAAATCAATGAATACACAAATGGATATAAAAAAGATATACGATAAAATTCAGGTGCTGAAAAGTACCGCCGAGGAATTAAACCGGATGGGAGAAAGTTTTCCGGCTCTGGCTAGAAACAGCGTTCGAATTTTGGCCAGTATAAAAATGCTGGAAATTAATATTTCCGATTTGGTTGAGTTGGACGCCTAGCCACAATTTTTTACAGCGCCATTATCCTCATTTTTACCTGCGGCGGAATTTACGGGGGGCGGCCAGCCATATAAATAGACAGGATAGCAGCAGCACCGTGATGGCGAGGATGAAGGCCGTTTGATAACTTCCGCTCTAGTCAAAAATATATCCTGCCACCCAGGCTCCCAGAGCACCTGCAATTCCAACCCCCGCTTCTAAAAAGCCATACCTAAGGCCAAAAATTTTGCCTCTGAAAAGATCGGCCGCCACCGACATATACATCGGGGCGGCAACCCCCATCCCATACCGAAAAAAATAAAAAAACTGTAGTTAAACAACCTGGATCCTGTTTTTTCAAACAATAGCAGAGAACCCACTCCCAGGCAGGCGAAAATGATTCCTGTGGTAAGCGTGACCTCGCGACCGATTCGATCGGAAAGCCAGCCCCAATATCCGAAACATTGAAGAAACCACCCCCCACCATGGCAAAGATAAAGGCCGCCGACATTTTGTCTATTCCCTGGTCGACCATGCCCGCATTGCATTCATCAATGATATCCAGAGCGGATAGACCCTGATCGCGCATTTCCTGCGGACTGCCGATGATGAACATCGAGTAGGGTAAACCGCCGGCGATACACTGGTGATGGTCGATATCCTCCAGGGTTTTAAAAATATTTCCCTGATTATCAATATCACAAACAACCGATCCCCTAGGCAGTTCGAGCATGTGGTGCCAGTGGGCGCCCCAATCGCCCTCCAGGTAGGCTCGGATTTTGTATCCGGCATCGATTAATATGTTGAGGTATTCGGAATCTCAGAATTCTTGATTGGAACCGATTTTTATCTGTCGATGTTTGTGGTTTTTGTATACGATCGGTATCATTAACTCATTTGAATAAATCAGAATTTATGGATAGGATAATTATTGTTAAAATCTATCGCATCGGAAGCTTGATGGTAAAATCTATTCTGATAAAGTTTACCGATCTGACATATCACAGGATTTCCGGCCGGCTGATATCCTGAGGCTCTGGATAGTATCACAGATTTAACATCATCTATATTTTCCGGAAGTTTTTAATGCAAGCTCTGCACCAACGTCCCCCTCACCAACACTATTATGAGATACCTGGTTCCAATGCTGCATTCATCGCGATTAATAATATTGATCAATCTCGGTAAAACTTAAACCGGCACCTCTCAATATCTCCCCATTTTTTAAATTGCTTTTTGTTGTTTGCCGCTATAGGTGTTATAGAAAATTTATTTCTACCAGCCCACCCAAACTCAGGGATAGGAGTTTTGTGTTATGGATATTCCAGAGCTTGTCAATCAGCCACGGGAGAGCCTTGCTGTCGAGTTAAAAAGCTGGATAAGCCCTGATGAGCCAGCAGGGATCAAAGTCTTGATCAAAACGGCTATTGCCATGCGTAACCAAAACGGCGGCTACCTCCTGATCGGTTTTGACAATGATACCGGCCAGCCAATCCATGAAGGCGCACCGGAAAACGTTCAAGAGCTTTTCCACCAAGATAAGATCCAGGGGATGGTAACAAAACATGCTTCAGAAGCGTTTGAGGTCACAATTCATTTTCCTGAAATCGAGGGCCACATTTTCCCTGTCATGGAGATCAGCTCCGGTGTGAGGACTCCTGTGGGAATGAAGCGGCCCTTTGTAATGAATGGAACGAAATTTATACCTGAGAATAAAGTTTTTGTGCGTTCCTTGTCATCAAATCACACTGCCAGTACTACTGAGGCAACTCACAAAGATTGGGGGCCTTTGGTAGAGACTTGTTTTAAAAACAGGGAAGCTGATATTGGTGGCTTCTTGCGACGGCAGATAGGTGGACTCAATAGAGAGCTTGTTCAGGATTTTGCAAGAACACTGGCCAGAGAGATGCGCCCAAGCGAAGCTGTCCAACTCGGAGTGCAGGATGCGATTCATGATACGATCGCTGTTCAAGAGGAGATCGCTGTTGAAACCGGCCCCACAGAGACAGTAGAGGGAATACTCAACCATATCCTGCAGGCAGGCTCTCAACGATACCAAGAGGTTGTCGCTGAACGCCAGCTCGAACTTCCTGATTTTGGGACATGGGAGGTTGCCTCTGCCATAGAAGGCGAGATCCCAAAATACACAGCGAATCTGGATTTTCTTAATCTTATTGATGTCAGCAACCCAAGTTATACCGGCTGGCCAGTGTGGGTTAACAGCCGCACCTTCCGTGATGTTGAAAATAAGCCAAGGGTTTACGACGGTGCCTGGGAAGCACTTATTTATAGTACCGCAGGTGGCTGGGAGCAGCTCGATTTCTGGAAGCTCGACCCAATTGGCAAGTTCTATTTATTGAGAGCGCTTCAAGATGATTTCGGGGCAGGTCCCCGTGGACCGCAGCAACCGCTTATTGCTCTGGATTTTGGTCTTTCAGTGATACGCCCAGCCGAGGCCATTGCTGTGGGGCTAGGTTTCGCCAAAGCTATGCGCTGTGAACCTGAACAGACCAATGTCGCTTTCAAGTTCAGATGGACCCGTTTGCATAACCGGCATTTAGTATCCTGGGCGAATCCTGCACGGTATATTTCCCCTGGCAGACAAGCCTATCAGGATGAGCTTATTTCTGATGTGACGGTACCGCTCGACACCCCTGACGATGCCTTGGCACAATACGTTGAAAGAGTTGTCAGGCCGTTGTTTGAGATATTCGATGGTTTTGTGCTTGGTTCTGATGTCATCGAGGATCTTGTTCAGCGACTGATTACAAGACGGCTTTAAGACTAAGGAGGGATCATATGCCAAAAGATAAGGATTTGGATAAGGTAAAAGAAATAATCGAAAATAGTGGGAACACCTTTCATTGCAATGTTCTAAAGTATCTCCAGGAAAAGGATTGGACGGTTCTGATAAGCCCCTATTACAATGACAACGTCTCCAATAAACCCAGAGAAATTGACCTGATTGCTGAAAAGGCGTTTGACGCAAAAAATGCCCATGGGAGATTTATGGGGACTGTGAATGTGAAATTGTTTATTGAATGCAAGTACATTCCACAAAAAACTGTATTTTGGTTTCATGATAAAGATATGCAAAAAGCTGAGGATCTTGTCCTCCAAACAACTCCAGCAAGAAGAGATAATATGTACACAAAGCAGTTTCATTATCTTGAGGGAGCTGAGAGTGTCGCGAAATTATTCGCTGATGGAAAGAAGCAAAATGTAGAAAAGGAAATATTTTATAAGGCTCTCAATCAAAGCTTAAATGCTATGGTTTATTACAGGAACAAAGAATCAATAATAACCCCCCCCTGGCCGAGATCACAACATTATTTATACTGTTAATTACCCAATTATCGTTTGCAATAGTTTTGAGAATTTATACAAAGTAGATATCGGAGCAGATGATGATCCATCCAATATTGATGAAAACTTCCAACTTGAAGTAAATTATGCATATCTTGCTTTGGATGGGCCAAGCAAAACGGAGTATTTTTTAATAGATATTTTGAATTTAGACTTGTTTGATGGCTTTTTAGAAAAAATTGAAAAAGACACACAGTTGGTTAGCTTCTTCATAGATCCCCTTTAGATATCATGAGCGAAACTGAATTCAAAGACAAGTTCATCGGATTTGTTGATATCCTTGGTTTTCAAAAGATTGTTGAAGCCTCTGCGGCAGGAGCAGGCTTATCACCGTCCGAACTCCAGGAGTTGGTTCAAAAAATCAACAAAGCCATTGTTCCGTATGAAGTTGATCACATTGATTTCACAACCAACGAAAACGCCGAACCAGGCGCTCCAACGGGCGCGAAAAAACCGCGCCGCTGATCTTGACCGAACCTCAAAAATGAGCGAATCCAAAAGAGAACATACAGTGGTTTTTAAAACTGGGAAACTTTATGAACTTGATATGGCGTCCAATGTGCTCCAAGATGAAGGAATGCCATTTTTCAAAGAAACTGAATCCTCAAGCGGTGTTCGCTTACAGATCGCCATGATATCTGAGATAGAAATAGCTGCCGGGAAAACCATTATATCATCAGGGTAATGAGAGGAAACCTTTGACATCCTCTGAATTTTCCATTAAAAGCATATCTATACCTATCTGTCCTGATAAACCCATATAAAACAGGATATCCCTTCATCACCGCGAGAGAGGTGTCAAAGCATGGAAGACAGGTGGCTTTCAGTCGATGAAATCGCTGAATATCTTGGCATCAAGCGTGACACTGCCTATAAGTGGATAAGCGAAAAACGTATGCCTGCCCATAGAGTTGGAAGACTCTGGAAATTCAGAAAAGAGGAGGTTGACAATTGGGTTAAAAGTGGAAGCGCCGGGGAATCCGTCAACCACTGAAAAAATGCATCCGAATGGAGTTATCACCCGATGAAAACTGTCAAAGATGCTTGTAAGTTGCAGCCGAATGCACTGTCGATTAAGCTCAGCGATCAGGTTGAGCAGCTTGACGAGTTGATATCCGCAGAGGGGAATGGGAATGCGTTTTTCGAGAAAACCCACATCACTCAAGGTATGCAGGACCTTGTCAGTGAGGGGCTTGCCCGTTTGGCCGGCACTTCTTCCCAGGCTGTTTTTCATCTGAAACAAGCCATGGGCGGCGGTAAAACCCACCTTCTGGTCGGGTTTGGTCTGCTTGCCAGACATCCGGAACTTCGAAAGACATACTGCGGAGGGATTCCACAGGCATCCGCCTTCGCAAGTGCCGACATTGCCGCCTTCAACGGCCGAAACAATCCCGATCATTTTTTTTGGGGCGAAATCGCGAGCCAGCTCGGCAAGGCAGACCGGTTCAGTCCATTCTGGACCGGTGGTCCCAAGGCGCCGGACGAAAAGGATTGGCTCAATCTGTTCGAAGGCGATAGGCCTGTTCTCATCCTGCTTGACGAAATGCCCCCGTACTTTCACTACCTTGATACCCAAAAGGTTGGAAACGGCACGGTGGCAGACATTGCAACCCGCGCCTTCGCCAATCTGTTGACCGCCGCCGGCAAGAAGAAAAATGTTTGCGTGGTTGTTTCCGACCTTTCAGCCGCCTATGATACCGGAGCAAAACTCATTCATCGTGCGCTTGAAGATGCGCGCGCAGAGCTGGGCCGTCAGGAGCGCAACATCACCCCGGTCGATCTGGCAGCAAATGAGATATATGACATCCTGCGCAAACGTCTCTTCAAATCGCTTCCGGATAAGGCGGTAATCGAGGACATTGCATCGGCCTTTGGCCGCAAGCTGGAAGAAGCTGCCAAATCAAAGACCGCCAGCCGTGGCGCCGAAGCGGCCGCCGATGAAATAGAAGCCACTTATCCCTTTCACCCGCGGCTCAAGAATGTCATCGCTCTTTTCAAGGAGAACGAACAGTTCAAGCAGACCCGAGGGCTTATCGAGCTGGTATCGCGGCTTCTCAAGGCAGTGTGGGAGCGATCATCAAACGACATATTTCTTATCGGTCCGCAGCATTTCGACCTGTCGATTGCCGAGGTGCGCGACAAGCTGACCGAGATTTCCGGCATGCGGGATGTAATCGCCAAGGATCTGTGGGATGCACAGCAATCCGCCCACGCTCAGATCATAGACCTTGCAACCGGGAAGGAAGCCGCCACCCAAGTCGGAGCGCTGCTTCTCTCTGCCAGCCTGTCCACCGCGGTGAACGCGGTCAAAGGACTTACCAGGGAAGAAATGGTTGAGTGCCTGGTCTCACCGTTGCGGGAGCCGTCCGAATTTCTCTCGGCTTTCGACGAACTTGAAAAAATCGCCTGGTATGTCCACCATACACCTGAAGGCCGCTTCTATTTCGATCGCCAGGAGAACCTCACCAAACTATTGCAAAGCCTGGCCCATGACGCCCCACCGAACCAGGTGGACAATCTGATCCGTCACCGCCTGATAGAGATGTTCAAAGCCACCCGCAAGACATGCTACGATGATGTCCTGCCGCTTCCCAGGCTGGAGGATGTGGCTGACCGGATACGCCGCGGCCGTGTGCTTTTGGTGGTCAGCCCGGACTCGAAGATCCCGCCCGAGGAGGTTCAAAAATTTTTCGAGGGTCTGAGCCAGAAAAACAACCTTTGTGTTCTCACCGGCGATAAAACAGCCATGGGCAGCGTTGAAAAGGCGGCGCGCCAGTTCTTTGCCGCCCAGAAGGCGGACGGCCGTATTCCCAAGGGGCACCCGCAACGGGAGGACCTGGAACGTAAACAGCAGGGCTATGAGCAGGACTTCAATTCTACCATCCTCAATCTCTTCGATAAGGTACTCTTTCCAATTCGGCGTGCCGACAAACCGGCGCAGCTAGTATATAAGGCACTGGACATGACCCGTGATGCCACCAAGCCCTTTAATGGCGAGGAGCAGATCGAAAAGACTCTGACCGCTCACCCGCTGAAACTTTATCTGGATGTGGAAAAAGAGGTTGACGCTATCCGCGATAAAGCCCAGGACCTGCTTTGGCCGGAGAACCTGGACGAAGCCCGCTGGTCTGATGTTGTCGACCGCTATGCGGAGCAGGCCGGTATGCCGTGGTTGCCGCCAAAAGGATTGGACACCCTCAAATCCATAGCCTGCAACCGTGGATTGTGGGAAGACCTCGGCAACGGTTATGTCACCAAGAAACCGAAGAAAAAACGCACCTCAGTGCAAATCATAGCCGAGTCAGGGCCGGACGACACGGGCCAGGTCCGGTTGCGCATCAATCCACAGAACGCCGGTCCCGCTCCCCGCATCTATTTTGCGGAAGACGGTCCGGTCAGCGAGGCAAGCCCTCAAATCAAGGATCAGATCTACACAACCTCGGCATTGCGGGTAACCTTTTTTGTTTGCGACCCCTCAGGCCAGTATGAAACCGGTGATCCGGTGACCTGGACAAACAAGCTTGTCCTACGCAATAAACTTTCTGATAGCAACGGTAAGCGCATGGTGGAGCTCCTTGTCGTCCCGAGGGGAGAGATCCGTTATTCACTCGACGGCAGCGAACCGCGCGACGGCACGGTTTATGAAGGACCCATTGCCATAGGAGACGGGGAAGTTCTGCTACGGGCCTTAGCAGAGGCGGAAAAGCTCGAAA
>Ga0210064_1000182_pt1 | contig 30433 bp, 24 predicted proteins | sample Muzzi_CordC_D2_FD_185531 | JGI IMG/M metagenome (GOLD analysis project Ga0210064, IMG submission 185531) | Wetland microbial communities from San Francisco Bay, California, USA, that impact long-term carbon sequestration - Muzzi_CordC_D2 (SPAdes) | ecosystem: Environmental > Aquatic > Marine >... | reverse complement strand
GATTATCACAGGCATAGGTTTAGTATTTAATACTATGCTAATATATATACGGCTTACAACCCCCCAATATCCCGGGTTTGGGTAGGTCGCGGCCTATTCCCGGTACCAGCTGCCGTCAGGGTGACGCAGGATCCAGGGCTGGCTGTACCACAGCCAGCCCGCCCCGCTGCTGCTCTGCGCGGTGCAGTTGTAGCGGCTGCGTCCGACCGCCAGCGGCCTTTCTGCCTGCACCGTAAAGCGGGTCCGGTCCGCATCCAGCCAGCGCGGCGTTACGCGCCCCTGCCCGGAGACATAGCACCCGAGCGTGTTCGGGTCGTAGCCGCCGGGATGCAGGGTGAGGGTCAGCACAGGGCGCGTCTCGTCCGGGGCCAGCACGGGGTCGTCCGGTTCCACGTGCAGCACCGGCAGTGGCAGCGACTGCAGCTTGTCGCGCACCTCGTCGAGCGCGGCGAACGCCACCGCCATCGGGTAGCGCGGCAGCGCCAGCGGGTCCGCATAGTTGCTGACGGGACCGGACTGCTGGCCGAACGCGCTGTAACCCAGTTCCCCGACCAGCGTGCGCAGGGAGTTGTCGTATTCACCGTAGGGGTAGGCAAACAACGGTGGCGACCGGCCGAGTTCTGCCTGCAGGCGTGCCTGTGCATGCAGCAGGTCGGCGCGCACGCGCGCGCGCCATTGCGCCTCGTCCTCGCCCGCCCTGTGCCGCACCAGGTGGTCATGGGCGCGGCTGTGACTGGCGAAGCTCACGCCCGCTGCGGCCATTTCGCGCATCTGCTGCCAGCTCATCATGGCGTGCAGGCCCTGGTCGACCGGGTCGGTCGCAACGAATACAGTGAACGGCCAGCTGCGCGCACGCAGGCGCGGCCAGGCTTCGTGATAGACCGAGGTGTAGGCATCATCGACGCTGATCGCGACCACCTTTTCGGGCAGGGGCTTCCGGTCGCGCAGCTGCGTGACGATTTGCTCCAGCGGCCAGACCCGGTAGCCGTTGTCGGCCAGGTAGGCGAGATGGGCGTCGAACTGTGCCAGCGTGACGCTGGTCGAGGGCGGCGTGTCGTCACCGAAGTGGTGATACATGAGAATCACGGCATGATCCGCGGCAAGCGCCGGGAGTGACAGCAACAGCAGCAAGCCGCCACACCAGCCAGGGAATAGACGTGTCGCCTTGTTCATATATATAGGTTTGCCTGAGTCCTTATTTGCGCATCCCGGGGGTACAGGAAGCGGGTCAACGGGATGTTCTATCCGGCGGTCGAATTTTTTCGATCCTCCCAGAATCCGGCATCTTCCCGCCGGTTCATGCGCCGCGGCGTGCCTGTCACAAATCGTGTGCAAAACATTAATGAACCTCGGATTAACCCGTTAGTTACATACCCGGGGCTGTAATGCGGTTTTGTCAGGTGATTTACGGGATGAAATGTATCCTGGTGTAGTGATTCGGGGATTCACCGAGAGTGAGGTCCTGGCTCCATTCCGCAGGAGCGCCGTCCTCCGGCAGGAGGTTTTTTTGCAATGGTTGGGTCAATTACTGGATCCTCGTCCATTGCGAGCGCAGCGCGGAATCCGGGGATGTTGATGGCTTTCGCCGGATTGAATCGCTTCGCTCACCCAGGGGCCTGCAGCCGGGCTACTGCAGCGGAATCGGCTCACTGCGACAGCAGTCGGATGTAGCTGACCAGCGCCTCGACATCGTCCTGGCTGAGGATACCGCGCCAGGCCGGCATATACGTTCCCTTACCGTCCAGGATGCTTCTTGCCAGTTCATCGTTGTCGAGCCGATTGGTCACGTTGGGGTTGGTGTGGTCCATCGGCGTCATCCCCATGAGCTTTGTCATGATGCCGTCGCCTTCACCTTCCACGCCGTGGCAGACCTGGCAGTACTTCTGGTAGAGCTGCAGGCCGACCTCGGGATCCCCCATCAGCTCATGTCTGGATGTGCCCAGAAAGCGGAGGTAGGCGATCAGGGCATCGATCTGGGCGTCGTTGAAGATGTCCTGCCATTCCGGCATGGCATTACTCAGCAGGTTGTGGCGATCACGGCCCGTTATGGTTTGTCGGCCCTCCCCGGTGATGATCTTTTTGAGGATGGTGTCACTCCGGGAGCGCACGGTGGTCGTCAGGTCCGCCGGTGTGATCTGCATCTTCTGCGCAAGAGGGCCATCCCCCTTGCCGCCGGTGCCATGGCATAACTGGCAGTAGGAAACATACAGCCTTCTTCCCTCATAGGCGGGTGGCGGCTCGGCCTGGACTTCAGGGGTGATCCCTGCGAAGAGGCTCAGCAGTGCTGCAGCATGAATGATGTTTTTCATGGGCTTGCTCCCGTGCTGGAGTGAACCGTTCAAGGGGCTCATCTGTATCATTATTATTACAAACGGTTCTCACCCCGTTGTCCACGGCAGCTGTTGTCGCCGCACCGGCCCACACCGGTGCCGGCCGGGATCAGGGCGTGGTATCCGCCTCGTTTTCAGCCCGTGTCTTGACGGCCAGGTTGGCGCGGCTGATGCCCAGCCACAGCGCCAGCGGGCTGGCAACATAGATCGAGGAAACGGTGCCGATCAGGATGCCGATGATAAGCGCCAGTGCGAATCCGTGTATCACCTGCCCGCCGAAGACGAACAGGGCCACCACGACCAGCATGGTGGTCCCGCTGGTCATGATGGTGCGTGACAGGGTCTGGTTGATCGACACGTTCATTACATCGGCCACCGATCCGGTACGTATGCGGCGAAAGTTCTCGCGGATGCGATCGAACACCACGATGGTATCGTTCAGGGAGTAGCCAATGACTGCGAGCAGTGCGGCCAGCACGGTAAGATCGAACTCGATTCCGAACAGCGCGAAAACACCCAGCGTGAATACCGTGTCATGGACGGTGGCCAGCACTGCGCCCAGCGCAAAGCGCCACTCGAAGCGCAGCGCCACGTAGATCAGGATGCCGATCAGCGCAAACAGCATGGCCAGGCCGCCCTGCTCGGTCAGTTCTTCACCGACCTGCGCGCCCACATGCTCGACCCTGCGCATGTCCACCTTGTCGGAACTTGACTGCTGCAGCATGTCCAGGACCCGGTTGCTGAGGTTAGCGTTGTTCTCACCGCCCTGCGGGGACAGCCGTACCATCACGTCGCGGGGCGAGCCGAAATGCTGCACCAGGGCATCGCTGAAGCCGCCCTGCGACAATGCCTCGCGGATCTCAGCCAGCTCGACCGGCTTGGCGTAGCTGACTTCAATCAGGGTACCCCCGGTAAAGTCCAGGCCCAGTACCAGCCCGCGAATGAAGATAGCCCCCAGGCTGATGGCAATCAATGCCGCCAGCACGATGGCCACAAGCCGGCGCTTGCCCATGAAGTCGATGTGCGTGTCAGTCTTGAAGAATTCCATATGTGCTTTCCGGCAGGGTTTGGCGGAGCCTTGTCTTGCGTCGCGCCGTGTAGGACAGCATCACGAAATGATGCGGGATGGAAACGAGACGCTACACCTGTTGCCTATGACCGTCAATATGCCCGGGGCCGCAAGTCAGGGGACAGGCCGGAATGGCGCTTGCTTAAGGTGACTCTGATTGATTACTAAATTCTCGTCGCAATGACCAGGTAATCAGAAACCCCGTTAGCAACTGCCATTCTGCTCTGTCCCTGTTTTTCACTCAAACTCGATGGGGCTTTGCGGCCGGGTGTCTACATGGAGTGTGAAGACATCCGGCCTGGCATAGTGCCCCGCAACATCAAGGGCTCTCCTGGCAATGCCGACACGCCCTGGATCCACGTCAGCGTAAAGCAGACCCTTTTCCTGGCGCAGCGGTCCGGCCACGATTTCACCGCCTGGCGCAATCACGACAGAATCACCCGGATTGATCCACTCTTCGGAGTCGGGATACAAGGTTTCTTTTTCCGGGAAGTCTGCGGGTATGTCGCTGCGGATTAAAACGACGCCGCTGCCTGCCACCCAGCAGCGCCCCTCGCGGGCAATATGCTGCAGTGTGCCGATCCAGTCATCCCCGCTGTCGTAGGTCGGCGCGATATAGATTTCTATGCCCTGTGAATACAGGGCATAGCGCGCAAGCGGCATATAGTTTTCCCAGCACACCAGGGAACCGATCCTGCCGGCGGGGGTATCGATGACCTTTAGGCCGGACCCGTCACCGAACCCCCATACCATGCGCTCCGGGTTGGTGGGCATCAACTTGCGGTGGCGGTTGAGGATGTTCCCGTCCGGGCCAATTGTCACAACGGTATTGTAAAGCGTTGCCTTGCTGAGCTGGCTGTCCCTCTCGTTCAGGCCGCAAACAACGGTGACTTCATGCCTGCGTGCCGCATCGCGGAGCGGGGCGAGATCGTCGGCAGCCAGGTTGACCGCATTATCCAGCAGCCGGGCATGCAACGCTTCGCTCAGCCCCCAGTCGCCGCCGGGCCGCAGACGCCAGATCCACGCGGGATAGCCCGGAATAAACGCTTCCGGAAATATCACCAGCGCGGCGCCACCCGCCGCGGCTTGTTCAGTCGCAGATACCGCCTTTGCGATTGTCTTTTGACGATCCAGCAGTACCGGGGACTCTTGCACAATTGCGATCTTTGCCATGGTGTTGACTCCTGTCTCTGGAAGCGTAAATCCGCTGTTTGAATTCTGCCGCGGCCGAAGGCTGTCTGCAGCGTTAGAGGGCGATGGCCTTTGTTACGCTTTCCGTACTGGCCAGGTGTACTCCAATATTCAGCATTTCCTCTATGCCCTTTGGATACAGGCCGGAGATCGCGTCTTCCACCAAGACAACCTTGAAGTCACGCTCGCTTGCTTCATAAATAGATGTTCTCGGGCAGTTCGGGAAATTGCAACCGGTGAAAACAAGTGTATCGACGCCAAGCCTGTGCAAATGCGAATCAAGCAGCGTGTCATAGAATGCGCCCCATCTCGGTTTATACATGACCACCTCATGGTCGCCAACAGGCTGAATCCTTCCCGCCAGCAGCGACCCGGTATCCAGGCTGACTTTATCAGGAAACATCAGTGGCGCCAGTTCACATCCGGAGCTGCCTTCCAGTAACATTTGCGCGCCGTTCTCGACCGCTGCTTTCCGACACAGGGCAACATTACTGCCATCCTTTTGAAATAACCTGACGATATGCACGACAGGCAGCCCTTTCTGGCGGTAGGCATTCAGGACCGCCCTTATTTTCGTAAGGGCTGCGGCTGTCCATCCAGTGTGTCGCATTGTGTATCGATTGTAATGACTGCAGATGAGCTGAAGTCTGGTTCGGTGTATCTCATTATGGAACCTCTTATTTATTTGTCATTACGCCGACTACCTGGACGTGCCACTGCAGGGATACAGGAGGTATTGCACCAAAAGTAGGCGCCTTTGGTGACGCAGGAGCGGTTACCGAGGAATATAAAGACGAAGCAGTCTGTAAACCCGATAGTTGCATAAGACCTGGCGTGAAATGCGGTTTCGAATGTTGACTTACAGGATGAAATGCATCCTGGTGTATCGCTTCCGGAAATCACCGGTAGTGTGGTTCTGACTCCGTCCCGCAGGTGTACTCATTGGGGCGCCTCCTGCAGGTTAACCCGACAACTGCTTCTGTATCGCCTAGGGCGTCTATTTTTGGAGGTCTACCGTCTCTATGGCCCCAGGCAAACCCGTTCATATATCTGCACTGCGTTCTTGATGCGGGACTGTTACCCAGCATGGGAACCGGGATTTGTCCACGACGAAAGCGGAGGATGCGCCAAAGGAACCAACCGTTGGTTCGCCAGTCCTGTACCGTGCCCGATAATTGTCCAGGGTTCACGATTGGTGGGCTTTCCTGTCGGAAAGCGCCATTGTTTTTTCAATATTATTAACACTTAGCGTATTTATTTTGTAGTCAATATCCAGTCTATGCTTCGATGTGACACATGCTTTCGGCTAAAGGGTTTACCGTGGAGGACAGCGGAGAAGGGCATGGTGAAAATCCTGGCAACACTGATTGTTACCGCCATGGCAAACAATGTTGGCAGCTTGTTTGAAGCACCTGATGTACGAGCCCGATTGAGGTTGGCGCCACGAACCGTGGCAGCTCTGGGACTGTACCTACCTCCTAGCCCGCATGCACGCCCACTGAGGTTTTTCTGGTGCGGCGATGCCAAGGAGGGTCTGGCAGAACACTGCCAGACCTGGGTCATGATGGGTGACTGATACACTTAGGTTGGGAGCAGCACGAATATTGAAAATCCAGGAACGTGTCCAGGCCGGAATTCAGGTCTATTATGCTGGACATAAGGAGATTACTTGTGCACTTGATCGGAGACGGCTAATGGGCGTCCCTGTTTTTTATCCGCATCGATTTCGGCTACTATGGGCCTGTCCGAGTAATAGTTGATACGAACTTGTTGCGGTTCATTCATCAAAGGAACATTAATTACGCGGCATGGCAAAGACCTTTCGTGAGTGAAATGTGAATCAATCGTTGATGTTTCCGCCATCGGTGCACCATCTTGTGCCGGAGGAACATGTGGCGCACTTTGCCCGGGACACCGTAGTCGAGCACCTGAACTTGATGGCGATTCTGGGAGCCTGTACCGAGGAGCGCGGTTTTCCGCCGTACCCACCGATGATGATGACTGCCCTTCTGCTGTACGTCTACTGCCAGGGGGGGCTACTCCTCGCGGCGTATCGCCAAGGCAGTGATGGATGCCGAACACCAGGTTATTCTTGCCCAAGGGTTGAGCAATAACGCCAGCGATGCGCCGCAACTGGTTCAGATGCTGACGGCCATCAAGGCCAACACCGGTCGGCAACGACACGTTCGGTCTTCTGCCACGGGGGATGAAAAGACGCAGTCCGGTACGCGGGTCCAGGCCATGTGGCGCGGTTCAAACAGGGGAGATTTCGGAGCCGCTACCGGTTGCGCAAGCAGGTCGATGAACCGGTGTTTGGCCAGATCAAGCAAGGCCAGGGCTTCCGGCGATGCCTGCTCCGAGGTTTGACAAGCCGAATTCCTTGGGTTGCGGAAAGATCGCCAACAAGATCTCAGGCAAGGTGCGTCAGTTGTTGAGTTGAGGCGGCAGCATTTTGCAGGCCCCCGATTTTAATCCTGGAGAAAACAAAGATGAAACACACCATGAGCAAACAGTGGGATCTTATCAGTACGGAAAATGCGTTTTTCGGTGTACTTAGTCAGGAGGAGTGCGAGAACCCGGATGCCGTGGATATCGATCGGTTTTTTAAAACCGGCAGTGAGCAGGTTGAGTCATTCATGAGGCTCTTGGACTTCGAAGATATGAAGCGGTTACATATGCTGGAAATTGGTTGCGGACTGGGTCGGATGACCCATCAATTCAGTAGTCTTTTTGGGAAGGTTTATGCTGTTGACGTATCCAGGGTGATGCTTGACAGAGCCAGGAATTACTGGGAACACCTTGACAATGTTGAGTGGGTGTTGGGAAACGGGGAAAACCTCCAGCCCATAGCAGACGAAAGCATCGATTTCGTTTTTTCGTTTTGGGTTTTGCAGCATATTCCTGATGCGAATGTAGTTCTTAACTACATTCGGGAAACAAAAAGGGTTTTGAACAATGATGGCATCGCCCTGTTACAGTTCCGGGTTTTGCCATCCGACTCTGTTTTAATAAGGCTTAAATACTACATATTTACTCATTGGCCATCGTTTTTGACGAAATTCCTGATGAAAATTTGGGATGCCCTTAATGGGCATGCCGGATTACGCGCACAATTTGCCCGTGAGTATAGTGCTTGGCGCGGATGCGCGTTACGGGATAAGGATATTCAGGCTGCGGCAACCGAAAATCACTTGCGGATTCTTGCTTCGGATAGCCTGGGTACGCAGGGTTCGGGTACGCAGAGCAGATACTATATCTTCCAGAAAACCTGAGACTTTCAATCCAGATAACAAATCTCGGACTCGCTGGCATTTATTCAGGGAATAATCACTCATGCCTTGTTTTTGCTGAATTATCCCGGTAGGTGAGAGGTGGACCCCGGTAGCCGGACAAAAGCCATGCCTGGATACTGAAAGGCGAGCTGCTGCGCCAGACAGGCCAGCAGCAGGAAGTATTGGCGGCCTTTCAGGAAGGGAGTTGGTGCTGAGCCCGACAATGCAGCGGCCCGTGCCGGACTTGCAACGGTGCTTCTTGCATTGGGCAAAACGGATCAGGCCGATGCCGAGGCGTTATACGAACAGCTGGGTGGCTAGCCCTCAAATCTCTTTCCTCCGCAGTCGCAACGAATTGCTGATCACCGACACCGAGCTGAAGCTCATGGCGACGGCCGCGATCATCGGCGAGAGTAGCAGGCCGAAGAAGGGATAGAGCACGCCGGCGGCGACGGGCACGCCGAGCGAGTTGTAGATGAAGGCGAAGAACAGGTTCTGGCGGATATTGCGCATCACGGCCCGGCTCAGGTGGCGCGCACGCACGATGCCGCGCAGGTCGCCCTTCACCAGGGTGATGCCGGCGCTCTCCATGGCGACATCGGTGCCGCTGCCCATGGCGATGCCGACGTGCGCCTGTGCCAGTGCCGGGGCATCGTTGATGCCGTCGCCGGCCATGGCGACGATGCGGCCCTCGGCCTGCAGTTGCCGCACGATCTCGGACTTGCGCTCCGGCAGCACCTCGGCCTCGACGCGGTCGATGCTGAGGCGGTTGGCCACCGCCATGGCGGTGGTCTGGTTGTCACCGGTGAGCATGACGACCACGATGCCGTCCCGGTAGAGCTCGCGGATCGCCTCGGGCGTGGATTCCTTGATGGGGTCGGCGACGCACAGCAGGCCGGCGGCCTGGCCGTCGATGACCACGAACAGCACGGTCTGGCCCTCGCGGCGTGCGCTCTTGGCGCGTTGCGGCAGCTTGCCGGGATCGAGTCCGAACCCGGTGAGCAGGGCGCGATTGCCGAGCGCAACGCGGCGGCCGTCCGCGCTGCCGGTCACGCCCTTGCCGGTCTCGGATGCGAAGTCGCTTACGGACAGGAGTTCGATGCCCCTGTCCTGTGCGCCCTTGACCACGGCCGCCGCCAGCGGGTGTTCGCTGGCACGCTCCAGGCTGGCCGCGAGCTGCAGTACGTCGTTTTCCTGGAAGCCTTCCGCGGTGAGCACGTCGACCAGTTCGGGTTTGCCCTCGGTGAGCGTGCCGGTCTTGTCGACGACCAGGGTGTCGACCTTTTCCATGATCTCCAGCGCCTCGGCGTTTCGGATCAGCACGCCCAGCGTCGCGCCCTTGCCGGTACCGACCATGATGGACATGGGCGTGGCCAACCCCAGCGCACAGGGGCAGGCGATGATGAGCACGGCCACGGCGTTGATGACGGCATGTGCCAGCCGCGGTTCAGGTCCCCAGGTCCACCACACCACGAAGGCCACGGCGGCGATGGCCACCACGGCCGGGACAAACCAGCCGGCGACGACGTCGGCGAGCCGCTGGATCGGGGCGCGCGAGCGCTGCGCCGCGCCGACCATCTGCACGATGCGCGCGAGCAGGGTGTCGGCGCCGACCTTCTCGGCGCGCAGCAGCAGGCTGCCGGTACCGTTTACCGTGGCGCCGATGACAGCGGCGCCTGCACCCTTTTCCACAGGGATCGACTCGCCCGTCACCATGGACTCGTCGATGCTACTGGCGCCCTCGGTGACCGTGCCGTCCACCGGGATCTTCTCACCGGGACGTACCCGCAGCAGGTCACCGACCCTGACCTCGGTCAGCGGGATGTCGGTCTCGCTGCCGTCGGCGTTCACGCGCCGCGCGCTGTTCGGTGCCAGTCCCAGCAGCAGCCGCAGCGCCTCACTGGTCTGGCCGCGCGCCTTCAGCTCCAGTACCTGGCCGAGCAGCACCAGCGCCGTGATGACGGCGGCGGCCTCGAAGTAGACGGCGACCGTGCCGTCGGCGTGGCGCATGACGGGCGGGAACACCCCTGGCGCCAGCAGGGCGACGAGGCTGTAGCACCAGGCGACTGTCACGCCCAGCCCGATGAGGGTGAACATGTTGAGGTTCCAGGTGCGGACCGATTGCACGGCGCGCACCAGGAACGGCCAGCCGCCCCACAGCACCACCGGGGTTGCCAGCGCGCACTGGATCCACTGCACCGCCCGCATGGGCAGCACCGCGGGCAGCAGCTGCGGCGCCATGTCGGCAACCATCGCCAGCAGGAACACCGGCAGGGCCAGCGCGGTGCTGATCCAGAAGCGCCGCGTCATGTCGGAGAGTTCCGGATTCTCCGCCGCGACCGTGACCGTGCGCGGCTCCAGCGCCATGCCGCACTTCGGGCAACTGCCCGGCGAGTCCTGCACGACCTCCGGGTGCATGGGGCAGGTGTACTCGATGCGCGTGGCGTGGGCCTGCAGCGTCTCCGGCTCCAGCGCCATGCCGCAGCTTGGGCACGCCCCCGGCCCCTGCTCGCGGACCTCCGGGCACATGGGGCAGACGTAGGTCTGGCTGCCGGTGTCGCACACGCCGGTCGGGCAGGCGGCGGCTTGCGCCTGTTCCTGCGGATGCAGGTAATGCTCGGGGTCGGCCGCAAACTTCTCGCGGCAGCCGTTGCAGCAGAAGTAGTAGTCGGTGCCCTGGTAGGCATGGTGGTGCTCACTCTGCGGCGTGACCGTCATGCCACAGACGGGGTCGTGTAATTCTGCTGCTGGATGTTCAGGTTTTTGCAGGTAACGCTCGGGGTCGGCCGCAAACTTCTCGCGGCAGCCGTTGCAGCAGAAGTAGTAGTCGGTGCCCTGGTAGGCATGGTGGTGCGCACTCTGTGGCGTGACCGTCATGCCACAGACGGGGTCGTGCAGTTCTGCCGCCGGTGGTTCGGATTTGTGCAGGTAGTGTTCCGGGTGTGCGGCAAATTTCTCGCGGCAGCCGGTGCTGCAGAACAGGTATTCGGTACCTGCATGCTTGTGGCGCAGTTCGGTATCGGGCGATACCGTCATGCCGCAGACCGGGTCTGTTGTCTGGGTATTCATATGGACGGACTCCTTTCAGCGCATTCGCTGCAATTTCCTGTGGTCATTGCAGCCTGCAAGTGTTGTTCTAGTTATAGCATCCTGATACGAGTTCCGTGTCGTTCAACAGTAGTGTAGCCCGGATTCCAGTTTTCCTCTCACTCATTGCGAGCAGCGCGAAGCAATCTCGTTATTCGGAGCAAGCCGGAGGGAGATTGCTTCGTCGCCTTGCTCCTCGCAATGACCCGCAGTGGGTAGCCCGTATGCAGGCCGTTAGGTCGTAATCCGGGATTGGCTCTGCTTCTCCCCGGATTTCGCTTCGCTGCATCCCGGCCACCTCCTGTGGCCGCTATCCTTCCGCTTCCGCCAACCGCCGCTTCCAGATCAGGAACACGGCCGGGATCACCACCAGTGTTAATACTGTAGCACTGATCATCCCACCGACCATGGGCGCGGCGATGCGGCGCATGACCTCGGAACCGGTGCCGCTGCCGAGCATGATGGGCAGCAGGCCGACGATGATGGTCGAGACGGTCATCATGATGGGCCGCACCCGCAGCAGGGCGCCGTCGACGACGGCGCTGCGCACCTCGGCTAGAGACAGTGCCTTGCCTTGAGCCTCCGCGGCCGCCCGGTGTCGCTGCAGCGCCTGGTTGAGGTACACCAGCATGATGACGCCGATCTCCACAGTGACGCCGGCCAGCGCGATGAAGCCCACACCCACGGCAACCGACATGTTGTAGCCCAGCAGGTACAGCAGCCAGAAGCCGCCGACCAGCGCCAGCGGCAGCGTGCCCATGATGACGATGACCTCGGTGAAGTGGCGGAAGTTCAGGTACAGCAGCAGCACGATGATCGCCAGCGTCACCGGCAGCACGGTCGCGAGCTGCTGCTTGGCGCGTACCAGGTATTCGTACTGCCCGGACCAGGCCACCGAGTAGCCCGGCGGCAGCTGCACCTGCTCGCGCACCACGCGCTGTGCCTCGGCCACGTAGCTGCCGAGGTCGCGGCCCTCGATGTCGACGTAGATCCAGCCGTTAAGGCGTGCGTTCTCCGTCTTGATCATGCCGGGGCCGTCGTCGACGCGGATGGCGGCGACTTCCGCCAGCGGGATGCGCGCCCCGCCGGGCGTCACGATGGGCAGGTTACGCAGCTTCTCCAGCGAGTCGCGCACGTCGCGCGGGTAGCGCATGTTGACAGGGTAACGTTCCAGTCCCTCCACCGTCTGGGTGACGCGCATGCCGCCGAGCGCGGTGCGCACCACCTCCTGCACATCAGCGATGTTGAGCGCGAAACGCGCCGCCGCCTTGCGGTCGATGTCCACGGTGACATAGCGCCCGCCGACCACGCGCTCGGAATACACCGAGACTGTGCCTGGCACCTGCTTCAGCACTTCCTCGATGTTCTTGCCGATGGCCTGGATCCCGTTCAGGTCGGGCCCCGCTACCTTTACGCCGACCGGGGTCTTGATGCCGGTGGCCAGCATGTCGATGCGGTTCTTGATGGGCATGACCCAGGCGTTGGTGATGCCCGGCAGTTGTACACGCTGGTTCAGCTCCTGCTTCAGCTTCTCCACCGTCATGCCCGCGCGCCACTCCTCGTGCGGTTTGAGCTGGATGGTGGTCTCCACCATGGTGAGCGGCGCCGGGTCGGTCGCGGTCTCGGCGCGGCCGATCTTGCCGAACACGCGCTTCACCTCGGGCACGGTGCGGATCAGTTTGTCGGTCTGCTGCAGGATCTCCTGCGCCTTGCCGATGGACACCGCCGGGAAAGTGCTGGGCATGTAGAGCAAGTCGCCCTCGTCCAGGTCCGGCATGAACTCGGAGCCGAGGCGCGTGGCCGGCCACAGCATGGTCAGCGACAGCAACAGTGCGATCGCCAGCACCGTGCCGGGTGCCTTCAGCACCAGGCCGATGACCGGCCGGTAGGTGGCGATCAGCACCCGGTCCACCGGGTTGCGCGACTCGGGAATGATGTGGCCGCGAATGAAGTAGCCCATCAGCACCGGCACCAGCGTAATCGACAGGCCGGCCGCCGCCGCCATGGCGAAGGTCTTGGTGTAGGCCAGCGGCGCGAACAGCTTGCCTTCCTGCGCCTGCAGCGTGAACACCGGCAGGAAGCTCAGCGTGATGATCAGCAGTGAGTAGAACAGCGGTGGCCCGACCTCGCGCGCGGCCGTGCGCATGACCTCCCAGCGGTCGGTGTCGTCCGCGGCCTTCTCCAGGTGCTTGTGCACGTTTTCGATCATGACAATGGCGGCGTCCACCATGGCGCCGATGGCTATCGCGATGCCGCCCAGCGACATGATGTTTGCGTTGATGCCCATGCGCTCCATCACGATGAAGGCTGCGAGGATGCCGAGCGGTAGTGACAGCACCACCACCAGCGCCGAGCGCAGGTGAAACAGGAACAGCGTGCACACCAGCGCGACCACGATGAATTCCTCCACCAGCTTGCGCTTGAGCGTGGCCGCGGCCCGCTGGATCAGCGCCGAGCGATCGTAGGTCTCGACAATCTCCACGCCGGGCGGCAGTCCCTGCGCCAGTTCGGCGAGCTTGGCCTTCACGAGGTCGATGGTGCGCAGCGCATTCTCGCCGGAGCGCATCACGATGACGCCGCCGACCACCTCGCCCTCACCGTCCAGCTCGGCGATGCCGCGCCGCATCTGCGGCCCCAGCCGCACCTGCGCGACCTCGCGCAGCAGGATCGGCGTACCGCGATCGTTCACGCCCAGCGGGATATTCTTCAGGTCATCGAGCGAGTCGATGTAGCCGGTCGCGCGCACCATGTATTCCGCCTCGGCCAGCTCGATCACCGAGCCACCGGTTTCCTGGTTACCGCGCTGGATGGCGTTGCGGATCTTCGCCAGCGGCAGGTCGTAGGCACGCAGCTTGTTCGGATCCAGCACCACCTGGTACTGTTTTACCATGCCGCCGATGGTCGCGACCTCGGACACGCCGTGTACGGTCTGCAGTTCGTACTTCAGGAACCAGTCCTGCAGGCTGCGCAGCTGTGCCAGGTCATGCGTACCGCTGCGGTCGACCAGCGCGTACTCGTAGACCCAGCCGACACCGGTCGCGTCCGGGCCGAGTTCCGGGCGCGCCTCGGGTGGCAGCTTGCTGGCTGCCTGGCTGAGGTATTCCAGCACCCGCGAGCGCGCCCAGTAGGCGTCGGTGCCGTCCTCGAAGATGACGTACACGTAGGAGTCACCGAAGAAGGAATAACCGCGCACGTTGATGGCGCGCGGCACCGACAGCATGGCGGTGGTCAGCGGGTAGGTGACCTGGTCCTCGACCACCTGTGGCGCCTGGCCGGGGTAGCTGGTCTTGATGATGACCTGCACATCCGACAGGTCCGGGATCGCGTCCAGCGGCGTGTGCTTCACGGCATACACGCCCCAGGCGGTGAGCATTAGCGCCAGCAGAATGACCATAAGGCGGTTGCGGATCGACCAGTCGATGATCCAGTTGATCATGGGACGTCACCTTCCCCGGCTGGCTGCATGCGCTGCATGCTGGCCTTGAGGCTGGCCTCCGAGTCGATCAGGAACTGGCCCGAGGTCACCACCCGGTCGCCGGGCGCGATGCCCCTGAGGATCTCCACCCAGTCACCGCTCTCTATGCCGGCAGTGACGCTGCGGCTGGCGAAGCGACCCTTGCTCAGATCGATCACCACGCGCTCCTCGCGACCGGTGCGGATCAGTGCCTCCAGCGGGATCACGATGATGTCATCGCGCGCGCCGCCGTAGATTTTCACGTTGGCGTACATGTTCGGCTTCAGGGTCTCGTCCGGGTTGGGGAAACGCAGCCGTACCTTCAGGGTGCGGGTCTTGGGGTCCAGCCCCGGGTAGATGTACTCGACGCGACCTTCCAGTTGCGTGCCCGGCTGGTAGGGCAGGATCACGTCCGCGGCCTGGCCGACTTCCACCCAGTCCGCCTGGCGCTCGAACACCTCTGCCAGCAGCCATACCTGCGACAGGTCGGCGAGGCTCATGACACGGTCGGCCGGCTTGACGAACATGCCCTCACGTACCGGCAGGGTGGAAACCACGCCGTCCTGCGGGGCGTAGATGGATACCGTCTGCCGGACTCGCCGGGATTTCTGCAGCGCCTGGATCTGACCGGCGGAAACACCCAGTGCGGCGAGGCGGTCCTTCGATGCCTGCTGCATGCCCTGGTTGTCGAGTTTCAGCGCCTGCAGGAATTCTTCCTGAGCATTGACCAGTTCGGGTGCGTAGACGTCGAACAGGCGCTGGCCCCGGGTGACGCGTTCGCCTTCGGACTGCACCACGAGGTCCTCGATCCAGCCCTCGGTACGCAGGTGAATGTGGCTGACCAGTGATTCGTCGTAGTCGACGTAGCCGACGGTGTCGATGCCGCGCCACAGCTGCGAGCGTTCCGCAACTGCGGTTCGCACCCCGAGGTTCTGCACCACTTCTGGCTCGATCGAGATGCTGTCATCGCTGTTGCCGGCGCTCTCCGCATATACCGGGATCAGGTCCATGCCCATCGGTGACTTGCCGGGTTTGTCGCGCCGGTAGTTGGGGTCCATGGGCGCGACCCAGTAGAGGATTTCAGGCTCGTCCGCGGCTCCGGCGCTCGGCGGCAGTGGTACGAGACTGGCGAGCAGGGCGATGCCGAGGGTGTATTTGATGAGTGTCTTCACAGGTCTTCTCCGGCAAGGTACAGCAGGTTGGCCTGCGCGCGGGCGCGATCGACGCGGATGCGCAGTTCGTCCAGGCGCACGTCCAGCTCCGTGATGCGTGCCCGCATCAGGGTGGTGAACTCGGTGACCCCGCTCTGGTAGGCATGCAGCGAGGCGTCGGCGTTGGCGGTCGCCTCGCGCAGCAGTTTTGTCTCGTAGAGGGCGGTGCGTTCACCGAGGCGCTGCCAGTCGGCGTAGTCCGTTGCCAGCATGCGCCGCAATTCGCGCAGCCTGTCGTCGCGCCGCAGTTCCGCGGCCTCCGTCTCGGCGATGCTGGCGGCAAGCCGCCGGTCCTGGCGGTTACCGGTGAACAGCGGCAGGTCCACGTTGAGCATGGCGGCCATCATGTCGACGCGGTCGCTGCCATCCGGGTCCTCCCCGAAGCGCTTGCGGTAATCGATGCCGGCGCTCCAGCCGGGTTTGTACTGCTCCCTGGCAATCCGGGTCCCCTGCTGCATGGCATTCACCCGCGCGGTCTCCGCCTGCAGCACCGGGTGCTCCAGCAGGGCGGATTCGATCTGCACCTTCGCGGGCAGGGCCGGGAGTTCGGGAAAGTGGTCCGTGAGTGGCAGGTCGGCCGCGGCACCCAGCCATTTCGCCAGTGCGGCGCGGTTCTCGTCGGCGGCGGTCTCGATGCGCGTGGCCCGGTCATCCAGGCGTGCCAGTTCCAGCGAGGCGCTCAGCACATCCTGCTGGCTGACGCGGCCGCTGCCGTATTGCGCCTGGGTGATGTCGACAAGCTGCGCGAACAGCTCGCGTGTTTCGGCCACGATTGCGGCTGCCCGGACCTGGTAGTAGAGCTCCAGGAAGTAGCGACGCACATCGCGCACGGTCTGCAGCGTGGTCGTTGCAGCGTTCGCCTCTTCGACGCTGGCGAGCGATTCGGCGCGGCGCTGGCGATAGTGCAGGGTGTCGCCGCGCGGGAAGGCCTGTTCGATTCCCAGCTGCAGCTGCGTCATCGGCTCACTGTTGATGTCGAAGTTGTTCACCGGCACGTTGACAAGCGCGGTCTTGAGTTTGGGGTCCGGCAGCTGGCCATCGGCAACGGCGTTCTCGCTGTAGGCCCGTGCACTGGCGCGGCTGGCGGCGCTGGCCGGATCATTATCCAGGGCGATGCGAATCGCCCCTTCCAGCTCCAGCGCGGCTCGCGCGCCGCCGGGCAGCAGGGCAAGTATCGGCAGCAACAGCAGCGTCAGGGTGATGGCCTGCCGGGCAGGCCGGACACAATTCCGGTAATGAAACATGGTGTTTCTCCATAGCAGTACAGACAGAAGACAGCATGCCAGGCGGCTGCCGCTGGTCGGCAGACAGGCCGGCGTGCGCCGTATCAGCTACCGGAGTGCGAGCGGAGGTCGCAGCGGGGGTTTCAGGTGACGTTCGGGAAAGGTGTCGGCCACAGTCTGGCCGTGCTCAGGGACGGGGGTATCACACAGGACGATCAGGCTTGCCGGAATTACCGCATTGGCGTGATGCAGGCAGATGCCGCAGCCCTGTTTGCAGCAGGAACCGTTGCAGCCGGACTTGCACTTGTGTGGCTCGCTGTCTGATTTGCCGCCAGGGTCGGCGTCATGATTCATCTGCTGCATGTCGGCACAGTGGGATTCGGTGTCTGCTGTACCCGCATCCGGCAGTGCCCAGGCGCCGCGCAGCGGGGCGAAGGCCACGGAGAGCGTGACCAGGATCAGCAACAGTTTATGCAGGCGACGGCGCATGGATAACAGAGTAGGCCCGTGGTGGCAGGTTAATCAAGGGCTATGGTGGTTATCGGTTGCCGGGATGGTTGTTTGACTGCGGGACGGGGCGATGGTTCGTCAGGCGACGTTGCCGGATTTTCCAGTCATTGCGCGAAGCAATCTCGTGATGCGGAGGCAACGGGTTGGTAATTGCTTCGTCACTTCGTTCCCCGATAATGGTTACTGCTTTGCCCTACCTCCTGCAACCATGTAGTCGTGCATCCCTGCAATCGTACATGGCCCAGGCCAGTCTCGGTCTGACCTTCTCCCTGCAGTCTTACGTCGATGTCGTCGCCGCGATGGCTTGAGCAGAGATTCCTCAGGGGATTGATCATTCTGTCAGCCGTAAACCGAAGCTACTTGCTGTACCGCTGGAATATTCAGTTGCCGAGCGCCTGTTCGTACCAGGGGCGTGTGCGGTTGACGATGTGCACCACCGACAGCATCACCGGTACCTCGACCAGTACGCCGACCACAGTTGCCAGGGCGGCGCCGGAGTCCAGGCCGTAGAGGCTGATGGCGGTCGCCACCGCCAGCTCGAAGAAGTTGCTGGCGCCGATCAGGGCGGCGGGGGCGGCTACGCAGTGGGCCACACCCAGCCTGCGGCTCAAGAGGTAGGCGATTCCCGAGTTCAGGTAGACCTGCACCAGGATCGGGATCGCCAGCAACACGATGATGAGCGGCTGCCCCAGTATCTGTCCGCCCTGGAAGCCGAACAGCAGCACCAGCGTGGCCAGCAGCGCGCCGAGGGACAGGGGGTGCAGCCGCCGCAGCAGGGCGGCAAGCCGGGCAATACCTTGCTCCCGGGACAGCAGCCAGTGTCGCCACAGTGTGGCGACCGCGACCGGCAGCACGATGTACAGCACCACCGACAGCACCAGGGTATCCCATGGCACGGTGATCGACGCCATGCCCAGCAGCAGGCCGACGATCGGGGCGAAGGCGAACACCATGATGACGTCGTTGAGCGCGACCTGCGACAGGGTGAAGCCGGGATGGCCGTTGCTCAGGTGGCTCCAGACGAACACCATGGCGGTGCAGGGTGCTGCGGCCAGCAGGATTAGTCCGGCGATGTAGCTGTCGGCCTGGTCCGCCGGCAGCCAGTCGGCAAACAGCACCCGGATGAACAGCCAGCCGAGCAAGGCCATGGAAAACGGCTTGATTGCCCAGTTCACCAGCAGGGTGACACCGACGCCCTTCATGTGCTTGCGGACCTCGCGCAGGGCATGGAAGTCGACCTTCAGCAGCATGGGCAGGATCATCAGCCACACCAGTACCGCGACCGGCAGGTTGACCTGTGCGATCTCCATGGCGCCGGCCTGTTGAAAAGCGGCCGGGAACCAGTGGCCCAACGCGATGCCGGCAATGATACAGGCAAACACCCAGACGCTCAGGTAGCGCTCGAAAAAGCCCATCCCGGCACCGGCAGATTTTTTCGCGGTGGTTTCACATTGTGCACTCATGCTGTTTGCCTCCCGGCATTTGGACGCGATGGCTTGTTGCCCGTCCCCTGGGCGCCGACCGCGCTGAAATATTCAAACAATTGCGCCGGTGACCGGCACTCCCGCAGCTGTTACTCGTGTCCTTTCAACTTGAAAATGCCGGATGACTGACAAGCCAGATAGCCACGGAATCCACGGAAAAACACGGAAAGAAATAACAACATTAGAAGTTTTTCCGTGTCCTTCCGTGGCCATGATATGCGTCATCATTAATTCGAAGGTAATTCTAATTAAATCGTCATTGCGAGAGGAACGAAGTGACGCAGCAATCTGTAACCACTTGATTCACTGGTTATGAGATTGCTTCGCTATGCTCGCAATGACGCGAGATATGAATTAATTAGCTTCCTGAAAAAAGGCCTGTGGGCGTTTGAGTGGTTCCCTTGAGTCTGTCATTCGGGTACTGGCCGCGACTGTTGCGTTATTGCTGCTGCGCCTGCTGCTGCAGTCCCTTCAGCAATGTTTTCACCCGCTCGCGAATGTCGTCACGGCTGGCACGGAATACCTGCAGGATCTCCTCTTCCGTACCCGTCGCCTTGGCGGGGTCGTTCAGTGGCCAGTGCACCTTGCGGGTGCCCGGCGGCAGCACCGGGCAGTGCTCGTCGGCATGTCCGCAGACCGTCACCACCAGGTCGGCCTGTTCCAGCATGGCGGGTGTGACACGGGTTGACTCCTGCGCGGAGATATCGATCCCGGCATCCTGCATGATGAGGATGGCGCGCGGGTTCTTGCCATGGGCCTCGATGCCGGCCGACTGGACGCCGAAGGCGCTGCCGGCGAAGTGCCGTGCCCAGCCCTCGGCCATTTGCGAGCGGCAGGAATTGCCGGTGCAGAGAAACAGTATGTTCATGGTCAGCAGCAGCTTGAGCCGGGGATGGCCGGTACGCAGCAGCCGCTGGCGGGCGCTGCGGCTGTTGCTTGCTCATTGAAGGTCGGGATGGAATCCAGGGTGTGGAAGGCCTCCCAGGCGATGCCCTGCGGGTCGCGGGTCCAGTACTTGTCGGAGCGCGCGTAGCAGCAGGCGGTGCCGCTCTGCTCCACGCCGCTGATGCCGGCGGCCTGCAGGCGCGCCTGCACCGCGGCCAGTTCCTGGGCGTTTTCCGCCTGAATACCGACATGGTCGAGACCGGTCTGTGCGCCGCGTTTGGAAATGGCGAAATTCACTGCCGGCTCCACCAGGTCCCACTTGGCGTAGTCGTCCTTGCACACGCTGGGTGTGGTGCCGAACAGCGCGGAATAGAAGCGGATGTTCTGCTCCAGATCATCCACGGATAGGTGTACGTGCAAGCGGCTCATGGTGTGTCTCCTCGTTCGTTGCTCAGGCGCAGCAGGCCGCGCCGGGCCGGTTGGGCATGTCGGCCAGCGCTCGCTGGTCGTCGTGAAACGGCAGGGTCGCCGCGTTGCCCGCCAGGGTGGCCTGCAGGATGTCCTGAGCCCAGTCGGGCAGAGCAGGGTTGATGCGGTAGTACATCCACAGCCCGTCGCGGCGTGTCAGCAGCAGGCCGTCCTCGCGCAGATGCGCCAGGTGCCGGGAAATCTTCGGCTGGGACAGGTCCAGCGCATGGGTGAGTTCGCAGACGCACAGCTCCCCCGCCAGCTGCAGCAGCATGACCACCCGCAGCCGGGTGGTGTCGGCCAGCAGGCGGAACAGGGTGTCGGCGTCAAGGTTCATGCGCTGTAATATACGGATGAACATATATATGGTCAAGCGTATATTTGTACGGGTCCAGATTTCTGCACAGAGTGAGGCAAACGCCACACGGCTGTGAATGCATAGGGGGTGGATCGAGCCACCGCGGCAGTTTTCGAATAGCGCTTGCTATTCAATCCACTGGCGCAGCATTGCCGGCGTCATGGTCGATCAGGACCCACAGATGGTCGCGGGCAGCGATGTGCGCAATCGGCAAATCCTCACCGGCAAGCCAGCGCCGCACAGCTGCCTGCTTGCGGGTTCCGCTTATCAGGATCAGCACGTCGCGGCTGTCGCTCAGGGCTTCCCGGCTCAGGCTGACTCGTTCGGGCGGTGGTTTCGGGGCGTCACTGACAGCATGTACCTGTTCACCGACGGGGTGGGCATGGCCGGGAAACAGGCTCGCGGTGTGGCCATCCTCGCCCATGCCCAGCAGCACCATGTCGAAGGGGCGTGCGGCTGCGACCAGCGGCGCGTACTGCTGTGCAGCGACCTGCGCTCCCAGTTCGGCGGGTATGGGGTGTACATTCTGTTGTGGTATCTCGACCTGATCCAGCCAGGCTGTGGCTGCCATGCGGCTGTTGCGCTCGGGGGCGGTTGCCGGCAGGCAACGTTCATCTCCGAAATAAATCTGCCAGTGCGTCCAGTCCGCAGGGCCAGCGGCAAGCTGCCGGTAGACCTTGTCCGGCGTGGTGCCGCCCGCTAGCACCAGGCGGAATTCCCCACGGGCGGCAATCGCCGCGTCAGCGGTGGACAGGATGACTGCGGCCGCCGCGGCTGCGACGGCATCAGCGTCGGGCAGGTACTGCCAGTCCTGGCTTGCCTCAGGGGCAGGCATGTTTACGGTTGCTGCTGCCGCAGTCCCGCCAGCGGCGTCCGTCGCGGGTCAGCAGATCCGCGGCTTCCGGCGGGCCCCAGGTGCCGGCGGTATAGTCCGGGAAATCCCGCGGCGGCAGTGCGCCCCAGACATCCAGGATCGGCTGTACCAGTTCCCAGCCGATCTCGATGACATCGGCACGTTTGAACAGCGTCGGGTCGCTGTTCATGCAGTCGTAGAGCAGGGTTTCATAGCCGGTGGTGGGCGCATTGCCGAAGTAGTCGGCGTAGCTGAAGTCCATTTCCACGGGGCTGAGCTGCGGCACCGGGCTCGGGACCTTGGCGTTGAAGGACATGCCGATGCCCTCGTTCGGCTGGATGCGCAGCACCAGGGTATTCGGCGGGACGTTCTCGCGCAGTTCCAGCGAATCCCGGAACATCATGTTGGGGGCGTGCTTGAACTGCACCACGATCTCGGTATAGCGACCCGGCATGCGTTTGCCGGTGCGCAGGTAGAACGGCACACCGGCCCAGCGCCAGCTGTCGATTTTCAGCTTCATGGCCACGAAGGTCTCGGTCATGGAATGCGGGTTGACCCGGTCCTCATCGCGGTAGGCGCGTGCCTGTTCGCCGTCGGGCATGATGCCTTCGTCGTACTGGCCGCGCACCGTCTGGGTGAGGACCTGTTCCGGCAGGAATGGCTGTATCGAGCGCAGCATCTTCGCCTGCTCGTCGCGCACCGCGTTGCCGTCCAGTGCGCTGGCCGGTTCCATGGTGACGATGGACAGCAGCGCCAGCAGGTGGTTGGGCAGCATGTCGCGCAGCGCGCCAGTCTGGTCGTAGTAGGCGCCACGCTTTTCCACGCCGATGGATTCCGCCACAGTGATCTGCACGTGGTCGATATAGTGATGGTTCCAGATAGGCTCCACGGTGCTGTTGGCGAAGCGGTACATCAGAATGTTCTGCACCGTTTCCTTGCCGAGGTAATGGTCGATGCGGTAGATCTGGTCCTCCTTGAATGCGGCCTGCAGGCTGGCGTTGAGCGCCCGCGCGGATTCCAGGTCGCGGCCGAAGGGCTTCTCGATGACCAGGTGGCGCCACTGGTCTTCCTGCTCGGTTGCCAGCCCGGCGACCTGCAGGTGGGTCGCGATATCGCCGAAGAACTGCGGCGGCGTGGAAAGGTAGAACAGGCAGTTGCCTGCCGTCTGGTACATTTCATCGAGCTCGGCCAGCATCGCGTTGATGCGCCGGTAGGTGTCGGCCTCCATGAAGTCGCCGTTGAGGTAGTGGACACGGCTCAGCAGTTCCTGCCACAGTTCATGTGACACGTTCTCGCCGAGAAAGCGCCGCGATTCCGCATCCAGGTATTCCCGGTAGCTGTCGTCGTTGTGGTCGTGGCGGGCAAGTGCGATGATCGCGAAGTGCTTCGACAGCAGTTTCTCCGCGGTGAGGTGGTACAGCGCCGGTATCAGCTTGCGCTTGGCCAGGTCGCCGCCGGCACCGAAGATTACCATCACCCCGGGTGGTGCCGGCCTGGCGACCCTGGAGGCGGTTGCCGCTGCTGTCATTTGCCACCCCCGGGTTTTTCGTGGTGACCGCCGAATTCAAAACGCATCGCCGACAGCAGCTGGTTGGCGAAATCGGCCTCTGTGCGCGAGTTGAAGCGGTCATAGAGTGCCGCACTCAGGACATGCACCGGGACGCCTGCCTCGATGGCGGCGATATTGGTCCAGCGGCCCTCGCCGGAATCCGATACCCGGCCGGAGAATGCTTCCAGATCCGGTGACTTGCTCAGGGCATTGGCGGTCAGGTCCAGCAGCCAGGAGGAGATGACGCTGCCGCGCCGCCATAGTTCCGCGACTGCAGTGGTGTCGATGTCGAACTGGAAGTCGCGGGGGTTGCTCAACGGCGCGGTCTCGGCGTCGTGACTGTGGCCCTGCTTGCCGATGTTGGCATGCCGCAGCAGGTTGAAGCCTTCCGCGTAGGCCGCCATGATGCCGTACTCGATGCCATTGTGGACCATCTTCACGAAGTGGCCGGCGCCGGAAGGGCCGCAGTGCAGGTAGCCCAGTTCCGCCTGCACGGGTTCGCCACTGCGCCCCTCGGTGCGTGGAATGTCGCCCTGGCCCGGCGCCAGCGCGGCGAATAGCGGCGAGAGCCGCCCCACCAAGCTCTCGGGGCCGCCGATCATCAGGCAGTAGCCGCGCTCCAGTCCCCAGACGCCGCCGCTGGTGCCGATGTCGAGGTAGTGCAAATCCTGCTGTGCCAGCCGTTCGCTGCGCACGATGTCATCCTTGTACCAGGAGTTACCACCGTCGATGATGGCATCGCCGGGCTGCAACAGTGGGGCGAGGTCGTCGATCATGCGGTCGACGATACCGGCCGGGACCATGAGCCAGATGGCGCGCGGTGGTGTCAGTTTCTCCACCAGCTCCGCCAGGCTGCGGGTGCCGATGGCGCCTTCGGCCTGCATGGTCTCGACCGGCCCCGGGCTGCGATTGTACACCACGCATTCATGTCCGGCCTTCATCATGCGCCGCACCATGTTGCTGCCCATGCGCCCCAAACCTATCAAACCTATCTGCATACCTTGTCCTCCGCTGGCAGGTGCTGTCTCCGGGCGTAACTTTACACAGTTTCCCGGTGCTGTGTTGATGGGGTGTTAAGGAGCCGCTGATTCATTCGTCATTGCGACGACTACAGGGATGCAGGGGGTAGATAACGCATGGAGCAGATGTCGAGGAACGAAGTGACAGAAGCAATCTGTAACTAATTGATTCGCTGGCTACGAGATTGCTTCGCTGGTCGCTCCCGGCATGGCCCAGGCCAGCCTCTCGACCGGTTCCCGGTCTCACCTTCTCCATGCCTCCCGAGGCACGCGTATCTCCATATACATCGCGCTCGTAATGACGGAATGCGTGCATTAATCAGATGCTCCTTAATCAGTAATTCGTGTTGATTCATCCGCACCTGGCCGCTTCCATGCTCAGCTTCCGGCTGCGGCCACGATTGCGGGCCCGAACAGGGCGGTGCGGTCGTTCAGGATCACGCGTACCGGCATCTGCTCCAGCAGCGACTGCATGCGGCCCTTGGCGCAGAAGGCGGCCATGAAGCCTCCGCCGGCCAGCTGCGGGAGAATTTTCGGCGCGATGCCACCGCCGATGTAGATGCCGCCGGTCGCCATGATTTTCAGCGCCAGGTTGCCGGCCTCAACGCCGTACAGGTGCACGAACAGTTCCAGTGCGGCCGCGCTTAGAGCATCACGGCCGGATTGTGCGGCGCGGCTGATTGTCGCGGCGGGATCGCCTGACTGCATCTCCATCAGCAGCCAATCGGGTGCCTGAGCTGCATGGTGCAGGCACAGAAACTCATGCAGCGTCGACAGGCCGGGACCGGACACGACCCGTTCCCAGCTGACATGGGTGTGCCGTGCTTTCAGGTAGCGCAGCAGCTCGATCTCGAGTTCACTGCCGGGACTGAAATCGGCATGCCCGCCCTCGGTGCCAAAAGGCACCAGCCTGTCGCCGGCACGGCACAGGCCGGCTTCACCCAGGCCCGTGCCCGCGGCGATCACGGCGGCATTGCCGGCGGCATCGACGCTGCCCGGGTTCAGGGTATGGAAATCCTGTTCGCCAAGCGCCTGGATGCCCCAGGCGGTGGCCTCCAGGTCGTTCAGAAGACTGGCTCGCTGCAGCCGGAAGCGACTGGCGATCGCTGTCGCACTGATGTGCCACGGCAGGTTGGTAATGCGGGATTCGGCGTCGCGCACCGGTCCGGCAACCCCGAAGCAGGCAGCTCGTGGGCGATGAGGGTGGGTATCCAGGAAGGCGTCGATGACGTCCTCGAGCGCGGTGTACTCCTGGCTGGGATAGCTATGCTCCGCAAGGGTCTCCAGTTGCGTGCCGGCCACCTCGCACACGGCCAGCCGGGTCTTGGTGCCGCCGATATCGCCGGCAAGTACACATGTCGGGTTGCTGCTCAATGGGCCTTCCTTTGCGCTGGGCGCCTGGGGTGCCCCCATTATTGTCAAGGATCTCTGCCAGTCCAGTGGTTCGTTTCATCAGGATTATGCTCAAGCCGGCATATAGTATGGCCGGAATTCCAGTGACCGGTACCGTCAGGATATCAGGAGGCTCCGCCATGGGGCGCGCCTGGTGTAGCTGAATGATGTCTGCGCCAGGGAGGTGCAAATGGCGAGTTTTGTAAGAAATGCCATACAGGTGTTGGGAAGTCTTACACAATGCATGTGATTCCTGTTGCGCCTGTCATTTGTAACTGGTTGTTCTGTATTTGTTGGCTGGTAATGGTCCAAAAATTGCGTAAATAATTTTGGCCTTTAAGAGCCAGGATGTAATTGTAAGGCATCTCCTGACAAATTTACGGAGCCTTAATAATGAGAACGTTACGTTTCGCTTTCTTGGCGAGTCTTTTGTCCTACACCTTGTGGTATTCCTCCGCGGTTTCCGCTGCGTTCATCATTGACGATTTCAACGTGAATTCCACTTCCTCTGTCATCGACAACGTCATTGGTGGTCAGGTGACAGGCAGTAGCATGATCGATGGCAGCAATGTCGTCATGGGCGGCGCGGGCTGGAGCAGGAGCCTGGTTGCCGATCTCACTGGTGGCGATCAGCTCCAGACGACGGTCTGCTCGAACTGCAAGGCGGGCCATGTCACAATGACCGCCAGCAACTCAGTTGGTACCGGGATTTTTGCGTATTCCGGTTCTGCGATAGACCTGAGCGCATACACAGGCCTGTTTTTTGGCTGGGGTGCCGACCTTCCCGGTGCCAGTATCGACATAGTATTTCACGATGCATCCACGACACAGACTGTTGCCAGCTGGTCATCACTTGCCAATACCGGTGGGTCAAGTCCCGCTGAACTGGTCACACAGGCTACAATGATGATCAACTGGGGATCGCTTGACAGTACAGCCATTACCCAGATCGATTTTGTCGTCAATGGCGTTGCCAATATGGATACGATCATCGACAACATTACTGCAGTTGTGCCGGTACCCGCCGCGGTTTGGCTGTTCAGCTCCGGCCTACTGGGTCTGGTCGGGGTCGCCAGAAGAAGAATAAGATAGTTCCCGGCGCCTTTCATGGAAATGGCTGCCAGATGGCAGCCTCTTTTTTGTACTCATGATTCATGAAACGTAGTGGGGCCCACCGCGTGGGCATCCTGGTGCGCAGCTCAGGGATACTTCTCCGGGTGGTTGTTGCCCCCGGGCTGGTTCTTAAGCAGGCGTTCGACCATGAAGTGGATATCTGCCTCGTCCAGGCGGCGCACGTCCTCGACCAGTTCCCGGTCGCGAAACAGTTGCTCGATATTGCCACCCACGCCCGGGTCATAGTCGATACCGATGGTGGGCAGGCCCTGTGACATGGAAAATATGCAGGTATGGAAACGCGTGGTCAGCGCCATATCCAGCTTGCGCAGCAGGTAGAGCACGGCATCGATGTCCGGGTCGGCCTCCCAGATACGCAGATCGAGTCCCTTGTGCAGCATCCGGTGCAGGCGCCAGGCCGCGGCCAGGTCGGAACAGCCGTCCTGGATCAGGTTCATGGGGAAGAACACATAGGTTACCGGGGCGGGCGCGAGGCGGGCATAGTCGGTCAGGGCGACTGCCAGGTGCTGGAAGAAGCGTTCCTGCATGGTGCGCGAGTAGGCCTCCCCCGGGGAGCTTCGTAAATACCGGATCGGGCACAGGTTGATGCCCACGATAATGTGATCCTCGGTGTCTTCCAGCAGGGCATCGACGGTGTCGCGGTCGCGTTCGACCAGCCGGGTGAGTTCGCCGCGCGTCGCCAGGTAGTCGAACGCAGGGTCCTGCCCGATGCTGACGTCAATCTGCTCGAATATCGGGTCAAGCGCTGCAGCTGAGGTGCGCACGGTGATGCGGTCGGCGGTCCGGGCAATGTGTCTCGCCGCCCAGCGGCCGGGTGCACGCTGGAAGGTGCCCACACCGATGCCTTCAAGCAGTACGGGGCGGCCGCGCCGCCGCACCGTGTAGATGGCGCCCAGTTGCCGGACCAGTACCGGCGGCAGGTCCATGATCGCGCCGCCTGCCCAGACCAGTGCCTCGGTCGTTTGCAGTTCGCGCTTCACCAGGGCAGCCTGTCCCGGCTGCACCTCCAGCATGACCGGCGTGTCGATGTGTGCTGTGAGGCGCCGGGTATATTCCGGGCGGTGACTGAACAGGCAGGCTTCCCGCACCCGAAACTGCCGGTGCAGGCGCAGCAGGACGCCGCCGAGAGTGGCAATATCACCGATATGTTCACTGCCGTAGCCACCGACCAGCGAGACATGCCGGAATCGCCTGCCGCTCACGTCCCGGCGGCGGTGCAGCACGGCGGGCAGTATGCCAGGCATGACCTTCAGACACTCGCGTGCAAACTCCAGGTAGACGCCGATACCGGGTCCGTACGGATCTTTTTGCTGTACGCCGGCAGGCTGCTGGTAGTGTTCCAGGACGTCACCCAGAAAGGCGCGCTCCCGGTCGTCGAGCTCCGGCGTGGCTTCCGGCGCCAGCGTGCACCCGGTGATGTTCGCTATCTGCAACAGGCTTTCCACGCAGTGCACGTTGCGAGATGTGACAGCGACCTGCCAGGTTACCGGTCCCGCGGCGAGCGCATCCCGGGTTTCGGCGATGACTTCCGCGAGCGCGGTGCTATCGTCATGGAGCGAGGCGTGTGCCTGACACGCACTGGCTTCATCCAGGCTGATGACCTTCATGGGCGTGGTGGTGGCTGGTTGAGGAAGCTGCTGCCGTGTCGAAGGGTACCGGTGCCGCAGCTTGCAGAGGCATGCATCGGGATATCCTGAAGCAGCAGGACATCGCCCGGATTCTTGTCAAGGTTCGGGACCGGTCCGACCGCGGCCAGGACGTTGACTGGGAAATCCAACCGGCTGTGTTGCTGCGGAATGTCTGGTGCTGGTCGCATTTTCCTTCCTTGCTCCGGTTTTTCCGGCTGCAGTGCAATTTGGTGTTTCACGAAAACCACTTTTTCACAGGGCGTGCGGTGGCTAACCGGTATACCATGCATGACAATGTCCTGCAGACAGTGGCGCGCACAGTATTTAAACCGATGGGTGCTGCAGTTTGCCGATGATTTTAATACAACGGGCACGTCTGCTGCCGGTAGTCCTTGTGGTAGATGTAACAAGCCTGTCTCATGTCTGCTGGCGGTCTCCGGGCGGGGCCGTGCCAGCAACGCGCGCTTCACCAGGACTGATTTTGATGTCCTGTCAGGTTTCCCGGTAGCGACAGTATTATCCGGGATGCTGCGCGTTGCGTATAGTGAACCTTCGCGGGGATGTGCAGGAACCGGCAGCACATCTTCCCGGAAAAGGTCATCACGGGGCAGGGCAGATTTCGGATACGGTTGACGGACTCAAGGGATACGTGCAGTAAATGAGACAGCTGACTGTCCGATGATGCCTGGTGCCGATTGTTGCGGCCATTACCAGCAGCGGCAGCCGGGGCGGTGGCTGTCTAAACAACCATGAGCGTCGTTGCCACCTTGATATTCCGTGGTTCGAAATTACATTCGAGTACCGCTTCGAAACGATTTTGTCGCGCGACTTCGGGTTTGCTGCTGCCGGACAGTGCGGCACACAGTTGTTTGCAGCAGTGAACTTTAGCTAGACTCTCCTGCATGCACACCGAGAACAAGTACAGGAAATACTGGCGCAAGAACCTGCAGTATCTCGCCGTTCTACTGTGCATCTGGTTTACCGTATCCTTCGGGTTCGGCATCCTGCTGGTCGATGAACTCGACCAGATCCGCATCGGGGGCTTCGGGCTTGGTTTCTGGTTCGCCCAGCAGGGCGCGATCTACGTTTTCGTCATCCTCATCTTTGTCTACGTCTGGCTCATGAACCGGCTGGACCGGAAATTCGACTTCGACGAGAAGGAACGCGACGAGCCGTGAACGTGCAGGCCTGGACCTTCGTCATGGTGGTGGCCTCGTTTGCGGTCTACATCGGGGTGGCTTTGTGGGCACGGGCGCATTCAACCGGCGAGTTCTACGTGGCCGGCGGCTCCGTGCACCCGGTAGTCAACGGCATGGCGACGGCCGCCGACTGGATGAGCGCGGCCTCCTTCATTTCCATGGCGGGGCTGATTTCCTTCATGGGCCGCGACGGCTCGGTCTACCTGATGGGCTGGACCGGCGGCTACGTACTACTGGCGCTGCTGCTGGCGCCGTACCTGCGCAAGTTCGGCAAGTACACTGTGCCGGATTTCGTCGGCGACCGTTACTATTCGCAGACTGCGCGCGTGGTCGCCGTCGTGTGCGCCATTTTCGTTTCCTTTACCTACGTCGCCGGGCAGATGCGCGGTGTCGGTATCGTGTTTTCCCGATTCCTCGACGTGGACATCAACACCGGCGTGATGATCGGTATGGGCATTGTGTTTTTCTACGCCGTGCTCGGCGGCATGAAGGGCATTACCTACACCCAGGTGGCGCAGTATTGCCTGCTGATCTTCGCCTACCTGGTTCCGGCGATCTTCATATCGATGGTCATGACCGGGCATGTTATTCCGCAACTCGGGTTCGGCGCCACGGTCACGGACGGTTCCGGGCAGCACCTGCTGGAACGGCTCGACGGCCTAAACCAGGCGCTGGGCTTTTCCCCCTATACCGACGGCAGCAAGGCCATGATCGACGTGTTCTTTATCACCGCGGCCCTGATGGTCGGCACCGCCGGCCTGCCGCACGTCATCGTGCGCTTCTACACCGTTCCGAAGGTGGCTGCGGCACGTATCTCGGCGGGCTGGGCGCTGCTGTTCATTGCGCTGCTGTACACTACGGCGCCATCGGTGGCGGCGTTCGCGCGCACCAACCTGCTGAACACAGTATCCGACGCGCCCTACGCGCAGGTGCCGGACTGGTTCCGGAACTGGGAAAGCACCGGCCTGATCACCTTTGATGACCGGAATGGCGACGGCCGCATCCAGTACACAGGGCCGGCCGCGGATGTCCCGAATGAACTGACCATAGACCGGGACATCATGGTACTGGCCAACCCCGAGATCGCCAACCTGCCGGACTGGGTGATCGGACTGGT